>JAESFT010000112.1_pt1 | contig 120263 bp, 124 predicted proteins | sample 9269451 | NCBI WGS metagenome assembly JAESFT01 (sample SAMN14502557, study PRJNA617106) | algae metagenome | isolation source: Scytonema hyalinum WJT4-NPBG1 and co-occurring heterotrophs from well... | place: USA: Mojave Desert, Joshua Tree National Park, California | collected 2006-05-25 | reverse complement strand
CTTCAGCGTTTCCATCGCCTCGCGCATCGTCTTGTCCGACGATAACTTGCGCATGCCAACGCTTTCCGCCTTGTTGGTCGGAACGCGGAGCGTCATCCGCTCCTTTTCGAAACGCAGCACATAAAGTTCGAGGCTTGCACCGGCGATTTCCTGCCGCTGCAGTTCCACGACGCGGCCCACGCCGTGCTTGGGGTAAACAACATAATCGCCAACGTCGAAGCTGAGCGCCTTGGCAGCCATGAGTGACCTTTCTGTCTTCTTGGTCCGTCCCGACGCGTGCTCCCGGGCCCCGGGGAGCATAAGCGACCTCATCGGGATTGGACGGTCAGAGGAGGAGTTGGACCTTTCTGCAGATGTAAGGGACATCTGTTCCGAGCCAAGCCCGGTGGGAGACCACTTAACAGATTCGCAATATAATTGCCAGCGGTGTCAGTGACCCCTTAGTCGTCACCCCGAACCTGGTTCGGGATGACGAGGAGCATCAGTCTCCCTGCCCGGGCTCCGGCGAGAAGAACTTGTCGTATTTGCCTTCCTGACCCTTGAACTCGTCGGCGTCGGCGGGGGCGCCGCGACTGCGGGTGACGTTCGGCCATTGGGCGGAGAAGGTCGCGTTCAGCTCCAGCCATTGCTCCAGGCCGCTCTCCGTGTCGGGCAGGATGGCTTCGGCCGGACATTCGGGTTCGCACACGCCGCAATCGATGCACTCGCTGGGATTGATCACCAGCATGTTCTCGCCTTCGTAGAAGCAGTCGACCGGGCAGACCTCGACGCAGTCCATATATTTGCAGCGGATGCAGGCGTCGGTGACGACATAGGTCATTTGTGCGGGCCCCTTAGGTGTTTCCCTGTCGCTATGTCGCCGAGGCGGATGCGTCAACAGGGGGCGACAGGTCGGCATAGCAGAGCCGCGCTTCAGAGGCGGGGCCGCGCCGCGCCGGCAGCGCCTCGACCCGGATCACCCGCACGCGCCCGTGCAGCGGAAAGCTCAGCACGTCGCCGATCCGAACCGGAGCATGCGCCCTGTCGACGATCCTGCCGCTGATCCGCATGTGGCCCGCCTCGGCGACTGCCTGGGCAACGGTCCGCGTCCTGGCGAGGCGGGCGAACCAGAGGAATTTGTCGAGGCGGAGGGTGTCGCTCAAAAGGCGTCATCCCGAACTTGTTTCGGGATAGGGCCTCCCTCGCTTTTGGTCCGCAGCAACCCCCATGCTGTCCGCTGCCCCACTCTTATCCCGAAACAAGTTCGGGATGACCAGAAATGTACGCTCACCGCCCCAACTCCGCCAGCTTGGCGAACGGGCTGTTGGGATTGACCTGAACCTCCTCCTCGCGCCGGCGCCGGCCCTGCCAACGCCATGACGGCGCGGCGCCAGCCTCGACCGGCAGAGCGCGGAAGCCGAGGCTCAGCATCAGGCGGTTGAGCGTCGCCGGCTCCAGCCCCACCGAGGTCGCGAGCGAGGCATCGGGCACGAAGGCGCGCTTGCCCTCGCGCGCTTCGTGCGCGGCGCGGGCGATGCGCTCCACCATGTCGATCCGCACCTGCTGCCGCCCGATGCTGCGGAAGCCGGGCACATTGCCGGACGGCAGGATCACCGCTCCGGCAGGCGGCAGCTCGGCCATCGGAGCGCCGCGCCGGACGGCCAGCAGCGCAGTGCGCCAGCGCAGCGGCTCCGGCTTCAGCAGCGCCGGCGCGAACACGTCCATGGCGCCGATGGTGATGCCGAGCTTGCGGGCGGCGGCGCGGTCTTCGCGCGTCAGAGCAGCGAGCCCCGGCTCGACGCTGCGCCGATCAGCGATGCCGCCTGCTTCGACCAGAGGTGCGAGCAAGGCCCGCAAGGCGCTCGGCGTCGCGGGATCGGCGGCGGCGGCCGTCATTTTCTCGAGCGGATCGAGCAGTTTCTCCGTGCGCTCCTCCAGCCACTTGTGGAGGCGCGCGAAAATCAGGTCGCGGTTCGCGGGCTCGAGTGCGGCGGCCGCGCGCTCCAGCTTCAGGCGCGGGCGCAGCAATTCGCGCGTCGGCTCGAAGCTGGCGATCGGCCGCCCTTGCCACAGAATGGTCGGGGGCTGCCCGGCTTCGGTTGATAGCGCGAACGCCTCGTCCCCACTCGCCGCCAAGGCCCGCGAACGTTTGACACGCTCCGTTGCGAGCAGCCGATCGGCGGCGGCGATCAGTCGGCGGGTGTCGCCGTGGCGCGCGCTCGCATCAGGAGTGAAGGCGAAGCCATCGAGCCGGCCAATCGGCTCTTCATCGACGGTAACGGCACCATCCTCGCCAATGACCACCGGCAACTCGCTCAAGCCAGCCCCGATCTCGCGCAGCAGCACCGAAGTGCGACGGTCGACGAAGCGCTGGGTGAGCGCCGCGTGCAGTGCGTCGGAGAGCCGTTCCTCGATAGCGCGCGTCCGCTCGGCCCAATGCGCCGGGTTCTCCAGCCAATCGGGCCGGTGCGCGATATAGGACCAGCTGCGGATAGAGGCGATGCGGTCCGCGATCGTGTCCACGTCGCCGCCCATCCGGTCGAGCCGGGCGATCTCCTCGGCGAACCAGCTGTGCGGCACATGGCCTTCGGAAAGATGCTGGTAGAGGCGACCGACGAAGCGGGCATGATGGTCCGCCCCGGTCTTGCGGAAATCGGGTAGACCGCAGGCCACCCAGAGCCGCTTCACCGCCTGGGGGCTGCGCGTGCGGGCGCGGACCCAGTCCTCGCCCGCCAGCTTCTTGAGCACGGCCAGGTCGATCGCTTGCGGCGCGGCACGCAGCACCGGCTGGTCCGGTTTCTCCTCCAGCGACGCGATCAGGTCGTCGAGGCTAGACATACCCGGCTCGCCGTTGCGCCAGTAGAGATGCTCGAGCCTGGGAAAGTCGTGGTTCTCGATCGCCTCAATCTCTTCGGGCGTGAAGGCGCCCGGCCCGTCCTCTCCGCCGAGAGAGCCAAAGGTGCCATCCCGCTGGTGCCTCCCCGCCCGACCGGCGATCTGCGCCATCTCGGCCACCGTCAGCCGGCGTGTCCGCCGCCCGTCGAACTTCTGCAGCGACGCAAAGGCGACATGCGCCACGTCCATGTTGAGGCCCATGCCGATGGCGTCGGTTGCGACCAGATAATCGACCTCGCCGGCCTGGAACATGGCCACCTGGGCGTTGCGCGTACGGGGGCTGAGCGCCCCCATCACCACTGCCGCGCCGCCGCGCAGCCGCCTCAGCGTCTCGGCGACGGCATAGACTTCCTCGGCCGAGAAGGCGACGATCGCCGACCGTTTGGGCAGCCGCGACAGCTTCTTGGCGCCGGCGAAACTGAGCGTCGAAAAGCGCGGCCGGGTGACGATCTCCGTCTTCGGCAGCAAGGTGCGGATCATCGGCCGCATGGCTTCGGACCCGAGGATCAGCGTCTCCTCGCGGCCACGGGCGCGCAGCAGCCGATCGGTAAAGACATGCCCCCGCTCCGGGTCCGCACCCAGCTGCGCTTCATCAAGCGCTACGAAGGCAACGTCGCGGTCGACCGGCATCGACTCCGCCGTGCAGAGCAGCCAGCGCGCATGCGGCGGCATGATCTTCTCTTCACCGGTGATCAGCCCAACCTGCGCCTCGCCCTTGATCGCGACCACCCGGTCATAGACTTCGCGGGCCAGCAGCCGCAGCGGGAAGCCGATCATGCCGGAGGAGTGGGCACACATCCGCTCGACCGCCAGGTGCGTCTTGCCGGTGTTGGTGGGGCCGAGCACCGCCGCAACGGGCGAGGACGCAAAACTGGACATGGCGCCTCCAACTTGGGGGTTCCGCCAGACTTGGCAAGCACTTGATCCATTGAACGCACGAGTCCAGCGTTTCGCCGCAGCAACGGCTTCTGGCGCGGCGCTTTAGGTTGACGTTAACCCCGATTGCCCACAGCAGAAGCACCTCGACGCCACACGCGCCGCCATGCCGGGGGGCAGATTTGTACCAGCACAAGGGTCAGGAGTTCAGCCTCGGCGGCAGCGCAGGCGCGATTGCGCTGGCTCCTGCCGGGTTCGGGCGCCGCGGACCGGCTGTTGCCCTCCCCGTCCGCTCTGCTTCGGACTTCGACCTTGTTCCCGATCTCGGCGCCCGCATCGGCTCGCGCGACTGGTGGCGAGGGCTCGCGACGCTCATCGCATTGTGCGGCTCTGCGATCGCGCTCGGACCCTCGCTTAATCGTCCCGTCCTTGCGCCGGCACCGGCGCCGCTGACCGGCGAGGCAGCCGAGCAGGCGCGCGCGCAATCCATCTCTCCGCTCGCCTATGGCGCCGACACCGGCAGCCGCATGGCCGCAAGCGACCTGGTGCGCCCGCTCGGCGAAGCGCCCGAACGGCCGATGCTGGAGCTGACGGCCGCGCTTGGCGCAGGCGACAGCTTTGCACGAGTGCTGGAACGCGCGGGCGTCGGTGCGGCGGAAGCCAAGAGCGTGGCTGACCTGGTGGCCGGCACGACGCCGCTATCAGGCATTGCGGATGGCACCAGGCTCGACATCCGCCTCGGACGGCGCCCCAATAAATTCGTGCCGCGCCCCTTGGAGGCGCTGGCCTTCCGCGCCCGCTTCGATTTGCGCATCGAACTGACGCGGGTGGATGGCGCACTCAGGCTCACGCCGATACCGATCCGCGTCGATCACACGCCGCTGCGCGTCCAGGGCGTAGTCGGCGATAGCCTTTATCGCGCCGCCCGCGCGGCCGGCGCTCCGGCTGGAGCCGTTGAAACTTACCTCCGCGCGCTGGCGGGCAAGGTGTCGATCGGATCGATCGGCTCCGGCGCCCGCTTCGACCTGATCGTCGAGCAGCGCCGTGCCGAAACCGGCGAAGTCGAGACCGGGCAATTGCTGTTCGCTGGGCTCGATCAGGGCCGCCGCAAGCTGCAGCTGCTGAAGTGGAATGTCGGCGGCCGCGCCGAATGGTATGACGCAGCGGGTGTCGGCGAAAAGCGGGCGGGCCTGACGCGGCCGGTCGCGGGGCGCCAGACCTCGGGCTTCGGCATGCGGCTCCACCCGTTGCTCGGTTACAACCGCTTCCATCGCGGCATCGACTTCGGCGCGGGCCATGGCTCGCCCATCTATGCGGTGAGCGACGGCCGCGTCGCCATGGCAGGCCGCGCGAGCGGTCATGGCAACTATATCCGCCTGCTCCACGGCGGCAACATGGCGACCGGCTATTCGCACCTCAGCCGCTTCGCCGTCCGCGCCGGCCAGATGGTCCGCCAGGGGCAGGTGATCGGCTATGTGGGCTCGACCGGTCTGTCGACCGGACCGCATCTGCATTTCGAAGTCTATCGCGGCGGCGCCCCCGTCAATCCGAAGAGCGTCAACTTCGTCAGCACCTCGCTCTTGAGCGGCAATGAACTGAAGGCGTTTCGGGCGAAGCTGGCCGGCCTGCTATCGACGCCGCTCCGCTGAAGATTTGCCCCACCTGATCGTCATCCCCGCGAAAGCGGGGCCCAGCTCTCACACTATGCCCTTTCCGGGTTCTTGCCTTCGCGGGAATGACGAGAGTTGGGGAGCTCAGCACTTCTCATATTTCCAGTTGCGGCGCTTGCCCTCAGCCATCCATTCGACGGCTTGGGCCACACGCTTGGCGCGCGTCTCGGGGCGTTTCGCCTCGACCACCCACTCGAGATAGTCGCGACGGCAACTGGGCGGGAAAGCGTCATAGGTCGCCTGCGCCGCGGGTGAAGCGGACAAGGCTTCGGCAAGGTCCGCTGGCATGGTCAGTTCGGGCTTCGGATGTTTGACCGGGCGCCGCGCTTTCATGCCGCTGTCGATCAATGCCACGGCCTTGCCGATCAGCGCGTCCAGCTCTGCATCGGAGGGAAGGTCGGCGATGCTGGTCAGCCGCCCGAACTGGCCCATGGCCGATCGGCTCTCATCTTCGCCCGACACTTCCTTGCCGCGCCAGAAGCCGAAGGTCGCATGCGACTTGAACGCCGCCATCTGGCACAGGATCTGCCCCTTGTAGGTGAAGCTGGGCATCGACCAGCGGAGCGTCTCCTCCACGCCGGGACAGGCACGGTGCACGGCGGCGCGGAGATGCTGCAAGATGGGCCGGGCGAATGCGGGCTTGCCATCGATATAAGCGTCGACGCGCGGATCGGTGCTGGGCATGATCGTCTCCCCTCCCGCCCAAGCTAGCGCAAGCCGCGCCGCATGCGAACTGCTCCGGAACGGAGCCAATGCTCCGCTAACCATGGCCCTCCTGCTGACCTTGAGGTAAACAGTGCGCGTTTGTTGCTGGAGCCTGTCCGATGACCGGCCGTGTTGCGTTCGTTGTTCCGATGCTGCTGGCGCTCGCCTTGCCGGGCTGCGCCCTGTTCCGCGCCAAGCCCGCACCCGCGGCACCTGCGGCCGTGGTCGAGGTGACGGAAGATCCGGTGCCGCTGGAATGGAAGTCTGTCGCCAGCCCCCGTGACCAGGAGCGGCTGGAAGCCATGCCTGAGACCTGGCGCGCCGCGCTCGCGTCCGCGCGCCGCTATCGCGGCGCGATCGCGTCGGAAGGTCCGCTGCTGGACCCGGACGCAGCCCTGCCGCGGGCGATGCCGACGCCCGGCGCCTATCTCTGCCGGGTGGTGAAGCTTGGCGCCCGGCCTGCCTTCATCGCCTTCCGGCCCTTTTATTGCTACGTCGAGGCCGAAGGCGACCTATTGACGCTGGTCAAGGGCACCGGCTCGCAGCGCCCGGCGGGCCGGCTCTGGGCCGATAGCGACAGCCGCCTGGTGTTCCTGGGCGCGATGGGCTTCGATCGCGAAGACGCGCCCGCCTATGGCGAGGACGAGAGCCGCGACGTGGCGGGGTATCTGGAGCGGGTCGCGCCGTTCCGCTGGCGGCTCGTCGTTCCCGAACCGGGCGACGGCGCCCTGCTCGACGTCTACGAACTCCTGCCGTCCATCCCGCTCGAGCCTTGACCGCGCACCTCCGCCGACCTACTGTGTTGCTATAGCAATACAGTGGAGGTGCTGGTGTACGCACGGTTGACGCTCATGACTGGCCTTGCCCTGCTCGCGGCCTGCGACCGCACGAACGACGCGCCCGTCGAGATCCGCTCTGCCGAAAAGCCTGGGCAGAGCCGGCTGAAGATCGAAGCCGACGGCTTCAAGGCGGACGTCAACCTGCCGCTGGTCAGCATGATATCGGATAAGATGGAGGTCGATGGGGTCAAGCTCTTCCCGGGCTCCAAGATCTCCGGCGTCGACATCGACGCCAAGGGCGAGCAGGAGGGCCGCGTCACCATGCGGTTCGAGGCGCCGGCGCCGCGCGACAAGGTTGCGGCATGGTTCCAGGACCAGTTCACGCAGCAGCGCTTCGAGGCGCGGACCACCAGCGGCGGCTTTGCCGGCACCAGCCGCGACGGCAATTGGTACACGCTTGATCTGAAGGAGGCGGGCGGCAGCACCGCCGGCGAGTTCAGGCTCGGGAAGGCGCAGCGCTGACCGGCCGCGCGGCGCGGCGCAGCCCGTCCGCCGCATAGATGGCAAGCCCGCTCCAAATACAGGCGAAGCAGATCAGGTGGGCGGTGGTCAGCGGCTCGCCATAAGCGAGCACGGCCAGCAGGAACTGGATGGTCGGCGCGATATACTGCAGCAAGCCAAGCGTCGAATATTGCAGCCGCCGCGCGCCGGCCGCGAACAACAGCAGCGGGGTCGCGGTGACCACGCCGCCCAGCGCCAGCAGCACGGACAGGTCGAGCTCGGTCCCGAAGCGAATCGCGCCTGTCGCCGAGAGCCAGAAAAGATATGCCGCGGCGACCGGCGCCAGCAGCACGGTCTCGATCGTCAGTCCTTCCAGGCTGTCCACGGGTGCGATCTTTCTGATCAGCCCATAGGTGGCGAAGCTCAGCGCCAGCGCCAGGCTGATCCACAATCCCGACCCCGCGCCGACCGCCAGCACCGCGACGCCCGCCGCCGCGAGCGCCACCGCCAGGCCTTGCGCGCGCGTCAGCCGCTCCTTCAGCAGGGCCACGCCCATGACGACGTTGACCAGCGGATTGAGGAAATAGCCGAGGCTCGTCTCGAGCACGTGGCTGGCGCCGATCGCCCAGATATAGACCAGCCAGTTGAAGCCGATCAGCAGTGCGGACGCGGCAAGGAGCTTCAACGCCTTGGGATTCCTTAAGGCCGAAAGCAGTTGCGGCCAGCGCCGCGTGCCCGCGATCAGCCCCGCCAGCAGCAGCACGGACCACAGTACACGCTGCGCGACCACTTCGGTCGGCAGCACTTCGCCCAGCAGCTTGAAGTAGACGGGCAGGAAGCCCCAGAGCAGATAGGCGGAGAGGCCGAAGCCGACCCCCTTCTTCGCCTCGGCGTCCGAAATCAAAAGATGCCGCCGCCCAGCATCAAGCGCAGGCTCGCCACGACGATCACGACCAGGTTCAGGTTCCGCCCGGAGGTCCGGCTCGACACGACGCCCAGCGCCAGGCCCAGGATCGCCCACGGCAGCACCAGCCAATTCAGCGCGCCAATAAAAGGCAGAAAGGCCACCAGCGCCCAGAGCAGCGCGCCGATGCCGATCACGATGGAAGCGATGTTCAGCATGGGGCGCGATATGGGCGCGGTGTGTTAAGCACGCAAGTCAGCACATCTCTGACGAAAATGGGGACAGTCCCAATTTTGGCGAAGCTCCGGGACAGACCCCTTTCTTTCGGGGAAAATAGGGACTGTCCCCATTTTCCGGCGGTTAGAGCTTGCGGCCGATCAGTTCCTTCATGATCTCGCTGGTGCCGCCATAGATGCGCGAAACCCGGGCACCCCGCCACATGCGGGCAATCGGATATTCGTTCATATAACCGGCGCCGCCATGCAGCTGCAGGCACTTATCCATCACTTCCCACTGCAACTCCGTGTGCCACAGCTTGGCAGCGGCGCCTTCCTCCGGCGTCAGCTCGCGCCGCAGGTGGCGGGCCAGCGCCCAGTCCAGATGCGCCCAGCCGACCTGCAGCTTCGACTTGAGGTCCGCGAGCGTGAAGCGGGTGTTCTGGAAATCGAACACAGTCTTGCCGAACGCCTTCCGCTCCTTGACGAAGGCGACGGTGTCGTCGAACGCCCGCTGCGCCGAAGCCTGGGTGCCGACCGCGATCGATAGACGTTCCTGCGGCAGTTCGGACATCAGATAGATGAAGCCCTTGCCCTCTTCGCCCAGGCAGTTGGTCATCGGTACGCGGACGTCTTCGAAGAACAGCTCGGACGTGTCGGCGGCGTCCTGGCCAATCTTGTCGAGGTTGCGGCCGCGCTTGAAGCCTTCGCGGTTGGCCTCGACCAGGATGATCGAGACGCCTTTCCACGCGGGCTGCACTTCGGTGTCGGTCTTGGCGCAGACCAGGATCAGGTCGGCATTCTGGCCGTTGGTGATGTAGGTCTTGGAGCCGTTGATCACATAGTGATTGCCGTCCTTTCGGGCGGTCGTGCGGATGCCCTGCAGGTCGGAGCCGGTGCCCGGCTCGGTCATCGCGATTGCGGTGACGACCTCTCCCGAGACCATCTTGGGCAGCCATTCCCGCTTCTGCTCTTCCGAACCGTAGGAGACGAGGTAGTTGACGACGATGTCGGATTGCAGGCTGAAGCCCAGTGGCGTGCCCGCATAGCTTACTTCCTCGTCGATCACGGCATTGTAGCCGAAATCGAGGCCGAGCCCGCCATATTCCTCCGGCACTGTCGGGCAGAGCATGCCAATCTCGCCGCCTTTCACCCAAATGTCCTTGTCGACGATGCCGTTTTCTTCCCAGCGGTTGACGTGCGGCACCGCCTCTTTCTGCAGCCAGGCGCGGACGGTCTGCCGGAAAGCTTCGTGGTCGGGCGTGTAAACGGTGCGGGCGTGGCTATCGAGCAATGGACCTCTCCTATTCAGGGCAGAAGAGCCATGCTTTACGTTTCCGTCAAGGGGAGGACTTGATAGACGTGGCGTATTGCCGCCGATCCGCCGCACCTCTAGCTTCTCCCCAAAAATCAGGGGGGATCACCATGCGCCGGTTTCTACTTTCCTCAGTTGCGCTTGGCGTCGCCACAATCGCCAGCGCCGCAACGCCCGTCCCGACTCCCGTCAAGACGATCACCGATTCCGCCAGCATTACCTCGCCCGCCAATCCCAAGGCGCAGCCAGTGCCGCTTGGCGATCTGTCGGCGGTCCGGGGCCTTTATGGTGCCGCCTGGGCGCCCGACGGCAAGTCGCTCGTCATCTCGACCAACCTGACCGGGCGGTTCAATCTCTGGCGCGTCGATCTCGGCGGCAGCTTTCCGGTCCAGCTCACCGCCTCGAACGAGACGCACAACCCGGTGGCCGTCACGCCCGACAATCTGGTGCTGTTCGAACAGGATAGCGGCGGCGACGAGCTTCACGATCTTTATGCCGTGCCGCTTTCGGGCGGGGCGGTGGTCAACGTGACCAAGACGCCCGACTTCGCGGAAGCCGATGCCCGGCTGACCCCGGACGGATCGTCGCTGGTCATGACCCGGCGCGCAAAGACGGGGACCATCATCGACCTCGTGATCATGGACCGGCGCACGGGCGCCGTCCGTCAGCTTACCAACGAAAAGGATGCAGCCCGACTCTGGTCGCCTGCGGGCTTTACCGATGGCGGTCGCACGCTGATCGCCAACCGCAGCGACATCACCTTTACCCGTTCCGCAATCTACCGGATCGATCTGGCGAGCGGGCAAGCCACCGCCGTGACGCGCGAAGCTCCGGGCCTGATCGTGCAGGCGTCGGGCGTATCCCCGGACGGCCGCTTGATTGCGGTCAGCTCGAACGAAGCAAACGGACAGTTGCGGGCCGGTCTGATGGACCTCGCGACGGGTAAGAGCCGCTGGCTCAAGAACACGCCCTGGGAACAGTTGGCCGGAGCCTTCTCGCCTGATGGCCGGTCGCTGGTGATCCGCACAAACGCGGATGGTCGCTCCGATCTGTCGATCGTCGATGTCGCAACCGCAGCGGAGCGGCCGCTGCCCTTCCCGCAAGGCGTCAACAGCTTCGGCAACGCGTCGGAACCCTGGAGCCGTGACGGTCGGCTGCTCGTGCTGCGCAACGGCGCCGATTCGCCGGGCGACCTCTGGCTGCTCGACCCGTCAAGCGGCCGCTCAGAAGCGGTGACCCGCTTGGCGATCGCCAGCCTCGACCCCGCGAACCTGCCGAAATCGCGGATCGTCGCTTATCGAAGCTTCGACGGAACGCCGATCAGCGCCGTCCTCACCCTGCCCTTCAACCTGAAACGGGACGGCTCCAATCCGGCGATCGTGATTCCGCATGGCGGCCCCACCGGACAATCACAGGACAATTTCTCTCGCCAGGCGACCATGTTCGCCTCGCGTGGCTATATCGTGCTGCGCCCGAACTTCCGCGGCTCGACCGGCTATGGCCGCGCTTTTCAGGAGGCAAATGTCAACGATCTCGGAGGCGGCGACCTTGAAGATGTCGTTGCCGGTGCGCGCTTCCTCGTCGACACCGGCTATGTTCACCCCAAGCGGATCGGCATCACCGGCGGCAGCTATGGCGGCTTCATGACTTTGATGGCGCTGGGCAAGCGCCCCGAGGTGTTTGCCGCCGGAGTCAACGAGTTCGGCATCATCAACTGGTTCTCGATGTGGGAGAACTCCGTTGGCGGCCTGCGCGAATATCAGCGTGCGCTGGTCGGCGATCCGGTGGCCGACAAGGCGCTGTACGAGAAACAATCGCCGATGACCTACGCCAAGAACATCAGGGTGCCGCTGCTCAATCTGCAGGGCGAGAACGACGTGCGGGTGCCCAAGGGGCAGACCGATGAAGTCATGAAGCTGATCAAGGCGAATGGCGGCACAGTCGAGGCGGTCTATTATCCGGCTGAGGGTCATGGCTTCAGGAAGCTCGAAAATCAGGAGGATTCCCGCCGCCGCACACTCGAATGGTTCGACAAGTATCTGAAGGCGCCCGCCGTTCCGTGACGCATACCCCTACGCTGGTCGTCGATGCCCGCGCGGAGCTTGGCGAAGGGCCGCGCTGGCATGCGGGAGAGCGGCGGCTCTATTGGGTCGATATCGCGCGTAACGAACTGCACCGCTTCAATCCCGAAAGCGGTGCCGATGAGAAGCGCGTGTTCGATCAACCGGTCGGCTGTTTCGCCTTTCGGCGTTCAGGTGGGCTGTTGCTGGCGATGAAGGACGGGTTCGCCACGCTAGACAGCTGGGAGACGGAGCCTGAGCCGTTTGGCGAGCAGGTGCTGGCGAACAAGCCGGACTATCGCTTCAATGACGGCCGGACCGATCCATGGGGCCGCTTCTGGGCCGGCAGCGTCGATATGACCAAGCAGACCGGCGAGGCGGCACTGTACCGGCTCGACCCCGACGGGCGGGTGACCTGGATCGAGGGTGAGATGCTGACCTGCAACGGCGCCGCCTTTTCCGCCGACGGCAGCCGCTTCACGCACGCCAACACGCCCAGCCATGCGCTGCGCCTCTATGACGTCGTCGATCGCAAGCTGACCTATCGCCGCACCTTCCACCAATGGCCGATCGGCGAGGGGCGGCCCGATGGCGGCTCGTTCGACGAGGCCGGCTTCTACTGGTCCGCGCTGTTCGATGGCGGCCGGATCGCCCGGCTCTCGCCTTCGGGCGAGGTGGTCGAGGAAGTCGAACTGCCCGTCACGCGGCCGACGATGATCGTGTTTGGCGGGGACGACCGGCGCACGGCTTATGTCACCAGCGCCCGGCGCGAGGGCGAGCCGCAGTCGGGCGGGATCTTCAGTTTTCGCGTTGAGGTGCCCGGCGTGCCAGAGTGGCCGTTCGGCTGATCATCAGCCATTTGAGATCGCCCGTGGTGGCGAAAGCGGCGTCACAAGCCTGCGCCATCGTGTCCAAGCACTTATGCAGCACACGGCCCGAGAACATCCACTCAAGCGTATCGAGCCCGCGCTGCACCAGATCATCACGGTGCAGGATGCGGCCGGCGCGCATCAGCGCTTCGGGCAGACGACACGCATCATCCTCGAACATGATCTCGAACCAGGCCCAATCAGGCCGGCGTTCCGGGTCGAGCAGCCCGGCTAGCTCGTCGCTGCCGCGCTCCAACAAGGCGCGGGCGCTCTTCAGCTGCGGGTTGGCCTGCAGCTTTTCGGCAGCCGCGAGCATCACCTTGACCAGGTCGCGCGGCGCCGCCGGGCGCGGCTTTTGCTGGCTCTGGCGAGGAATGAAGGCGGTCGTTTCGGCTGTGGCTTCCCTGAACATAAGCTTACAAACGCAAGGACATGCAGCTTGGTTGCATGGTGCCTTCGCACCTGCAGCAATCTATCCGTCCTCACAGCCTTTGTAATTTTCTTACACTCGCGGCAAAGGGCGCTTCAGAGCCCGAATCTGGAGAGAGGATGTCCAGCCGTCCCAATCTGCCGCCGCTGCGGCTGCACGTTCCCGAGCCGAGATTCCGGCCCGGCGACGAGGCGGATTTCAGCGACGTCGCAATTCCGCCCGCGGGCGCCGCACCGCGCCCTGCCATCGAAGCGGCACCGCATGATTTCCGCGAATTGTCCTACTCGCTGGTGCGCGTGCTCGACGATGAGGGCCGCGCGGTCGGACCCTGGGACCCGAAGCTTTCGCCCGACACGCTGCGCGCGATCCTGAAGGCCATGGCGCTGACCCGCGCCTTTGACGAGCGCATGTACCGGGCCCAAAGGCAGGGCAAGACCAGCTTCTACATGAAATGCACGGGCGAAGAGGCGATCGCCTGCTCCCAGGCCTTTGCGCTCCACCGCGACGATATGTGCTTCCCCAGCTATCGGCAGCAGGGCCTGCTGATCGCTCGTGGCTGGTCGCTGGTCGACATGATGAACCAGATCTATTCGAACAAGGGCGACCGGCTGCAGGGGAAGCAGCTGCCGATCATGTATTCGACGAAGGAGGGGTCGTTCTTCTCCATCTCCGGCAACCTCGCCACCCAGCTGCCTCAGGCGGTGGGCTGGGCAATGGCCTCGGCGATCAAGGGCGACACACGCATTGCCGCCACCTGGTGCGGGGAAGGATCGACCGCGGAAGGCGACTTCCATTCGGCGATGACGTTTGCGACCGTCTACAAGGCGCCGGTCATCCTGAACGTCGTCAACAATCAATGGGCGATTTCGAGCTTTTCAGGGTTTGCCGGCGGCGAGGCGACGACCTTCGCGGCGCGGGCGATCGGCTATGGTATTGCGGGCCTGCGCGTGGACGGCAATGACGCGCTTGCCGTCTATGCCGCGACCGAATGGGCGGCAGAGCGGGCGCGAACCAACCAGGGCGCGACCCTGATCGAGTTCTTCACCTACCGCGCCGAGGGCCACTCCACGTCGGACGATCCCAGCGCCTATCGCTCGGCCAACGAAAGCGCTGCCTGGCCGCTCGGCGATCCGATCGCACGCCTGAAGCAGCACCTCGTCGTCACCGGCGAATGGGATGATGAGCGGCACGCTGCCATGGACCTGGAATGCGCAAACGCCGTCAAGGCCGCGCAGAAGGAAGCCGAGAAGAACGGCATTCTCGGCCACGGCATGCACCAGCCCATGTCCACCATGTTCGAAGGCGTGTTCGAGACACTGCCATGGCATCTTGAGGAACAGCGCCAGCAAATGCTCGCCGAAGCCCGCGCCGCAGGGATCGAGACCACGTGATGGGGAATGGGTTCACGCAGAGGCGCGGAGACGCGGAGGGTGCGGTGTTTCCGAGCATAGTCGGCGAAGCTGAGCCGCAATATTCATTTGGCTTCGCCGGAGAGGCACGGAGACTCGGACCCTCCGCGTCTCCGCGCCTCCGCGTGAACCAACGCCTTCTTTCGGGTGCCTGCTGATGGCGCGGATGAACATGATCCAGGCGATCAACTCGGCATTGGACGTGCTGATGGATCGCGACCCGGACATCGTCGTCATGGGCGAGGATGTCGGCTATTTCGGCGGCGTGTTCCGCGCGACCGCGGGTTTGCAGGCTAAATACGGCAAGACCCGCGTCTTCGACACGCCGATCAGCGAGCTCGGCATCATCGGTGTCGCGGTCGGCATGGGCGCCTATGGACTGCGGCCGGTGCCGGAGATCCAGTTCGCCGATTACATCTACCCGGCCCTCGACCAGCTGGTCTCCGAGGCGGCGCGGCTTCGCTACCGCTCGGCCGGCGAGTTCACCGCGCCGATCACCGTCCGTTCGCCCTTCGGCGGCGGCATCTTCGGCGGGCAGACCCACAGCCAGTCGCCGGAAGGCATCTTCACCCATGTCTCGGGGCTGAAGACGGTCATCCCCTCCACCCCGTATGACGCCAAGGGCCTTCTGATCGCCGCCATCGAGGACAATGACCCCGTCATCTTCTTCGAGCCCAAGCGCATCTACAACGGTCCCTTCTCAGGCCATTACAACCGCCCCGCCCAGAACTGGTCGCAGCATCCCGGCGGCGAGGTGCCGGAGGGCTATTACCGGATCGATCTCGGCAAGGCTGAGGTCGTGCGGCCCGGCGAAGCGCTGACCGTGCTCGCCTATGGCACCATGGTCCATGTCTGCGCCGGCGTGATCGAGGAGCAGGGGATCGACGCGGAGCTGATCGACCTGCGCACGCTGCTGCCGCTCGACATCGACACCATCGAGGCGTCGGTCAAGAAGACCGGCCGCTGCATGATCGTGCACGAAGCGACCCGCACGTCAGGCTTCGGCGCCGAGCTGTCCGCGCTGGTGCAGGAACGCTGCTTCTATCACCTCGAAGCGCCGATCGAGCGCGTCACCGGCTATGACACGCCCTATCCGCACAGCCTCGAATGGGCCTATTTTCCGGGCCCCGTCCGCATCGGCGAGGCGCTCAAGAAGATCATGAAGGACTGATGATGGCGAGCTTAAACAACTCCGTTCGCTTCGAGCGCAGTCGAGAAGCCGCATCCGCGAGACAAGTGTGTCTCGACTTCGCTCGACACGAACGGGTGGGGGGATAACGAAATGGGCCTGTTCACTTTCCGGCTGCCGGACATTGGCGAAGGCATCGCCGAGGCCGAGATCGTCGCCTGGCACGTCAAGGTCGGCGACCGCATCGAGGAAGACGGCAAGCTCGCCGACCTGATGACCGACAAGGCGACGGTCGAGATGGAATCGCCCGTGGCCGGCGTGGTCCGCGAAGTAGCGGGCGAAGTCGGCGACGTGATCGCGATCGGCTCGGCACTTGCCGTGATCGAAGTCGAGGACGAGGCCGAGGAGGTGACGGACGTCGCGGCCCCCGTGGCGAGCGAGACGTCGACCGAGCCGATGCCGCGCCTCAGCCCCTCTCCCTTTGAGGGAGAGGGCGACTCGCCGGAGGCGAGCGGGGTGAGGGGTCCAGAGCAAAGCGAAGCGAGCGTGGAGCCTAGCTCCGACACCCCCTCACCCTCCCACTCTGCTGACGCAGAGCGGGCCCCTCCCTCTCCCTCAGGGGGAGAGGGGCATTCCGTCCTCGCCTCCCCTGCCGTCCGCGCGCGGGCGAAGGAGCTGGGCATCGATCTCGCGCAGGTGAAGCCCAGCCAGGAGGGCCGCATCCGTCACCAGGATCTCGACGCCTTCCTCACCTATAATGCCGGCCAAGGCTATGGCCGCCCTTCGGCGCCGCGCAGCGACGAGCAGGTGAAGGTGATCGGCATGCGCCGCCGCATTGCCGAGAATATGGCGGCATCGAAGCGCCACATCCCGCATTTCACCTATGTCGACGAGATCGACGTCACCGCGCTCGAAGACATGCGCGCGGACCTGAACGAGAATCGCGGCGAGCGGCCCAAGCTCACCATGCTGCCACTGCTGATCGTCGCCATTTGCAAGACGCTGCCCGACTTCCCCATGCTCAACGCGCGCTATGACGACGAAGCGGGCGTGGTGACGCGCTATGGCGCCGTCCATATCGGCATGGCGACGCAGACCGATGCCGGGCTGATGGTGCCGGTCATCCGCGATGCGCAGGACAAGAATGTCTGGCAGCTCGCGCGCGAGATCGGGCGGCTCGCCGAGGCGGCGCGTACCGGCAAGGCGGCGTCGGCGGAGCTGTCGGGATCGACGATCACCGTCACATCGCTCGGGCCCTTGGGCGGGATCGCCACCACCCCGGTCATCAACCGCCCTGAAGTCGCGATCATCGGCCCGAACAAGATCGTCGAGCGGCCGGTCTTCGACGGCGACGACCTCGTCCGCGCTAAGCTGATGAACCTGTCGATCAGCTGCGACCACCGCGTCGTCGATGGCTGGGACGCGGCCAGCTACGTGCAGGCGCTGAAAAAGCTGCTGGAAACGCCCGTCCTGCTGTTCGCGGATTAACTTCCCCTGTCATTGCGAGCGAAGCGAAGCAATCCAGGCGGCCGCGAGCAACTGGATTGCCGCGTCGCTACGCTCCTCGCAATGACGAAGAGGCTCAGAAACTGAACTCGTCGTAGATCCGCGACAGGTCGCCCGCCCAGCTGCCGCGATAAAGCTCAAGCAGCCGCTGCGCCGGCGTCTTGCCGGTGCGCACCGTCTCCTGCAGCGGCTCCAGGAATCCGACCTCGCTCTCGCCGGAACCGCTGAGTTCGGCGCGGTAGCGAAGGCCGGAGGCGGCGATCGAAAGCACCTCGCCCGCGATGTCGATCAGCTTGCCGCCACCGGGAAGCGGCGCATCCAGCCCGAGGCGCGGCACATCGCGGCGAAGCGCCTCCCGCTCCTCCATCGACCAGGCCTTCACCAGATCCCAGGCCGCGTCGAGCGCGGGTCCGCCATAGAGCAGCCCGACCCAGAAAGCCGGCAACGCGCAGATCTTGCTCCAGCGGCCGCCATCGGCACCGCGCATTTCCAGAAAGGTCTTCAGCCGCACTTCCGGGAAGGCAGTGGAGAGATGGTCCGACCAGTCGGACAGGCGCGGCTTCTCGCCGGGCAGGACCGAGAGCTCGCCCTTTAGGAAGTCGCGGAAGCTGAGGCCGGCGGCATCGATGTAGCGCCCTTCGCGGAATACGAAGTACATCGGCACGTCGAGCGCATAGTCGGCATAGCGCTCATAGCCGAAGCCGTCCTCGAACACGAATGGCAGCATGCCGGTACGGGCGCCGTCCGTGTCCGACCAGATACGGCTCCGGAAAGACAGGAAACCGTTCGGTTTCCCTTCAGTGAAAGGCGAGTTGGCGAACAGCGCCGTCGCGAGCGGCTGGAGCGCCAGCCCGATGCGAAACTTCTTCGCCATATCGGCTTCGGATTCATAGTCGAGATTAACCTGAATGGTGCAGGTCCGCAGCATCATGTCCAGGCCGAGGCTGCCCACCTTCGGCATGTGATTGAGCATGATCGCATAGCGGCCCTTGGGCATGATCGGCAGCTCGTCGCGCCTTTTGTCCGGCCACATGCCGAGGCCGAGGAAGCCGAGGCCGAGCTCGTCCCCGACCGCCTTGACTTGCTCAAGATGCCGCCCCGTTTCGGCGCAGGTCTGGTGCAGATTCTCGAGCGGTGCGCCGGATAGCTCCAGCTGCCCAGCGGGCTCCAGGCTGATCGTGCCGTCCACGCCCCTGAGCGCGATGACCTTGTCACCCTCAGTAATTGGCTGCCAACCGAAGCGCATCAGGCCCGAAAGCAGATCGCGAATGCCGCCCGGCTCGTCATAGCTCGGCGCGCGGTGATCGGCCGTGCGATAGACGAATTTCTCGTGTTCGGTGCCGATCCTCCAAGCCTTGCGGGGCTTCTCGCCGGACGCGAACAGCTCGATCAGCTGGGCGCGGCTTTCGATGATCGGATCGACCTTGCCCGTCTCTTCGCGCGTGCTCATTGCCGCGCCTTACGGAGCGAGTGGCAAAATGCAACTGCCGGTCAGGTCCAGTCTCCATTGGCTGCCATCCAGACGCTGACCGCCGTCAGCGCCGCCGTCTCGGCACGCAGGATTCGGGGCCCTAAGGAGACCGGCACCGCCTTGGTCAAGGCGCGGATCGCGACCCGCTCGACCAGGTCGAAGCCGCCTTCCGGCCCGATCAGGATCGCCGCGGGTCCGGGATGCTCGCGCACCGCCTCCAGCATCGGCTTGCCGCCCTCTTCATCGGCGAAGAACAGGGTTCGGGAGGCCGGCCAGTCGCGCAGCAGCGCATCCAATCGGGTGAGCTCCGCCAACTCCGGCAGCGCCGTCCGCTCACACTGCTCCGCCGCCTCGATCATGTGCGCACGCAGCCGCTCGCCATTGAGCTTGTCCACCACTGTGCGCCTTGTGACCACCGGCATCAGCCGGGCCACGCCCAGTTCGCTCGCCTTTTCGGCCACCCAGTCGATGCGGCTCTTCTTGATGGGCGCGGCGCAGAGCCACAGGTCCGGCACCGCCTCCCTTTCCCGCAGGCGTGCGGCGATGCGCAGCATCAGGTCGCGCTTGCCGACGCCGGTCACTTCGCCCAGCCACTCGCCAGTTCGGTCGTCGAACAATTTGACCGTACCGCCCTGCCGCACCCGCATGACGGACGAGAGGTAATGCGCCTGCCCGCCCTCGATGCGCAGCTCCATGCCGTCGCCGAGCGGCTGGTCGATGAAGAGGCGCGGCGCGCTGTTCGGCGGCCATGCGGGCGTAGCGGGCATATATCCACCATTACCGTTCGGGCTGAGCTTGTCGAAGCCCTCCCTTTCTTTTCTGATGAAAGGGAAGAAGAAGGGAGGCCTTCGACAAGCTCAGGCCGAACGGAGTTTAGGGTGCAAAGAGCCAAGCCGACTGACGCCCTCCCTGACACCGAACATCACCGCCTCGCCCGCTCCGGAGGCCTGCGCCCGTACATCCTCTTGGCCCGGCTTGACCGGCCGATTGGATGGTGGCTGCTCTTCTGGCCCTGTGCATGGGGCGTGGCCCTCGCGGGTGGGGCGTTCGATCGCTTCGACCTGATCCTCTGGATGCTGCTCGGCGCCATCGCCATGCGCGGGGCGGGCTGCGTCTATAACGACATTGTTGACCGCGACCTCGACGCGCAGGTGGAGCGCACCAAGGGCCGCCCTCTCGCCAGCGGCGCGGTGTCGCTGAAGGCGGCCTGGGCCTGGCTGCTGATACTGTGCGGGATCGGCCTGGTCGTGCTTGTCCAGCTGCCGCTGCTCGCCGCCATGATCGCCCTCGGCAGCCTTGCCTTCGTGGCCGCCTACCCCTTCATGAAGCGGATCACCTGGTGGCCGCAGGCCTGGCTCGGCATCGTGTTCAGCTGGGGCGCCCTGGTCGGTTGGGCGGCGTACGCGCGCGAGATCGGCGCGCCGATGTGGTTCCTCTATGGCGGTACCATCGTCTGGGTGATCGGCTATGACACCATCTATGCGCTGCAGGACCGGGAGGATGATGCGCTGATCGGCATCCGGTCGTCGGCGCTCCGGCTCGGTCGCCATGTGAAGACTGGCGTCGCCTTGTTCTACGCCGCCGCACTCGCGCTGTGGAGCGTCGCGATTTGGCTGATCCGGCCTGAGCCTCTCGCCTTCGTCGCGTTGGTGCCGGCGGCGCTGCAGCTTGGCTGGCAGGTGCTCAGCCTCGATGTGGAGGACGGCGGCGATGCCCTCGCCAAGTTCCGCTCGAACCGCTTTGCCGGCCTGCTCGTCTTCCTCGCCTGCCTGACGGTCGGCACTGGCGCCGCCTGACCTGCATCCCTAAGTGCATCGGCGATGCTTTCCCTCGACGATGCGCAATCCCGGCTCCAGGACCTCGTCTCTGCCGCGCGCAAGGCCGGCGCCGACGCCGCCGATGCGCTCTACCATGGCGACCGCTCGACCGATGTGCATGTGCGCCTCGGCGCCCTTGAGAATGTCGATCAGTCGGAAGGCGAGGAGATCGGCCTGCGCGTGTTCGTCGGCAGCCGGTCGGCGAGCGTCTCCGCTTCCGATCTCGCGCCCGACTCGCTCCGCGCGCTCGCCCACCGCGCCGTTGCCATGGCACGGGAAGCGCCGGAGGACCGCTTCGCCGGACTGGCGCCCGAGGACCGCCTTCAGCGCGGCGCCGCGCCCGATCTCGACCTTGATGACGGCCGGGAGCCCGACCCTGCCGCGCTGAAGGAACGAGCGCTCGCAGCCGAGGACGCGGCGCGCTCCATCGCCGGCGTGACCAACAGCGAAGGCGCCAGCGCCTCAACAGGCCGCAGCCAGGTCGCGCTCGCCACCAGCCATGGCTTTGCCGGAGGCTATGCCGCGAGCGCCCATTCGATCGGCGCGTCGATGCTGGCCGAGCGCGACGAGCAGAAGCAGCGCGACGGCGCCTGGCACTGGGTGCGGTTTCTCGATCAGCTCGACAATGCCGAAGCGATCGGCCGGCTCGCGGGCGAGCGCGCGGTCGCCCGGCTGGGCGCGCGCAAGCTGCCCAGCGGCTCCATGCCGATCGTCTTCGATCCGCGCATCGGCGGTTCGCTCATCGGCCATCTGCTCGGCGCCATTTCCGGCCCCTCCATTGCGCGCCGCACGAGCTTCCTGCTCGATCGATTGGGCGAGCGGGTGTTCGATGAGTCGGTCACCATCCTGGACGATCCGCACCGGGTGCGCGGCCTGCGCTCTCGCCCGTTCGACGGCGAAGGCCTGCCGACCGCGCCACGCAAGCTGATCGACGCCGGCCGCCTGACCGGCTGGCTGCTCGACAGCGCCTCTGCCCGCCAACTCGACCTGGAGCCGACCGGCCATGCCGCACGGGGTGTCGGCGGCGCGCCGGGCGTTTCGGCCAGCAATGTCCATGTCGCGCCGGGACGCCAAAGCCGGGATGCGCTGATCGGAGGCATCAAGCGCGGCTTCTACGTCACCGAACTGATCGGCCAAGGCGTGAACGGCGTCACCGGCGATTACAGCCGCGGCGCGGGCGGCTTCCTGATCGAAGATGGCAAGCTCGGCCACCCCGTCGCCGAAGTGACGATCGCGGGGAACCTGAAGGACATGTACGCGCGCATGACGGCGGCGGACGATCTCGAATTCCGCTATGCCGTCAACACCCCGACGCTGCTGGTCGAGGGGATGACCGTCGCCGGTGACTGATCCCCACCTTGCCGCGGTCAGCGCCGCCGCCGCCGAAGCGGGCCGCATGGCGCACGGCCTGTGGCGCGGCGACTTCAAGCGCTGGGAAAAGGCGCCCGGCAATCCGGTCTGCGAAGTCGATCTGGCCGTCGACGACTTGCTCCGCGCCCGCTTGGAAGAGATCGATCCCGAAGCCGGCTGGCTGTCCGAAGAGACCGCCGACAGCGCCGAGCGTCTGCTCCAGTCCAAGGCCTGGGTCGTCGATCCGATCGACGGCACGCGGGATTATATCCGAGGCCGTACCGGTTGGGCGGTTTCGGTCGCGCTGGTCGAAGGCGGCAAGGTGCTTCTTGGCGTGCTCGACGCTCCATCACGCAACCAGCAATGGTGCGCGGAAGCGGGCGGAGGCGCGTGGCTGAATGGCGAACGCCTCCGCGTGACCGACCGGGACGAGCTGCCCGGCGCGCGCGTTCCCGCCGACACGCTTCCCAAGACGGACGCGGACCTGATCGGCGTGCCGCGGCCCAACTCCATCGCACTCCGCATCGCGATGCTTGCGGCCGGTGAGGTCGATCTGGTGGCGACGCTCCGCTGGGGCCGCGAATGGGACATCGCCGCCGCACACCTGATCGCGCAAGAAGCCGGCGCCATCGTCACCGACGCGCTCGGCCGGCCGATCCGTTTCAACTCGACCAGCGCCGAGGCCTTCGGCGTGCTGGCGAGCGTGCCCGGCATCCACCAGGCCGCCGTCCAGCGCCTCTGGTCGCGGGCGATGAAGGCCAGCGCGCGGTAAATTCTCGATCGTCATCCCGAACTCGTTTCGGGATAAGGGCTGAGCAGCGGGAAGTCCGGCGTGCCTTCCCGCACTTGAAGCGACGGCAGTCTTATCCCGAAACAAGTTCGGGATAACGGTCCAAGACCGATTGCCATTGAACCTCTGGGCCGTTCGCGACACAGGACGGCCGATGGTGCGCGCAGGCCCTCGTTCCGCCCTCCGGGACTTTCTCGAGAGCGAAGCTTCCGGCGGGATCGTCCTGATCGCAGCGGCTCTGCTTGCGCTGATCGTCGCCAATCTCCCGGCCACTCACTCCCTTTACGAGCACTTCATCCATGCCGAGACCGGGCCGGTGCTGAGCCCCAAGCTCGGGGTCATGACCGTCCATCTCTGGGTCAATGATGGGCTGATGGCGCTTTTCTTCTTCCTGGTCGGGCTGGAAATCAAGCGCGAGCTACTGGACGGCCAGCTCTCCCGCCCGGCCGACCGCGTGCTGCCGATCGTCGCAGCAGCCGCCGGCATGGCGGTGCCGGCGATCGTCTATCTGGCGATCACCCGATCGGTGGACAATCTCGCCCGTGGCTGGGCCATTCCGGCCGCCACCGACATCGCCTTTGCCATCGGGGTGCTGGCGTTGCTGGGCAAACGCGCGCCCACCTCGCTCAAGCTGTTCCTGACGACCGTCGCCATCGTCGACGATATGGGCGCGGTGGCAATAATCGCCGCAGTCTATACGGAGTCGCTGAACCTGCTGGCGCTTGCCGGAGCGGTGCTGGTGCTCGCCGCTATGTTCGGCATCAACCGCGCCGGGGTCCGGAGCCTTTGGCCCTATTGGCTGGGATTCGGCTTGCTTTGGTATCTCGTGCTGCTGTCAGGCGTGCACGCCACGATCGCGGGCGTGCTGGCCGCCTTCACCATCCCGATTAAGATCACGCCAGCCGCGCCCGATGCCGCCGACTCGCCGCTGCACCGGCTGGAGCATGGGCTGCATCCCTGGGTCGCCTATGGGATCGTGCCGCTGTTCGGCTTCGTGAACGCCGGCGTGACGCTGGGCGGGGCCTCGCTTCTCGATCCGCTGCCGCTCGGCATCACCGCGGGCCTGTTCCTCGGCAAGCAGCTGGGCGTCTTCGGCGCCATCTGGGCGACAGTGAAACTCGGCTTTGCCTGCCGGCCGGCAGGCGCCAGCTGGGCCCAGATTTACGGCGTGTGCCTGCTCTGCGGCATCGGCTTCACGATGAGCCTCTTCATCTCCGGCCTCGCCTTCATCGGCGAGCCGCGCTTCATCGACGAAGCCAAGATCGGCATTTTGGGCGGCTCGCTGCTCTCGGCACTCGCCGGCTGGGCGGTACTGCGCTTTGCCAAGCCGGCGGGCGCACCTATCTCTTCCAAGTGAAGCTCTCCGTCCTCGATCAATCGCCCATTCCCGCTGGCGGCACCGCTGCCGATGCGGTCCGCAACACCATCGATCTCGCGCAGGCCGCCGAGCGGTTCGGCTATCACCGCTACTGGATGGCCGAACACCATGCCTCGCCCGCCTTGGCCGGAGTCGCGCCTGAGGCGCTGATCGGACCGGTCGCGCTGGCGACGAGCCGCATTCGCGTCGGCTCGGGCGGCATCATGCTGCCGCACTTTTCGCCGTTCAAGATCGCGGAGACGTTTCGCCTGCTGGGCGCCATGGGTCCGGGCCGCATCGATCTTGGCGTCGGCCGCGCGCCGGGCAGCGATCAGCGCACCGCCTATGCGCTACAGCGCGACCGGTCGAAGCGCATGCTGGTCAACGACTTCCCCGAGCAGGTGGCAGAACTGCTCGGCTATCTCGAAGGCACGCTGCCAGATGATCATCTCTTCAAGCCGCTGGAAGCGACACTCCCGGCCGGCCATGGGGGGAGCCCCGATTTGTGGATGCTCGGCAGTTCCAGCGACAGTGCGGTGTGGGCCGGGCAGATGGGCCTGCCCTATTGCATCGCCGACTTCATCAACTCGGACGCGCTGCCGCTCGCCGATCTCTATCGCCAGCATTTCACGCCATCAGAGCGCTGCCCGGAGCCTTATGTGATGGTCGCCGTCTGGGCGATCGCCGCGTCGGATCGCGCTGGGGCTGAGCGGATCGCCGGACCGGCCCGGATGATGTTCGCGCATCTCGTCCGGGGCTCGCTGATCCCGGTGCCTACCGTAGAAGAGGCGGAGGCCTGGCTCGCCGCCAACCCGCTGCCGCCCGCTCGCCGCCGCACCTTGCTCGGCACCGGCGCCGAAGTGGCGGAGGAGGTCCAGACCGTCGCGAAGCTTTATGGCGCGCAGGAAATGATGCTGGTCAACATCCTGCCCGAACACGGCCCGCGCGTGCGAAGCTACGAGTTGGTCGCCAAGTGTCTCAATCTCGTGCCGTTCGTTTCGAGCGCAGTCGAGAAACGCGCGTAACGCCCAGCACCGCTTCTCGACTTCGCTCGAAGCGAACGGGTAAGGGGCGCCCGTGTCCCTTTCCGACCTGCTCCATTCCACTTTCGGTTTCAGCGACTTCCGCGGCGTCCAGCGGCAGGTGGTGGACCGCGTCATGGCGGGCGATCGCACGCTTGCCGTCATGCCGACGGGCGCGGGCAAGTCGCTCTGCTACCAGTTGCCCTCGGTCGCGCTCGACGGCACCTGCATCGTCGTCTCGCCGTTGATCGCGCTGATGCACGATCAGCTGCGCGCAGCGACTGCAGTCGGCATCCGTGCGGCCACCCTGACCTCGGCCGACGACAATCGCGCCGAGACGATCGAGCGGTTTAAGGGCGGTGAACTCGACCTGCTCTATGTCGCGCCGGAACGCGCTTCGACCGGGCATTTCCGCGAGCTGATCTCGCGCGCCAAACTGTCGCTTTTCGCGATCGACGAAGCGCATTGCGTCTCGGAATGGGGGCATGATTTCCGCCCCGACTATCGCCTGCTCCGGCCGCTGCTCGACAGCTTCCCGGACGTGCCGCGTCTCGCCCTCACCGCCACGGCCGACGCCCACACCCGCGACGACATTCTCGTCCAGCTCGGCATTCCCGCAGAAGGCCTGATCGTCGCCGGCTTCGACCGGCCGAACATCCGCTACGCGATCACGCCGCGCCAGAATACGAGCCAGCAGATTGCCGACCTGCTCCGCGAGCAGCCCGGCCCCGGCATCGTCTATGTCCAGTCCCGCGCCGGCACGGAAAAGCTGGCCGCGCAGATCGCCGGCACCGGCCGCCCGGTCCGCGCCTATCATGCCGGCATGGAGCCGCCGGTCCGCGCTGCCAACCAGACGGCCTTTGTTGCCTCAGAAGACATGGTGATGGTCGCGACCGTCGCCTTCGGCATGGGCATCGACAAGCCGGACGTGCGCTTCGTCGCCCATGCCGGCCTGCCCAAATCGATCGAGGCCTATTATCAGGAGACCGGCCGCGCCGGTCGCGACGGCGACCCAGCCGTCGCGCACATGTTCTGGGGCGCCGACGATTTCGCCAAGGCGCGCCAGCGTCTGTCGGAGATGGATGCATCGCGTCTCCAGGGCGAGCGCGCGCGGCTCACCGCCCTTGGCGGGCTGGTCGAGACCTCCGGCTGCAGGCGCGCGCTGCTGCTCCGCTATTTCGGCGAGACGCCGCCCGAGGGATGCGGCAATTGCGACAACTGCCTGAACCCGCCGGAGTCGGTCGACGCCACCGAACTCGCCCGCAAATATCTGTCCGCCGTGTTCCGCACCGGGCAGATGTTCGGCACCGGCTATATCGAAAGCGTGCTGACCGGCCAGTCGTCCGAACGCAGCCTGATGAACGGCCACGAAACGCTGTCGGTCTGGGGCATTGTCGACGGAGAGGAAGCCGCGCTGTTGAAGCCCATCGGCCGCGCGCTGCTGCTGAAGGATGCGCTCCGCGCCAATCACCATGGCGGATTGGAGTTCGGCCCAGCCGCGCGCGGGCTGCTGAAGGGCGAGGACAGCCTATCGCTGATCGTCCCGCCAAAGCGCGAGCGCAGGCGCAAGCGAGACGCGGCGCCCAACCCGGTCGGCGATCCGCTGTTCGACGCGCTCCGCGCCTGCCGCAGAGAGTTGGCCGAGGAAGCGGGAATGCCGCCCTATGTGATCTTCCATGACTCGACGCTGCGCGAGATGGCGGCGGTCCGGCCGCAGACGCTGGCCCAGCTCGGCGAGATCACCGGCGTCGGCAAGCGCAAGCTGGAGGCTTATGGCGAGGCGTTCCTGGCGGTGATCCGGCAACGCTAGCTCCGTTCGATTCGAGCCGTATCTCGACTTCGCTCGATACGAACGGGTAAGGGGATGCATGTTCCGCAGACTCGACGAGTATACCTACGTAGCGCCCCAGCTTTCGCCGCAGGACCTGGCCGATGCTGCTGCGCTCGGTGTTACCCATGTGATCAACAATCGCCCCGACGAAGAGGAGGCCGGCCAGCCTTCCGGCGAGATCATCGCTGCGGCGGCGCAGACGTCTGGGCTCACCTACACGGCTATTCCCGTCACCCATGCCGGCTTCAGCCATGCACAGGTGGAGGCGATGTGCGCGGCGCTTGAACAGGCGAACGGACCGGTGCTCGCTTATTGCCGCTCCGGCACCCGCTCCACCTATCTTTGGGCCCTGGCACGCGCGAAAATAGGGGACAGTCCCTATTTATTGGCCGAGAAGGCGGAAGCGGCGGGTTATGATCTCCGCCCGATCCGGCCGATGCTGGACGCGCTCGCGCAGCGATGAACTGGACGCTGCTCGCCGGCTCGCTCGCGGGCGTGCTTGGCCTGGCGCTGATCGCCAAGCTGCTAGGGCTCGGCGGCGGCGAGTTGGCGGATGAGGCCGAGGCGATTCAGATTGCCGAAGCCGAAATACCGGGCTTCGTGGCTGTGTCCGCGGAACTGGCGAAGGACAGGCGCAGCGCCAGGGTCACAGGCGCGGACGGCCGCACGCTGCGGATCCGCCAGCACGGTGCGCAGTTTGTGGCCTCCCCTCTCTCGTCGGGAGAGGGCGACTCGAGCGAGCGAGCGGGGTGAGGGGATCGGAGCTGTCCGGATTGCGCGCGATCCCCTCACCCGGACGCGCGAAAGCGCGTCTCGACCTCTCCCGACGGGAGAGGTAAGTTTTACCCGTGCCCAACCTGCCCGATCCCGTCGATTTCGCCGTGCCCGGCTTCATCGCCCTGGTGCTGGCGGAAATGCTCGTGGCGCGCGCTCGAGACCACCGGCGTTACTGCCCAAAGGACACGCTTACCTCGCTGATGCTCGGCTTCGGCTCCACCATCGCCAGCGCGATCGTCGGCGGCACGGTGTTCGCGCTCGCCAGCTGGACGCATCAGTTCCGCCTGTTCGATATTCCCTATGTCTGGTGGGCCTGGCCGCTCTGCTTCGTGCTCGACGACCTCGCCTATTACGTCTTTCACCGTTCGGCGCATCGGGTACGCTGGTTCTGGGCGAGCCATGTGATCCACCACAGCTCGCAGCATTACAATCTCTCGACCGCGCTCCGGCAGACCTGGACGGGTTTCTTAAGCATCGCCTTCATCTTCCGTCTGCCGCTGTTCCTGATCGGCTTCCCGCCGGCCATGGTGTTCTTCTGCGCCGGCCTGAACCTGATCTACCAGTTCTGGATCCACACCGAAGTGATCGGCCGGATGCCCCGCTGGTTCGAAGCGGTGATGAACACGCCCTCGCACCACCGCGTCCACCACGCGACCAACCCGCGCTATCTCGACACCAATTATGCCGGCGTGTTCATCGTTTGGGACAAGATGTTCGGCAGCTTCACGCCCGAACTGGATGAGGACCGCCCGCGCTACGGGCTGGTCAAGAACCTCGGCACCTTTAACATCTTATGGGCCGCCTTCCATGAATGGGTCGGCATAGCCCGCGACCTGTGGCGAGCGCCTTGGGGCAGCAAGCTCGGCTACGCCTTCGGCCCGCCCGGCTGGAGCCATGACGGCAGCCGCGACACCAGCGAGACGATTCGGGCGAAGTGGCTAGGACGCCAGCACCCGGTCCGCGACGAACGGATTGGTCTTCCGCTCATGCCCGAAGGTGGACATGGGACCGTGCCCCGGCACGAAAGCGGTCTCGTTCCCCATCGGCCATAGGCGCGTGGTGATCGCGTTCAGCAGGTCCGCATGGTTTCCCATCGGGAAGTCGGTCCGGCCGATCGACCCCTGAAACAGCACGTCGCCGACGATCGCCAGCTTCGACGGCGCATGATGAAAGACGACATGGCCCGGCGTGTGGCCCGGGCAGTGGCGCACGTCGAGCGTCAGATTGCCCACCGTCACCTGATCGCCATCGACCAGCCAGCGGTCGCTCTCGAACACCTTGCCGCAAATGCCATAAGTGCGGCCGTCATCCTCCAGCCGGGCGATCCAGAAACGATCCGCCTCGTGCGGGCCTTCAATCGGAACGCCGAGTTCCTCCGCCAGGACCGCCGCCTGACCGCAATGATCGATATGACCGTGGGTGATCAGGATCTTCTCGATCTCGACGCCGGCCTGTTGCGCCGCCGCCTTCAGTCGCGGCAGGTCGCCGCCGGGATCGACGAAGGCGCCCTTGTTGGTCTCGGTGCACCAGAGAAGCGTGCAATTCTGCTGAAGCGGCGTAACCGGCACGATCGCCGCTTTGAGCGGGGGATTAGGCATGAAGGCGATGTGGCGACTTTGCCCCGCCCGGACAACCCACGCCGTCATCCCGAACTTGTTTCGGGATAAGGGTCGTGCCAGGCGTGATCCCGTCCGGTTGGCTGCGAGCTGGGCCTTATCCCGAAACAAGTTCGGGATGACGCTTGTGCGGGTGGTCGGCTTCCGCTCTTACGCCTCTCTGTGCCGCCCTTCATCCTCCTCGACGACGCACGATCCGGCGCACCTGCGCGGCTGTTTCGGAAGCCCCGTCAGATCGTGCGGGCCGACACGCTCAAACAGGTCCGGCCGTCACTGGAGACACTGCGGCGGGCAGGCACCCACGCGGCGGGGTTTATCTCCTACGAAGCAGCATTCGCGCTCGAGCCGAGGCTCGCGACTATGTTCCGGCCTCCAGACACCCCGCTCCTGTGGTTCGGGCTGTTCGACGACGTGGAGGAAGTCGACGCGAAGACTTGGCTTCCGGATGCCGCTGGCGGATCGACCGGCGCTCCGCGGCCGCTGATCGAATGTGCCGACTATCTTCGTCAGGTCGACCGCGTGCAGCAGGCGATCGTCGCCGGCGACATCTACCAGGCCAATCTCACCTTCCGCGCCGAAGTGCCTGTCGCCGGCGATCCGCGCGCCATTTACGCTGGCCTGCGCCAGCGCGCGCGCGCATCCTATGGCGCGCTCATCTGGACGGGCGAGGACTGGCTGCTGTCCCTTTCCCCCGAACTCTTCTTCAACCGACTAGGCGACCGGCTGACGGCCAAGCCGATGAAGGGCACCGCGGCTCCCGATGCCGACCCGGAGCTGCTGCGTGGCGATCCCAAGCAGCGGGCCGAAAATCTGATGATCGTCGACCTGCTCCGCAATGATCTGTCGCGGGTGGCGGCCCCCGGTAGCGTCTCGGTGCCCGAGCTGTTCGCGGTCGAGACCTACCCGACCGTCCAGCAGATGACCTCCACCGTCACCGCGTCGCTGGCGGAGGGCCGCGACACCATCGGCACTCTGGAGGCGCTCTTCCCCTGCGGCTCGATCACCGGCGCCCCCAAGCTCCGGGCGATGGAGATCATCGCCGAGGTCGAGCAGGCGCCTCGCGGCATCTACACCGGCGCCATCGGGCACATTAACCCCGAAGGTGAGGCCGCCTTTAACGTCGCCATTCGCACCCTGCACTTGAAGCCGGGCGCGCGCACGGCCACTCTTGGGCTGGGTTCGGGCATCGTCGCCGACTCCGTGCCCGCGGCCGAGTGGCTGGAATGTCTGGCGAAGGGAGTATTCGTGGAGTCCGACCGTCGTTTCGATCTGATCGAGACCATGGGTTTCGATCCGCACGACGGCCTGACCCGCCTCGACCGCCACATGGCGCGGATGAAGGCGAGCGCCGAGGCATTCGGCTTCACCTTCGACCGCCACGCCGCACGAAACGAGCTGCAGGCGGCGACATTTCGCCTGCGCGAACCATCCCGAATCCGTCTACTCGCTTCGCCGGCTGGCAGCTATGCGATCGAGGTGCGCCGGCTTGAACAGCCGCCGGATACGGTCGAGGTCGCGCTCGCGCCGCTGCCTGTCTCCTCTGATGACTTCCGTCTTCGGCACAAGACGACAGATCGAGGCTTTTACGACCAGGCTCGCCGCGCCGCCGGCTGCTTCGAAGTCGCGTTCACCGACACGGACGGCTTTCTCACCGAAGGCAGCTTCACCAGCATCTTCGTGGAGCGCGACGGCATGTTGCTGACGCCGCCTCTCTCGCGCGGGATGCTGCCGGGCGTGCTCCGCGCCGAGTTGATCGAGACGGGCCGCGCCGTCGAGGCCGACCTCCGTGCCGAGGATTTGTCGGGCGATTTCTTCATGGGCAACTCCGCCCGGGGACTGTTGCGGGCGCGACTGCGTTCGGTATAGCCGCCCCCGTCCGATTGGGGGAACCGACCATGCCTCGCCTGTCAGCCGCGCTCGACCGCATCCACCCGTCGCAGACGCTGGCGATGACCGCCCGCGTCGCCGAGCTGAAGCGGCAGGGGGTGGACGTCATCGGGCTTTCGGCCGGGGAGCCCGACTTCGACACGCCCGACTTCGTCAAGGAAGCGGCGATCGACGCGATCCGGGCAGGCAAAACCAAATATACCAATGTCGACGGCACGCCTGAGCTGAAGGAGGCGATCGCGCGCAAGTTCAAGCGCGAGAACGGCCTCGACTATGCGCCCAATGAGATCATCGCCGGCGTTGGCGGCAAGCACGTCATCTTCAACGCGCTCGTCGCGACCTGCGAAGCCGGCGACGAGGTCATCATCCCCGCGCCCTATTGGGTCAGCTATCCCGACATGGTCGCCTATTCGGGCGCCACGCCGGTGATCATCGAAGGCGGCGCGGACCAGGGCTACAAGATTACGCCTGAACAGCTCGTTGGGGCGATCACGCCGCGGACCCGCTGGGTGATCCTCAACTCGCCGTCCAACCCATCGGGTGCCGCCTATTCGGCCGAGGAGCTGAAGGGCTTGGGCGAAGTGCTCCGCAGGCACGAGCATGTGATGCTGCTCAGCGACGACATGTATGAGCACATCTTCTATGCCGACTTCCCCTTCACCACCATGGCGCAGCTTTGCCCGGACCTGAAGGACCGGATCCTGACCGAGAATGGCTGTTCCAAGGCCTATGCGATGACCGGCTGGCGGATCGGCTATGCGGGTGGCCCTGCCTGGCTGATCAAGGCGATGGCCAAGCTCCAGTCCCAGTCCACGTCCAATCCCTGCTCCATCGCCCAGGCCGCCGCTGCCGCCGCGTTGGACGGTCCGCAGGATTTCCTCGCCGAACGCCAGACCGCCTTCCGCAAGCGCCGCGACTTGGTCGTCGACATGCTGAACCAAGCGCCGGGCCTGCACTGCCCGACGCCGGAAGGCGCTTTCTATGTCTATCCGGATGCGAGCGGCTGCATCGGCAAGACCACGCCCGACGGCAAGCGGATCGGCTGCGACGACGACCTGATCGGCTATTTCCTCGACCATGCTCGCGTCGCGGCGGTGTGCGGCACGGCATTCGGCCTCTCCCCCGCCTTTCGAGTCAGCTATGCGACTTCGGAAGAGGTGTTGCGGGAAGCCTGCACCCGAATTCAGGAGGCGTGCGCGGCGCTGAAGTAAGCTCCCCGGCACGGGGAGGGGGACCGCGACGCGAAGCGGCGTGGTGGATGGGGCCCACCATGCTGCAGTTCGGGCGGCGGGCCCCCTCCACCATGCTGCGCATGGTCCCCCTCCCCGCACCGGGGAGGATTTATCGAAACACAGCGTTTCAAATTCCGCACCTGTAACGACCTCATCCCGTCCCTACATGTTCATCGTCCAATCAGCCGGATTGATCGTCTGAACCTCGCCTTGTGATGCTGTTCACAGCAGGGGCAGCATCCATCTGGCAAACGACTCCGTAAATGGAGCGAAGGGTCATCAAGACCCGAGCAGAGCAAGGGAAAGAAAGTCATGCGTGCGCTGTTTCGGTCCGATCTGTTTCGCAGCCTGAGCGGAGGCTTTGTGATGGGCCTGGCGGCTCTGGTGGCGATGACGCCGGCCGAGGGCACCGACACGCTCAAGTCCAAGATCGAGTCGATCTACAAGGCCTGACGCGATGCGCGCGCGGGCCTCGTTCGGCATCATCGCGGGTCTGAGCCTGGCGGCCTGGGCCGTCGGCGGCGCGTCGATCGCCGAGAGCGCGCGCGCCGTTGCCGTGCCTGCTCCGAAGATGGACGCCGCCCGCGCCACCGGGCTGCAGACGGCCGTCCTCGCCGGGGGTTGCTTCTGGGGCGTCGAGGCGGTGTTCGAGCATGTGAAGGGCGTGAAGAGCGTCACCTCGGGCTATGCCGGCGGCGACCAGAAAACGGCGAACTATGATGCGGTCTCGACCGAGAAGACCCGCCATGCCGAAGCGGTCCGCATCCTCTACGATCCGCGCCAGATCAGTTACGGCACGTTGCTCCGCGTTTATTTCGCCGTCGCGCATGATCCGACGCAACTCAATCGCCAGGGTCCCGATATCGGCCCCAGTTACCGGTCGGCGATCTTCCCGATCGGTGCTGAGCAGGAACGGGTGGCCCGCGCCTACCTGGCCCAACTCGCCGCAGCCCGCGCCTATCCGCGGCCGATCGTGACCAGGATCGAACGGGGCCCCTTCTTTCCGGCGGAAGCCTATCACCAGAACTTCGCCCGCCGGAACCCGAACCACGGCTATATCCGCGCGCACGACGCGCCCAAGCTGGTCGCGCTGAAGGCGGCGTTCCCGAACCTGTGGCAGGACGGCTGGAGCGGCTAAATCTCGTCATCCCGAACTTGTTTCGGGATAAGGTCTCCGCCACTCCGAGTACCAGGGTGCCCCCCAGACATCCCGCTGCTCTAACCTTATCCTGAAACAAGTTCGGGATGACGCCTTGAGCGGTCGGCTGCCTTCCGCCAAGCTGCGGCCATGGCGAGCACAGCACCAGCGAGCATTCCCTCCCCTCCCGGCCTGCCGATCGTCGGCCATCTCCACCAAATCGCCAAATCAGGGCTGGTGGGCCACCTGCTCGAGGTCAGCCGGGACATGCCGGAAGGCATCTTCAAGCTGAAATTCGGCAGCCGCGTCGGCCTGTTCGTCACTTCGGCCGATCTGGTCGCCGAGCTGTGCGACGAGACGCGCTTTCGCAAGATGCCCGGGCCGGGGCTGCGTGTCGTGCGCCGCTTTGCGGGCGACGGGCTGTTCACCGCGTTCAGCGAAGAGCCGAATTGGGGCAAGGCGCATCGCATCCTGCTGCCCGCCTTCAGCCAGCGCGCGATGAAGGGCTATTACGACCTGATCCTGGAAGTGTGCGACCAGCTGATCACCAAATGGTCGAAGCTCGAAGGGCAGGACATCCTCGTCGCCGACGACATGACGCGGCTGACCCTCGACTCGATCGCGATCGCCGGCTTCGGCCACCGCTTCAACAGCTTCGAGAAGGATCAGCTCGACAGCTTCCTCGAAGCGCTCGCCCGGGCCCTCGGCGAGTCCCTGAACACGATCACCCGCCTGCCGATCCAGAACCGGCTGGCGAAAAAAGCAAAGCGTCAGTTCGACGCCGACATCACCGAGATGAACGCGCTGGTCGACGGCATCATCGCCGAACGGCGCAAGCATCCGATCGAGTCGAACGATCTCCTCAACCTGATGATCAACGCGGTCGATCCGGAGACTGGCGAGCGCCTGGATGATCTCAACATCCGCTACCAGGTGCTGACCTTCCTGATCGCCGGCCACGAGACCACGTCCGGCCTGCTCGCCTTCACCTTCGCCCTGCTGCTCCGCCACCCGCACGTGCTGGCCCAGGCCTATGCCGAGGTCGACCGTGTGCTGCCGGGCGACACCAGGCCCGAATTCCATCACCTCGCCCGGCTCGAGGTGATCGAGCGGATCATCAAGGAGTCGCAGCGGCTCTGGCCGACCGCGCCCGCCTTCAGCCTCGCACCGTTTGAGGATCAGGTGATCGGCGGCAAGTGGCTGATGCGCAAGGATCGGCCGGTCAATGTCTTCTCGCCCGGCCTTCACCGCGACCCGAAGGTCTGGGCCAACCCCGACGAGTTCGACATCGACCGCTGGCTGCCCGAGGCCGAGCGCGCCCGGCACCCGCATGCGTACAAGCCGTTCGGCAACGGCGCCCGCGCCTGCATCGGACGGCAGTTCGCGCTCGTCGAAGCGAAGCTCGCCATCGCCATGATCCTGCAGCGCTTCGCGATCAGCGACCCGCACGGCTATCGCCTGACCATCAAGGAGACGCTGTCGATCAAGCCCGACGAGTTCCACATGCGCGTCCGCAGCCGCAGCTCGCATGAGCGGCTGTCGGTCGCCGGTGTCGCCGAGACGAAGGCGGAAAAGGAGATGGCGTCCGTCAGCGGCGGCGGCCAGCGCCTCGCCGTTCTCTACGGCACCAGCCTGGGCACGGCGCGCGACGTGGCGGAGGAAATCGCCGAGCGCGCCTCGCTGGACGGGTTCGACACCGTCGTCCGCGCGATGGACGAAAGCTTCGCGCGCGGGCTGGAGGCGGAGGACCGAGTGCTGGTTGTCGTTACGGCAACCTATAACGGCCGCGCGCCGGACAGCGCCGTCAATGTCGAGAAAGCGATCGAGGCCGGCTTCTTCGACGCGAAGCACTGGCCCGAGGCGCGCTTCGCCGTGCTCGGCCTCGGCAACTCGCAATGGCCCAATTTCCAGGCTTTTCCCCGCCGCGTGGACGAGGTGCTGGAAAAGACGGGCGCCCGCCGTCTCGTCCCACGTGCCGAAGCCGACGCGGACGGCGATTTCGATGGCGCCATCGCGACCTTCCTGCGCGACCTCTGGAAGGCGCTTGGCGGCGAGGCCGAGCCAAGCCAGGCGCAGCCGACCCTATCGCTGCGCATCGTCGAAGCCGGCGCGATCCGCGCCCAGGCCCTGCCCGAACACGCGACGCGTCTGACGATCGTCGAGAACCGTGAACTAATCCGCCCGGCCGATGGCCTGTGGGATTACGCGCTGGAGTCGCCGCGCGACTCCACGCGCTTTATTCGCCTGAAGCTGCCAGAAGGAGCCAGCTATCGGACCGGCGATCACATCGCCGTCTACGCCCGCAACCGGCCCGCTTTGGTCGAACGGGCGCTCACCCGCCTGGGGCTCTCTGGCGAAACTCAGGTCGAAGTCGGCGGTCAGGGCAGCCGTTTCCGCCACTTGCCGCTTGGCCAGACCGTCTCCGTTCGCCAGCTCCTGACGGATTTCGTCGAACTGCAGGAGCCGGCGCCGCGCCGCGCGCTGGACCTGATCGCCCGCCACACGCGCTGCCCCAACAGCCGGACGCAGCTGACCGAAATGGAAGGTAAGTGGGACGATTATGCCGCCCGCCGCATGACGGTGCTGGACCTACTCGACCTCGTGCCCGCCGCCGAGCTGCCCCTGGACGGGCTGGTTGAACTTTCGCCCGCCATCGCCCCTCGCTTCTACTCGATCGCGTCCAGCCCGCTGGTCACGCCCGACCATGTCGACCTGATCGTCGGCACCACCCGCGCGCCCGCCTGGTCCGGCCTCGGCGAGCATCAGGGCTTCGCCTCCTCCTATATGCGCGACGTAAAGCCGGGCGACGAGGTGTTCGGTTATGTCCGCTCGCCGAACCCGCCCTTCGCGCCCCCAGCCGATCCGAGCCTGCCGATGATCCTGATCGGGCCGGGGACCGGCTTCGCTCCGTTACGCGGCTTCCTGCAGGAGCGCGCCGCCCAGAAGGCCGCGGGCGGCCGCACCGGTGAAATCCTGCTCTTCTTTGGCTGCCGCCATCCGGACCATGACTGGCTCTGCCGCGAAGAGGTGGAAGGTTGGGCCGCGGACGGTCTCGTCCAGCCTTTCCTGGCATACTCGACGGTTAAGGATCACCCCTGGCGCTATGTCCAGGACGCGCTGCTCGCTGAGCAGGAGCGCGTCTGGTCGGGGCTGCGGGCTGGTGCCCAAGTGTTCGTCTGCGGCGACGGTCGCTACATGGCGCCCGCGGTGCGCGACACGCTGATCGCGATCCACGGCACCATGTCAGGCACGGATCACGAATACAGCTCCACCTGGCTGGAAGAGCTGATGGAACAGGGCCGTTACCACCAGGACGTGTTCGGCTTCGGAAAGTAACCCTAGAGCCTGACCCGGACGAGCGCGGGCAGAGTCTTGTCCTGCTCGTCCCGTGTCCGCGTGAAGACGAACGCCTCCTTGCCGACGACGGCCACTGTTGCCGAGTTGCGGAGCGCCCCGTCGGCGAGCAGCACCCCCACCCGCGCCCGCCGCGCCGCCGCGTCGGGGCGGATGCGAAGCAGGCGGGCGGGGACGGTCTGGTTCTGCACGCCGATGAGGGCACCCTCGTGCCACACCATGCCGTCCAGGGCGGCGAAGCTGCTCGTCTCCGGCTCCAGTTGCCAGCTTTCGCTGGTGGTGAGGTCATGCACCACGATGCCGTTTGCATCGGCGACGAAGAGGCGGCCGGCGGGGTCGGCGGCGATTCCGTTCGGCAGAAAGATGGGCAAGGTAAGCCTGACCGGCGCCAGCCGATCATTCTCCAGGCGAAAGACCAGGCTGTTGTTGCTGTCGGTGACGGCGAAGCCGTCGCCGGGGAGAATGGCGATGTCGTTGCACAAGGCGCCCGTAGCAGGGAGCGGATAGGTCGCAAGCACCGCGCCGTCGGACAGGCGATGCCGCGCGACCTGCGCCGTCTTCACCTTCTCGTTGCTGACGCACACCAGAAAGCTGCCGGTGGCGGGATCGGGACGGATGCCGAGCACGCCTTCGGCCCATCCCGCGAGCAGCCGCTGACCGCGCCCGTCGCGATCGAGACTATAGACGCCGCCCTTGCCGCCGAGCAGGAAGGACTTGCTCGCGGGCGACCAGGCAATCGCTTCTCCGCGTAGCTCGTCAGCGAGCGGAATGGAGCCCAGCCTCGACCGAATATCGCCCCCGTTGTTGGCCAGCAGCGTCGCCTCCACTTGGCGAAACTCCGGATCGTCAGCCCAGGCCGCGAAGGCCAATTCCTCGGACAGCTTGTAGCCGAAACCCTGCCGCGCCAGCGTCCGTAGTTCGGCAAGCGCCGCATCGCGCTGCCCGTTCAGCGCATGGGCTCTGGCCAGGCGGAAGCGAATGGTGGCGTTGCCGGGAAGCAGCGCATGCACCTCCCGCACATGGCCGAGATAGGCTGGGTAGTCCTTACGGTCCTGCGCTGCCCGCGACTCGCGATTGTGCAGCTGGAAGCGCTCATAGGCCGTAAGCTCCGCTCCGGCGCCAAGCAGCAGGAGAAAGGAAAGCGTGAAAATGCCTGTCATGGCGGCAGGCTATCCTGCGCACCGAGCGCGGAAAATTTGAAACTTCGCGCCGCTGAATGCAGAAAAACTGAAAGATGAACCCGAGCTTCCAACCGAGCCTGAAGGCGCTCCGCAGCTTCGAGGCGGCCGCGCGCCTGGAGAGCCTCACTTTGGCAGCGCGCGAGCTGAACGTCAGCGTCTCGGCCGTCGCGTTTCAGGTCCGTCAGGTGGAAGCGGGCCTCGGCCAGAAGCTGCTGACGCGGAACGGCCGCGCGCTTGCCGCCACGGAGACGGGCAAGTCCTTGGCACGCGAACTCCAGGCGGCATTCGCGCGAATCGACGCGTCTCTGGCGAGCTTTCTGTCGAACGCGTCGCAGACGGTGACGGTCACCATGCTCCCGAACTTCGCCGCGCTGTGGCTGCTGCCCCGCCTGGCCGGCTTTCGCGCGCTGCACCCGGAGATCGACGTGCAGATCCTCACCACCGAGCGGCTGGTGAAGCTCGACGCGGAGCGCGTCGATTGCGCGATCCGGTGCGGACCAGGACATTGGCAGGGTCTCCGCGCGGAGCTGCTCTTCTCCCAGCAACTTGCGCCCGTCTGCCGGCCCGACCATCCGTCGACCGGGAGGCCGCTAGGAGAGCTCGCCCCCGAAAGCATGATCGTGAACAGCCGCCAGCCGCCGGAGTGGAGCATCTGGTCCAAGGCCACTGGCAGCAAAGTGCCCGATCTACGGCGGAGCCAGTCGCTCGACGGGCGTGAGCTGGTCGCGGAGGCGGTGTTTGCCGGCCTGGGCGTCGGCCTGATGGACGTGTCGATCTTCGCCAGCCAAATCCGCAACGGCCGTCTGCACCAGCTCGGCCCCGCAATCCCAACCGGCTGGAGCCATTACTTCGTCACGCCCGAGCAAGCCTCCGGCTCTCTGGCCCGGCAAGCCTTTCGAGACTGGCTGATGGCCGAGGCGCACGATGCAGTCGGCGAGCCGATTGGTGCGTTCGAGGAAGATGAACGCGATCGGGATCACGCCACTCCTCTACTCTGACCAGGAACTGACCAGGCTGAAACTGCCCGGTGGTGACATGCGCGTGCTGCGCGGGATCGGCTCGGGGCTCAGCAAGAGTCCGGACGGGCGGATCTGGGCGATAGGCGACCGGGGACCCAATCTGAAGGTGAAGCTAGCGATCGAACGCTATGGCCTGAGGCATTTGGCGGACAAGAGCTTCCCCTCGGGCGCGAAGCTGATGCCGTGCGTCGCTATCGGCCCCGCAATATCGGAACTCGACGTCCGAGCTGACCGGGTCGAGATCGCCCGGACCATCGAACTGCGGGACTGCAACGGGCGTCCGCTGTCCGGCCTGCCGGCACCCGGGAGCGACCATTGCTCGACCGAGCCGGCGATCGACTTGGACGGCGAACGTCTCTCGCCCAGCCCGTCGGGCGCGGACACCGAGGGCATTGTTTCGCTTGCCGATGGCAGCTTCTGGGTCGGTGACGAATATGGCCCATCTCTGCTCCGGATCGGCGCAAATGGCGAAGTCGTGGTGCGCTGGGTGCCGTCCGGCAGCGAAGCGGCTTTCGCAGGAGCGCCCTACCCTGTCGTGGGCGCGCTGCCGTCGATCGCGGCCAAGCGGCAGATCAACCGCGGCTTCGAGGCACTCGGCATATCGCCCGACCAGCGCCTTCTCTACCTCGCCTTCCAGAGCCCGCTCGCGCATCCGGACGAAGCAGCGCACGAACAGGGCCGCTGGGTGCGGGTGTGGAAGCTGGATAAGGCGACCGGCGATCTGCTGGCCCAGTTCGCCTACCCGCTCGACGATCCCGCGACCTTCCGGCGCGACCGCGAGGCCGGCGCAATTGACTGGGCGGACCTGAAGGTCAGCGAGCTGACCGTCATCGGCGAGGACCACCTGCTGTTCCTCGAACGCGGCTCGCATACGACGAAGTTCTACGAGGTCAGGCTGACCGACTCGTGCCGCCTGCCCGCAGAGCATGCGGAACGTTCGACACTGCCGAGCCTGGAGCAACTCAGCCGGCACGGATCGGGAGTGCCGCTGCTGTCGAAACAGCTCATCTTTTCGACGGACGATCACCCGGAGATCGGACCCGATCTGGAGGGGATGGTGCTGCTCGCCCCCGACAGCCTGCTCCTCGTGAACGACAATGATTTCGGTGTGGAGGGGGTGGAGACCCGCTTCTGGCGCGTCGATCTGGACCAGCCCCTCGGTTGATCCGGCCGCGGCGCGGATTGCGGATGCGCAGCCTTTCGGGCAGCCTGTTACAAAAGAGGGGAGAGAGAAGATGCAGCAGCTGAGCGGCCAGGATGCGAGCTTCGTCTATCTGGAGACGCCGCACACGCCGATGCATATCGGCTCGGTCGGCATCTACGATCCCTCGACGGCGCCCGGCGGCTTTGTCCGCTTCAAGGATATCTTGGAGTTTATCGGTTCGCGGCTTGGCGGGGCGCGATCCTTCCGCCAGCGGCTGGTGCGGCTGCCTTTCGATCTCGACCACCCTTACTGGATCGAGGATCCGGACTTCGACCTCGAATATCATGTCCGCCACATCGCCCTGCCCAAGCCGGGTGACTGGCGGCAGCTTTGCATCCAGGTAGCGCGGCTCCATTCGCGACCGCTCGACCTGTCCAAGCCGCTCTGGGAGTTCATCATCGTCGAGGGCCTCGACAATATCGAGGGCCTCCCGCCAGGCTGCTTCGCCTTGGTCGCCAAGGTCCACCATGCCGCGATCGATGGCATGTCTGGGGTCGAGATGTCGGCCGCCATCCACGATCTCTCGCCCGACAAGCCGAACCGCATCGCCAACGACGATTGGAAGCCTGACGATCTGCCCGGCGTCTCCGACCTGCTGATCAAAAGCTATTTCAACTCGCTGCGCAAACCCTTGCAGTTCGCCGAAACCATAGCGCGCGGCGTGCCCGGCCTAGCGCGCCTCGGACAGAGCGTATCCAAGGGCGACGTGTCGATCGCCAATCAGCGGCCCGCGCCACGCACGCCGCTGAACGGCAAGGTGGGTTCGCACCGGGTGTTCGACGCGGCGCCGTTTCCGCTGGCCGACATCCGCACGATCAAGGACGCGGTGCCCGGCGCGACGGTCAACGACGTCATCCTCACGATCGTCGGCGGCGGGCTGCGGCGCTATCTGCTAAACCGCGGCGCCTTGCCGGCCGAAAGCATGACCGCCATGGCGCCGATCTCCGTCCGCGCCGAGGGCGAAAAGGCGGCGCTGGGCAACCTCGTTTCGGCGATGGTGGTCGGTCTCGGCACCCATATCGCCGATCCGATGGAGCGGCTGCGCCATGTCCATGCCGAAGCAGTCAACTCCAAGGCGCTGACCAACGCGGTGGGCGCACGGACGTTGACCGATTACAGTCAGTTCATGCCGGCCGGCCTGTCCGGCGTGGCGGCCCGGCTCTACACCCGCCTCGGCGCTGCCAATGCCCACGCGCCGGTGTTCAACACGGTCGTCACGAACGTGCCTGGCAGCCGCGTGCCGCTTTACTTCGCCGGCGCGAAGATGGTCTCCATGTACGGGCTCGGGCCGATCTTCGACTCGATGGGCCTGATCAACACCATCTATTCCTATGTCGACACCATCGCGATCAGCTTCACCGCCGATCGCGACGCCATGCCCGATCCGTCCGTCTATGCCGATGGGCTGCGGCAGAGCTTTGAGGAGCTCAAGGCCGCTGCTATTCCGTCCGCCACCAAGCCCAAAGGAGCAAAGCAACATGCTTGAACCGGACAAGATGAAGGCCGCCGGCGACGCGGTTCGCGAAGGCGCCACCAAAGCCGCCGAGAACAGCGCGGCGCTCAGCATGAAGGTCATCGACCATGCCGAGGAGAATTCGCGGCAGGCCTTCGCCGCGCTCCGCGCCGCTGCCAAGGCTGGCGGCGTTACCGAGCTGATGCAGGTCCAGTCCGAATATGTGCGCGAACAGGGCACGCGCAGCATGGCCCAGGTGCGCGAGATCGGCGAGATGATCGCGGCGTTCGGCCGCCAGGCGATGTCGGGCCTTTCAGGCAAGAAGGACGGTTAACCGGGCTTTGACTGCTTGACTCGGGCGGGGTCCGGCTTAGGCCCCGCGCCCATGCCGGTCATCCGCATCACACCCAGGCGTTTCGCCGATACGCGCGGCTGGTTCAGCGAGACTTACCAGCGCGATCGCTACCGCGCGGCCGGGATCCACACGGAGTTCGTGCAGGACAATCATTCCTTTTCGGCGCCTGCCTTCACATTGCGCGGCATCCACTTCCAGACGCCGCCGTCCGCCCAGGCAAAGCTGGTGCGCTGCCTGCGCGGCCGCATCTGGGATGTCGCCGTGGACCTTCGCTCTGGCTCGCCCACGCAGGGCCAGTGGGTCGCGGCTGAACTCACTGCGGAGCGCGGCGAACAGCTCTTCATTCCGGCGGGCTATGGCCATGCCTTTCTGACGCTCGAGCCCGACACGGAGGTCGCCTATAAGGTCGACGCCTTCTACGCGCCTGAGGCCGATAGCGGCATTCGCTGGGACGATCCGGACCTCGGCGTGGACTGGCCGCTGAAAGGCGCCGAGCCCGCGCTGTCCGACAAGGACCAGAAGCTGCCGCTTCTCAAGGATTTCGTCAGCCCCTTCGCCTATGACGGGCAACCTCTCCAACTTGTGGACGCTTGATGGCTCGTATCCTTGTCACCGGCGGCGCCGGCTTTATCGGCTCGGCCCTGGTCCGGCACCTGATCGCCAACACCGGTCATGCCGTGCTGAACGTCGATGCGCTGACCTATGCCGGGAATCTCTCGTCGCTCGAGCCAGTCGCGCAGAGCAACCGCTACCGCTTCGCCAAGGCCGACATCTGCGACCGTGACGCCGTCGCGAAGCTAATCCAGGATTTCCGGCCGCAAGTGATCACCCACCTCGCCGCCGAAAGCCATGTCGATCGCTCGATCGACGGCCCCGCCGCTTTCATCCAGACCAACCTGGTCGGCACTTTCTCGATGCTCGCTGCGGCGCTCGATTACTGGCGCGGCCTGGAGGGCGCCGAAAAGGACGCCTTCCGCTTCCACCACATTTCGACCGACGAAGTGTTCGGCGCGCTTGGCGATGACGGCTTCTTCACCGAAGAGACGCCTTACGATCCGCGCTCGCCGTATTCGGCGTCCAAGGCGGGGTCGGATCACCTCGTCTCGGCCTGGCACCACACTTACGGCCTGCCGGTGCTGATCACGAACTGCTCGAACAATTACGGACCTTATCACTTTCCCGAAAAGCTGATCCCGCTGATGATCATCAAGTGCCTCTCGGGCGAGGCGCTGCCGGTCTATGGCAAGGGCGCGAATGTCCGCGATTGGCTCTATGTCGACGATCACGTTCGCGCGCTGACGACAGTATTCGAGCGCGGCACGCCCGGCGAAAGCTATATGGTCGGCGGCCGGTCGGAGCGGACCAACCTCGCTGTTGTGGAAACCATCTGCGACACGCTCGACCGCATCCGCCCCCGCACCGGCGGCAAGAGCTATCGGGAGCAGATCAGCTTCGTCGCGGATCGACCCGGCCATGACTTCCGCTACGCCATCGACGCCTCGAAGCTGGAGCGCGAGCTCGCCTGGAAGCCGCAGGAGAGCTTCGAGACGGGCATGGATAAGACGATCCGCTGGTATCTCGATAACGAGAGCTGGTGGCGGCCGATCCTGGAGCGCAATTATTCGGGCGAGCGGCTGGGGCTGAAGGCGACGGCGTGAAGCGGCTGCTCGTCACCGGCGGGACCGGCCAGGTCGGCACCGAGCTGCGGCTGCGCGCTGCCCGGCATGGCTTCGAATTGGTCGCACCCACACGATCGGAGCTGGATCTCGGCTCGACCTGCGCCATCGAGCGGTTTCTCGACGATCATCCCTGGCACGCGGTAATCAACTGCGCCGCCTATACCGCGGTGGACAAAGCCGAGAGTGAGCCGGACCTCGCGCAGGCAGTGAATGCGGTCGGGCCCGACATCATAGCCCGAGCCGCCGCCAAGCGCGCCATCCGCCTGCTGCACGTTTCGACCGATTATGTGTTCGACGGGACCAAGCAAGATTTTTACGAGGAAAGCGATCCCGTCGCCCCGCTCGGTGCCTATGGCGCGTCCAAGGAAGCGGGAGAGCGGGCAGTGCGGCAGGGCAATGCCGATCACGTCATCCTCCGTACCGCCTGGGTGGTCAGCCCGCACGGCAACAACTTCGTGAAGACGATGCTGCGGCTGGGCGGCGAGCGCCCGCTGCTGCGCGTCGTCGACGATCAGCGCGGCTGCCCGACCAGCGCCGGCGACATCGCCGAAGCGCTGCTCACCATTGCGGGCGGCCACGGCCATATCGGCACCTATCATTTCGTGAACGCCGGTGAAGCGAGCTGGTGCGACCTCGCTCGCTTCGTGCTTGCCCGCGCCGGCATCGACACGCCGGTCGAAGCGATCACGACGGCCGATTATCCGACGCCCGCCAGGCGCCCGGCCAATTCGCGCCTGTCGACCGCCAAGCTTCAGCGGGACTATGGCATCGTGCCGCGGCCGTGGCAGGATGCAGTCGGCGAAGTGGTCGACGCGCTCGTCAAGGGGGGCATGTGAAGGGTATCATTCTCGCCGGCGGGTCCGGCACGCGGCTTCATCCGGCGACGCTGGCGATCAACAAGCAGCTGCTGCCGGTCTATGACAAGCCGATGATCTACTACCCCACCTCGGCCCTGATGATGGCCGGGATAAGGGACATATTGATCATCTCTTCGCCCGAATATCTCGACAACTACAAGCGCCTGTTCGGCTCGGGCGAGCAGTTCGGCCTCGCCGTCGACTATGCCGTCCAGCCCAGGCCCGAAGGCCTCGCCCAGGCGTTCCTGATCGGTGAGGCGTTCCTCGCGGGCGGCCCCGGCTCGCTGGTGCTGGGTGACAATATCTTCTTCGGCGCCGGCCTTGGCAATCTGATGCAGAGCGCCCGCGCCCGCACCCGCGGCGCCACCGTCTTCGCCTATCATGTCGAGGACCCGACGGCCTATGGCGTGGTCGAGCTGGACGGCGAAGGCCGCGCCCTCTCGATCGAGGAAAAGCCCAAGGCGCCAAAATCCAGCTGGGCGGTCACTGGCCTCTACTTCTACGATGAGCGGGTGACCGAGTTCGCCAAATCCGTGAAGCCCTCCGCGCGCGGTGAGCTCGAGATTACCGACCTCAACCGCATCTACATGGAAGCCGGCGAGCTGTTCGTCGAGCGCATGGGCCGCGGCTTCGCTTGGCTCGACACCGGCACACACGACAGCTTGCTTGAAGCCAGCGAGTTCGTCCGCACGCTCCAGAAGCGCCAGGGCGTCCAGATCGCCAGCCTGGAGGAAATCGCCTTCCACAATGGCTGGATCAGCCCGGAGGCACTGCGCGAACGCGGCAGGCTGTTCGAGAAGACAGCCTATGGCCGCGCCTTGCTCGATCTAGCCGACGGGCGCGGCTGACAATTGATGTGCTCCGGCGAAGGCCGGAGCGTTGGCCAGGGCTCTGGCCTTCGCCGGAGCACAGATTCACGCGCTCTCGCACCAGGGCCGGCGCCGCCCTTCGTAGCGCCGCGCCAGACCTTCTGCGACCAGTTGGTCGCCGACCGAGCGGCCGCCGACCATCACCAGCCTGAGCTTGCGGCCATAGCGGTCCTCGTCGCGGCCCGCCGCCTGAAGCTCGAAGGGCCGCGCCAGCAGCTGCCGCAGCCGCTCGGTTGCGCGCGCGCCCAGCTCGGCCTCAAAGGCGCAGCGCGCGGGATGCGTCTCCGGCGTGTCGATGTCCAGGATACGGATGCGCTCGCCGGCATAGTCGAACGTGTCACCGTCGATCACCCGCACCGCCAAGCTGCGGACCGGGCGATCTGCCGGCTTGGCCGGAATGGCTTGAGCGATGACGAGCCCGGCGAACGTGCCTCCAAGGACCATAAGGCGAAGCTGGCTTGCGATACCCATCCGGCCACAGTGGCGCGGACGTGCTTAACCCCTGCGGAATCGGGATGGTTGATAAAGGCTTAGCGTCCGACCATCGTCTCTGGACGCACGACCCGATCGAACGTGTCCGCATCGACCAGGCCCAGTTCCAGCCCCGCCTCGCGCAGCGTCAGCCCTTTCGCATGGGCATGTTTCGCAATCTTGGCCGCATTGTCGTAACCGATCTCCGGCGCGAGCGCGGTCACCAGCATCAGCGAACGGTCGACGAGTTCGGCGATGCGGCCACGGTTGGGCTCTGTCCCTTCCACCATCCGTTCGGCGAAGCTCTGCATGCCGACGCTCAGCAGATGGATCGACCGCAGCACCGCCGCTCCGATCAGCGGTTTGAAGACGTTCAGCTCCATATGCCCCTGCAGCCCGCCGATCGTCACCGCAGTATGGTTCCCCATCACCTGCGCCGCGACCATGGTCAGCATCTCGGCCTGGGTCGGGTTGACCTTGCCCGGCATGATCGAGCTGCCGGGTTCGTTCGCCGGCAGATCGAGTTCACCCAGGCCGGAGCGGGGCCCGGAACCGAGCAGCCGCATATCGTTGGCGATCTTGGTCAGCGACACTGCAAGCACGTTGAGCGCGCCCGATAGCTCGACCAGCGCGTCATGGGCAGCAAGCGCTTCGAATTTGTTCTCCGCGCTGACGAACTCGATGCCGGTCAGCGCCCGCACTTCCGTCGCGAAATCCTCGGCAAAACCGGGCGGTGCGTTCAGCCCCGTCCCGACGGCCGTGCCGCCTTGCGCCAACTCGTAAACGTCCGTTGCAGCACTCGCGATGCGGCCGCTGGCCTTGGCGATCTGGGTCGCATAGCCGGAAAATTCCTGGCCGAGGGTCAGCGGCGTTGCGTCCTGCAGGTGCGTGCGGCCGATCTTGACGATATCGTCCCACGCCCCCGCCTTGGCGAGGAGCACGGCGAGCAGACGGTCGAGCGCCGGCTCCAGTCGGTCCCGCAGAGCCAGGCCAACGGCAATGTGCATCGCCGTCGGAAAGCTGTCGTTCGACGACTGGCTCATATTGACGTGATCGTTCGGGTGCACCGGCGCTTTGCCACCCCGCGTGCCCGCCAGCCGCTCATTAGCGATGCCGGCGATCACCTCATTGACGTTCATGTTGCTTTGGGTGCCGGAACCCGTCTGCCAGATGAGGAGCGGGAATTGATCGTCGAACTTGCCCGAGGCCACGTCGGCCGCCGCCGCTTCGATCGCATCTGCAATCTCCGCCGGCAGGCCGTGCCGTCTGTTCACGCGCGCCGCCGCCTGCTTCACCATGGCGAGCGCATGGACGATCCCGATCGGCATCCGCTCCTCCGGCCCGAATGGGAAATTCTCGATCGATCGCTGCGTTTGCGCGCCCCAATAGGCCGATGCGGGAACCTCGATGAAGCCCATGCTGTCGGTCTCGGTCCGCGTCTCGCGCATCATCAAGGAACTCCGCACTGAAAAATAGGGACAGTCCCTATTTTCTGACTACCGGCACATTGTCGATCAAACGCGCCGCGCCGATCCTGGCTGCGGCGAGCAAGCGGGCCGGCCGGTCCAGACAGGTGATCGGCTGCAGCGTGACGGCATCGCACAGGGAAACATAGTCGACTGACTGGAAGCCGCTCTCGATCAGGGTGGCCTCGGCCCTGGCGAGCGCTTCGGCCACATCGCTGCCGCCTTCGATCGCGGTGACTGCAGCGCCCAGTGCGCGCGGCAGGGCCCGCGCCTGCTGCCGCTCTTCCTCAGTCAGATAGACGTTGCGCGACGAGAGAGCGAGGCCGTCCTCCTCTCGTTCGGTCGGCACGCCGATGATCTCGATGTTGAAGTCCAGATCGACGACCAGCCGGCGGATCACGGCCAGCTGCTGAAAATCCTTCTCGCCGAACAGCGCGATATCCGGCCGCACCTGGTTGAACAGCTTGGCGACGACCGTGGCGACCCCGTCAAAATGTCCGGGCCGCGCCAAGCCGTCCAGCCCATCGCTGACGCCCCCGACCGACACGTTGGTCGCATGACCGGCCGGATACATCACCTCCACGTCCGGCATCCACAGCACGGATACGCCCGCCTCGGAAAGCATCGCCGAATCCTTGGCCGCACGGCGCGGATAGGCGGCAAGGTCTTCGGTCGGCGCGAACTGTTTCGGGTTGACGAAGATCGACGCGACGACATGATCCGCGCGCCTCCTCGCTTCGGCAACAAGCGCCATGTGGCCGGCGTGCAGCGCGCCCATGGTCGGCACGAGAGCGACCTTGCCCCCCTCGGCACGGAGCGCGGCGATGGCTTTCCGAAGCGGCTTCAGCTGACGGATGGTTTGCACGATGACTCTGGCTTGGTATGGCTAGCTTCCATAGGGGGGCGTCAGCACCTCGATCAAGTAACCCGAGCTACGGAAAGCCGCTTCATGGCCACGCACGGCGCCCACGTCATTGTTTTCGCGAACGAAAAAGGGGGCACGGGCAAGTCGACCACCGCCGTGCACGTGGCGGTCGCACTGGCCGCACAGGGCCGCTCGGTCGCCGCGCTCGACCTCGACCACCGCCAGCGCACTCTTGCCCGCTATCTCGAAAATCGCGCCGCCACGATGAAACGCCGCGGCGTCGAGCTGCCCCAGCCGCGTTATGCAGTCGTGGACGGATCGAGCGAGGAGAATTTTGACGAGCGCCTCGCGGAAGCAGCGCGCGACGCCGAGTTCGTCGTGATCGACACGCCCGGCCGCGACGACCCGATCGCCCGCCGCGCCGCGACCCGGGCCAACACGCTGGTCACGCCGATGAACGACAGCTTCGTCGATTTCGACCTGATCGGCCAGGTGGATGCCGAGACCTACAAGGTCAGCCGGCCAAGCTTTTATTCCGAGCTGATCTGGGATGCCCGCAAGGCGCGCGCCAAGACTGACGGCGCCACGATCGACTGGATCGTGCTGCGAAACCGCATGCAGCATATCGAGGCGCGCAACATGCGCCGGGTCGGCGAGGCGCTGATCGCACTATCGAAGCGTGTTGGCTTCCGCATCATTCCGGGCCTCGGCGAGCGCGTCATCTATCGCGAGCTCTTCCCCTCGGGCCTGACCATGCTCGACATCGGCCAAATCCCCGATATCGGTCTGGGTCATGTCGCTGCGCGGCAGGAGTTGCGCGAACTGGTCTCCGGCCTGTCGCTTCCCGAACGGATCGGCGCCGCCGCCTGATGTTCAAGCTGCTGCTGATCGCAGGCGTGATCGTCCTGCTGCTCTTCTGGCTGAAGGGCAATCAGCAGCGGCAGCGCGACGTTATGGGCCTGGACGAAGCACGCGCACTGCTCGGCGTCGACGAATATGACGATGCCGAGGCAATCCGCGCCGCTCATCGCCGCATCATTTCCCGCGTCCATCCGGACAGCGGCGGCACACCCGAACTCGCCCGCCGCACCAATCTCGCCCGCGACATCCTGCTGGCGGAACTGTCCCGAACGCGAAACGATTAACGCCTAAACTCGGTTCGGCCTGAGCTTGTCGAAGGCCTTCCTTCTTCTTACGGCTTCAAAGAAAGGGAGGGCTTCGACAAGCTCAGCCCGAACCGCTTTGGGGCAGATCTGGAGCAACAATGACCTACAGCTTCCATCCCACCTCTTTGCGCGAGTACGACATTCGAGGCGTCATCGGCGAGACGCTGGGCGCCGATGACGCACGCGCGATTGGCCGCGGCTTCGCGACCTTGCTGCGCCGGGCCGGCGGCACGCGCGTGGCGATCGGCTGGGACGGGCGCGACAGCTCGCCGATGCTGGCGGAAGCGCTGGTCGACGGCCTGACCCGCAGCGGCTGCGACGTGGTGCGGGTGGGCCTCGGTCCGACGCCGATGCTCTATTATGCCGAAGCGGTGCTCGAAGTGGATGGTGGCATCATGATCACCGGCAGCCACAATCCGCCGAGCTATAATGGCTTCAAGATGGTGTTCCAGCACCGGCCCTTTTTCGGCGCCGATATCCAGACCATCGGCAAGCTGGCGGCGGACGGCGACTGGGAAGAGGCGGACACGCCGGGCCAGGTCTCCGACTTCGACATTCTCGACCAATATGTCGAGCGTCTCACCGTCGGCTATCAGGGCGGTGCGTTCCGTGTGGGCTGGGACGCGGGCAACGGCGCCGCCGGCCCAGCGCTCGAGCGTCTGGTCAAGCTGCTGCCGGGCGAGCACCACACGCTCTTCACTGACGTGGACTCGACGTTCCCCAACCATCACCCGGACCCGACGGAAGAGAAGAACCTCGAACATCTCCGCGCCTTGGTGCGGGAGAAGGGGCTGGATTTCGGCATCGCGTTCGATGGCGACGGCGACCGCATCGGCGCGATCGACGGCCAGGGCCGCGTCATCTGGGGCGACCAGCTGCTCGGCATTCTGGCCGAGCCGGTGCTGAAGGCGGAGCCGGGCGCGACCATCATCGGCGACGTCAAGGCGTCACAGGCGCTCTATGATCGCATTGCCGAACTCGGCGGTGAGCCGCTGATGTGGAAAACCGGACACAGCCACATCAAGTCCAAGATGAAGGAAATCGGCTCTCCACTGGGCGGAGAGATGAGCGGCCACATCTTCTTCAAGCATGACTATTACGGTTTCGACGACGCGCTCTACGCCGCCGTCAGGCTGCTCGGCGCGGTGCGGCACTCGGGCAAGTCGCTGACCGAGCTTAAGTCCGAGATGCCGGCGATGGTGAACACGCCGGAAATGCGCTTCCAGGTCGACGAAACGCGCAAATTCGCGGTGGTCGACGAAGTGCTCGACCGGCTGGAGGCGAGCGGCGCCCAGGTCAACCGCACCGACGGCGCCCGCGTGAATACCGAAGACGGTTGGTGGCTGCTCCGCGCATCCAACACGCAGGACGTGCTGGTCGCCCGCGCCGAGGCGAAGGACCAGGCCGGGCTGGACCGCCTCGTCGCGCAGATCGACGAGCAGCTCGCCGCGTCAGGAATCGTGCGGGGGCCGCAGGCGGGGCACTAGAACGTCATCCCGAACTCGTTTCCGGATAAGACTTACGCTCGCTACCAAGCCGGTGATTGACCGCCTGGTCCCAAGCTTATCCCAAACCAAGTTCGGGATGACGATCAGGAAGAACGAACTTCCTTCGCCACCGCGTCGAGCAGCCCATTCACGAAGCTCGTCTCACGCTTTTCGTAAAAGGCGTGGGCGACATCGACATATTCGCTGATCACGCTGCCGACCGGCACGTCGGCGCGGGCGAGCAGTTCGTATGTTCCGGCCCTCAGGATCTGGCGCATCGGCCGGTCGAGCCGCTCCAGGCTCCAGCCCTTGGCCAGCTTGGCGCCGATCAGCCGGTCGATTTCGTCGCGCCGCGCGTCCACGCCCTTCACCAGGTCGTCGAAGAACGTCACCTCCGCATCGGCATATTCCACGTCCTCGATCGTCGCGCCGAGCCGGTGACGGTGGAATTCATGCAGCAGCGCCGGCACGGCGGTCTGCTCCATTTCCTGCTGATAGAGCGCCTGCACGGCCGCGAGACGCGCAGCGGAACGGGAATTGGAGCGGGCAGTCTGGTTCATAGTCTCAATCTGAGTGCGACCGAGCGGGCATGGGCGGGAAGCCCTTCCGCCTCGGCCAAGGCGATGGCTGCTGGGCCAAGTGTGCCGAGCGCGTCAGGAGTGCAACCCAGAAAGCTCGTGCGCTTCATGAAATCGAGCACGCTCAGCCCCGAGGCAAAACGGGCCCGGCGCCCGGTCGGCAGCACGTGGTTCGGCCCGCCGAGATAGTCGCCGATCGCCTCCGGCGTATGCCGTCCGAGGAAGACGGACCCGGCATGGCGGACGGCGCGAAACAGCGGCTCCGGATCCTCGACGGCGATCTCCAGATGCTCGGGCGCCAGGCGGTCGATCAGCGGCGCCGCCTCGATCAGCGATTCGATCAGCACCACCCCGCCATTGACGTGCCAGCTGGTGCGCGCAGCCATCGACAGGTCGGCCAGCTGCCCCTCAACGGCGGCCACGACCCGCTCTGCGAAATCCTCGTCATCGGTGAGCAGGATCGACTGGCTGGTCGGGTCGTGTTCCGCCTGGCTGAGCAGGTCCGCCGCGATCCACTCCGGATCATTCGCCGCATCTGCCACGACCAGTATTTCGGACGGCCCCGCCACCATGTCGATGCCGACGACGCCGTAAAGCTGCCGCTTGGCCTCGGCGACCCAGGCATTGCCGGGACCGACAATCACGTCCACCGGCCGGATGCGCTCGGTGCCATAGGCCAGCGCGCCGATCGCCTGCGCCCCACCAACGCGCCAGATTTCCTCAATCCCGATCAGGGCGGCGGCGGCGAGGACCAGCGGGTTCATCTCTCCGCCCGGCGTCGGCGTCACCATCGCCAGCCGCGCGACGCCTGCGACCTTGGCTGGGATCGCGTTCATCAGCAGCGAACTAGGATAAGCCGCCCGCCCGCCCGGCACATAAAGGCCGGCCGCTTCCACCGCCGTCCAGCGCGCACCGAGGCGTACGCCCAGCGCATCGGTCTCGTCCCGATCCTCGGGCCGCTGCTTCTCGTGATAAGCGGTTATGCGATCGGCCGCGAGTTCGAGCGCGCTGCGCAGCTCTGGCCCCAGCGCATCGAGCGCCGCCCGGCACTCGACCGGGTCGATCGGCTCGCGCAGCTCATGCCCATCAAAGCGCCGCGTATAGTCCGCCAGCGCTGCATCCCCTTCCTCCCGCACCCGGGCAAGGATGGCGGCGACGTCACGCGACACGTCAGCATCCGCTTCACGCCGGGCATTGACCAGCGCATCGAAGCGAACGGCAAAGTCCGGGTCGGAGGCGAACAGTCGGATCATCGCACCGCCGCGCGGAACGCGTCGATCAGCGGTGCGATCTGGGCGGACCGCATCTTGAAGGCGGCGCGATTGGCGATCAGGCGGGCGCTCACCTGCGCGATCACTTCCACCTCGACCAGTCCATTCTCCTTGAGCGTGCGGCCGGAGGAGACCAGGTCGACGATCCGGCTCGACAGGCCGAGCAAGGGCGCCAGCTCCATCGCGCCGTTGAGCTTGACGCACTCCGCTTGCACGCCGCGCGCCTCGAAGTGCCGCCGCGTCAGCGCAGGGTATTTGGTCGCCACCCGCACATGGCTCCACTCGCGCGGGTCGTCGGACGCGGCGAGTTCGGCCGGCTCCGCGACCGAAATACGGCAATGGCCGATGCCGAGATCGACCGGCGCGTAGAGTTCGGAATAGTCGAACTCCTCCAGAACGTCCGACCCGACGATGCCGAGCTGCGCCGCGCCGTGCGCGACAAAGGTCGCCACATCGAAGGCGCGGACACGGATCAGCGAAATGTCGGGCCGATTGGTCGCGAACCGCAGCGCCCGGCTGCCATGGTCGGAAAAGGCCGCCTCCGGCTCGATGCCCGCACGCGCGAGCAGGGGCAGCGCCTCCTCGAGAATGCGCCCCTTGGGAACGGCAATGATGACGGGTTCGGCCATGGCGGCGGCGGTGTAGGAGGTGCTGCCGGACCAGACAACCTCCACTCGTCACTCCCGCGAAAACGGGAACCCAGAGGGATGCGGCAGAAAGCTGAGTCCCCGCTTTCGCGGGGATGACGGAGAATAGGAGCTCAGCGCCCCTTTGCCGTGTTCATCACGATCTGGTTGGTGATCGAGCGGCAGCTGGCCATCAGCTCGGGATAGTCCAGGTCGCCATTCTTGATCAGCTGCGCGCTCGCGGCTTGCTGGCAGGAGGCGAGCGTCTCGTAGCGGGTCTCGACCAGGCGTGCCTCGGCGCACTGCGTGGCGCCATCGCCGCAACCCATGATCGCCATCACGTAAACGAAGGGACCCATCGTCTCTCTCCTGCCGGCCGACTCAACCAACCAGCTCGCCGCCCGTTGCATTGGTTTCGCCCGCGATCCTTCCTACATCGACCAAGATGCAGAATTCTGTGACCGGGGGCACTCAGGGAGATTCCCTAAGCTGGGGCGTCTTCCGCCGCTTCCTTCCCTATCTCTGGCCGGCGGACGACAAGCGCGTGCGCCGGCGCGTCGTCTGGTCGATGGTGCTGGTCGTCGTCGCCAAGGCGACCACCCTGATGATGCCATTCGCCTACAAGGCGGCAATCGACCGCATGGCGCCCGGGCTGGAAGCGGGCGTGAGCGTCGCCGGGGCGCTCGTCATCGCCTATGCCGGCGCGCGCTTCGCCGGCGTCTTTTTCGACAATGTGCGCAACACCGTGTTCGAGCGGGTCGGACAGGACGCGACCCAGCGGCTCGCGACCAACGTCTTCCGTCACTTGCACGAGCTGTCGCTGCGCTTCCACCTGGAGCGCCGCACCGGCGCCGTCACCAAGGTCATCGAGCGCGGGACCAAGAGCATCGACATCATGCTCTATTTCCTGCTGTTCAACATCGCGCCGACGATCATCGAGCTGGCCGCGGTCGCGATCATTTTCTGGGTCAAGTTCGGCTTCGGCATGGTGGCGGCGACCTTTATTATGGTCGCGGCCTATATCGTCTTCACCCGCGTGGTGACCGACTGGCGCAACAAACTGCGCGAGCAGATGAACGATCTCGACACCGGCGCCGTCGCCAAGGCCGTCGATTCGCTGCTGAACTATGAAACGGTCAAATATTTCAGCGCGGAAGACCGCGAGGCTGCGCGTTACGAGAAGGCCGCGCGGGCCTATGCCAATGCGGCGGTAAAGTCGGAGAACTCGCTTGCCTGGCTGAACATCGGCCAGTCGCTGATCACCAACCTGATGATGGCCGGCGCCATGGCCTATACCGTCTGGGGGTGGAGCACGGGGCGCTTCACACCCGGCGACGTTGTGCTGGTGAACACGCTGCTCGCCCAGCTCTTCCGGCCGCTGGACATGCTCGGCATGGTCTACCGCACCATCCGCCAGGGTTTGATCGACATGGCTGCGATGTTCGACCTGGTGGACCAAAAGGCCGAAGTGGTCGACCTGCCCAACGCCCAGCCGCTGATCGTCAGTGAGGGCCGGGTGAAGTTCGACAACGTCCGCTTCGGCTATGATCCCGAGCGGCCGATCCTGAAAGGCGTCAGTTTCCTCGTCCCCGGCGGCAAGACGCTCGCGATCGTCGGTCCTTCAGGTGCCGGCAAGTCGACCATCGCCCGGCTCCTGTTTCGCTTCTACGACGTAACGGGCGGCAGCATATCGATCGACGGGCAGGATATCGGCCGCGTCCAGCAGCGCACGCTGCGTGAGAATATCGGCATCGTCCCGCAGGACACGGTGCTGTTCAATGACACCATCGGCTACAACATCGCCTATGGCCGCGCGGGCGCGACCCAGCAGGATGTCGAGGTCGCGGCACAGGGCGCCGCGATCCACGACTTCATCGAGAAGCTGCCGGACGGCTATCAGGCGCAGGTCGGCGAACGCGGCCTGAAGCTTTCCGGTGGCGAGAAGCAGCGGGTCGCGATCGCCCGCACCCTGCTCAAGGACCCGCCGATCCTGATCCTCGACGAAGCGACCAGCGCGCTCGACAGCCGCACCGAGGCCGAGATCCAGCGCACCCTTCGCGATGTCTCGGCCCAGCGCACCACCATCGTCATCGCCCACCGCCTCTCGACCATCGTCGATGCGGACGAGATCGTCGTCCTGAACGACGGCCGCGTTGCCGAACGCGGCACCCACGCCAGCCTGCTCCGCCAGAACGGCCTTTATGCCGAAATGTGGGCGCGCCAGGCGGCGGAAGCGGAGCTGGAGGAGGCCTGATCGGGCGACGAAAAAGGAGCGCTGCCAGCTTACAGGCTGGCAGCGCTCCCGGTTGTTTCCGATCAGCGGAGGTTTAGGCGTAGGTGACGGTCGCTCGCGACCGGCGCCGCGAAGCCGCGCCGATCACGCCGAATCCGGCGACCAGCATGGCCCAGGTCGCCGGTTCAGGCACAGCCGTGACCGTGAGGTTTACGCCCGTCGAGTCGTTCGAGTAGTTGCCGGCATTGTCGAGTCCGAACCCGACAGCCTGGGACGCCGTTAGCGTAAAGGTGCGCGTGTAGGTGAAAACGGGATTGGAACCGTCGATCGTCCCCAGAGCAGTGAAGATGAGCGGCAGGCCACCCGAGGTGGTCTCGATCAGATTGATCCCCACACCAGTCGGATTGATGTCCTGAATGTTAAACGTGGCCGTGAACTTATAGGAGCCTGCCGTCGGCGCCACGAACGCGATGAACGTCTGGTCGGTGTCGTCGTCCGGATGCGCCAGCAGACGATCCTGCGGCACGTTCACGGTGCCGTATTGAAAGGCGGGCGATCCGCCCTTGGTGAAGCCCGGAACATCGTGATTGGGTGCCAGCTGCAGACACAGCGAGTTGTCGATGAAGCAGTTCGTGTTTGCCGTGAAGAAGCTGCCGGAAACGCCCGGCGTCGCGGCATTCGCTTCGCCATAATAAAAGTTTCCGGCACCTTGCGTGCCGTTGAAGCTGGTGAACGCATCATAGGTCTGGGCCGTTGCCGGACCGGCCAGCACCAACGCGCTTGCAAGCGCGACACAGTAGATTTTCATTTGAAACCCCCTTGGGCGAGTCGATGTCTACAGGACTCGCTGAGCGACCATTACACCGATTATTAACCAGTTAGAACATTGATTTTTCAAAGCTCGACTCGAGCGCGAGCACTTCCGCTTTACCGCTCCAGCCGCGCATGCAAAGTCGAGCGATGGCCGAAGCGGATGTTCGGAAGGCGTTTACTGACCAGGCTCAGTTCTGCGATCGCTCGGGCGCGCCGCTGACCGCCGCTATCGTGGGCGCGATCGGACTGGTGCTGGACGGCTCGACCGAAACCGGCCGAAGGGCCCTGGGCTGGTCGGGCGATCCGCGAGGCAGTGCCGACTCGGTGCCGCTCAGGCTGGCAGGCGGCTTTCACGCCTTGGCGAGACGCGGAGTGGAACGGCGGTTGACCCGTCTCTACAGAGGCGAAATCGAGAACGCGCACGCCGTGGTCGCCGAAACGCTGCAGCGTCGTGATGCCGAGCTCGTCGGCTGGCTCGACTCTCCCCCACAGACGAACGAAACAGGGCGCGCGGGGGCGATCATGGCGGGCCTGATGCTGCTCGCCGCGGAATACCGGCTGCCGTTTGAGCTGATCGAACTCGGCGCGAGCGCCGGGCTCAACCTCAACATGGACCGGTTCGGCTTTGTGCTCGGAGGAGTTCAGGCGGGCGATCTCGCCTCACCCCTTCAGCTCGCCCCTTTGTGGGAGGGCGGCCACCCTCCGGCCGCAGAGGTCAAGATCTTGGCGCGGCGCGGGGTCGACCAGAACCCGGTGCGCACCGCCGATCCTGCCGAGCGCGAGCGGCTGATCGCCTATTGCTGGCCCGACCAGCCGGAGCGGATGCAAAGGCTGCAGGCAGCGCTTGCTCTCGCCGACCTTTCCCCACCGCCGCTGGAGCAAGGCGACGCGGCCGACTTCGTCGAGCGCTGCCTGGCCGAGCCGCAGCCGGACGGCATGTGCCGTGTCGTCTATCACACGATCTTCTGGACTTATCTGCCGGCCGACAAGCAGGAGCGGATTCGCAACGCGCTAGCCGGCGCCGGCGCGCAGGCCACGCTCGAACGTCCGCTGGCCTGGCTGCGCTATGAGCTGCAAGGAGAGACGGGCGCTGCCGAACTGCACCTGCAGACCTGGCCGGGCGGCCGCGAGCGCCACCTCGCCACCGGCCACCCGCATGGCAGCCGGATCATCTGGCACGCCTAGCTGCTGGACCCCGGCCTTCGCCGGGGAGCAGCACCCTTTGGTTAAAACCTTCTCAACCATCTTCGGCGAAACAGGCACGTCACAAAGGGGTGCCCCGATGAAGTTGAAGCTCCGCTCGTTCGAACTCGGCCGTGTGCTTGAGGAGGCGCCGGCCGGCACGCGCTGGCTGTCGCTCGACTGTTTCGACACTTTGGTCTGGCGCGACACGGCGACGCCAGCGGACGTGTTCGCCGATCTGGAGTTTGCCGGCGGTGCAATGGAGCCGCGCCGCCGCGCCGAAGGTGCCGCGCGCCACAATGCCAAGCTATTCCGCGACAGCTTCGAGGTGTCGATCGAAGAAATTCACGGCCGGCTTCGCCCCGGTGGCGACGTTGCTGCGTCGGTTGCAGCTGAGCTCTCGGCAGAGGCGCGTCACTGCTACGGCTTCGAGCCGGTGAAGACCCTGATCCGCAATGCCAAGGCGCGCGGGCTGCAGGTGATGATCGTGTCAGACACCTATCTGAACGAAGACCAGCTTCGCACCCTGATCGGCCAGGCAGCCGGTCCCGATATCGCCGACGCGATCGACCGCATCTTCCCGTCCAGCGCCTATGGCATGAACAAGGCTGACGGGCTGTTCGAGCCCGTGCTGGAGGCGCTCGGCCGCGCGCCGGCCGAGATCGTCCATGTCGGCGACAACTATGTCGCCGACCAGGTCGCGCCGTCGGAACTCGGCATCAACACCGTTCACCTGGTGCAGTTCGACGAACAGGCGAAGACGCGCCTGCGCCTCGAAGCTGCGGTCGGCGCCCTGATTCACCCGGATGCGCGCGTCACCAGCCCCACTTTCCAGCCGCACCGTCCGCTCCTCTCGCTGCGGAACGAAGACGACGCCGCTTTCGCGCTCGGCCACGACGTGCTCGGGCCGCTGCTCCGCTCCTTTTCAAGCTGGCTGCGCGACGAGCGGGAGGCGGTCGCTGCAGAGACTGGGCGGAAGACGCACCTCCTGTTCCTGCTACGCGACGGCTTCCTGCCTGCCGAGATTTTCGAGGCGATCCATGCCGAGCCGACGCAGCGCGTCGAGATCAGCCGCCAGACCGCCTCGCGTGCCAGCCTGATCGACGAGGACGCGATCCGCGCGCGTCTGCTCCACGACGGCAAGCGCAACACGGTCGAGGTGCTCGCGCGTCAGTTCCACTTCAAACAGGGCGAGCTGGCCCGGCTCGGCAAGCTGGACGTGTCGGCCAACGACCCGAAGTTCGTCGAGCAAGTGCTGAAACCGGATACGATCGGCACCATCGTCCACCGCTCGGCCCGCTTCGCCGACCGGCTGATCGCGCATCTGAAGCGCGCCGGCGTGGCTGAGGGAGACGCGGTGATCCTCGCCGATCTGGGCTATCACGGCTCGGTCCAGGACAAGGTATCCGCCCTTCTCGAACAGCGCATGAAGCTGAAGGTCGCGGGCCGCTATCTGCTGCTGCGCGAGGAGCAGCCGACCGGGCTCGACAAGAAGGGCCTGATCGATGCGCGCCATTACGATTTCCGCACCATCGACGCACTGTGCGACCCGATTGCCGTCGTCGAGCAGCTCTGCACCGTCGCCCAAGGTTCGGTCGTCGATTACAAATGGGACGGCTCGCCGGTCCGCCAGGCGGCCGGCATCAAGTCGAACCAGAGCGCCACACGCGACCGCGTCCAGGCGGGGGCGCTCGCCTTTGCACGGAGCTGTGCCGAGCTGAACCTGCCGGGGAGTTCGGACGCGTGGCGCCGCACGGCGGGCCAGACCCTTGCGCGCCTCCTCTTCATGCCGACAGCGGAAGAAGTCGATGTGCTGCGCTGCTTCGAACATGACGTGAATCTGGGCACCGAGGCGCTGATGCCCTTGGTCGATCCTGAAGCGGCGCATGCCGGCCTGAAGTCGCGCGGCCTGCCCTATCTGATGCACGCCCAGCGCATCTACATTCCCGGCGAAGTGCGCGAGCATGGCCTGTCCCTGAACCTATCGATGCTCGCCTGGCGCCGTTTCGCGCTCGAGATCACAACGGGCGACATGGCGGGCGCAGCGATTAAGGTGCCCGTTATCCTTGCCGATGCGCAGGGCCAGGCAGTGATCGAGGCCGATGCCCATCCCACCCATGACGGCTTCTATGCCATGGCCGTGCCTGTCGGTGCCGGCCGCTTCACTGCTGCCGTGCAATGGGGCAGCTCCTTCGAATGTGTGCAGGTCGACTCTGCGCGTTTCCACGTTGTCGAGAGCTTCGGGATAACGAACGACCAGGGCTCAGTCGCCGCGCAGCTCGTCCATGACGGGCTGGAGCGGATCGCGGGCGATCTTTACCGCTGCTCGAGTCCGGCCGCGCTCACCATGGCGCCGCCGCCGAACCTCAGCCGGCCGGTCGACCTGCTGCTCCACATCGTCTTCCGCCCGGTAGTCCGCCGCGGCGAAGCAGGCGAACTCGCTCAGGCGGCTTGATCGGCCGCGTCGATCGCGGCCAGCACGGTGTCGAGCTCGATCCAATGCACCATGTGGCCGACATCGTGCGCCACATGGAAGCTGCTGTGCGGGACGGCCGCATGGAGCCGCTCGCCATGGATGAAGGGCACCACCTTGTCGCCGTCGCCATGAACAATGGCGATCGGCAGCTTCAGCTCGCCATAGCGTTTGGACAGGCGGATCTGCGCCAGCTGGACCAGGCCGGCATCGCCTGACGTTGCCCTGATCTGCTTCGGCCGCAGTGCCAGCCCGCGCGGAAACTCCTCGTGAAACTTCGCCGGCACCGGATTGGGCGCGAACACCTGCTTCAGCACGCCCGGTCCTGCCGCGCGCACGACAAAGGGCGAGGTCGTGTTCGCCATGACCGCACCGATCATGGGCCAAGCCGGCATCGACATCAGCAAGGGACTCGGGTTCTTGAACGGGAAGTACGGCCCTGCGACCAGCACCAACCCGGCCACTTCGTCCGGGTGATCGAGCGCCCAAGCCAGCGCCGGCAGCGTGCCCCAGCTATGCCCCAGCACCAGCGGCTTCTCGATCCCCAGCTTGGCGATGGCGGCGCGAGCCAGTCCCATCTGCGCCTCGGGCGTCCAGCGTCCTCCGCGCGGCCGGTCGCTATAGCCATAGCCGGGCCGATCGAACGCGATGACCCGGAACCGCTCCGCAGCCCGGTCGATCAGGCCGCTGCCCAGGAAATCCTGCACCAGCGCGCCCATGCCGTGGAACATAACGAGCGGAGGGCCGTCGCCCCGCTCGACATAGTGGAGCTTGATCCCGTCAACCTCGATGAACTTGCCAGCCGGCGGATGCTCCGCTTCGGCATCGCGCGCCTTTTTGCGGTTGAATAGCGCGGCGGCGCCAAGCGCGGCCGCGACGAGGCCGAGCTTGGCGGCCGTGGGGATGCGGGTCTTTGTCGACATGGCGGCCCCAACGTCTCGTGCGAGGCGAGGTTGCGCGCAAGAGAAAACCCCCGGCGCACAGCGCCGGGGGTCTCCAGTTCTTGAAGCTTACGCTACTAACGCGATCTGCTTAGCGGAGCAGGCTCAGCACGTTCTGCTGGCTCTGGTTCGCCTGGGCGAGCATCGCGGTTGCCGCCTGCGTCAGGATCTGGGCCTTGGCGAGGTTGGTCGTCTCGGCCGAGAAGTCCGTGTCCTCGATGCGGCTGCGCGCGTCGGACAGGTTGTTGACGTTGTTGGTCAGGTTGTTGACCACCGACGAAAGCCGGCTCTGGCCCGCACCCAGCGAGGCGCGGGTGGTGTTAACGTTGTCGAGCATGGTGTCGACGTTGTCGAGCGCGGTGTTCGCGTTGGTCGCGCTCGACACCGAGGTGCCAGAGGCGAGGTCGCTCAGCGAAGTGAACGACAGGCTGACCGAGTCACCGTTGTTGGAGCCGACCTGGATCGAGATGGAACCGGCCTGCGCCGAATAGGTCGTGCCCGACGCCGACGAGTTGAAGATGCGGGTGCCGTTGAACTCGGTGGTCGCAAGGATGTTGGTGATCTGCGACTTGAGCTCGGTGACTTCCTCGTCGAGGTTCGTGCGGTCGGTGGACGAATAGGTGCCCGAAGCCGACTGCACCGCCAGCTCGCGGATACGCTGCAGCATGTTCGTGACTTCCGCGAGCGCGCCTTCCGCGGTCTGCGCCCAAGAAATGCCGTCGTTCGCGTTGCGGATCGCCTGGCCCATGCCGCGGATCGAGGCGGTCATGGTCGAAGCAATGGCGAGACCCGCCGCGTCGTCCTTGGCGCTGTTGATGCGCTTGCCGGTGGACAGGCGCTCCATCGCCGTCTGCAGCGACGCCTCAGCCATACGCGAACCATTCTGGGCGCGCAGGGCGGCGGAGTTGGTCGAGATAACAGTCATAACAATCTCCGTTTCAGTTCCGGCTGCCGCTCCTTTCCCCCGGTAAAGCCGGAACGAAGCCAGAGCCGCCACAGCAGTGAACGGCCGAGCGTTGCGGGACTTTAGGGGCATCGTTACGCTTTTTTTCACCGCCTCTCGCGCGCGTGGGCGGCATTAACTGTGTCGTTAACCGCCGCTTTACCCTGTTGGCCGATATCGAAGCTCAACAGGGAAACGGGGAACGCCGATGCAGTCGATCATCCACAGCGAAGCCGCGGGCCAGGCGCATGCGGTGCTGCTGTCTTGGCTGCGGGGTCTCGGTCAGGAAGTCCGCCCCTATCGCGGCGAACGGGTCCGGACCGGCGACATGTACATCGTCACCGAAGGCGAAGCGATGCCGGCCCCCCGCGCGACCCTGGTGCTGGGCGACACCGGCGTCCGCCGGCTGGAACGCGCCACCGATACGACTCCCGCCCGACTGAGTTACGGCCGCGAGGATTTGGTGTTTGGCCATGCCTTTGCCGCCGCCCTGTTGCGCGGCACCGCCCCGGCCGCCGCGGACCCCAATACCCTCGCTTTGTTCGCGCTGGCGGAGCGCGTGGCAGAAAGCGACATCACCGTGCTGGTGAACGGCCCCACGGGCACCGGCAAGGAAGTGCTCGCCCGCCACATTCACAATCATTCATCGCGCCGCGAAGGCCCGTTCGTCGCCGTCAACTGCGCGGCGCTGCCCGAGGCGATGCTCGAGGCTCTGCTGTTCGGTCACACCAAGGGCGCTTTCACCGGCGCCGGTGCCGCCGCCCAGGGCTTCTTCCGTGCGGCGCATGGCGGCACGCTCCTTCTCGACGAAATCGCCGAAATGCCGATCGGCCTCCAGGCCAAGCTCCTCCGCGTACTGCAGGAGCGAGAGGTGGTGCCGCTCGGCGCCACGACCCCGGAAGCGATCGACGTCCGCGTCATCGCTTGCGCCAACCGCGACCTTCCCGCCGAAGTGGAAGCGGGCCGCTTCCGTGCCGACCTTTACTACCGGCTGAGCGTCTTCCCGCTCGCCACCTTGCCGCTTTCGCAGCGCCGCCAGGACATTGCGTCGCTCGCCGCGACGATGATCCTGCGTCACGCCGGCAGCCGCTCCGTCATTCCCTGGCCGACCCAGGAAGCGCTGGACGCGCTGCAGGGTCATGACTGGCCCGGCAATGTCCGCGAGCTCGAGAATGTGATCCAGCGCGCACTGCTGCTCGCGCCTGGCGACCGCATCGAGGCCGCGCACATCATCTTCGACGCGACCGCTCGGCCCCTGCCGGTCGCCGCGCCGGTCGCGGAGCCGACGCTCGGCAACATTGTCCGCCTTCACGAAGTGCAAGCGATCCAGGATGCGCTCGCCGCCTGCGGCGGCAATCGCACCGAAACCGCGCGGCGGCTCGGCATTTCCGAGCGGACGCTGCGCTACCGCCTCGCCCGCATCCGCGAGGCCGGCGGCAATGTGGCCCCTAGCCGGAGTGCCTGGGCATGAGTATTTCAGCCGTTTCCAGCGCCGATCGCGTGATGGCTATCCGCGCCCAGATCCTCGAGCGCAACGCAGCGCTGCAGCGGGCCAACGAGATCGGCAACGCCAGCGCGCCTGCGACGAACGCGACACCCGGCAACAGCTTCGGCGCGACGCTTGAAGCCGCGCTCAAGAGCGTCAACGAAAGCCAAAGCGCCGCATCCAAGGCCAGCGAAGCCTATGAGCGCGGCGAGACAGTCGATGTCGCCCAGGTGATGCTGGCGCGGCAACAGGCCTCCATCGCTTTCGAAGCGACGCTGCAGGCTCGCAACAAACTCCTGTCCGCCTATAAGGACATTATGAGCATGCCGGTTTAACCTAGATGGCAACGAACGCTCTTACCCCCACGCAAGGCGAGGTTCTGCCCGCCGCTCCCGCCGCCGGCACGCCGGTGCCGCCGCTGACCGAACTCGGCCGCAATCCGATGGGCGCGATCCGCAGCCTCTGGTCGCAGCCGGCGGTCCGCAAGTCCGCGCCGATGATCGGTCTGATCGGGCTACTCGCGTCCGCCGCGCTCGCCTGGACCATGGTCGCGACGCCGCCGCAGAAGATGCTCTTCTCGGGGCTCAACGACGCCGACAAGGCGGCGGCCGTCGAAGCGCTCGCCCAGGCGAATATCGACAGCCATATCGACAATGGCACCGGCACGCTGACCGTCGCCGAGGACGATTACTACAAGGCGCGTATGACGCTTGCAGCGCAAAACCTGCCCAAGGCGACGCCGGGCGGCTATGCGATCTTGGACCAGCTGCCGATGGGCGTCAGCCGCGCCGTGGAAGGCGAACGGTTGCGCCAGGCACGCGAGACGGAACTTGCCCGTTCGATCCAGGAGATCGAGGGTGTTACCGAAGCGCGCGTCCATCTGGCCGTTCCCGAGAACACCGTCTTCGTCCGCGATCATGCGGCGCCCTCCGCTTCGGTAATCGTGCGCTTGGCCGCGGGCCGCTCGCTGCCTGAGGATCAGGTGCGTTCGATCATCAACCTCGTCGCTTCATCCGTGCCTGGCATGAAGCCGGATGCGGTGACGATCGTCGACGGCGCCGGCTCCTTGCTGACCAAGCCGGGCGGCGCCAGTGGCATCGGCGCCAGCGACGAGCGCATCGACTTCCAGCGCCGTGTCGAAGGCAAGTATCGCGAGCAGCTGATCCAGTTGCTGACCCCGCTGGTCGGCGCGGGCAACTTCAGCGCGGAAGTCTCCGCCGAAGTCGACCTGTCGGAGACCCAGGCGACGCGCGAAGCCTATGGCAAGGAAGGCGTGCTTCGCGCCGAGCAAGGCCAATGGACCGGCAATCAGCAGGGTCAGCCTGCCGCCGAGGGCATTCCCGGCACGCTCTCCAACACGCCGCCCGCCGCCGCCGAGATCAAGACAGGGGCGGAAGCGGCTCCCAAGGCAGCGGCTGCGCCCAAGGTCCCCGACAGCATGAAACAGTCGGACCAATTCTCCCGCGCCTTCGAGCTGGACAAGGAGATTTCGGTCACGCGGGCCGTGCCGGGCGGGCTGAAGCGTATCTCTGTCGCCGTCGTCCTCCGCGAACCTGAAGGCGCCAAGCCGCGCAGCCCGCAGGAGATCGCGCAGATCAGCGACCTGGTCCGCGCTGCCGTCGGCTTCGATGCCGCCCGCAACGATCAGGTGACCGTCATCTCCCGCAAGTTTGCGGGCGCCACCGAAGAGGAAGGCACGCCCTGGTACGAGGCGGGCTGGTTCCCGGTTTTGGCGCGCAACCTGACGGCGCTGATCATTGCACTGCTCGTGATCTTCGTCGGTCTGAAGCCGATGCTGAAGATGCTGTCGCGCAAGCGTGAGGCTGCAGATGCGGAGGGACAGCCGGCGATCGGCCGGCCGCCGGTCAGTATCGAGCATGTCGAAGGCGCGCAGGGCTATGAGGATCGTGTCAAGCTGGTCCGCGACTTCACCCGAGACAATCCGGCGCGCGCAGCGCTCGCGGTTCGCGACATGATCCGTTCCGACGGGAAAGCCGCCGCATGATGCAGGAACCTGCCCGGACCTTCACGGGCGTCGAGAAGGCCGCCGTGCTGATGATGCTGGTGGGCGAGGACGAGGCCGCCGCCATCCTCCAGAATTTGGAGCCCGAGGAAGTGCGGATGCTGGGCAAGGCGATGTTCGCCGTTGCCGATGTCGGCGAGCCGCAAGTGGCCGAAGTGCTCGACGAATTCGTCGGCAAGGCTAAGGACAAGAACACGATCGGCTTCGATCCTCGCCCGCAGATCGAAACCATGATGACCAAGGCGCTGGGCCCGGACAAGGCGGAGAACGTCCTCTCGCGCATTACGCCGCGCGAAGAGGCCTGCGCGATCGATCTGCTCGACTGGCTGGAAGCCTCGGAGATCGCGGCGCTGATCAAGGACGAGCATCCGCAGATCGCGGCCGTGCTGCTGGTCAATCTGGATCCGGCCGTCGCCGCCCAGGTGATCGAGCAGCTGCCGGACGCGATGCAGCCCGACGTGCTGCACCGAATCGCGACGCTTGGACCCATTTCGCCCGACGCGCTCGACATGCTGCGCGACGTGCTGAGCCGCGCTGCCGGTTCGGCCAAGACCCCGGCCGCGATGCCGCTCGGCGGCGCCAAGGAAGCGGCGGCGATCATGAACAATGCCCGCAAGGCCACTGAGCAGCGGGTGATGCCGAAGGTCGCCAAGATCAGCAAGGAAACCGCCAAGGCAATCGAGGAGGAGATGTTCGTCTTCGATCATCTGCTGGCGCTCGACGACAAGTCGATGGGCACGCTGCTGCGCGGCGTCGAGGCCGATGTACTGGTGCTGGCGCTGAAGGGCGTGGACGAGGCCGCCCGCGGACGCTTCCTCGGCTGCATGTCCAGCCGCGCCGCCGACGGCATTCGCGACGAAATGGAAGCGCGCGGCCCGGTCAAGCTGTCCGAAGTGCTGGAAGCGCAGAAGACGATTCTCGGCATTGCCCGCCAGCTCGCCAAGGACGGCACCATTCGCCTCGGCGGCGGAGACGACGATTATGTCTAGGTTCGCAGGAGCTTCGGAAGCGCGTGCGGTGGACTTTGGCGCGCTGGGCGCGGCGATGTCCGGCCTGCGCGGCGGCTTCTCGGAAGGCGGGCCTGTGCACTTTTCGCCTGCGCCAGAGCCCAAGCATTTCCGGCCCGCCAACCCGGGCGTGAACCCGACTGCGGGCTGGGGCCCGTTCGACCCGCTGGGCGAGAGTGCAGCCTCAGCCTCTCCCGAGACTCCGGACCCGATTGCCGCTGCCCGCTCCGAAGGCTTTGCGGCCGGCATGGCCGCTGCCGAGCGGATGGCCGCCGAGCGCGGCGAGGCGGACGCTCAGGCGCTCGCGGAGATTGCCGGCCTGCTCCAGATGATGAGCGGCTTCGACCGCGATGCCCTCGCCAGCCGGCTGCGCGAGACCGTGATGTTCCTGGTGACCCGCCTGGTTGGCGAAGTTGGCGTCTCAGCCGATCTGCTGAACCAGCGCATCGAAGCGGCCGCCGCCCTGATCGCCGACAGCGCCGAACTCGCTCAGCTGCGCCTCAACCCCGCCGACCTGGCGCTGGTCGACGGCCATCAGCCGGACCGCGTCACGCTCGTCGGCGACGAGAGCATCGGCCGCGGCGGCTTCCGCATCGAGACCCGCTCCGGGGCGATCGAGGACGGTCCGGCCAATTGGCTGAAACAACTCGCTGCCGCGCTCGACCGCGCCGCTTTGCCGGGTGACTAGCTCCACCTTCCCGTTCGCGTCGAGCGCAGTCGAGAAGCGTATCTCGACTTCGCTCGATACGAACGGATGCAAAGGCGTTTGATGCTGAAGACCTTCGCTCAGGACTATCTCTCCGCCCTCCAGCTCGATTTCGCGCCGCAGCCGGAAGTGATCGGGCGCCTATCGTCGTTCGACGGACTGTTGATGGAGGCGGTCGGCCTGTCGCTGCCGGTCGGGACCGTGTGTCGCATCGGCTCCGGCAAGGGCGAGGTCGAAGCCGAAGTGATCGGCTTCCGTTCCGGCAAGACGATCATGATGAACCTGGGTGGCCCGGCGCCGCTGCTGCCCGATGCGCCGGTGCGGCCGATCGGTCAGCCCGGCGAAGCGCAGGTCGGCTCGGCCCTGCTCGGCCGTGTCGTCGACGGTGCCGGCAATCCGATCGATGGCCTCGGCCCGATCCGCGGCGCCAAGTCGTGGCCGCTCGCCGGCAAGCTGCAGAACCCGCTCGATCGCGCGCGCGTGACGGAGCCGCTGGATGTCGGCGTGCGCGCGATCAACGGACTCCTGACCATCGGCCAGGGCCAGCGCGTCGGCATTATGGCAGGCTCCGGCGTCGGCAAGTCGGTGCTGCTGGGCATGATCGTTCGCCAGGTGAAAGCGGACGTGGTGGTCGTCGGCCTGATCGGAGAGCGCAGCCGCGAAGTCACAGACTTCCTCGAAACCAAGGTCGTGGGCGAAGCCCGCAAGCGCGCAGTCATCGTTGCCGTGCCCGCCAACCATTCGCCCGTGCTCCGCATCCGCGGCGCGATGCGCGCCACCGCGATCGCCGAGGCGTTCCGCGCCGAAGGCAAGCGCGTGCTGCTGATCATGGATTCGCTGACCCGCGTCGCCCATGCCGGCCGCGAGATCGGCCTGGCATTGGGCGAACCCGCCTCCGCCCGCGGCTACCCGCCGTCCGCCATCGCCATGCTGCCCAATCTGATCGAGCGCGCCGGCAAGGACGCCAAGGGCGGCGGCTCGATCACGGCGATCTACACCGTGCTTGCCGATGGCGACGATGGCTCCGATCCGGTCGTCGACTCCGCCCGCTCCATCCTCGACGGCCATATCGTGCTGTCGCGCAGCCTTGCCGAGCGCGCCGTCTATCCGGCGATCGATCTCGGCCCCTCGGTCAGCCGCGTGATGACCGACATCGCCGCGCCCGAACATGTCGGCGCGGCCCGCATTCTCCGCCGCCACCTCGCCACCTATGAGGAGAACCGGGACCTGATCCTGATGGGCGCGTATCGCGGCGGCGCCGACCCGCAGATCGACCAGGCGCTCGCCTACCATCCCGCCATCCTCGATTATATCCGTCAGGACGCCGACAGCGCGGTGGGCATCGAAGAGGCGGTCACCGAGCTGGTCGGCATCTTCGGCGACGGCTGATGGCGCGCGACGCGAAGAAGCTCGGGCGGATGCTGCGCGTCCGTTCGCTGCAGCTCGACTTGGCACGCGCCGAGCAGGCAGCCGCCGCTGAGCGCGCGTCCAGCGCCGCGGCGCTCGCCGCCCGCATCGAGTCGTTGCGTCAGGACGTTGCCCCGCGCCAGGGCAGCGAACAGGGCCTGAGCCTCTTCGCCGCCGCCCATTATCGCGACCGGCTCGCCCGCAGCCAGGCGGAGGCGCAGCGCCGGGTCACCGCCGCGCACCAGCTGCTCGACCAGGCGCGAGACGCCGCCAACGCCGCCAAGCGCGACCATGGCGCGGTCGAGAAACTGATCGATCGCGAGCTGGAGGCCCGGGCGGCCGCCGCCCGCAAGGCGCTGGAAGACGCCCCTCACCCTACACGAGCGCTGGCACGGACCTTGCTGAAAAGCGGCTGATGCCGAACACACTTGCCACTGTCGCTGCCACGCCGGCTCTCCCGGCTACGCTCCTCGCCATCGCTCCGGCCGCTATCGTGCCCGGCGCCGGGGGCGAAGCCGCGAACTTTGCAGCGATAATCGGCGGAATAGCCGGCAATCCAATGATGCTCGACGCGGCGCCTCCCGCGGCGCCGACGCCACCGCCAGCGCCGGACAGCGGCACGTCTTTGCCGCTCCCCCGGCCAACCATTGCCGACCTGCCGGAACCCTTGCCACCGGTCGACGTGGAAGGCGTGATGGTTGGCTGCGGCTGGCAGCCCGAGCTGCGGCTGGGCAAGCTGGCCAACCCGACTCCGCAACTGCCGATCGCTGATGCACCGGAGAGGGATGGTCCCGATGCCATCCAGGCGCCGGAACCCGGCCTCAAGCGCTGGACCCTTCACACCAGTTCCGTTCTCGCCCTCAGCCGCACGCCTGTGCGGACCGCAATCTCCGACTACGAAATGCCCGCTCCGATCGACGCGGAGCCTTCTGCTGCTGAGAGCAAGACAGGCGAGCTGCCGGAGATTGCGGTCGTTCTCGTCGCACCCGCCGCCGTTCCTGAGCCCGTGCCGCCTGCACCGATCACTGTCGCGCCTGTCCCGGTCGCAGCCGAGCCGACCGACGCCACTGAAGTCCCCGCCGAGGCAGCGGCAGCTTCGCCAACGTGTACGACGGTCGTGCTTGCCCGCCCCACGCGCTCGCCGCACCCGATTATCCGCTATAGCCAGGCACCCGCACCGGATCCTGAGCAGGAAGCGCCGGACCAGCCAAGCCGCACCCTTCCCGAATTGCCGGCTGCGGCCGCCCCTCGTGCGTCAGCTGCAGTGGCGGCAGCACCCGCTCGTCCCGAGATTTCCATCCCGCCGGAGCTCGCCCGTCAGGTGGCACAGCTGATCCGTCCTTCGGTCGCTGAAGCCTCGCCGCCAACCAGCCAGGTTACTGCCCCAGTCGACCAGTCCGCGCCGACGCCGCACGCGGCAGCAGCTGCGCCGGCTCCTGCCGCACCGGCCAGCATTCCCGCGCCCTCCTCGCCGGTGGACCTTGGCCGGTCCGAATGGATGCAGGCGATGATCGACCGTATCGGCGACATCGTTCAGGCGGACGGCCGGCGCGAGGCGCAGATCAAATTGCTGCCGAGCGCACTTGGCGCCGTCGAAGTGATAATCGTCCAGCGCGACGAGCAGATGCACGTGACGCTGACCAGCGAGAACGCCCAGGCGCGGCAGCTGCTGAGCGACGCGGCGCCGCGCCTCCAGGAACTCGCCGAGGCCCGCGGCCTCCGCTTCGCCCAGGCGGACATCGGCGGCGGCCAGCCGCAGGACCGCCGCACGCCGTCCGAACAGCATAATCAGACCCCGCTGCGCCCCCGCTCCGCCGCGCCGGAGCAGGGCGCTCAAGATCAACCCAATGGCGACCTGATCGCCTGACCTAAGCTCCAAAAAGGCTCGACATCATGGCCACTGCCGCACTCCCGACCGACGCGCCCGCTCCCAAGAAAAAGGGCAAGAAGCTCATCCTCATCATCGCCCTGCTGGTGCTGATCGGCGCCGGCGTGGGGGCGGGCCTGTTCTTCACCGGCATGATCGGCGCGAAGGAAGAGGTCGAGCAGAAGGACATGCCGAAGCTCCTTCCCAAGGGCTCCAAGCCCAAGGCGGAAGGCAAGGAAGAGGGCGGCTCCAAGGAAGGCGACGCGCCCAAATATGAGTCGAGCTATTTCCAGCTGGAGAAGGAGTTCACCTCCAACCTCAAGGAGAGCTCGCACCTGATCCAGATCGGTCTCGCCGTCTCCACCCACTATGACGAAAAGGTCACCGAAGCGCTGAAGGCGCATGAGCTCGCGATCCGCTCCGCCGTGCTGATGGCGATCAACGACACCGACGAGGAAGCGATCTTCACTTCCGAGGGGAAGAAGGATCTGCAGCAGCGGCTGGTGAAGGCGATCAACGCCGTTCTGAAAGAAAAGGAAGGCTTTGGCGGCGTCAGTAACGTCTACTTTACCAATTTCATTGTTCAGTGAACGGAGATGGTTAAGGCCGCTTCACCAGCACCCGTTCAGGGCGCCGCCTCCGGGCGAGCGACGGCGCATCATGCGCCGGTGCTGGGAAGCGCGTCGGCCAATCCACTTGGCGACCTGCAGGCGCTGACCCAGGTCAACCAGCACGTCGCCCGCGCGCTCCGCACCTTGTTCGAGCCGATGCTCCGCCAGCCGGTCAAGGTTGCGGCCGAGCCGATCACGGTGCAGCGCTTCGACGAATATCTGACCGCGAACTGCAACGCGCTCGCCAGCGCGACGCTGATCGGCATGGCGCCGCTCTCAGGCCAGGCATTGCTGGTGATCGACGGCGGCTTCACCTTCCGGCTCGTCGATCTCTACTTCGGCGGCCCGGGCCTCGCGCCCAATCCGCTGCCACCCGAATTCACGCCGACCGCGGAAGCGATGATCGGCCGTCTCGCCAGAGGTGTCACCGAACGGCTCGCTTCCGGCTGGGCCGAACTGGCCGAGATCGAGTTTCAGGTCGGCCGTACCGAAACCAACCCGCACATGCTGTCGCACATCGATGGCGAGGACTGGGTGGTGCGCACGCGCTTCCTGCTGACGATCGGCGAAGGCCGGCCGGTGCCGATAGACCTCCTCTATCCCGCTGCCTCGCTGAAACCGATCGCCGGAATATTGTCATCGAAGGTGCAGGCTCGCCGCCATGCGGAAGACCCGAGCTGGACCAACAATCTGATGCGCGCGGCGATGAACGTGAAGCTGCCGGTGCGCTCCGTGCTCGCCGAGCCCACCATCCCGCTCGCACAGCTGATGAGTCTCAAGCTGGGCGACATCATTCCGATCAGCTTCGGCCCTGAAATCCCGCTGCTGGTCTCCGGCAACCGCTTCGCGCGTGGCGCGGTCGGCGCGTTCAACGGCCGCGCCGCCATTCGCGTGCACCGCATCGAACCCCTTGAGGACGAGAGTAACTGATGAGCGACATGAGCCACACCGGCCTGCCCAAAGACGTCGGCATCGCCGCCAATTTCCGGCTGCTGCAGGACGTCGATGTCCGCCTTTCGGTGGAAGTCGGCGGCACCAACCTCAAGCTGCGCGAGCTGCTGGCGCTGGGCGAATCAAGCGTTATCGAGCTCGACCGCTATGCCAATGAGCTGCTCGACGTGCTGGTCAACGGGACGCTCATCGGCCGCGGCGAAGTCGTGACCGTGGGCGACCGCTTCGGCATCCGCATCACCGAACTCGCCGACCAGGCGCCGCCCGCGCTGTGATCGGCACCTATCTTCTCAAGCTGGCGCTGCTGCTGCCGCTCGTCTGCGGCCTGCTGATCGCTTGCCTCTGGGCCTGGCGGAAGCTGGAGCAGAAGCTGCCAGGCAATCAGGGCACCCGCATGATCGCGGTCAAGGAAAGCATGATGGTGTCGCCGGGCCTGCGCCTCGCCGTGATCGAGTTCGAGGGCCGCAAACTGCTCGTATCCGTCGGCCGGGGCGGCGTGAACCTGGTCGACAAGATCGAGGCGCCGCATGTCTAGCTTCGTTCTGCGTTCCCCGGCGAAGGCCGGGGTCCAGAGTGCGCGCCAGCTGGGCCCCGGCCTTCGCCGGGGAACGCTTGGTTTCTGGCTCGTCGGCTTCGTCCTGGGCATACTCTTCTTCTGCGAGCCCACGTTTGCGCAAGCAGCACCTGTCGTGGCCCCACCCGCGCAGCCCGGTGCACCGGAGGCGCTCGACCGCGCACTTGGGCAGCTGGGCGGCGGCTCCGCGCCTTTGTCATTGAGCCTGCAGGTGCTGATCATCATGTCGCTGCTGACGGTGCTGCCGTCGCTGCTGCTGATGATGACCAGCTTCACCCGCATCATCATCGTGCTGTCGATCCTCCGCCAGGCCCTCGGCCTGCAGCAGACGCCGCCCAATCAGGTGCTGATCGGCCTGTCGCTGTTCCTCACCCTGTTCGTCATGTCGCCGGTGCTCAACCGCGTGAATGCCGAGGCGATCCGGCCCTATGCGGCCAACCAGATCCAGGCGACGCAGATGATCGAGCGCACCGGCAATGTGCTGCACGGCTTCATGATGAAGCAGACGCGCGTGAAGGACGTGCAGATGTTTGCCAGCATCGCCAAGCAGGGTCCGTTCGCGAGCCCCAATGACGTGCCCTTCTCGATCGCCCTGCCGGCTTTCGTCACCTCGGAGCTAAAGACGGCCTTTCAGATCGGCTTCCTGATCTTCCTGCCGTTCCTCGTTATCGATCTTGTCGTCGCGAGCGTGCTGATGGCGCTCGGCATGATGATGCTGTCGCCGACAATAATTTCCCTGCCTTTCAAGCTGCTCCTCTTCGTCCTGGTCGACGGCTGGGCGCTGACGATGGGCTCGCTCGCCAACAGTTTCGTGAGTTGAAACACATGACGGAAAAACTCCCGTTCGCTTCGAGCGCAGTCGAGAAGCGGCTGGTTGCAGCTTGTGGTTTCTCGACTTCGCTCGAAACGAACGGACGCGGGGGAAACCACTGATGGACGCATCCTATTTCATTGGCGTCGGCCGCGAGGCGCTCTGGGTGCTGGCGTTGGTCACTCTACCTGTGCTGCTGCCGGCGCTGATCGCGGGCCTGGTGCTCGGCATGGTCCAAGCCGCCACATCGATCAACGAAGCGACGCTGACCTTCGTGCCCAAGGTTGCCGTGGTCGGCATTTCGCTCGTCGTGTTCGGCAGCATGATGCTGGGCCTCTTGAGCGATTTCACCCTTTCGATCTTTGAACGCATTCCGGACTTAGTGAAGTGACACCTCTTCCCTGTGCTCCGGCGAAGGCCGGAGCTCTGCGCGAGATGGCACAAGGCTCCGGCCTTCGCCGGAGCACTCGGTAGCCGCCATGCTCGGCTTCGGCCTTCCTGCCGTCGAAGTGTCGCTGTTCGGCCTGATCTTCGTGATGGTGCGGATCGGGGCGGCCTTCGTGGCGGCGCCGGTGTTCGGCGCCGTCACCATTCCGCTGCAGGTGCGCATCGTGCTGGCAGGCGCGATCGGCATTCTGGTCGTCAACAACGCGCCGGTCGCCTCGCCCAATGCTCTGCTTTCGCTCGAGACCTTCCTCCAGGTCGCGCAGGAAGCCTTGGTCGGCCTCGCGCTCGGCTTCATCCTCCAGATCGCCTTTGCCGGGCCCTTGGTCGCCAGCGAAGCGCTCGGCAACACCATGGGCATCGGCTTTGCGACCACCATCGATCCGCAGCGCGGCGCAACGACGCCCGCGCTTGGCCAGTTCCTGTCGATTGTCATGACCCTGTTGTTCCTGGCGCTCGACGGGCATCTGCTGCTCGTCGATCTTGTCGTGCGAAGTTATCAGGTGCTGCCGCCGGGCGAGGCCTGGCTGACCGCTTCCAAGCTGCAGGCCATCGCGCTGTTCGGCGGCTATGCCTTCGCCGCGGGGCTGCTGCTGGCGCTGCCGGTCGGCTTTATCATCCTGTGCCTGAACCTGATCGTCGGCATGCTGTCGCGTTCGGCGCCGGCGCTGAACCTGTTCGCCGTCGGCCTTCCCGCCAGTCTCGCCACCGGCCTGGTCGCGCTCGCCATTGCTTTCCCCGCCATGGGTGATGCCATGGCCGGTATCATCCGCGAGGCGCTGGAAGCCACCGCCAATCTGGTGCTCGGCTGATGGCGGAGGAATTCGGCGAAAAGACAGAAGCACCGACACCGAAGCGCAAGCAGAAGGCGGCGGAAGAAGGCCAGGTCCTGCGCAGCCGTGAGCTGGCGACGGCCGCCGTAGTGCTGGCCGGCGTGCTCTGGCTCGCGCTGTCGGGACCGGCGCTGCTGGCGGCTCTCAAGACGGTGATGCGCGAAAGCCTCCAGTTCGGCCGCGCCGATGTCGAGGACTTTCAGCCGCTGCGCCCGATCCTGAGCGTGGGCCTGACGCTGGCGCCTTCGCTCGCTTTCCTGTTCGCGGTGACGATCGGCATCGCGGTCGCCAGCCAGGCCGGCCTCGGCGGCTTCAACGTGCAGCCAAAGCTGTTCGGATGGAAGAATTCGCGCATCAACCCGGGCGCGGGGCTCAAGCGCATCTTCGGCATGCACGGCTGGATCGAGCTCGGCAAAGGGCTGATGAAGGTCGTGCTGCTGGGCTCGATCGGCGCCTGGATGCTTTGGTCGATGAAGGGCGACGCACTTGGCCTCGTCGCCGGAGACGTCGAATCGAGCGTCGCAGCGCTCGGCTGGAAGCTGGTGGTGCTGCTGCTCGTCATGTCCGGCGGGCTGCTGCTGATCGCCGGCTTCGACGTGCCGATCCAGCTGATCCGCCTGCTCAACAAGCTGAAGATGAGCAAGCAGGAGATCAAGGACGAGCATAAACAGGCCGAGGGTTCGCCGGAGACGAAAGGCGCGCAGCGTGCCCGCATGCGCGAAATCTTCAAGGGCAGCGCGCGCAAGGCCGTCGAAGGCGCGCATGTCGTGCTCACCAACCCGACCCACTTCGCAGTCGCGCTTCGTTATGAGCGCGGCAAGGACGAAGTGCCGGTGGTCGTCGCCAAGGGGCGCGGCGACAAGGCGCTCGCCATCCGCGAACTGGCGCGCGAGATGGACAAGCCGGTGCTCGAATATCCGGCCCTCGCCCGCGCCGTTTATTACACCAGCCGCGAGGGGCAGCAGGTGCGCGACGACCTTTATGTGGCGATCGCAACCGTGCTCGCCTTTGTGTTCGGCGTGAACCTGCGCGCGGGCGGCGGCCAGCCGAACGTGATCGTGCCCGACACTGCCCTATTTGACGAAAACGGCGTTCGCGTCGCGCGAACCTAAAGCTTTGGCGCCGATGGCCGATTAGGCTGTCAGGAGAGAGACATGTCCGATTCCATTGCAGTGACGCTGGGCGCCGGCTCCGGCATCGATACCAAGGCGCTCGTCTCCTCGCTGATCGATGCGCAGTTCGCGGCCAAGACCAAGGCGCTGACCGCGCGCAAGGAAACGCTGACGGCGCAGATCTCGGCACTGTCCCAGCTGAAGAGCGGGTTGACCGGCTTCTCCTCGGCACTTTCCAATCTGGTCTCCGGCGGTTCTCTCTCGACGCAGCCGGTCAGCTCGGACACGTCCGTGCTGAACGTGGGCCTGCTGCCGGGCGCCAGCATTTCCGGGCTGTCCGCCAATGTCGAAGTGCGCCAGCTGGCCGCCGCGCAGGTCGTCAACTCGGGCACGGTCGCCGACAAGACGGCGGCGTTCGGCAAGGGCACGCTGACCATCACGCTTGGGGAGATGAGCTACACAGGCGACACGCCCACCGGCTTTACGCCCAAGTCCGGCGCGACCCCGGTGACCGTCACGATCGGCGACGGCCAGAACAGCCTCCAGGGCATTGCCGACGCGATCAACCTGGCAAAGGCCGGCGTCACCGCCTCGGTGCTGACCGACGCGACGGGCTCCCGGCTCGTCGTCAAGGGCGCTACCGGTGCCGAACAGGCCTTCACCATCGACGTAGCGGAAGATGCGTCCGCGCCGGGCCTGTCCGCCCTCGCCTTCAACACCAGCACGCAAGTGATGGGGCTCACGCGCAAGTCGGTCGATGCCTTGATCGCCCTCGACGGCGTGGAAGTGCGCCGCCCCGGCAACAGCGTCAGCGACCTGTTGACCGGCGTGAAGCTGGATCTGGTCAAAGCGGTCCCCGGCCAGACGATTACCATCGGCACCTCGGCGCCCACGTCCGCCCTGTCGCAAGCCGTCGCCGATATCGTCGAGACCTATAATCAGCTGATCACCATCGCGAAGACGGAGACCAGCTCCACCGACGGCGTGCTGCGCAATGACAGCGGCGCGCGGGAGCTCATGCGCCAGCTGGGCGCGCTCACCAATCGCGATCTGAACCCCAGTGCCGCTGACGGGGAACCGAGCACGCTCGGCGAGCTCGGCGTCCGCACCAATCGCGACGGCACGCTGACGCTCAACACCGCTGCGCTGCAGTCGGCACTTTCGAAGAATGGCCCGTCCGTCGAAAAAATCCTGACGGTCGGCCTCGGCTCCGCCCTGCGGCAGATCTCGATCGCGCTGACGGCGCCGACCGGGCCCCTCACCGCCAGCCAAAGCGGCTATACCCGCCTGCAGAGCGCACTCGCCAGGGAAGCGGAGAAGATCGAGCTGGACACGGCGACGCTGCGCGAGCGGCTGACGCGCCAGTTCGCCGGTATGGACGCACGCGTCTCCGCCTATAAGGCGACGCAGAGCTTCCTCGACCAGCAGATCAAGAGCTGGACGCGCAGCGCATGAGCTATGCCTCCCGCCTGACACGCGACCCACGTGAGACCTATCGCTCGGTCGACGTGGCGAGCCGCACCGGCGGCGCCAACCCGCACCAGCTGATCACCATCCTCTACGAGGATCTGTTGCGGGAGCTGCGGTTGGGCGCCCTGGCGGCGGAGCGGGGCGATCACCCGGACAAGAATGCTCGCCTGACCAAAGCCGTGGCACTGCTCTATGCGCTGGAGGCGGGGCTCGATTTCGACAAGGGCGGATCGGTGGCTGAGGCGCTGTCCCGCTTCTATCGCGGCTGCCGCGACGCGGTGATGCGCGCCAGCATCGACAGCAATGCGGCGCTGGTCCGCGATGTCATCGCTAATGTCGGCGAGATCGCGGAGAGCTGGAAGGCGATAGGCGGTCGCTGACAACCACGCAGTTTTCTCCAAAGCGGAGGAGACTGGCGCCAATTCTCTCCGTTTTGGATGTTAGCGTTCTTCTGAATGGAGCCATTCTGGCCCTAGCGAGCGGCCATGCAGGACGCGGGCGGCCGTCAAGGTGGCATCATCGACAGCCTGGCAGCTGCAAAAGCGCTGCTTCAGCCGCTGTTCGAAGGCGCACGCACGGAGCGTCTTTATGTGGCTCATCTCGGCAGCGACGGTGCGCTGATCCGCCTGCGCGTGCGCTACGCCAAGATGGACAAGCATATCGACTTTCCGTTGCGCACGATCGTCGCCGACGCCTTGGCTTATGGAAGCACAAGTCTGATCCTGGCGCATAATCACCCAAGCGTAGACGCGACTCCGAGCCGAACGGATATCGACGCAACGCGTAGCCTGATCCAGGCAACCCGCGTGTTAGGAGTGACCGTTCGCGATCATCTGGTCTTCGGCGGCGAAGCCTTCAGTTCTTTTCGCCAGCGCGGCTTATTGTGAGCGGCAGGACTTGATGGCGCCGGGCTCGGGCCGCTCGCCCCGCGCCTCGAAAGCGGCGAAATAGCCGCCCGCCTGGGGCATGCGCTCGAATCGCACCTGCGTATAGCCGACAGCCGCGAACTCGCAGCGAAGCAGCGTCGGCGGCGTGCCATGGTTCTGCGTCGGCCGGTCGGCATCGACAACGATCACCTGCCCGCCCGGCTTCAGGGCCGGCCGCAAGTGCCAGAGGAAGGCGTAGGGTTCGCCGATCTCGTGATACATATGAACCATGAGCACGCGGTCGAAGCTGTTTTCGGGCAGCTTCGGATCGGCCGGCTCACCGAGCTTCACGGAGACATTGTCGAGCCGCTCGCGATTGACGCGTTCGGCGAGCGCATCCCGCACTTCGGGCACGATGTCCTGCGCCAGCACGCGGCCGTCACGCCCCACCCGCTCTGCAAGCCGGATCGTGTAATAGCCTTCGCCTGCCCCGATATCCGCCACGGTCATGCCTGGCACGATGCCGGCGCGGTTCATCACTTCGTCGGCCTCGCGCAGCCGGTCGCGTGCTTCTTCGGTCGACCAGCGGCTTGAGACGATCTTGGCGACCGGGCGATCGGCTTTGGGAAAGGTGCCCGTCCGCTCTCGGGCCACGGCCGCGCCCTGCTCCGCCGGCGCCTGACAGGCGGTGAGCAGAACACACAAAGCAGCCGTTCGCTTTGAGCGAAGTCGAGAAGCGTATCTCGACTTCCTGGCTTTGGCAGGAAGTTTATCCTGAGCGCCTGCCTTGGCAGGCGGTCGAAGGGCTCGATACGAACGGAACTGGTTTGTGATCATTCCACGTCCTCGACCTCGACCTTCTCTCCGGTCACCCGCTGGCTTAGCGCAGCGGCCATGAAGGCGTCGAGGTCGCCGTCGAGCACGTCGCCCGGTGCCGTCGATGTCACGCCGGTACGCAAATCCTTCACCAGCTGATAGGGCTGGAGCACATAGGAACGGATCTGGTGACCCCAGCCGATATCGGTCTTGCTCGACGCGGTGGCGTTGGCTTCCGCCTCGCGGCGCTGCAGCTCGCGTTCGAACAGTTTTGCGCGCAACTGGCTATAGGCTTCCGCCTTGTTCTTGTGCTGCGAGCGCTGGCTTTGCGACTGGACGACGATGCCGGTCGGCAAGTGGGTGATGCGCACTGCGGAGTCGGTGGTGTTGATGTGCTGCCCGCCGGCACCTGAAGCGCGGAAGGTGTCGATGCGCAGTTCGCTCTCGTTGATCTCCACTTCGATATCGTCGTCGACGACCGGATAAACCCAGACGCTCGCGAAGCTCGTGTGACGGCGGGCGTTCGAGTCATAAGGGCTGATGCGGACCAGGCGGTGCACGCCGCTTTCCGTCTTCGCATAGCCATAGGCGTTTTCGCCCTTGAGCAGCAAAGTCGCCGACTTGATGCCCGCCTGCTCGCCCGCGTGATAGTCGATCAGCTCGACCTTCATGCCGTGGCGCTCGGCCCAGCGCGTGTACATGCGCTGCAGCATGCCGGCCCAGTCCTGGCTCTCGGTGCCGCCCGCGCCGGCGTTCACTTCGATATAGGTGTCGTTGGCGTCGGCCTCACCGGCGAGCAAAGCCGCGACCTTGTCCTTCTCGGCACGCGCCGCGAGCGCGGCCAGGCTCGCCACGCCTTCGTCCACCAGGGCCTCGTCACCCTCGGCCTCAGCCATTTCCATCAGCTCGACCGTGTCGTCGCGCTCGCGTTCGATCGCCCGCGTCGCCGAAATAGCTTCGTCCAGCCGCCGCCGCTCGCGCATGACCGCCTGCGCCTGCTTCGGATCGTTCCAGAGCGCCTGGTCTTCGACCTTGGCGTTCAGCTCATCGAGCCGCCGTAGCGCGCGGTCCCAATCGAGAAAGCGGCGGAGCAGTGCGAGTGCGTCGTTGATCTGGTCGACATGGGCTTGCGCTTCGGCGCGCATTGGAAATCCTACTCTAATCCGTTCGTGTCGAGCGAAGTCGAGACACGCTGGGGCACACGAACGTTTCTCGACTGCGCTCGAAACGAACGGTTTGCGTGACGGCCTAGTAAATCCCGCCTTCGCGCTCAAGGAAGTCGGCGTCGCCAGCACTGCCTTGGCGGACCTGGCGTTCGCCGCTGGGCACGTCTTTTTCCTTCGGCCGCGCGGCGATCTCGGCGCGGCGAATGGTGCGGCGGGGCTCGCTCTCCGGCTTGAACGCTTCCCAGATCACCGCCGGCTTGGGCTCGTCGAAGCCGGGGAAGACGCCGAACACCTTGCGGCCGGAGCGACGGTCGATCCGGATCATGCGGATGCCGGGGGCGGCGCGGAACGGCACCACCGGCATGTCCTTCATCGCTTCCTTGGCGAACTGCTTGAAGATCGGCGCCGCGAGCGTGCCGCCCTGCGCATAGCCGCCGAGCGAGCGCGGCTGGTCATAGCCCACATAGATGCCGCCGATCAGGTCCGCCGACCCGCCGATGAACCAGACATTCGTCGGGCCGCTGGTGGTACCGGTCTTGCCCATCAGCGGACGGCCAAGCTCACGCAAGGTCGTCGCCGTCCCGCGCTGGACCACGCCTTCCAGAATATGGACCATCTGATAGGCTGTCATCGGGTCCATCAGCTGGCGGGCGCGGATCGGCGGGCGCGGCATCGCCTTGCCGTCCCAATCCTTCGCATTGCAGTTACGCATCAGGCGGCAGCGATTGTCGGTGCGGTAGATGACCTTGCCGTTCCGGTCCTGAACATAGTCGATCAGCGTCGGCTTCAGCTCGCGGCCCAACGCGACCAGCTGCGAGAAGGCGTTGGTCATCTTGAGCGCGGTGGTGTCGCCGGCGCCGAGCGCGATCGACAGATAGCCCGGATATTGGCCAATCCCCATGCGCGCGATCGTGCGGGTCACCGCTTGCATGCCGGTTTGCGAGGCGGCGCGCACGGTCATCAGGTTGCGCGACTGTTCGATCCCCCAGCGCATCGTCTGCGGCCCGGCATTGCCGCCAGAGAAGTTCCGGAAGCATTTCTGGCCGAGCAGCGCCGACTGATAAACGCAGAATGGGCCATCGACGATGATCGAAGCGGGGGTCATGCCGTTGTCGAGGGCGGCCGCATAGACGAACGGCTTGATCGTCGAGCCCGGCTGGCGCAACGCCTGGGTCGCATTGTTGAAAGTGTGGATGCGGCTGTCGAAGCCGCCCTGCATCGCAAGGATACGGCCGGTGTTCGGGTCCTGAACGACAAAGGCGCCGGACACGACCGGAATCGACCGCAGGGACCAGCCATTGCCTTCCTGCTTGACCGCGATTGCGTCACCCGGACGGAGCGCATCGAAGGCACTGCCGCCTTTGCCCGCCACCGGCATGCTCGCGGCATAGGCGGGAAGGGTACCGGTCTGGCCGGAAGGAAAGCCGATGGTCGCCTGATTGCCCGCCTTTTGCAGCACCACGGCAACGCGCCAGTCCTGATAGCCGGCGCCGAGATTGGCGGCGGCCAGGCGCTGCGCCCAATTGCCTGAGATGTCGAGCTTCTTGATCGGTCCATGCCAGCCGCGGCCGCGATCGTAGCGGACCAAGCCGTCGCGCAAGGCGTTCTCCGCCAGCTGCTGCAGGCGCGGGTCGAGCGAGGTGCGCACCCAGAGCCCGCCGGCGTAAAGGCTGTGCGGGCCTTTGTTCGCGTCTTCGCCGAAGCGCTGGATCAGTTCGCGGCGGACATCCTCGAGAAAATAGCCGGCATTGGCTTCGAACTTGGTGCCCTGGCGCGGCACCGTGCCGAGCGGCGCCGCTTGCGCCGCGGCGCGTTCGGCGGCGGTGATGAAGCCGTTATTCTCCATTTCGCCCAGCACCCAGTTCCGGCGGTCGAGCGCGCGCTGAGTCCGGCGTTCCGGATCGTAGTTGGACGGCGCCTTGGGCAGGATGGCCAGATAGGCCATTTCCGGCAGCGTCAGCTGCGCCACATCCTTGTCGAAATAGGCGCGCGACGCTGCCTGCACACCATAGGCGTTTCGGCCGAGAAAAATCTGGTTGAGGTAAAGCTCGAGGATCTCTTCCTTCGAAAGCGCGTCCTCGATCCGGTAGGCGAGGATCGCCTCGCGCACCTTGCGGGTGTAGCTCACCTCGCTGGTCAGCAGCAGGTTCTTGGCCACTTGCTGCGTGATGGTCGACGCGCCGACCGGACGGCCGCTGCGCGTCATGTTCGAGATCAGCGCCGCAAGGATGCCCGGATAATCGACGCCGCCATGGCTGAAGAAGGTCTTGTCCTCGGCCGACAAATAGGCGTGGATCAGCTGCCTGGGATATTCGCCATAGGCGAGCTGGACGCGGCGTTCGCGCGCGAAGCTGTGGATCGGCGAACCGTCGATGGCGCGCACATTGGTCGGCAGCGGCGGCTCATAGGTCCGCAGCTTGTCGACCGAAGGCAGCCCCCGCGCGAAAATCAGCAGAATGAGCAGCCAGCCGAGCAGCGCCAGGCCGACGAGATAGGCAAGCCAGCGCACCCAGCGCAGCTGCCACCACTCGCCCAGTTTCTGCCGCAAGTCGCTCGCCCGCTTCAGCGTGAACCGCGTGCCGGCCGTCTCAGACTGTTCCATCCGGCCCCGGCTCTAGCAAGTTTCTAGCGCTTTGAAACCGGGATCAGCTGCTTCTCGACCGCCTTTGCCACCGCCATGGCGACCCGGGCGCGGCCGTCCGCCGAGCTCAACAGGCTGCGATCATTCTCATTGGTGATATAGCCGGTCTCGAACAGGACGGACGGCACGTCGGGCGCCTTCAGCACCACCAGCGACGCCTTGCGATGATAGTCCTGTCGGAAAGGCAGCACGCCCTTGGCCTGGCCATGCAACAGGCGGACGAACGCTGTTGCCCCCTCCAGCGACTCTCGGCGGGCGAGATCGATCAGGATCGAGGCGACCGCCTCGTCGCGCCCGCTTAAGTTGACGCCGCGCACCACGTCCGCCTTGTTCTCGCGGGCGGCAAGTGCCGCGGCTTCCGCATCGGATGCGGTTTCCGACAGAGTGTAGAGCGTGGCGCCATGCGCCTGATCGTCCTCTCCCGCGGAATCGGCATGAATGGACAGGAACAGGGAAGCCCCCAGCCGTCGCGCCATTTCCGAGCGCTCACCCAGCACCAGATAGCGGTCATCGGCACGCGTGAGCGCCACGCGCACGCGGCCGCTGGCAATCAGCGCATCACGTACCGAGCGTACGAGCGCAAGCGTCAGATCCTTTTCCTGCTCGCCACCGGCCGATTTCGCGCCCGGATCATGGCCGCCATGACCGGCATCGATGACGACCAGGGGAGCGTCTGCCGGTCCGGTTACGCCGGGCAGCGGCGGCGCAGGCAGCGGAGGATCGAGGAGCACCGTCAGCGCGCCGCTGGTCCGTGCCGCCTCGCCGGGGGACCAGACCGCAACGGCGGCCGCGCAGAGCAGCAACATGGCTGCTCCGCTCCACGTCCGTAGCTTCGCCCGTGCCGTCAAATCCGCGTGCGCCCCGAATGTCGTTGCGCTGCTCTTTACCCTAAAATGTTAACCACGTCATGCCGCCATGTCAGTCGCGCAGCACGGCCCAGGTCGGCGCATGGTCGCTGGCCTTTTCGCGGCCGCGATAGCTCTTGTCGACGCCGGCGTCCGCCAGCCGGTCTGCCGCCAGCGGGCTGAGCAGCAGGTGGTCGATGCGGAAGCCTGCGTCGCGCTGCCAGCAGCCCGCCTGATAGTCCCAGAAGGTCCAGAGCTGTGCAACCGGGTGACGCGCCCGCAGGGCATCGGTCCAGCCTTGGTAGAGCAGGCGCCGAAAGGCCTGGCGGCTTTCCGGCTGCATCAGCGCGTCATGCGCCATCGCGCGGACGGAGAATGTGTCGTCATCGGTGGGAATGACATTATAGTCGCCGGCCAGCACCACGGGCCGCTCTTCCGCCGACAGCCCCTCCGCGTGTGTGCGAAGCCGCTCCATCCAGCGCAATTTATAGTCAAACTTCTCGCCGGGCACCGGATTGCCGTTGGGCAGATAGATGGACGCGATGACGACGCCATTCACTTCGGCTTCGAGATAGCGGCTGTGCGCGTCCTCAGGCTCGCCGGCCAGACCACGCGTTCGCTCCACCGGATCGCTGCCGCGGGCGAGCACCGCGACGCCGTTGAACCCCTTCTGCCCGTGCCACACGGCGCCGTAGCCCGCAGCCCTGATCTCCAGCTCCGGGAAGCTGTCGTCGGCGCATTTTAGTTCCTGCAGGCACACGACATCCGGCTTCTGCTCGTCCAGATATTCGAGCAACCGGGGCAGCCGGGCTTTGATGCCGTTCACATTATAGGTGACGATGCGCATGCACCTCACCTAGCGAGGCGCAGTCAGATGGAGAAGCTGGAACCGCAGCCGCAGCCGCTCGCGGCCTGCGGGTTCTGAACCTTGAACGCGGCGCCCGACAAATCCTCGACATAGTCCACTGCCGATCCGCGGACGAGATCGAGGCTGATGCTGTCTACGACGAGCTTAACGCCATCGGTCTCGACCGCCGCGTCGTCCGGCTCGATGCTCTCTGCAAGCCCGAAGCGATACTGGAAGCCGGAGCAGCCGCCGCCCTCCACGGAGAGACGCAGCACCGCCGGCTTGCCTTGCCGGGCGGCGATCGCGGCGACGCGCTTGGCGGCGGATGGGGTTAGCTGGATATCGCTCACAGCAAGCGAGATAGGAGGGAGAGCGGCCGCGGGCAAGCGCGGCCCGCGGCTCCTCTCCCTAACCTTACTCGGTGCCGAGGGTGGGACCGCCCTGGGCGAGCGGCGCGGTCATCGCATTGACGCGCTGCTTCATGTTCGACGCATATTGCGCGGAGTCGAGATATGGGACCGGGTTGACGGCGCGGCCGTCCATCCGCACTTCATAGTGGAGGTGGCTTCCGGTCGAGCGGCCGGTCGAGCCCATCATGCCGATGACCTGCCCCCGCGTGACGCGGGTGCCCGGCGCGACCGTGATCTTCGACAGATGGCCGTAGCGGGTCTGGAGGCCGCGGCCATGCTCAATCTCGACCAGGTTGCCATAAGCGCCGACCCAGCCGGAGCGGCCGACCACGCCATCGGCGGTCGCATAGATCGGGGTGCCGACCGGACCGGGAATATCCACGCCGGCGTGCATCGCCGCAGTGCCGCGGAACGGGTCGGAACGGACGCCGTAAAGGCTGGTGAACTGCAGGTTGGCGACCGGCTTCATCGACGGCACCGACATGCTGCCCTGATCCGATGGCGTGCTCTGGCCGACCTGGTCCATCTTTTTCCAGGACTGGAACAGCGCCTTATATTCGGCATCGCCCGTCTCGGCCGAGGCGGCGACCGAGGTCGCGCCAGCCATGACCGCAAAGGCGAAACGGGCGAAGGAAAAGCGGAACCGGCTTCCATTCACCGCGTTGATTTGGGCTGAGAACAAACTCACGTCCTTCCGGCGACCAGCCTGGTCGGACACTTGCGGTCCGTCCCGGCCTAGATTTCGTGCTGCCTTGCGGGCCCCCCGCTTGGCTTGCCCGACTTGTCTGCAACTCACCGGTTAATGACAACCTACCGAATAGAAGTCGCGGGTCAGACCGGCCCTCGCGCGCGCCGAGTCGTTGAACGGAGGCTTCAACGCCCCCCGAAAATGCCGCGAAATCAGCTCGCGCCATGTTTCGGCAGGCGCCAGACCAGCCGATTCACAGCCGGAGCGGAACCATTTCGTGCCTGCGCCGACATGCTTTTCCTCATCCGCCAGAATGCGGCGGAGGATTCGCGCGGTCGGTTCGTCGCCAACCGCTTGGAATCTCTCGATCGTGGCGGGCGTGATGTCGAGACCCCGCGCTTCGAGCACCATGGGCACGACCGCGAGCCGCGCCAACGCATCATGCGCCGTCTCTCCTGCGGCTTCCCATAGCCCGTCATGCGCCGGCAGGGCGCCGTAGTGGCTGCCGAGCTGACGCAAGCGCCGGTCCAGCAAGGCGAAATGCATCGCTTCGTCGGCGCCGACTTTCATCCAGTCGCCCACGAACTCGGCCGGAAAGCGCGCGCCGAAGCGGCCGAGCAGATCGAACGCCAGATCGATCGCGACGAACTCGATGTGCGCTAGCGCATGGATCATCGCGATCCGGTTCACCTCCGACCCGATCTTGCCACGCTTCGGCATGTGCCGGGGCGCAAGCAGCTCCGGCCGCTCTGGGCGCGCCGGACGGTCCGGAAATTCTACGGAGAAGCGATGTGCCAGACGGCCGATGCGCCAGTCACGCGCAGCGGCCCGCGCCGCGCGCACTTTCGCGTAAGGATCAGCCGATGTGAGAACCGCAAGCGCGGCCTCGGAAACGTCCATCAGAGCGCCCGCGCCGCCTCCAGCACGGCCTTAGCGTGGCCGGGCACCTTTACCTTCCGCCACTCGGCCGCGATCCGCCCGTCCTTGTCGATCAGGAAGGTCGAACGGTCGATGCCCATATATTTGCGGCCGTACATGCTCTTTTCGACCCAGGCCCCGAATGCCTCCAGTAACTTGCCTTCTGCATCGGTAGCGAGGGGCACCTTCAGGCCATATTTCTCGGTAAACGCCTTGTGCTTCTTGGCCGAGTCCTTGGACATGCCGAGCAGGGCGACGCCGGCAGAAGCGAACTCACCGGCCAGTTCGGTGAAATCCTGCGCTTCCTTGGTGCAGCCGGACGTATCGTCCTTTGGATAGAAATAGAGGACCAGCGGCTTGCCGCGCCACGCGGCGAGGCTGGTTTGCTGCCCGTCCGGCCCTTCGAATGCGACGTCCGGCGCCTGATCCCCAACCGTCACCATCACTGACCCTCCCTGCTTCGCGCCACGACCTGCGCCCACTGACCGGCGACGCTCTGCCGCGCCTTCGCATAGCCTTCAAGCAGCGCGTCCCAATCGGCGAAGCCGCAGGCTCTCGCGACCAGGGCCTTTGTCGGTTCCGGGGGATCCTGCGCATCGGGTGCGACAAGGCGGAGGATGACGAGCAGCCGAGTCAGCATGTCGTGCGCGTCGGCAAAGCTCGGCGGCAAGCGGCCGGTGCCGACGAGTGCGGCGATCGCACGCGGCAGGTTCGAATCGAGCCCCTCGCCATGCTCCAGCTGAGCGGCGTGAACGCAGAACTCCAGATCGACCAGCCCGCCCTCGATCAACTTGGCATCCAGCGGACCGGAGGGCGGCTTGTGCTTCGCCATGTCGGTCCGCATCGAGACGATGTCGTTCAGCAAGGTCCTGAGATTGCGCGGCCGGCGCAGCGCTCCGGTGATAATCACCTGCACGTTGGCGCGAGCCTCGGCCGATCCGAAAATAGGGCGCGCCCGGGTCAGCGCCATATGCTCCCAGGTCCACGCGCTGTTGTTCTGATACTCCGTGAAGGAGTGGAGCGTGACCGCAAGCAATCCCTTGGCGCCCGACGGCCGCAGCCGCGTATCGACTTCGTAGAGCGCGCCAGCTGCGGTCGGTACCGTTAGCGCGGCTGTGACCCGCTGACCCAAGCGGTTGAAGTAGCGCGTCGCTTCCAGCGGCTTTGCGCCGTCGGAGCTGCGGTCCAGAGTCCCCGTGAACAGGTATATGAGATCGAGGTCGGAGGCATGGGTCAGCGCCTCTCCGCCGAGGCGCCCCAGCGCGAGAATTACGAACTCGCTGTCCGGAACGTCGCCATGCTGCCGCCGGTGGTCCTCCAAAGTGGCGGCAGCGAGGGTCTGCACCGCAGCCTCTGCCACCCGGGCATAGCCGGCGGCAACGTCGAGCGGATCGCTGGCGCCTTCGATCAGCTGCGCTCCGAGCGCAAACCGCCGCTCCCCCACGGCATGGCGCACATGATCGAGCAGCCGCTCATAGTCGCCGCCCTCGGACGCTGAGAAGGAGCGGACGAGATCCTCGACAGGCGGCGCGGGATCGAAAGCGCTGGCGTCGATCAAGCCGTCGAGCAGGCTTGGGCGCGTGCCTAGAGCAGCGGCAAGCGTCGGCGCGTGCGTTAGAATGTCGGCGAGCAGCCGGAGAAGCGGCGGGCGCGCGGCGAGCAGGCGGAAGAAGTTGATCGCGCTCGGCAGCCGGCCGACAATGTCGTCAAGCCGGTGCAGTGCATTCAGCGGATCGGGCGCCTGGCCGAGCACACCAACGAGGCCCGGCAGCACTTCCTCCAGTGCCTCCCTCGCGGCCGGGCTTTGCAGCGCCCGCACGCCGCCTCCGCGCCACCGCTCGATGACGGCGCGCGCAGGCTCTGCCGGCCTGAAGCCCGCCTGCTCCAACGCACCGCCGAGCGCCTCGCCGACCGGGATGCCGCCGCCGCCGCCATCGTCTAGCGCATCGTAGATGGTGCCGACCTGATCCACATACGGCCGCAACAGCTCGACCAGCTCCGCACCTGAGCCCAGACCATGAAGCGCGGCGACATTGTCGAGGGCAGTGGCGTCCGCCGGAAGCGAATGGGTCTGACGATCGTCGACCATCTGCAGCCGATGCTCGATCGTCCGGTACAGGCGATAGGCCTGGATCAGTTCGTCGGCCTCCTCGCCGATGATCCCTGCGGCCTGCAGACTGGTCAGGGCCGGAGCGGTCGCAGGCAGTCGAAGCGATCGGTCGCGTCCGCCATGGATCAGCTGGTGAATCTGCGTGAAGAACTCGACCTCGCGGATGCCACCGCGCCCGCGCTTCAGGTCATAGCCGGGGCCGAGCGCCGCGCGGCCATGCTGGTCGCGGATGCGGTGGGACATGGCGCGCATCTCCTTGACCGCGCCGAAATCGAGGGAGCGTCGCCAGACAAAGGGGCGGATGGCGTCCAAAAAGCGCTCTCCCAGCCGTCGGTCCCCGGCCGCCGCGCGGGCGCGCACAAAGGCGGCCCGCTCCCAGGCGACCGCACTCGATTCATAATAGCCGATTGCCGCATCGACCGGCAGCGCGATCGGCGTCACCTCGGGCGAAGGCCGTAAGCGCAGGTCGACGCGAAAGGCATAGCCATCGGCGTCACGGGCCTGCAGAAGTTCGATGACGCGCCGGCCATAGCGAACCGCTGCTTCGGCTGGCTCTTCCTTGCCCCGGTGCGGCAGCGTGTCGGGATCGTAGAGAAAGATCGGATCGATATCGGACGAGTAGTTCAACTCTCGCCCGCCATGTTTGCCGAGCCCGATGACGGCAAAGCCGACGATCGGCGCATCCGGAACCCGCTCGAAAATCGCCGTTTCGATCGCGAGATCAAGGCTGCGATCGGCAAGATCGCTGAGGCTTTGCGTCACTTCCTCGAGCGACAGCAATCCGGCCAAGTCGCCGATCGCCAGCACCAAGGCGACCCGTGAGCGGCCCATCCGCAGCCGTCGCGCAGGCGGCAAGTCGGCGCCGGATGGCTCGCATGCAGCCATCGCTCCGGCCAAGTCTCCGGCCGCGAGCAGATCGGCCAAGTCCGGAAATCGTTCGATCTGCGCCCGAAGAAAAGGCGCATGGCGCGCCGCCCGCTCCAAGGACTGCGTCAGCGAGGCTGCCGGCGTGGCGTTCATGCCACAGCCTTTGGCCCGTCATCGTTGCGCGGGCAACATGGTCGCAACTTCACTTATGTAAGGACGTTAGAAGGACATGCGCACCGCCAACCAGAGGGAGCAGGAGATGCAGGAAGGCCAGTTCATTGCCGTCTCGCTGCCGTCGCGCTCGGAAGGCGTGGGGCGTGCGCTGCAGGCGGCGTTCCGCGACGGCTTGCCGCTGCCGGCCGATATGCAGCGCTGTATCCAGCAGCTGGACCGGATCAGGGCCTAGACCTCGCCCGGATCAATGGTCGTGAGGGGCGTTCTCGGCATGTTCGGCATCGCGGCTGAGATCGTCGACCTGGCCCATGATCGTTTCGAGCGCGCCACGAGCGCCATTGCCCGGGCTGTCGCGGCGTGACGGCAGTGCGCCTTCGGTCAGCAGGGCTTCAAGCGCAACGCGGCCGCGCGCGACCCGGCTCTTGATCGTGCCGACGGCGACGCCGCAAATCTCGGCCGCTTCTTCATAGGCGAATCCGCCGGCGCCGACGAGGATGAGCGCCTCGCGCTGCGGCTGCGGCAGATGCATCAGCGCACGCTGCATGTCGGCAAGTTCGACATGACGGTCCTGGCTTGCGGGCGCGGCAAGCAGCCGGTCGGCGGCCAGATCGTCCCACTCGCCCTTGAAGCGCGCGCGACGCATTTGCGAAAGGTAGAGGTTGCGCAGGATGATGAAGGTCCAAGCGCGCATGTTGGTGCCGGCCTGAAAGCGCTTGCGCGCCGCCCAGGCTTTCAGCAGCGTTTCCTGCACCAGATCGTCGGCCGTGTCCCGATTGCCCGAGAGCGAACGGCCAAAGGCGCGGAGATGGGGAATGACAAGCGCGAGCTGCTGACGAAACTCTTCGTCGGACAGCGAGGCGTGCGGCGCGGCTTCCGGTTCGTCCTCGTCAATTCGGCGGGCGTGGGCTTCGGCCATTCAGAACCTTGACTCGAGTAGATGCAAGACGCCCGCAAGCGAGCGGTGAAACTCAGACGAGCAGAATGACGATGTACGCGAGGATCACAAGCGCAAGCGAGATTGCGAGGACGTAGCGGACCACGCCCTGCTTCGATGCACCACGCGCCTCCGTGGCGGTGCGGTGGAGATCGTCTTCGGCCATTTTCATTTCGCCCCTGCTACGGTCATGAGCAGGATAACGCCCGCGACCGAAGCAGGTTCCGGCGTTCAGGCCGGCACCGTCGCGCGATCGAAGAACAAAGCCTGTGCGATCGCCGCCTTGACCGTAGAGCGTTGAAACGGCTTGGTAATCAGGAACGTCGGCTCCGGCCTCTCACCCGTCAGCAGCCGCTCCGGAAAGGCCGTGATGAAGATCACGGGAACCGAGAACTCGGCGAGGATATCCTTCACCGCGTCGATGCCCGAACTGTCGTCGGCGAGCTGGATGTCGGCGAGCACGAGCCCGGGACGCCGGGCCTTGGCTTGCGCGACCGCCTCGTCGCGGGTGACCGCCACCCCGGTGACGTCATGGCCGAGATCTCGCACGATCGTTTCGAGATCCATCGCGATGATCGGCTCGTCCTCGATGATCAGCACCTCGGCGCGCGTCTGCTCCTCGATCTCCGCCAGTGCCTCGGCGACCAGCCGGTCGACCTCATCGGCATCGGCCTCGATCAGATAGCCGGTGTCTTCGGGCGTGAAGCCTTCCATCGCGGTTAGCAGCAGCGCCTGGCGCGGCAGCGGCGTGATGCGGGCCAGCCGCGCCCGCGCCACGGCTTCATTGTCGTTGCCGTCGGTGCTGACCGGATCGTCGTCGTTGGCGACGTTCACCGAGCCCCAGATCGCCTGAAAGGTCTTGTAAAGGCCGAGCCGCGGGTCGACGTCGCGGGGGAATTGGTCCGGCGCCTGCACGATCGCTTCCAGCGCCGCCTTCACATAGGAATCGCCATGTTGCTGACTTCCGGTCAGCGCGCGCGCATAACGGCGCAGGAAAGGGAGGTGAGGGGCCAGTTGTTGACCAAGCGACATATGTATTGGAACTCCCGCTTCGTTGTACCCGTCCATGGAGCGAGCCGAGCGGGCTTGGCAACCCCTCTTCCCCCCTGCAGCGGCCGGTGTGAAAATTATGACGCGGGGGTGGAACAAACGAAACGCTAATTGGTTTCACGACCGGCATCGGGCGGCTATTAGCGCCCGCGCCGTACTTATGGTTGATCAATCCTTGGGCACGCGGCGACGCCGGCTGTTGGGGGGTAATGTTGGGTTCAAACGCCAAGCGCAAGGTTGAGGGTAAGATGACACCGCCAGCCAAGAAGACCGTGCCGGACGGTTCGGTGGGCGATGCACTTCGCTCCGTCTATGAAAAGGCGGTGGAAGAAGACATTCCTCAAGAGATGCTGGACCTGCTCGGCAAGCTCAAATAGTTATTCGATCATGGCCAGCGCCGCTCCCGCGCGCGCGGTGACTGCCGCAATCGCGGACCGGTTCGCCCGGATGCCGGCAGGGCACCGCCTCATCATCCTGTTGACGCTCGCCTTGCTGCCGCTTGGCCTGCTGGCGGTGCTCGCCTCCCTCCAGATTTCGCGCAGCGCCGATCTTGAACGTCGCGCCAGCGTTCGCATCGCCGCTATGGAGAGCGCGCGCCGGCTGGGGTCGGAGTTCGCCGTCAACGGCACCGCGCTGCGCTCCGCGGCCAATCTGCTGGAGCGCGGCGGCGACCCGGACTCGATCTGCGCCCGCACCCAAAGCGTGCTCGCCACCTCTTTCGGAGAAGCGACGCGCTTCGCGTTGCTGTCCCGCGGCGGGCGGCTGACCTGCGGCGCCGGTGAGCTGAGTGCGCTGCTGCCAGGCGGTTCGCTCCAGGGGGACCAAACGGTTGCCCTTTCGGATCGCGGATTGCTGGTCATCCTGCCGAGCGACACCCGCGCCTTCGTCGCCCTCGCTTACTATCCGCGCGCGCAGCTCATCCGTACGCTGAAACCCGTCACCTTTGACACCTCCTATAATCTCGTGCTGAGCGGCGGCGGTACCACGCTGTCGCTGATCGAGGGCGTTCGGGGAGGCGCTCTGGGTCGGCGGGAGACGATCGCCACGCCGATTCCGAATGCACCCCTGCAGCTGATCTTCTCCGTGCGTGCGGCGCCGTTCACCGCGGCCGAAATCCTGACGATGCTGGTGCCGATCATCATGTGGCTCGTCGCGCTGGTGGTCGCCTGGATCGTGTTCAATCGGCTGGTGATGGCGCCGCTCGCTCAGCTGCGCGGCAATATCGCCAGCTACAAGCCGGGCGAGATCTTCCGGCCGCTGCGCCGCATGACCATTCCCGCCCGCGAGATCGAGGAACTGGGCCAGACCTTTCAATCGATTAGCCACACAGTCGCGGCGCATGAGGAAGAGCTGGCTCTCGGCCTGTCGCGGCAGACGCGGTTGACCCGCGAAGTGCACCACCGGGTGAAGAACAACCTCCAGGTCGTCTCCAGCCTGATCAACCTGCATGCCCGCGCGGCGAAGAGCCCGGAAGCGACCGCTGCCTATGCATCGATCAGCCGCCGTGTCGATGCGCTCGCGGTCGTGCACCGCAACCATTATGCGGAGCTGGAGGAAAATCGCGGCGTCAATCTGCGCTCGCTGGTCGGCGAACTGGCCGCGAACCTGCGCGCCACCGCGCCCGGTGACGCGAACCGGCTTGCGATCCTGATCGACGCGCCCATTATTCATGTCGGGCAGGACACGGCCATCCCGATCGCCTTTCTAACGACTGAGCTGGTCGAACTGGCCATGACGATCGACCCGACGGCGTCCATCCGCATCTCGGTACTGCGCCAGCCGCAGCCGGACCGCGCCTGCCTGGTAGTCGGCTCCCCCGCCCTGCGCGAAAGCGACCGCATCGAAGAACTGCTCGCCGCCCGATACGGCCGAGTGCTGGAGGGACTGTCGCGACAGCTGCGAAGCCCGCTCGAACGGGACCGAGCCGGAGGTAGCTTCCAGGTCTGTTTCCCCCTGATCATCGACGACGCCGCCTCGGCCCAAAAATAATTCAAAAATGTTCCGGAACGCGCGGAACCCTTCCCGACGAAGAGCGTTCTGCAGTTCGGATAGTGACCTTTTGCCCCCCCGCTCTCGCTATCCAAGACAATGGGCCCGGACACACCAGCCTCCCCCCGGTGGTGTCTCCGGGCCCAAATTTCTTCTGCTCTCCTCCGCGTTCCGAATCCTTTCCGCTAACGGAACAGTGCCGCCGCTCGCGCATTTGATCGGCGCGCGCTTTGGGTCGCGTCCAACAGGAGACAGACTATGCTTCGCAAATCCGTGGCGCTGGTGTTCGTGGCCGGCACGCTCTTTCTCGCCGGGTGCAACACCGTCGACGGCGCCGGCAAGGATCTTTCCTCGGCCAGTCAGGAAGTGAAGGAAGAGATCAACAAGTAAGGGTCAGGCCTTCCCGGCATCGACCGGGGAGGCCTCCTTCTTCCGCCTGCGTTCAGTGAACCAGATGGCGATCAGCGCGAGTTCGTAGAGCAGCACCAGCGGGATAGCGAGCAGTAGCTGCGAGATGATGTCCGGCGGCGTAAGCACCGCGGCGATCACGAAGGCGATCACGATCGCATAGCGCCGGCCGCTGATCAGCTGGGCCCGGGTGACGATTCCGGCCCGTTCCAGCAGCATCAGCAGCACCGGCGTCAAAAACGCGACGCCGAAGCCGAACATGAACTTGGTGACAAAGCTCAGATAATTCCCGACACCGGGCAGCGCTTCCTGCTGCACGCCCCCGACATCGCCTTCGAAGCCGAGCAGGAAGGTCAGCGCGATCGGCATCGCCACATAATAAGCAAGCGCCGCGCCCAGCCCGAACAACAAAGGCGTCATCAGCAGAAAAGGCAGCAGCGCCTGCTTCTCGTTGCGATAGAGGCCCGGTGCCACAAACTTCCAGAGCTGGCTGGCGAGCACTGGAAAAGCCGCCATGATCGCCGCGAAAAACGCCACCTTCACATCGACGAAGAAGGCCTCGAACACATCGGTGTAGATGATCCGGTTCTGCCCGGCGCGCAGCAGCGGCTGGACCAGGAAGGCGAAGATCGGGCGCGCGAAATAGAGGCAGACGCCGAAGGCGAGCGCCAGCCACATCAGTGAGATCAGCAGGCGGCGGCGCAGCTCGATCAGGTGATCGAGCAACGGCGCGCGTGTGTCGTCAATATCCTTCACCGCTCACCTTCGCTGGCGGGCGGCGGAGCCGGTGGCGGCGGCGGTTCCAGCGGCAGCATCTGCGGCGTGTCTGTCGCGATTGGATGCTCGCGCATGATGCGGGCATTCTCCTCGGCCCATTTCTTTTCCATCTCAGCCAGTTCCGATTCCCGGATCATGGCGTCGATGCCGGAGCGGAAATGGCGGGCGACGCCTCGTGCGCGGCCGATCCAATGCCCCATCACTCGCATCGCCTTGGGCAGGTCCTTGGGCCCAATCACGACCAAGGCGACGACCGCGCAAAGCAGCAACTCGGTGGGGGCGATGTCGAACATGAAGGGGCGGACTTAGGCGATAAAGAGCAGCGCCGGAAGAGCATGGCGGACCTCTTGAAGGCCGAAACTGCTTACCTAGATTCCGTAACGTCAGGCCGCCGGTTCCGGGGCCTGGCGCATTCGGCGCCGCCCGCTTGGGGGCGTCATGCAGTCAATATGCTCATGAGGAGATATCGATATGCGTAGCTTTGACCTGACCCCATATCGCCGGTCCATGGTTGGTTTCGACCGGCTGTTCGACCTGCTCGAGAACAGCGCCCGCAGCGCCGCCTCGGGCGACAATTACCCGCCCTTCGATCTCGAGCGTCTGGCCGAGGACCGTTACCGGATCACTCTCGCCGTCGCCGGCTTCAAGAAGGACGAGATCGACATCACCGCGCAGCAGAACCTGCTGCTGGTCACGGGCAAGAAGGAGACGGTTCAGCAGGATCGTTCCAGCTTCCTGCATGTGGGCATCGCCAATCGCAGCTTCGAGCGCCGCTTCGAACTCGCCGACTTCGTGCGGGTGGAAAGCGCCAACCTTGCCGACGGCCTGCTGACCATCGAACTGGTCCGCGAGATTCCCGAGGCGATGAAGCCGCAGAAGATCGCGATCGGCGCGACCGCCCAGCCGTCCGCCTCGAACGACACCAAGACGATCGAGCACAGCGCCGCCGCTTAAGCAGCGCACAAAAATGGGGCGGCCCACCCCCTGGTCGGGCCGCCCCTGTCTTGGCGAGATGGTGATGGACAGGCGGGCCGGAGCGGGGTCGACAAAGCTCCGGGGCCGCGTGCTTCGGCCGATACGCTACTCGGCCGCCATCGCGATCTCCTCCAAAACATCCCGATCGAGCACGCGAACACGCCCGCTCTCCAGAGATACGATTCCGGCATCGGCCCAGGCGCCGAGCTGCCGGTTGATGTTTTCGCGGCTGATGCCGGCAAAGGCGCCCAACTCGCTTTGGCTGAGGTCCAGCCTGAGCGCGGCGCCTTGCGCCCCCGTTTGCATCAGCCGCTGGAGCGTGCGCGCCAGCCGAGGGCCGGAGGCATAAGCGCGGTCGCTCTCAATCGTGTTGTTGGCATTGCGAAGCCGGCGCGCCATTTCGCGCAGCAGCCGCCAGGCCACACTGGGGTGTTTCTCCAGCACTTCGCGGAACGCCTTGGCGCCCAGCTTCAGATATTTGCCTTCGCCGAGAGCGGTGGCGCTCGCGGTGCGCTCGCCGCCGTCCAGCAGCGCGATCTCGCCGATTACGGCGCCGGGCTCGAGATAGTCGAGAATGATCTCCCGGCCGTTCGAAGCGACCATCGATACGCGGATGGTGCCATCGAGCAGGATGATCAGATAATCGCCGGCATCGCCCTGGTGCAGCAGCACGTCGCCCTTCTTCATCGGGCAGAGCTGCGCGCGCTCCAGCAGATCCTGCAGCTCGGCGGCTCCCCAGGAGGATATCAGCGCGTTGGACGGCATCATACGCGACAAATCTTCGGCGTTCATGATCATCCCCAACAAAGCCTCCGAACGCTACGCAACTTACATGCGGGCTCATTGCCCGGATTCGGCACCCACGGATGTGATCAACCGCACAGGAGAATCTTTTTCGTGGTCTTCACGACCGATTAAGCGCGGCGTGCGACAAAACAGCGTATGTTCGGTCCATCGAGCCTGTTCCGAAGCCGCTGGAAAGCGCTGATCTGGGCGGCCGGGATCGTCTGGCTGGCGCTGCAGGTCGCAGGACCCGCCGACATGCCGCCCAGCACCAATGGAAGTTTTCCGGTTCAAGGCGAATAGCTTCCTTCCACGAGCGCCCTTCCGACCTTATCTGGCGCGCATGGCATTCCTGATCGAGCGCGTCCCGGCGCGCGAACGCCTCCGCATGGGTTGCGCCCTCGCGTTCTGGGCGGGCACCTATCTGCTGTTCCTTGCTTGGAACCAGCTGCAGGATCAGTTTCCCTCGGCCATCTGGCAAACTCGGCGGCTGCTGACGACCGCCTTGGGCGCGGCGGTCTTCTATGGCTTCACGCTGCTCGCCGACAAAGTGGCGACGAGGTCGCTCAGGGAGCGGATCGCAATCCTGTTGGCCGTGGGTCTGGGCTGCTGCGCGTTCATGATCCTTGGCCGCGCGGCCATCGATCAGCTGATCGTGCTGGAGTTCGGTGAGCCACCTTCCACCTTGGACCGGCATCTGCGCTTCGCCTTGATTTGGGCAGGCTATTTCCTGGGCGGTTCGCTGGCCTTTCTGAGTTTTGCACCCGCTCAGGCCCATGAGGCGCCACCAGCCGAGGTATCCGCGCCTTCCGCAGTGGAAAGCCAGCCCAGCTTTCCAGAAGCGCTCTGGGTCAGCCGCGGCCGCGAAACGCTGCGCGTCGCGGTGGACGCGATCGACTGGATCGAGGCGGAGGGCGATTATGTCCGGCTTCATGCGTCGAGCGGCAGCGGATTGTTGCGCGGGACGCTCACCGGATTGGAAGCGCAGCTCGATCCGGCCGAGTTCGCGCGCGTGCACCGCTCGGCGATCTGCCGCCGCAACGCCGTGGTCGCGCTGATCCGCAAGCCCTCCGGAGCCCTCGCCGTGCGCCTGAAGACCGGCCAGGAAGTGCCGGTTGGGCGCAGCTACCGCGATTCCGTGGCGGCAATCGTCGGCTCCGGACGAGAGCTGAGCCGAGTCTCGGCCTGACGTTCAGCCCTGTCGTAGCGACGTTCGGCGCTGGTCCAGGATATCCAACGTCGGCTGCGGCGCTTCGTCGGACGCTTCTTCCCTGATCGCTGCCAAGGCTCCACCGCAAGCGATGAAGCCCTGTCCGACGCTCCTCCCCACCTCCCCTGTGCCGGGCAGGGCTTCGCCGGGATCAATGCGCGGCGAGTAGACCGGAACGGCGGATGCCTGGACGGTTGCGGGTAAAGGCGAGCGTCGGGTCGATCGGTCCGTCGAACTCGACGCCGATGCCTTGACCATCGCCCCAGCGAACCGCGCCGAAGATGGCGCCGATGCCGGGCAGGTCGATCTCGACACACTCTCCGGGCAGCGGCGGATAGGCGCATTCGCCTTTCAGCCCGTGCGCGGATATGTTGCGGACGGTGAGCGGCATCCGGTTACGTGAGCCGGCCCGTCCGATGACGCCGCGAAGGAACACCGCGAACCTTTTTTCCCGGACGATCGGGCCGATGCCGTCGTCGATACTGCCGAGCTGACCGTTCTCCATGCGCAATGATTAGACGTATGCTCGTGAAGGTCTGGTAAACGCGGCGCTTACCCTGTCAGCAAAGCTGTTCGACGGTGAGGCTGCCGGCGGGGAGCGGCCGCAGCAGTTCCTCGGCACCGGGCTCAGGCGACAGCCAGCGGCTCCACTCAGCGCGCTCGATGATTGCGATCTGGCGGCTGTGATAGGGCGCGACGTCCGGGCCGGGCTCAGTCGTCAGCATCGTGAACGCCTCGCTCTCGCCCCAGGGCCGCACCAATCCGGCGATGCCGAACCATTCTTCTCCAGCCTTGGTGAACAGCCATTTGTGCTTGCGCTTTGCCTTCGGGTCCGCGGGTGTGGTGAACTCATAGAAGCCGTCGGCGACGATCAGGCAGCGCCCGGTAGCAAAGCGCCGCCCTTCCGAGCGGAAGTTGTAGACCGGCTTGCCGTTCGGCCCGGGCCAGCTCCAGCGGCGCATCACCAGCTTAGGCTCGACACCCTGCTTCACGATTGCGGCGGGATCGGTGATGCGAATGCTGTCGAGCGGAGCCAGGTTCGGCAAGCCTTCCGGGAAGTTCAGCGGAATGCGGATCTGGCTGAAATCGTCCCGAACCTGGCCGAGCGCGATGCGGCGGCGGATTTCATTGCACATGTCGCCATCCTTGCCGCTGACGAAGAGGATGTGAAGGGCGACTTGCCTCGCCCGGCACAGCCGCTAACCGGCAGCCGATGAACAGTCTTCCCGCCGCGCCGATCGCCGAGCGCCGCCCGCATAGCTTCACGCATCATGGCGTCACGATCGAGGACCCCTATGCCTGGCTGCGCGATTCAAAGTACCCCGAGGTCACCGACCCGGACGTGCTCGCCTATCTGAACGCCGAAAACGCCTATTTCGAAGCAGCGATGGCGCCGCATCAGCCGCTGGTCGAGACCCTGTTCAAGGAGATGCGGGGACGGATCAAGGAAGCGGACGCCTCGGTGCCGCAGAAGGATGGCGACTGGCTCTACTGGCGCGCGTTCGACGAGGGCGCGCAATATCGCAAATGGTGGCGCTCGCCTGCAGTCGGTGGCGAGGCGCAGCTGATCCTCGACGAGCCGGCGCTGGCCGAGGGCAAGGAATATTTCCGGCTCGGCGGCATGGATGTGAGCCCGGACGACCGGCTGCTCGCCTTTGCGGTCGACGACAATGGTTCCGAACGTTTCACCATCCGCATCAAGGATCTGGAGACGGGCGAGCTGCTGCCCGACGTGATCGAAGGCACGCTGGGCGGCTTCCTCTTTGCCGGCGACGGGCAGTCCTTGCTCTACGGCTTAGTCAACGAGCACTGGCGCATTGACGTCGCCAAGCTCCACCGCCTTGGCGCGCCGGTCACCGAGGATGTCGAGCTCTACCGCGAGGCGGACGAAGGCTTCCAGGTCGGGCTAGGCCTGACCCAGTCGCGCAAATGGATCACGATCCACACCGGCGACCATGTCACTAGCGAAGTACGGCTGCTGCCCTTCGACAATCCTCGGACCGAGCCAATCATGGTGTCGCCCCGCCGGCCCGGCCGCGAATATGAAGTGGAAGAGCATGACGGCACGCTCTTCATCCGCACCAATGACACCCACACCAATTTCCGCCTGGTCACCGCGTTCGTCGAACGCCCAGGCGAATGGACCGAGCGCATCGCGCCCTCGACCGATTTCTACCTGATCGACGTCACCACATTCGCCGATTTCTTCGTCGTCGAGGGGCGGGAGCATGGCCTCGATCGCATCTACCTGCACGATTATGCCGGCGGCCCAGGCAAGCAGATCGACTTCCCCGAGGCGAGCTATTCGGCCGGACTCGACGACAATCCCGAATATGAGGTCGCGAAGCTGCGCCTGTCCTATGAGTCGATGGTGACGCCCGGGACGGTGCTCGACCTCGATCTCGCCAGCGGCGAGCGCACGATTCTCAAGGTCCAGGAGATTCCCTCCGGCTATGATCCGTCGCTCTACGCAACCGAGCGGCTGGAGATTGCGGTTCGCGACGGCACCAAAGTGCCTGTCTCGATCGTCTACAAGCGCGGCTTCGAGCGGCCGGGTCCTCTCTACCTCTACGGCTATGGCGCTTATGGTCTCGCCATCGAACCCGGCTTTTCCACCTCGCGGCTAAGCCTGCTCGACCGGGGCATGGCGTTCGCCATCGCGCATATCCGCGGCGGCGACGATCTGGGCCAGCAATGGTATCTCGACGGCAAGCTCGACAAGCGCACCAACACCTTTCACGACTTTATCGACGTCGCGCGCGGGCTGGTTGAGCATGGCTGGACCCGGGCGGGGCGGATTGCGATCGCGGGAGGCTCGGCGGGCGGCGAGCTGATGGGCGCGGTAATCAACGAAGCGGCCGAACTTTGGGGTGCGGTTGCGGCGCATGTGCCGTTCGTCGACGTGCTGAACACCATGCTCGACCCGACCTTACCGCTCACGCCGGGCGAATGGCCCGAATGGGGCAATCCGGTCGAGGACCGCGAAGCGTTCGAGCTGATCCGCAGCTACTCGCCCTACGACAATGTTACGGCCCAGGCCTATCCGCCCCTCCTCGTCACCGCGGGCCTCAACGACCCGCGCGTGACCTACTGGGAGCCCGCGAAATGGGTCGCGAAACTCCGCGCGACCAAGACCGATGACAACATTCTGCTCATGAAGACGAACATGGGCGCAGGCCATGGCGGCAAGTCCGGCCGGTTCGAAAGCCTGCGCGAGACGGCGGAGGAGTTCGCCTTCATCCTCTGGCAGCTGGGGTTAGCGAAGTGAGATCCTCCCCCGGACGGGGAGGGGGACCGCGTCGCGCAGCGGCGTGGTGGAGGGGGCCGTCAGCTGGCATCTCGCCCTGGCTCCCCTCCACCATGTTTCGCATGGTTCACCTCCCGGGGAGGATCTGAATGTTCGAGCTCCAAATCACACCCCAGCCCACTGATTTCGACGAGCTCGGGCACGTCAACAATGCGGTGTGGGTGCGGTGGCTGCAGGATGTCGCGACCGCCCACTGGATGTCGGCGGCCGAGCCGGCGCATGTCGAGGCCTTTATCTGGGTCGTGGTCCGGCACGAGGTCGATTATCTCGGCAATGTCGGCCCGGGCGAGACGGTGACTGCCCGCACCTGGGTCGGCGAAGCGCCGCGGGGCGCCCGCTTCGATCGGCATGTCGAGTTCGCCGGACCGGACGGCCGGGTCCGGGTTCGTGCGAAAACCACCTGGGCTATCGTCGATAAGGCGGCGGGGCGGATCGTGCGCGTGCCGCGGGAAGTTGCGGAGCGTTTCGTGCCCGCCTAAGTCAATACTCAACCGTCATTCCCGCGAAAGCGGGAACCCAGGAGTCGCACAAAGAAAAACTGGATCCCCGCTTTCGCGGGGATGACGAGAGAAGAGCGACGGCTAAGCCGCGCGTTCGCTCAGATAATAGCGGTCGGTCGCGTTCAGCGCCCCGTCCAGCTGATAGACGATCGGCTGGCCCGTCGGAATTTCCAGACCCGTGATTTCGGCATCCGAAATGCCGGACAGGTGTTTGACGAGAGCGCGCAGCGAGTTGCCGTGCGCGGAGATCAGCACGCGCTTGCCGGCCTTCAGCTCGGGCGCGATGCGGCTCTCCCAATAAGGCAGCACGCGCGCGATCGTATCCTTCAGGCTCTCCGTCTGCGGGATCGGCACGCCCTTGTAGCGTTCGTCCTTGGCGAGGTCCCAGGGGCTGCCCTCCTCCGGCAGCGGTGGGGGCACATCGAAGCTGCGGCGCCACAGCTTGACCTGCTCGTCGCCATGCTTGGCTGCCGTCTCTGCCTTGTTGAGGCCGGTCAGCCCGCCATAATGCCGTTCGTTCAGCCGCCAGTCCTTCTCCTCCGGCAGCCACAGCCGTCCCATGGGCTCGAGCGCCAGGTGCAAAGTCTTGATCGCCCGGGTCTGGAAGCTGGTGAAGCAGAGGTCGAAGTCCAGCCCGCGCGCCTTCATCAGCTCGCCGGCCTCACGTGCCTCCCGCACGCCCTGCTCCGTCAGGTCGACGTCCCACCAGCCGGTGAAACGGTTCTCGAGATTCCAGGACGACTGGCCGTGACGGATCAGGACGAGCGTGGGCATCTACTTTCCTTTCGTCATCCCGAACTTGGTTCGAGATAAGGGTGGAGCTTCGCCGATCTGGGCGCGAAGTTGCTGCAAAGGAGCCGCCAGGCAGCTTATCCCGAAACAAGTTCGGGATGACGGTTAAAGGTCTCCGATCATCGCCGCGAGATTGTCGAGGCAGTCATGCGCCAGTCGCTTGCAGCGGTCGGGCGACCAGCCGAACTCCGGGTCGGGATTGTCGTCATGATCCTTGAACGGCATCTCGAGCGTCATCGACACCGCGCCGTAGCGCTCCGCCAGCTGAGTCGTGGACATGGACATGTTCGCCTTGCCCGGCGCGGCGATCTCATAGCCCTTTTGCACCTGAAAATCTGGCGAGCGCTCTGCCAGCGTGTCACGAAAGCGGGCGAACAGCGCGCCCTTGGCTTCCGAATAGGACGGAATGCCTTCGAACCCGGCAAGGAAGTTGGCGGGAATGGCTTCGTCGCCATGCACGTCCATCGCGAAATCAACGCCGGTCGCATCCATCGCATTGCGGACGGCCAGCACTTCGGGGCTGCGATCGGCCGTCGGCGCATGCCATTCGCGGTTGAGATTTACGCCGGCGGCATTGGTGCGCAGATGGCCGCGGAAGCTGCCGTCCGGGTTCATGTTCGGCACGATGTTGAAAGTAGCGGCGGCGAGCAGCTGGCGCGCCGTCTCATCCTCGCTGTCGGTCAGCTTCTCAAGCGCGCCTTCCATCCACCATTCGGCCATGCTCTCGCCCGGATGCTGGCGCGCATAGAGCCAGACCTGCTTCGGCCCGGTGCCGAGCGTCAGGCAGTCGAGCGGTCGGCCATCGAGCGTCTTGGTCAGCTCGCGCTGAGTGACCCCGGGCTTGGCCGCCATGCGGGCGACCAGGTCGAAGTGACGCTCCATCGAGTAAGGGGCGAAATAGGCGACCCACAGCGAATTGGTTTCGGGCCTAACGGTGATCGTCAGCTGCTTGTCATTGTAGTTGGTATCGGCCTGGCGCCAATGAATTCGGTCTTCGGAAATGCGCGCGCGATAGCCCGGCCAGCCGAACGGATAGGCCGAACCGGCTGTGTTCGTGATCCGCAGCGTCAGCTCGCGCCCGGCGGCGTTGCCGACGCGAAAGTGAAACCATTGGTAGAAATCGGAGCCATGGTCGGTCTCGATTTCGAGATCGGCCTCAACCCCGTCGATGCTCAGGACACGGATATTGCCGCTGTCGAACGCGCTGCTGATACTGAAGGTCATCGCACGCTGATAGTGCGGCCCGACTCTCCCGGAAAGTCCCTGAACAACGCAGCAGCAAGACGTTCTGCCAGCTGCCCAGATTCGCGCTCCGACGCCTCGCCCCGCGCACGCCCTTCCCAGACCACCGTCTGGTCGGACCGGCGCTTCAGCTGCACGGAAAGCTGGGTGCCGACGACGAGACCGCCGCGATTGCCGCCCAGGCCGAAGCTGATGCCGCCGCCGACGCCGCTGCTCCAGCCGCCCGTCCCGCCGCCGATGCCGATTGACACCGGCGAACCGCCGCCGGCCCGCTCACGGGTGCCGCTGCGCACATCGACGACCGCGACATAGAGCCCCTGCCCCACGCCCGCGACATCGGCATAGCCCAAGCGGCGCAGCTGGTTTGCTACGGCGCTGGCATACATGCCGAACTCCATGCCGCTCGCGCCGCCGGGGGCGGGCTCGATGGCGACCGTGCCCCGCTCATTGACTTGCCCCAAGTGAAAGCGCGTCACGTCCACCGGCGACATTGGCGTGGTGCACGCGGCGAGCGCGGCGAGCGGCAGGAGCAGCGGGGCGAAGCGGCGTGCATTCATCTTGTTCATCCCTTTCAGACACCTACATAACGATTCGTGTCCGTAATTAGCTGCATGGTTGACGAGGAAGACCCTCTCGACTAGGCGGGCGCGTCCGATTTCCAGCCCAGATTCGAGCAACAACAATGAAGATCGTCAACTCTCTCAAGTCCTTGAAGGACCGCCACCGCGACAACCGCGTGATCCGTCGCCGCGGCCGCATCTATGTGATCAATAAAACCAACCGCCGCTTCAAGGCCCGCCAGGGCTAAGCTGTGGAAGAGGTGCGCGGCGTCGTTTTCGACGTCGGCAACGTCCTCTTCACCTGGGACCCGCGGTTCCTCTACGAGCGCCTGATCGACGACGATCGGGCGCTCGATGCGTTTCTGCGCGAGGTGGTCACGCACGAGTGGCACTTCCAGCATGATGCCGGCCGGCCATTCTCCGAGACCAGCGCCGAGCTCGTCGCCAAGCACCCCCAGCATCGCGAGCTGATCGAGCTCTGGGGACCGCGCTTCAACGAAAGCCTGGGACCTCCAGTCGAGGGTATGATCGACCTGGTCGAGGAGCTGGACGCCAAGGGCGTGCCGTTGTTCGCGATCACCAACTTCAGCGGCGAGTTCTGGGGTCCCTTCCGCGACACCCAGCCGGTGTTCGACCGGTTCCGCGACATCGTCGTGTCGGGCACCGAGCAGCTGATGAAGCCGCATCGCGAAATCTACGAACTGGCGCTTCGCCGCTTCGGCCTTCCTGCCGGGCAACTGATCTTCATCGACGACCGGGCGGAGAATGTCGCCGGCGCAAAGGCGGTCGGTATGCGAGGGCATCTGTTCCGGGATGCGCCGACGTTGCAAGCGGAGCTGAAGGAGCTCGGCTTGATATAAGCGTCATGCTGAACTTGGTTCAGCATAAGGCTTCCGACGCTTCCCGGCTCGACACTTATCCTGAAACAAGTTCAGGATGACGGCATGAGAATCGTCATCTTTGCGGTCGCCGCCCTGTTCGCCGCTCCTGCTCTCGCAGCCCCGCTCACCCACGCCCAGATTGCGCAGATCGACTTTATTGCCGCCGATGCGCTGAAGCAGACCGGCGTGCCCTCGGCTTCCGTCGCTGTGGTGACCGACGGCAAGCTCCAGTTCGCCAAGGCTTATGGGCAACAGCGCAGCGGGACGAACGCCGCCAGCACCGAAGCGGCATATCCGATCGCCTCGGTATCCAAACAGATCACCGCCGCCGCGATCCTGCTGCTGGCGGAAGAGGGCAAGCTCTCGCTCGACGATCCGGTTTCCAGATACCTCCCAGACCTTGCGGACTCCGGCAGGGTGACGGTCCGTCAGCTGCTCAGCCACACATCGGGCTATCGCGATTACTGGCCGCAGAACTACGCCTTCTCCGCCATGTTCTCGCCCATCCAGCCCCAGGCTATTCTCGACCGCTGGGCCAAGACGCCGCTCGACTTCGCGCCCGGCAGCCAGTGGCAATATTCGAACACCGGCTTCGTCGCCGCCGGCCAGATCGTCGAAAAGGTCTCGGGCGAGCCGTTCATGCGTTTTGCCCAGCGCCGCATCTTTCAGCCCCTTGGCATGAAGGTGGGCGACGCGGACCTCGACCTGACGGCCCGCGATGCCCAGCCTTTCACCCGCTATGCACTCGGGCCCGTGCGCTCCGCGCAATGGGTCAAGCCGGGCTGGCTCTACGCCGCAGGGCAGCTCGCGACCACGCCGAGCGAATGGGCGAAGTGGAGCATGGCGCGGATCGAGCGGCGGCTGATGAAGCCAGCAAGCTGGGAGGCGCAGGAGCAGGAAGTGCGGCTGACCGACGGCAAGTCGACGCGCTATGGCCTCGGCGTGTTCACCGACGAGGTGCGCGGCCACAAGCGTGTGCACCATGGCGGCGCCCATGTCGGCTTCCTGTCCGAAGACCGGGTCTATCCAAACGACAAGGCGGCGGTGATCGTGTTCGTGAATGCGGACTTCGGCGATGCGCACACCGTGATCGCGGACCGGATCGAGGGCATGATCCTCGGTCAGCACCCAGACACTGCCGCCGCCCGCGCCCTGTTCGACCAGCTGCGGCAGGGGCGGCCGGACCGGTCACGCTACACGGCCAACTTCAACACTTACCTGACGAGCCAAGTAATCGCCGACCACCGCGCCAGCCTGACTCCGCTTGGAGAACCGCAGAGCTTCATCCGGCTGCGCCCGGCGCGGCTCCGCGGCGGCTTCACCTCCGAAGTGTTCGAGGTGCGCTATCCGAAGCGCAAGCTGACGATCAGCATGCGCGCCGAGCCGAATGGCGGCAAGGTCGAGGAGTTCCTCATCTACCCGGCGTCGGAGTGACCATGCGTTACTGGCTGATGCGATCGGAGCCGGACGTCTATGGCTGGGACCATCTGGTCCGCGACGGCGCCACCGAATGGGACGGCATCCGCAACTACACCGCGCGCAACTTTCTGAAGGAAATGCAGCCCGGCGACCGCGCGCTCTTCTACCACTCGAACAAGGGGAAGGCGGCGGTCGGTATCATGGAGATCACCCGCGCCTGGCAGCCGGATGGCGAAAAGGGTGAGTGGGCGTCAGTGGCGGTCAAGCCTGTCGAGAAGCTGCCCCGCCCGGTTACCCTGGCGGAGATCAAGGCCGATTCGCGCCTGGCGAAACTCGAAATGCTCCGCCAATCGCGCCTTTCGGTTACGCCAGTGCGGGAGGAAGAGTGGGCGGTGATCCTGGAGATGGCGGGAAGCTAGCCTACCAGATGCGCTCGACCCCGTATCGATCGAACAACGCCTCGTTGCTGACGACAGGGACGCTCTCGACCATAGCCTGGGCCACCAGCAAGCGATCGAGCGGGTCGCGATGGATCAAGTCGAGCTTCCCCGCCCTGATCGCGTGCGCAGGAAGCACGGGCAGCCAGTTGACCTGCAAAGACGCGATCTCTGCCTCGAAGTTTTCGGCGAGGCTACTCGCTTCAGCCAGTTTGCCGAGACTGTGCTTGAAGCAGATTTCATACGCCGAGACCGCGCTGACGAGCAGGTCCGCTGCGGCATCGCCGATCACATCGATCGCGCGACTGGACAGCCGTTGTCCGCCCTCAAGCGCCCAGAACAGTGCATGAGTGTCGAGCAGGACCCTCAAAGAGGTTTGTTATCCCACTCGGCAAGGCCGAGCTCGTCCTCAGTCCAGGGCTTCCAGACGTCATCGCCTACGTCACCCAGCCGCCCTTTCAGCGCGCCAAGCAGCGGCCTTTTCTTCGCCGGCCCCTCGCGCACAAGGCGCACAACCGGCTCCTTGTTCCGGGCGATCACCACCTCTTCGCCGGCGAGCACGCGCTCGATCAGGCGCGACAGGTGCGTCTTCGCCTCATGGACACTAACGGTAGTCATCGCCCGAACTTAGTCATAAGGTTGACTAAGTTCAAGCTGCGTCCTTTTGCCGGCTTGCCCGCTTGCGCTCATGCGGGTCGAGGTGACGCTTCCTGAGGCGCACGCTCTTGGGCGTGACCTCGACCATCTCGTCATCGTCGATATAGGCGATCGCCTGTTCGAGCGTCATGCGTCGCGGCGGGGTGAGGCGGATCGCGTCGTCCTTGCCGCCCGAAGCGCGGAAGTTGGTCAGCTGCTTGGACTTGAGCGGGTTGACCTCAAGGTCTTCGGGCTTCGCATTCTCGCCGATGATCATGCCCTCGTAGAGCGGCTCGCCCGGATCGACGAACAGCACGCCGCGCTCTTCCAGCGCATTGAGCGCATAGGCGACCGCCTCGCCGGTGCCGTTGGAGATCAGTACGCCATTCTTCCGGCCTTCGATCGGTCCCTTGTACGGACCATATTTCTCGAACAGCCGGTTCATGATGCCGGTGCCGCGCGTGTCCGACAGGAACTCGCCATGATAGCCGATCAGGCCGCGCGAAGGCGCCGAGAAGGTAATGCGCGTCTTGCCGCCGCCCGAGGGACGCATGTCGGTCAGCTCGGCTTTGCGGATCGACATCTTCTCGACGACTGTGCCCGAATGCTCCTCGTCCACGTCGATGACGACGGTCTCATAGGGCTCCTGGCGCTGGCCGCCTTCGTCGCGGAACAGCACGCGGGGGCGGCTGATGCCAAGCTCAAACCCTTCGCGGCGCATCGTCTCGATCAGCACGCCAAGCTGAAGCTCGCCTCGGCCGGCGACTTCGAAACTGTCCTTGTCGGCCGCTTCGGTCACGTGGATCGCGACGTTCGACTCCGCCTCGCGGAACAGCCGGTCGCGGATCATGCGGCTGGTCACCTTGGTGCCCTCCCGGCCTGCCATCGGCGAGTCGTTCACCGCGAAGCGCATAGACAGCGTCGGCGGGTCGATCGGCTGCGCCTTGATCGGCGTGGTCACTGACGTATCCGCGATGGTGTTGGCGACGGTCGCCACCGTCAGGCCGGCGAGGCTGATAATGTCCCCCGCTTTCGCCTCTTCGACCGGCACCCGCTCCAGGCCGCGGAATGTCATCAGCTTCGACGCACGGCCGGTCTCGATGACGTTGCCGTCCATGTCGAGAGCGTGGATCGGCTGGTTGACCTTGACCGTGCCCGCATTGACGCGGCCGGTCAGGATACGGCCGAGGAAGTTGTCGCGGTCGAGCAGCGTGACAAGGAAGCTGAACGGGGCATCCTCGTCGACCTTGGGTGCGGGCACATGCTCGACGATCTTGTTGAACAAGGGCGCCAGCGTGCCTTCGCGCGCCTCGGCATCTTCCGACGCATAGCCGTTGCGGCCGGACGCGAAGAGCACCGGAAAGTCGAGCTGATCGTCATTCGCCTCCAGGCTCACGAACAGGTCGAACACCTCGTCGAGCACTTCCTGCACCCGCGCGTCCGACCGGTCGATCTTGTTCACGACGACGATCGGGCGCAGGCCCAGGGCCAAGGCCTTGCCGGTCACGAACTTGGTCTGCGGCATCGCGCCTTCGGACGAATCGACGAGCAGGATGACGCCGTCCACCATCGACAGGATGCGCTCCACCTCGCCGCCGAAATCGGCGTGGCCGGGCGTGTCGACGATGTTGATGCGGGTACCTTCCCAATCCACCGAAGTGCATTTGGCGAGGATGGTGATGCCGCGCTCTTTCTCGAGATCGTTTGAGTCCATCGCGCGCTCTTCGATGCGCTGATTGTCACGAAAAGTGCCGGATTGGCGGAACAGCTGGTCGACGAGCGTGGTCTTGCCATGATCGACGTGCGCGATGATGGCCACGTTGCGGAGGCTCATTGATAATCCTGATCTGAGCGGGAGTTGGCGGCGCCCTTAGCGCAAATGCTGCGGTGCGGGAAGGGGCGGCGTCAGGGAGTCTAGGAGTTGGGCGAGGCCATGCTTCAGGTCCGCTTCGACCGATCTCCCACCCGCTTCCGCATCGCCAGACTTGCTCTTGCGCCAGGCGGCAAGGGCCATGCCGGCGCCATTCAGATAGGCTCCGAGGATCCGCACCCGCCGCAGTGACTCATTCGCGTCGCAGCCCATCCGCTGAAATGCTTCAACGAAGCTGCCCGCCGCAGCGACGGCATCTGGCGTGTGCCACCTTCTGGTTGCGATCAATACGAATGCTTCGGGCCATTTCGAGGCGAGCGTCAGGTAAGCCTGGGACGCCTTATCGATAGCGGCGACCGAGTCGCTGCCGATCGGCAAGAGGGAACCGAGCAACCGGTCGACAATGGCATCGTACAGGTCGTCCATGTTTGCGACATGGTTATAGAGAGACATCGCCTCGCAGCCGAGCTTCGACGCCAGTTTCCTGGCGCTAAGCGCTTGCAATCCCTCCGCTTCGATCAGCTCGAGTGCCGTGCTCACCACCGTCTCCCGATTGAGGCGCCCTCGTGTGTCTCGTCGCATGCGATCGTTCCTTTGACTTGCTTACAATGTAAGTTTACGCGGTCAAGGAGTCTTACGTTGTAAGTTTATGGAGAATGAAAATGAGAACGGTGTTTCTGACCGCCGGCGCGCTTTTCCTGTGCCTGGCATCGCCGAGCATGGCGGGCGTCGCCGCACACAAGATCACGGCGGCCCGCGTGTTCCTGGAAAAGATGGGCCGCGGCGACTTCAGCAAGCTCGATCAAATCTACGGCTCCGGCTTCGTGGCGCATGGTTCCGGCAAGAGCTACACGCTGGATGAGGATAATGCGTCGGGCAAAGCGATCCGCGAGGCGGTGCCCGATCTTGCCGTGTCGGTCGATCATCTGATCGGCGAGGGCAATCTGGTCGCGGTTCGCTGGAGCGCGCGCGGCACCAACTCCGTCGCGGCAGCCGGCATGCCCGGAACCGGTAAGTCCATCGCTGTCGAAGGCATGACCATCTTCCGCTTCAAGGATGGGAAGATCGTCGAAGAGTGGAGCTTGACGGACCGGCTCGCCCTGATGCGTCAGCTGAGCGCCGAACAGGAGGGCCGGCGATGAGCGTACGCGCGATCCAGTATCTTCTCGCCTCCGTTTTCTTGGTGCTCGGAGGCTGGTGCCTGATATCGCCAGCCTCGGTTCTGGCGCTCGCGATACGGCCCGAATACCAGTCCGATGCTCCGATCGTGCCGGTGCTGATAGGTGCATTCGGCGCCCAGGCGCTAATTGCAGGCCTGTTCGCCACTTTCTCCGATTTCCGGAAGCGCACGTTTCTGGCTTACGGCGTGGCGTTGCTGCCGTTTTTGTCTTCGACTGGTACTTCTATTTCGAAGAGCCGATGCTGACTGCGGTCGGCATGTTGGATGCAGTGGGAAACATCGTCATGCTGGCGCTCTGCGCAATCGGCTGGCGCAAGGCGAGCTAGCCCCGCCACTGCTCCATGAAGTGCCTGCGGCAAAGCGCAACGTAGCGGTCGTTGCCGCCGATTTCGGTCTGCTCGCCGTGGCGCACTGCGCGACCCTCGGCATCGACGCGCAGGTTCATGGTCGCCTTGCGGCCGCAGGCGCACACGGCTTTGAGTTCGACCAGCACGTCGGCCAGGGCCAGCAGGCATTTGCTGCCTTCGAACAGCTCGGCGCGAAAGTCGGTGCGCAGGCCATAGGCGAGCACCGGAATGCCGAGATCGTCGGCGACGCTTGCCAGCTGCAGCACCTGGTCGCGGGTGAGGAACTGCGCCTCGTCGATCAGCACGCAGGCGAGAGGCCGCGCCGCATGTTCAGTCTCGATCGCGGCGCGCATGTCCAGCTCCGGATCGAAGCTGTTCGCCGGGGCGTCGATGCCGATGCGCGAGGTGATGACGCCGCTGTCATAGCGGTCGTCGATCGCGGCGGTGAACAGCATGGTGTGCATGCCCCGCTCGCGATAGTTGAAGTCCGCCTGAAGCAGGGTGGTCGACTTTCCCGCATTCATCGAGGCGTAGTAGAAATAGAGCTTAGCCATTGGCGGCCGCCGCCAGCCGCTCCAGCGCCCGCTCCCGTCCGATCAGGGGCAGCAGCGCCGCCATGTCGGGGCCGTGGTCGCGGCCGGTCAGGGCCCGGCGGAGCGGCAGGAAAAGCGGCTTGCCCTTGCGGCCGGTCCGCTCCTTCAACTGGCCGGTAAGCGCGTGCCAGGGATCGGCGGACCAGTCCATCTCGCCGGCGACGTCTCTGGCGGCGAGGACGAACTCCCGATCCCCTTCCGCAACAGAAGAGCTGATCGTGCCGCCGATCACTTGCCACCAGTCCGCCGCTTCCGCGACCGTCTCCAGGTTCGGCTTCACGGCTTCCCAGGCGCGGGCGTCCATGCCGTTGGGCAGTCGCTCCCGCACTTGATCGAAGCTGAGCAGGTGGATCGTCTGGGCATTGAGCTTCGCCAGTTCCGCTTCGTCGAACCGCGCCGGCGCCCGGCCGAAGGTCGCAAAGTCGAACGCCTCGATGAGACGCTGCATCGAAGCGGCCGGCTCGACGGGAAGGCTGGTGCCGATCCGCGCCAGCTTTGCCGCCAGTGCCAGCGGCTCGATGCCGGTCCCACGCCAGTGGTCAACGTCCGTCGCTCCCGCGCGCTTGGAGAGCTTGCCCTCCGCGCCCGTCAGCAAAGCTTCATGGGCAAAGGCGGGCGGCGAACTCCCAAGCGCCCCGAACATCTGCACCTGAGTGGCGGTGTTGGAGACATGGTCTTCGCCGCGCACCACATGGGTAACGCCCATATCGATATCGTCGATCACGGACGGCAGCAGGTAGAGCCAGGAGCCGTCGGCGCGACGCACGACCGGATCGCTCATCAGCCCGGGATCGAAACTCTGGTCGCCGCGGATCAGGTCGTGCCAGGCGATCGGCGCGGCGTGGTCGAGCTTGAATCGCCAGTGCGGCCGCACCCCCTCACCTTCCAGCCGCTCACGATCCGTGTCCGTCAGCTGGAGTGCCGAACGGTCGTACACCGGCGGCAGACCGCGCCCGAGTTGGATCTTGCGCTTGAGGTCCAGCTCCTGCGGCGTCTCGTAACAGGGATAGACGCGGCCGGCCGCTCGTAGCGCTTCGAACCGCGCCTCATAGGCATCGAAGCGAGCCGACTGCCGTTCCTCGCCATCCCAGTTCAGCCCCAGCCAGCGCAGGTCATCGCGGATGGCCTCGACGAACCGCTCTTCGGACCGCTCCCGGTCGGTGTCGTCGATCCGCAGCAGGAACCGCCCGCCCTGCTGCCGAGCATAGAGCCAGTTGTGCAGCGCGGTGCGAATGTTGCCAACGTGGATGCGCCCGGTCGGGGACGGCGCGAAACGAGTGATGACTTTCATGACAGTACCGGAACCGCGATAGCGTGCTTTCGGGCTGCATCTACGAGCCGCCGATCGAGACTGATCAAGCCGGCGGATGCTCGCTTCGCCAGTTCAAGATAGCCCGCGTCGTAGATCGTGAGCTGGTGGGCGGAAGCAAGCTGATAGCTATCGCTCCAGGCGCGAGCCCCTGTTTCGGTATCAACGATCAGCCCGAGGCCGTCCAAAAGTGCAAAAGCTTCGTCCGCCTCGGTCACAAGAGCGCGGCCACGACGGACACCCATCAAGATCAGATTGGCGACTTCCAGCCGCCAATGGGCGGTCGTCAAACAATCATGCGAAGCGATCAACTGTTCGATCGCTTGAGTTGATCCACTTCGCTCATCCTCAAACACCAGCGGGCCAACAATGGACGCGTCCAAGACGAGCAGGCTCAACGCTGGCCCTCATTCTTCCAGGCGATCATTTCCTCTATCGTGGCAGTGCGGCCCTCGGCTCGCATCCTCGCCCGCAAACGCGCAAGTCGGTCCAGCGCCTCTCTTGCTCGGCGTTGACGCTCTTCCCGGTCAACAGCAGTGGTCAGCCGTGCAGCCGGTCGACCATGGCGGGTGATGATGATTTCCTCTCCCCTTTCTGCGGCCGAGATATACTCAGATGCCTTATCCTTGAAGGCAGCGAGCGGAACATGACGCATCAAGACTTCCTTTCTGGCCAGAAAATAGGCCCGAACGGGCGTCCTGTCGACTAGGCAGTGCGAAAAGCGTGAGTGATCGGGTAGCGGCGATCGCGACCGAAGTTTCGTTTGCCGAGCTTGACGCCGGGCGGTGCCTGACGGCGCTTATACTCGGCGACATGGAGCAGCCGCTCGATTCGTGCGACCGTCTCGCGATCGAAGCCGCGCTCGACCAACTCGGCGACCGACAGCTCCTCTTCGACCAGGCCGTGCAGGATCGGGTCGAGCACATCGTACTCGGGCAAAGAGTCGGAGTCCTTCTGGTCGGCGCGCAGTTCTGCCGAGGGCGGCTTGTCGATCACCCGCTGCGGCATGACTGGGCCGTCCGACCCCAGGCCGAGCGCCGGCCTGTTCGCGTTGCGCCAGCGGCACAGCTCGAACACCGTCGTCTTGTAGGCGTCCTTCAGCACCGAATAGCCGCCGGCCATGTCGCCATAGATGGTGGCATAGCCCACCGACATCTCGCTCTTGTTGCCGGTGGTGAGCAGCATCGGCCCGAACTTGTTCGATAGGCCCATGAGCGTAACGCCGCGGATGCGTGACTGAATATTCTCCTCGGTGAGGTCCGGCTGCCGTCCAGCGAAGACTGGCGCGAGCATTTCTCCAAACGCCGCGACGGCCGGCTCGATCGGAATAGCATCGAGCCGCACACCGAGCATGCGCGCGCATTCGGCCGCGTCGTCGAGCGAGTCCTGGCTGGTGAAGCGCGACGGCAGCATCACGCACCAGACGCGATCGGCGCCCAGCGCGTCCACGGCCACCGCGGCGGACAGGGCGCTGTCTATGCCGCCCGACAGGCCAAGCACCACGCCGGGAAAGCGATTCGCGTTCACATAGTCGCGCAAGCCGACGATCATGGCGTGATAGACATCGGCCGGATATGGATCGAGCGGGTGGATCTCACCCTCGGCGCAGCGCCAGCCGCCATCGCCGCGCTCCCACTCGGTCAGCACCAGTGCCTCTTCCCAGTCGGGAAGCTGATGCGCGAGCGTGCCATCGCCGTTCAGCACGAAACTCGCCCCATCGAACACCACTTCGTCCTGGCCACCGACGCGGTTGAGGAAGATGAGCGGCACGCCCGTCTCCCGGACCCGATCGGCGCCGATCTGGCCTGTGCGAAGATCGTCCTTCTCGATCTCATAGGGGCTGCCGTGCGGCGAAATGAACAGCTCCGCCCCTTGCGTTCCAAGGTGAGCGCAGACCTGCGGGAACCAGATATCCTCGCAGATCGGGAGTCCGAGCCGCAAACCCCGCCACTCGATCGGCGCCGGCATCGGCCCAGGGGTGAACCACCGCTTCTCGTCGAACGTGCCATAATTAGGCAGCTCATGCTTGCGGGACGTGCCGACGATGCCGCCGCCGTCGATCAGGTGGAGAACGTTGTAGAGCCGCCCATCCTCGGCGAGCACCGCCCCGACGATCATCGCCGGGCCGCCATCGCCGCTGGCCGCAACCAACCGCTCCAGCTGCTCGGCGACGCGCCGGTGCAACGCCGGCTTCAGGACCAGATCCTCGGGCGGATAACCAACCAGCTGGAGTTCCGGGAAGACGATCAGGTCGGCGCCTTCCGCCTTGGCGCGCCACTCCAGCATCGCATCGGCATTGCCGGCAATGTCACCGACCCACTGGCTGATCTGGGCAAGGGCGATGCGGAGCCTTTCGGTCATGGCCGGGCCTTAACCTCCTCGTCATTCCCGCGAAAGCGGGAACCCAGTTCGTCACTCGGCTCGTCACAAAAGCTCGGTCCCCGCGTTCGCGGGGATGACGAAGAAGAGCGATGGTCCTAATGACCGCGACAGAATCGTGACAGCGGCGGGACGCAATCCATGAAACTTCTCTCCGGCAATGCGAACCTGCCGCTCGCGCAGGCGATCGCCGACTATCTCGAACTGCCGCTGACCGAAGCCAGTGTGCGCCGCTTCGCCGACGAGGAAATCTTCGTCGAGATCAACGAGAATGTGCGCGGCGAAGACGTGTTCGTGCTGCAGCCGACCGGCTTTCCCGCGAACGACAATCTGATGGAGCTGCTGATCTGCATCGACGCGCTAAAGCGTGCGTCGGCCAAGCGGATCACGGCGGTCGTGCCCTATTTCGGCTATGCGCGGCAGGACCGGAAGCCCGGCCCCCGCACCCCCATCTCCGCCAAGCTGGTGGCAAATTTGATCACCGTCGCGGGTGCGAACCGGGTGCTCTCGGTCGACCTGCACGCGGGGCAGATCCAGGGCTTCTTCGATATCCCGACAGACAATCTCTACGCCGCGCCGGTTATGTCGGCGGACATTCTCGCCCGCTTTCCGGCTGCCAATCTGACGGTTGTGTCGCCCGACGTGGGCGGCGTGGTTCGCGCGCGCGCGCTCGCCAAGCGGCTCAACAACGCGCCGCTGGCGATTGTCGACAAGCGGCGCGAGCGGCCGGGCGAGTCGGAGGTGATGAACATCATCGGCGACGTGGACGGGCGCTTCTGCATCCTGGTCGACGACATCGTCGATTCAGCCGGCACACTCTGCAACGCCGCCGCCGCCCTGCGCGAAGCGGGCGCGGAGGACGTCGTTGCCTATGTGACGCACGGCGTTCTGTCCGGGGGCGCTGTCGCTCGGGTGGACGGGTCGGCGTTGGCCGAACTCGTCATCACCGACTCGATCGCCGCGACGGAAGCGGTGCAAGGCAGCAAGCGCATCCGCACGCTGACCATCGCACCGCTTCTCGCCGAAGCAATCAAGCGGATCGCCGACGAAAGTTCGGTGTCCAGCCTGTTCGACTAGGCGCTTTCGGCGTCGTCGTCGGACGTTGCCGCGAGTACACCGATCGCGAGAATGCCCGCAACGAGCGCGATCGCGATGATCCCGCCCGTGCCTTCCGCCAGCTGATTTCCATCCGAAGTCGCCGCGCCCAACCGGGCATTGGACAGCGACAGCGCCGACGCGTCCGGAGCCGCCAACACGGGCGCCGAGACGAGACTGGCGGAAACGAGAACCGAGCTAATCAACTTACGCACATGCGCCTCCCTGGGTTAGGCCGCCGGTGAACCCGCCGAACCCGTCTCGGTTCCGTCGTCAGCGCCGAGCAGCGTGAAACTTGCGTTGGGGCGCAGCTCCGCGCCAAAGAGGCGCATGCGGCTCGGGGAAACAGTCAAACGGCAGGCAACGCGCGCCGGACTTTGCGCGGCACTGGCAGCCCTGCTCCTCTGGCCCGCCTTTGCCATCGCGCAAGGCTGGCTCCGCTGGCCCTTCGCCGCGGCTCTTGCCGTTGCCGCGGTGAGCGGCGGCGCGATCCTGATCATCACCCTGTCCGACATGCTCACCATCCGCCGCAGCCGCCATGCACGTCCTGCGCGCGTGTTCGATCTGGTGCTGGGAGCCGCGCTTGCGCTTCCCTGTGCCGCCGGACTAGCCGATCTATTGCTGATCTAGTCGCGCGCCTGTCGCACCTTTCTGGAACGCCTCGCTGAATGCACCTGCGAGAATGCCGGCCGGCAGAGCGATCACGCCGATGCCCGCGATTGCCAGCACAGAGGCAACGAGCTTGCCCGCAGGCGTGATCGGATAGACGTCGCCATAGCCGATCGTGGTGAGCGTGATGACGGCCCACCAGAGCGCGCGCGGCACGCTGCCGAATTGCTGCGGCTGGAGCTGGCCCTCGATCCAGAACAGCGCGGTCGCGCCGACGATCAGGAGCAGCGCCGCCAAGGTCAGCCCCAGCTCATAGGATCGGCTCCGCACTGCCCAGAGCAGACGCTGGAGCGCAGTCGAGGTGCGGCCCAGTTTGGCCAGGCGCAAGATACGCAACAAACGGACGAGCCGCAGGGGCATCAAGGCGGACCCCATAAGCGGCGCAACAGTCGCGAGCAGGACCACCAAGTCGATCAGCGACGAGGGAGTGAAAAGAAAGCGCAAGCGGCTGGTCGCAGCTGGCACTCCGGGTCGTTCGGCGGCGGTCCAGAGTCTGGCCAGGAACTCGCAGGCAAAGAGAACCAAAAAACCGAGCTCGCCAGCCGCGAACCAGCCGCTCCACCTGGCATCCAGCTCCGGTTCGGTCTCCAATATCGCGAGGAGTGTGGCGGCGAGAATGGCGACGATCAGCAGCCGGTTGAGCACCGACAAGCCAGATGCGCGCGCCTGCGGATCGAGCTGCAGATAGAGCCGCCACCGCAGCGTCGCCGCCGCTTCTCCAGCCGTAACGTCCCCGCTCATCCGCTTGCCCCCGAGCCGAACGGTAAGACGTGACCTAAGACGAGAAAAGCCCCGGCGTTTCCACCGGGGCTCTCCTTTTCACCTAGAGCTGCGGGATCACTTCTGCAGGTAATCGCCGGCGGCCTCGTCCGAGCCGTCGCCGCTGACCACCGCGACTGCGAGCGGATCGTCGCCGCTATCGTCCTCGACCGGACGGCGCAGCTCGGCGGCATGCTCTTCCGCGGCGCTGTCCGGCGCCACGAGCGAGGCCTGCCAGTTGCGCTGGGCGGCACGGAGGGCGGCATCGCGGCTGGAGGCGGCGACGCGGAGGCGGTTCATGCCCGCACCCGTGCCCGCCGGGATCAGCCGGCCGACGATGACGTTTTCCTTCAGGCCCATCAGCGTGTCCTTCTTGCCCTGGACCGCCGCTTCGGTGAGCACTCGGGTCGTCTCCTGGAAGGAAGCGGCCGAGATGAAGCTGCGGGTCTGGAGCGACGCCTTGGTGATGCCCAACAGGACCGGCTTGCCCTCGGCCGGGCGCTGGCCTTGGCTCAGCTTGGCGTTGACCTCGTCCATCTCCTCCCGATCGAGCTGCTCGCCGACCAGAAGGGTGGTATCGCCGGACTCGGTGATCTCGACCTTCTGCAGCATCTGACGAACGATCGTCTCGATGTGCTTGTCGTTGATCTTCACGCCCTGCAGTCGATAGACCTCCTGGATCTCCGACACGAGATATTCGGCGAGCGGCTCGATGCCGAGCACTTCCAGGATATCGTGCGGATCGGGCGAGCCGCCGATCAGGTTGTCGCCACGCTTGACGTAATCGCCTTCCTGGACGTCGATTACCTTCGACTTCGGCACCAGATATTCGACGACCTCGCCGCCGTCATCCGGCTGGATGCCGATCTTGCGCTTGGCCTTATAGTCCTTGCCGAACACGACGCGGCCGGAGACCTTCGCGATGATCGCGTTTTCCTTCGGCTTGCGTGCCTCGAACAGCTCCGCCACCCGCGGCAGACCGCCGGTGATGTCGCGGGTCTTGGCCGCTTCGCGCGAGACGCGGGCGAGCACGTCGCCGGCCTGGACGGTCTGGCCATCCTCGACCGAGAGCATCGCGCCCGGCGCCAGCATGTAGCGGGCCGCCTCGCCCGACGCTTCGTCGAGAAGGGTAATGCGCGGACGCAGATCCTCCTTCGACTTGGTCGTCGCGCGATATTCAATGACCACGCGCTGCGCGATGCCGGTCGCCTCGTCCGTCTGCTCGACGAGCGTCTTGCCCTCGATCAGGTCCTGGAACTTCACCACCCCGGCCTTTTCGGTGATGATCGGCATGGTGAACGGATCCCATTCGGCAATCCGCTCGCCCTTCTGGACGATATGGCCGTCGTTCACGAGCAGGTGCGCACCGTAAGGCAGGCGATGGGTCGCCCGCTCACGGCCGTCCATGTCGAGGATCGCGATCTCGCCGTTCCGGGCAAGCGCGATGCGCCGGCCGCGGCTGTCGGTGATCGTCGGCAGGTCGCGGAACTCGATGCGGCCGTCGCTGACCGCTTCGAGGTTCGACTGCTCGTTCAGCTGCGCCGCGCCGCCGATGTGGAAGGTCCGCATCGTCAGCTGAGTGCCCGGCTCGCCGATCGACTGGGCCGCGATGACGCCAACCGCTTCGCCGATATTGACCGGGGTGCCCCGGGCAAGGTCGCGGCCATAGCAGGCGCCGCAGACGCCGCCCTTCGATTCGCAGATCAGCGGGCTACGGATACGCACCGACTGGATGCTCATTTCCTCGAGACGGGCGACCATGGCTTCGTCGAGGAGCGTGCCTTCCGAGACCAGCACTTCGTTGGTCTTGGAGTCGACGATGTCCTCGGCAGTGGTGCGACCGAGCACGCGCTCGGCCAGCGAGGCGATGGTGGCGCCGCCCTGGACGATGGCCTTCATTTCGAGCGCACGCTCGGTGCCGCAATCCTCTTCGACGACAACGCAATCCTGCGACACGTCGACGAGACGGCGGGTCAGGTAGCCTGAGTTCGCGGTCTTCAGCGCGGTATCGGCCAGCCCCTTGCGGGCGCCGTGGGTGGAGTTGAAGTATTCGAGGACGGTCAGACCTTCCTTGAAGTTCGAGATGATCGGCGTTTCGATGATCTCGCCCGATGGCTTGGCCATCAGGCCGCGCATGCCGGCGAGCTGCTTCATCTGCGCCTGCGAACCACGGGCACCGGAGTGCGCCATCATGTAGATGGAGTTGATCGGGGCCAGACGTCCGTTCGCGTCCTTGGGCGTCGCCTTGATCTCTTCCATCATCGCGTTCGCGACCTGGTCGCCGCAACGGCTCCAGGCGTCGATCACCTTGTTGTACTTTTCCTGCTGGGTGATCAGGCCGTCCTGGTACTGCTGCTCGTAATCCTTCACGAGCAGGCGCGTTTCGTCGACCGTCGCTTCCTTCGACGCCGGGATGATCATGTCATCCTTGCCGAACGAGATGCCGGCCTTGAACGCGTGGCGGAAGCCCAGCGCCATGATGGCGTCGGCGAACAG
>JAESFT010000111.1_pt1 | contig 120586 bp, 101 predicted proteins | sample 9269451 | NCBI WGS metagenome assembly JAESFT01 (sample SAMN14502557, study PRJNA617106) | algae metagenome | isolation source: Scytonema hyalinum WJT4-NPBG1 and co-occurring heterotrophs from well... | place: USA: Mojave Desert, Joshua Tree National Park, California | collected 2006-05-25 | reverse complement strand
GCTGATCGCTCGTCGCTTTCTTCTCTGCCCAGGCCCTCCATGGCTGACACCACACTCCCCGCCCCCGACGTCCTCGTCCTCGGCGGAGGCCCCGGCGGCTACGTCGCCGCCATCCGCGCCGCGCAGCTCGGGCTGCAGACGGTCTGCGTCGAGATGGACAAGACGCTCGGCGGCACCTGCGTCAACGTCGGGTGCATCCCGTCGAAGGCGCTGCTCCAGTCGTCCGAGCACTACGAGTTCGCGCGCCTGCACGCGCAGGAGCACGGCGTGCGCTACGAGGGCGTCGGCTTCGACCTGGCGACGATGATGAAGCGGAAGGACGACGTCGTCGGGCAGAACACGAAGGGCGTCGAGTTCCTCTTCCGGAAGAACAAGGTCACCTGGGCGAAGGGGCGCGGCACGCTCGTGCAGGCCGGCGCGCAGGGGAACGTCGTCGAGGTGCAGGCGGAGGACGGCACCGTCACCCGCTTCGCGCCGAAGCACGTCATCCTCGCCACCGGCTCCGTCCCGGTCGAGCTGCCGTTCCTCAAGTTCGACGAGGAGCGCGTGCTCTCGAACGTCGGCGCGCTGAAGATCCCCGAGGTGCCGAAGCGCCTGATCGTCATCGGCGGCGGCGTCATCGGCCTCGAGCTGGGCTCCGTGTGGCGCCGACTGGGCGCCGAGGTGACGGTCGTCGAACTGGCGCCCACGATCCTGCCGGGCAACGACGAGGACATCGTCAAGGAAGCGACGAAGATCTTCGCGAAGCAGGGGCTCGTCCTGAAGACGGGCGTGCGCGTCACCGGCGGCGGCCGTGAGGGCGACCTGGTGCGCGTGACGGTCGAGAAGGACGGCGCCCCGGAGACGCTGGAGGCCGAGTACGTGCTCGTGTCGGTCGGCCGCCGGCCGGCGCTGCACGGAGTCGACGCCGGCGCGCTCGGGCTCGCGCTCGGCAAGCGCGGCGAGGTCGCGGTCGACCACCAGATGCGCACGAACCTCCCGAACGTCTTCGCGATCGGCGACGTCGTCGGCGGCAAGCTGCTCGCCCACAAGGCGGAGGAAGAGGGCGTCGTCGCGGCGGAGGTGATCGCCGGCAAGCCGGCCGAGATGCACTACCGCTCGATGCCGTCGGTGGTCTACACCTGGCCGGAGGTCGCCTCGGTGGGGCTCGCCGAGCACGAGGTGAAGGCCGACGGCCGGAAGTACAAGGTCGGCAAGTTCCCGTTCAGCGCGAACGGCCGCGCCCGCACGATGGGCGAGACGTCGGGGCTCGTGAAGTTCATCGCCGACGCCGAGACGGACGAGCTGCTGGGCTGCCACATGCTGGGCGCCAACGTGTCCGACCTGATCCAGGAGGTCGTCCTCGGCTTCGAGTACCGCGCGTCGTCGGAGGACATCGGCATCACGGTGCACTCGCACCCGACGCTGTCCGAGACGGTGAAGGAAGCCGCGCTGGCGGTGCTGGGGCGGGCGATCCACATGTGAGCGCTCAGCGCTCAGCGATCAGCGCTCAGCGAGCTCCTCGGCCGGCACGATCCATCCTGGCGATGGAGCCTCTCCGATCGCTGATCGCCGAGCGCTGATCGCGACGAAGGGCCGGGACCCCTCAAGGTCCCGGCCCTTCGCGTCGATACCAGATCGTGCGGGCGGTCAGCGCAGCATCACGCCGAGCGCGGTGCCCGCGGCGAGCAGCGCCGCGCCGCCGACCAGCGCCAGGGCGGTGCTGAACGGGGCCGGACGCTGCCACCAGGACACCGGCGCGGCGGGGGCGCTGGCCGGGATCGCGGCCATGATGCGGTCCATCACGGGGGCCGGCGTCACCATGTGGCGACGACGCTCCGTCTCCTCGGTGATGCGGCTCCAGAACTCGAACTCGCGGCCGCTCGTGCGGCGCGCCGTCGCCTCGCTCGCCTCGCCGTCCAGCCACTGCTGCACGACCAGGGCGGGGTGCCCGTCGCCGCCGAGCGCGACCTCGCGGTCCGCGAGCGACTCCGGGTGATGATTCGACGGCTCGGAGGCGCGCGCCCGCCCGCGACCGCCGTCGGGATTCAGATTGTCGACCATCAGGCGTATTTCTCCTCGAGCAGTGCCTGGAGCGCCTCGCGTGCTCGGTGAACGCGCATCTTCAGGGCTCCCACGGTGGTCCCCAGCAGGTCCGCCATCTCCTCGTACGACCGTCCCTCGACGTGCTTCATCACGAACGCCTCCCGGAGGCTCGGCGCGAGGTGCGCCAGGGCCTGGTCCAGGTCGCGTCGCAACTCGGAACGGTCGAGATCCTCGTCAGGGGTCGCGTAGTTCGACGGCTGGTCGTCTTCCTCGTAGCTGACGTGGGTGCGGCGGATGTTCTTCAGCCAATCCTTGCACCCGTTCGCCACGATTCGGAACAGCCAGGCATCGAAGCGTCCGCGCACCTCGGCGAGGTGGTGATACGCCTTGATGAACGACTGCTGGAGAATGTCCTCCGCGACGTCCGGACTGCCGGTCATCCCCAACGCATGACGGTACAGCGGATCGCTGTACCGCTGGATGAGGACGGAGAACGCGTCGCGGTCGCCCGCGAGCACGCTTCCGATGATCTGCTGATCCGCGTCCGCGGGATCGGTCGTCGTGCCCTGTACCGTGGTCTGCACGGACTGAGCATAACGCCCACGCGGCGCACCGGACAGCCCCGGGCAGAGCGGGATCGCTGCGACGGTCACGCCAAGAGGACGACGGGGCGTCGGGCGCGTAACGGCCGCACGGCCGGGCATTTCCGACCCGCCGCGCGCCCACGTCCGGAGCCCCCGCGACGCTCCTGATACCCCGCCCCGCGCGCGCCGGTCGGGGGCGGTTCGGACGGGACGCTCAGGTCGAGTCCGGGAGCTGCGCGAAAGCGTCCCAGCCGCTCGCCCGGACGACCGCGCCGTGTTCGTCGAGCCGCGGCGGGGGGCGACGCACCCGGCCGGGCACGCTGGGCGCCACGCCCGTCAGCGGCGAGGCGTCGACGTCGCGCAGCGCCTCCAGGACGGTGCGGACGACGCCCGCGGGCACGCCCACCGCGTCGAGCCGGGCCAGCCAGTCGGCCGCCGGGCGGGTGCGCAGGCGCTCCGCGAGGATGGCGATCAGCGCCGCCCGGTGCTCGAGGCGGGCGGGGTTGGTCGCGAATCGCGGGTCGGTCCCCAGCTCCGGCATCCCGAGGGCGGCGGCGCAGGCGCGCCACTGGCCGTCGTTCCCGACCGCCACCACGAGGGGGCGGTCGGCGGCCTCGAACAGCTGGTAGGGCGCGAGGTTGGCGTGGGCGTTCCCCCACCGGCGCGGCTCCCGCGCGCTGACCAGCGCGTTCTGGGCGACGTTCACCAGCCCGGCGGTCGCGCTGGCCGCGAGCGAGACCTGGACGTGCCGCGCCGCCGGCGGCAGGGGCGCCGCGGGTCCGCTCCGGCCGACCAGCGCGCCGAGGATGGCGATCGCGGCGTCCTTGCCGGTGAGGACGTCGGCGACGGCGATCGGCGCCTTGAGCGGCCCGCCCTCGGGCTCCCCGTTGATCGCCATCCAGCCCCGCTCGGCCTGCAGCACGAAGTCGTAGCCCGGCCGGTCGACGTCGGGACCGAAGCCGGAGATCGTGCACCAGACGAGCCGGGGGTGCTCCGCCAGCACCATCGCCGGGTCGAGCCCGCGCCGAGCGAGCGCCCCCTGGCGGAAGTTGTCGACCACGACGTCCGCTTCCGCGATCAGGCGCCGGAGGAGCGCCCGATCCTCGGGGCGGTCGAGATCGGCGGCGATCCCGAGCTTGTTGCGGTTGATGCTGAGGTAGTACGCGCTCTCGCCGCGCGCGTCGAACGGCGGGCCCCAGCTCCGCGTCTCGTCGCCGTCGCCCGGCCGCTCGACCTTGAGGACGTCGGCGCCGAGGTCGCCGAGGAGCATCGTGCAGAGCGGCCCCGCGAGGACGCGGCTGAGGTCGAGCACGCGAATGCCGGACAGGAGCATGCTGCCTCTATTCTGCCGTTGAACTGCGGGCTAGATTGCCGCCCGCCGACCGCCGACGGGGGCGCGATGCCCGGAGAATGCGCGCGACGGCGCCCGTGTGGCAGCCCCAGCCGAGGTCGATCGAGGGCCGGCGGGCGCGCCGTGGCGCCCTACCGGGCCCGGCCGAACTTGCCGTAGGCCACGCAAAATCATATACTTACCCGCGTCCTCTGGCGCAGCCGGCGCGTGGCGCGCCCTTCGGCCGGACGTACGCCCTGCTGGTTGAGGGATGCGCGGCCCCTTCCCGGAGCAGCGAATCATGGCGGAACAGGTGCAGAGCACGGAAGAGACGCCGAAGGCCGACGCCCCGACGCCGGCGCCGCCGAAGCGCGGGCTCGGGCATCGCGGGGCGGATCCGCGTGATACGGCGGCCGAGCTGGCGGCGCGTGCGCACCAGATCAGCCTCGAGGCGGGCAGCAAGATGTCCGGCGCGATGCGCGACCTCATCCATGCCGCCGCCGGGATCTCGGGCTTCGTGGTCGAGACGGCCCGCGACGTCGTGAACTTCATGGTGCGGCGCGGCCAGATGGCGCAGGACGAGGCCGAGCGGCTGATCCGGGAGGCCGAGGAGGCGTACGGGCACCGCGTCGCCGCCGGCTACGTGCCGGGCGCCGGCATCCCGGCGCGCCCCGAGCCCGCGGCGGCGACGCCGGCCGCCCCGGCGGCCATCCCCGCTGCGGCGGCCGCGCCGGTCGTCGAGCCGCCCGCGCCGGTGGCGGCCGCCAGCGAGCCCGCCGCCCCCGCACCGAAGGCCGCCGCCAAGGCACCGGCCAAGGCGGCCGCCCCGAAGATCGCGAAGGACGACGCCCCGAAGGCCGAGCCCGCGATCGCCAAGCCGGCGGCCAAGGCGCCCGTCGCGAAGGAGGCCAAGGAGGCGAAGCCCGCGGCGAAGACGCCCGCGCCCGCCACCCCGGCCAAGGTCGCCACGAAAGCGCCGGCGAAGGCCCCCGCCAAGGTCGCGGCCAAGGAGCCGGCGAAGCCGGTGGCCAAGGTGCCCGCCAAGTTGGCCGCCAAGGCCGGCAGCGTGAAGGCGCCGACGAGCGCGCCGGCCAAGGCGGCGTCGAAGCCGGCCGCGAAGGTCCCGGCCAAGGCGCCCGCGAAGGCGGCGGCGCCGGCCAAGAAGGCCGCGGCGAAGAAGCGCTGAGGCGAGCGAGCCGCACGCGAACGGGGGCGCCACCGATGGTGGCGCCCCCGTTCGCCGTTCAGCGGGTCGGCACCGCGCCCGTGCGCCGCTCGACCAGGCGTTCCAGGAGCGCGTGCACGTCGGCCGGCGCGTCCACCCGCCACTCGGCGTGCGTCGGCTGGTCGGCGCTCCCCACCCGGATCGTGACCGCGCGGTCGGTGGCCGCGCGGAGGCGGCGGAACGCGTCCTCGTCCGTGCGGTCGTCGCCCACGTAGAGCACGGCGCCGCGCGACCGCAGCGCGCCGAGCTGCTCCGCCAGCGCGACCGAGGCCGTGCCCTTGTCGACCTCGGCGGTGCCCTTCAGCTCGAACACCATCTTCCCCTCGCCCACGCGCAGCCCCTCCCGCTCGGCGACGGCGCGGACGGCGTCGGCGAGCGCGGGAACGCGCGCGGGATCGGCCTGGCGCCAGTGGACCGTGAGGCTCCAGCGCTTGTCCTCGAGGATGGCGCCGGGGGTCGCCGCGACCGCGCCCAGCAGGGCGTCGGCGGCGCGGGCCAGCGGCTGGACGAACGGCTGCATCGCCGGGGCGACGTGGCGCGCGCCGTCCGGATCGCAGGTCTCGACGCCGTGGTTGCCGACGACCCAGAGCCCGGGCAGCCCGACCATGCGGGCGCCGTCGGCGGCGGCGCGGCCGGTCACGACGCCCACGTGCACGTCGGGCGCCGAGGCGAGTCGCGCGAGCGCGCGGCGCACCGGGTCGGGGACGGCGGCGTCCTGCGGGCGCGGCGCCAGCGGCGCCAGCGTCCCGTCGATGTCGAAGAGGGCGAGCAGCGGCGCGGCGTCGGCGAGCCCGTCGATCGCCGCGTCCGTCAGCGCCGGCGCCGGGCGCTCCCCGGTCACGGCCGTACGTCGGCGACCGGCGACGCGTCCGACCGGCGCGGGCGCTCGCGGGGACGCAGCGCCCGCTCCGCGGTCGGCGGCGCCAGCTCGTCGACGCGGGCCAGGATCGCGCTCAGCCAGTCGAAGATCGTCGCCCGGCGCAGGTGCGCGCGCATGGCGCGCATGCGGCGCCGGCGCTCCGCCATCGGCATGTCGATCGCCTCGCGCAGGCCGGCGACCATCCCGTCGACGTTGAACGGGTTGACGAGCACCGCGCCCTCGATCTCCTCGGCGGCGCCGGTGAGGCGGCTCAGCACCAGGACCCCCTGCTCGTCGACGTTGCAGGCGACGAACTCCTTGGCGACCAGGTTCATGCCGTCCTGGAGCGACGAGACGAGACAGAGATCGCCCGCGCGGTAGATCGCGGCCAGGTCGGCCGCGCTCACGTTCTCGTGGAAGAGGACGATCGGCGTCCACTCGGGGGTGCCCCAGCGCGCGTTGATCGCCTCGACGGTCGAGAGCACCTCGTCCTCGAGCGCCTTGTACGATCCCAGCTCGCTGCGCGACGGCGTGGCGACGACGAGGAAGGTCAGGCACTCGCGCAGCTCGGGCACGTCCGCCCACAGCTGGTCGAGGGCGCGCAGCCGCTCCGGGATCCCTTTCGTGTAGTCGATGCGGTCGACGCTGACGCCGAGGGTCGCGCCCCCCGAGGCGTGGCGCGCGCGCAGCTGCTGGGCGCGGCGGGCGGCCTCCGGACGGCGGGCCAGCCCCTCGTACTTCGCCACGTCGATGCTGATGGGGAAGACGCCGACGTGCACCTCGCGCCCGTCGATGCGCATGCGGCGGTGCTCGCGGCGCACCTCGACCTCGGGGAGCACGGCGGCGACGCAGTCCATGAAGTTCATGGCGTACCGCTCGGTGTGGAACTCGAGCAGGTCGTTCCCGAGCATGCCGCGCAGCACGCCCTCCTGCGCCGCGGTGGGCAGCAGGCGGAGGATGTCCGGCGGCGGAAACGGGATGTGCCAGAACTGGTGGATGAAGGCGCGCTGGCCCGTGGCCGACAGGCGCTCGCGCAGCAGCCCCGGCGCGACCGCGAAATGGTAGTCCTGGATCCAGACCACCGCCTCGCCGGGCGCGCGCGCGACCTCCTCGGCCACCGCGTCGGCGAAGCGCGCGTTGACGTCGTGGTAACGCGTCCAGTACTCGCCGCGGATCTCGTAGTGCTGCAGCAGCAGGTGGCAGAGCGGCCAGAGCGCGCTGTTGGCGAAGCCGAGGTAGTAGCCCTCGACGTCGGCGTCGTCGAGCCAGACGCGGCGCAGCGTGTAGCTCGGGCACTCGGGCGGCACCATGACGCGTCCGTCCGCGTCGGACGCCTCGCGATCCGCGCTCCCGGAGCCCCACGCGACCCAGGTGCCGCGCGTGCGCTGCATGGTCGGATCGAGCGCCGACACGAGGCCGCCGGGCGGGCGGCGCAGCAGGACGCCGTCGACCGCCTCCGGGTCCGCCGATCGGACGTGCTCGTACGGCTCCCGGTTGGAGAGCAGGATGAGCGTGCGACCGGCGAGGTAGCGTTCGAGGTCGTGAGGCATCGTCCACACGTCGGGGGCAACCCTCGTGCCTCGGCCCGGCCCCGCCGACGAGCGGCGCTGGGGTGTTTCGCCCATGTGGCGACGAACGGGACGGTCTAGCCTTGCCGGCACGCCGCGCTCGCACGACGCGAGCGGCGACACGCCCACGCCTGCACGGCCGGACCGCCTCACACACGCCTCATGCGCACGCCTGCCTTCCGCCCGCTCCTCACCGCGCTGGTCGCCGCGGTCCTGCTCACGCCCGCCGGCCGCGCGGCCGCACAGCCGTCGGACCCGGGCGCCTACACCTACGGCTCGGTGTCGCACGGCACCCTGCGGTGCGACTACGAGGGCGCCGCCTTCCTGGACGAGCGCAACTGCGTGAGCGGCGGCGCCCGCACGCGCGTGTACGGCAAGGTCGACGCGGACGGGGCGCTGCATGCGGGCGCCTGGATCGAGTACGAGGGCTCGTATGCCCAGGACTGGTACGCGTCCGGGACGGCCGGCTTCGTCGACCGCATGACGTTCGACGGCGTCATCCCCACCTTCGTCGAGTTCACGCTGTCGCTGCACGGCCGCGTCTCGAACGAGATCGGGTCCCACGCCCTGAGCCTGAAGGCGGACGACCCGACCTTCGAGGGCAGCTGGCGGCGCATGTCCTTCTCCGACGACGAGATGGGGCCGGGCTGGAACTACAAGGAGGAGACCTTCCGGGTGTGGCCGGTGGCCGGCGCGATCAACTACGCGCTCCAGCTGTCGGTCGGTGCGCAGACCAACGCGTTCCGCTGCCCCGACGACGACGGCCCGTGCATCGACGCGCCGCTGTACACCACCCGCGGGGCGTACAGCGACTTCTCGAACACGGCGCGCATCCTCGGCGTGCGCGGCTACGACGCCGAGGGGAACGACATCACCGACCAGATGCACGCACGCTCGGCGCTGGGCCACGCGTACGCCACGGGCGCCGCGCCGGTGAGCACGGTGCCGGAGCCGGCGACCGTCGCGCTGCTCGGCGCGGGGCTGCTCGGCGTCGCGGCGGCCGCACGGCGCACGCGCGCCGCCTGAGGCGCGGCTCCCTGCTCGCACGCGCGGGCTGTCACATCGAGGCGTGACGGCCCGCGCGTGCGCGTGCATCTTCCGCGCATGCCCGACCGCCTGCCCGACACGCCGCGCCCCGAGATCGTCGTCGCCCGCGCGCCCGCGCGCCTGGACCTCGGCGGCGGCTGGACCGACGTGCCGCCGTACACCGACGAGCAGGGCGGCTGCGTCTGCAACGTCGCGATCACGCGGCACGCGACCGTCCGCCTGACGCGGCGCGACGCGCCCGACCTCCCCCCGCTCGACGCGCCCGGCCGCCGCGACGCGGACGCGCGGCTCGCGACGGCGGCGCTCCGCCGCGACGGCGCGCACGACGCGCTGCGCGCCGAGATCGTGAGCGACTTCCCCGTGAGCGCGGGGCTCGGCGGCTCTTCGGCGGCGGGCGTCGCGCTGGCGGCCGCGCTGGCGGCGTGGCGCGGCGCGCTCCCGCTGGACGTCCCGCCCGACCACGCGCAGCGCGACGCGCTCGCCGAGTGGAGCCGCGCGGTGGAGGTGGAGGACGCCGGGATCGCGGGCGGGCGGCAGGATCACTACGCGGCCGCGCACGGCGGCGCGCTGCGCCTGGACTTCGGGGTCGCGGCGGGCGGACGTCCCGCGGCCGCCCGCCGGCTGCAGGTGCGCGACGCGACGTCCGCCGATCTCGTGCGGCGCGCGGTCGTCGTCTACACCGGCGAGTCGCGCATCTCGGGCGACACCATCGTCGCGGTGCTCGACGCCTACCGCGCGCGCGAGCCGCGGGTGGTCGACGCGCTGGCGCGCATGCGCGCGCTGGCCGCCGAGATGGCCGACGCGCTGGAGCGGGGCGACCTCGACGCGCTCGGCGCGCTGCTCGGCGCGCACTGGACGGACCAGCGCGCGCTCCACCCGCGCATCGCGACGCCGCGCATCGACGCGGTGCTGGAGCGGGCGCAGCGCGCCGGCGCGCTCGGGGGCAAGGCGCTCGGCGCGTCGGGCGGCGGGTGCGTGCTCGTGCTGGCAGCCGACGGCCGAGAGGCGGCGGTGCGCGAGGCGGTGGCGGCGTTCGGCGAGGTGATCCCGTTCGACGTGGACACGACGGGCGTGGCGATCCGCGCGGAGTGAGGCGCGCGCGGTGAGCGGTGGCGCATGCCGCCTGCGTCGGCGCCGACGCGCCCGTAGCTTTGCGGCATGCCACCGACCTCCGTTCCCTTCGCCGACGCGCTCGCGCTGACGCGCGCCCTGGTGCGCGTGGACTCGCGCAATCCCGCCCTCGTGCCCGGCGCGCCCGGCGAGCGCGAGGCCGCCGCGCTGCTGGCCGAGGTGCTGCGCGGGTGGGGCTTCGCCGTCGAGCTGCAGGAGGCCGAGCCGGGACGGCCGAACGTCGTCGCGCGGCTGGGACGCGCGGAGGCGGGCGCGCGGTCGCTGATGCTCAACGGCCATCTCGACGTGGTCGGCACCGAGGGGATGACGCACGCGCCGTTCGACGCCGAGGAGCGCGACGGGCGGCTGTACGGGCGCGGCGCGACGGACATGAAGGGCGGCATCGCGGCCATGTGCGCGGCCGCGGCGCGCGCGCACGCCGCCGGCGCGCTGCGCGGCGAGGTGATCGTCGCCGCGGTCGCCGACGAGGAGTACGAGAGCATCGGCACGCGCGCGCTGGTGACGGCGCTGCGCGAGCGCGGCGCGCGCGTGGACGGCGCGATCGTCACCGAGCCGACGCGGCTCGCGATCATGCCCGCCCACCGCGGCTTCGCGTGGTACACGGTGACGGTGCACGGCCGCGCCGCGCATGGCAGCCGCTACGACATCGGCATCGACGCCATCCGGCACGCGGGGCTGCTGCTCGCGGAGCTCGACCTGCTGGACGTCGACGAGCTGCCGCGCCGCGCCCAGCACGCGCTGCTCGGGCGCGGCTCGCTGCACGCGTCGCTGATCGAGGGCGGCATCGGGCTGACGACCTACCCCGACCGCTGCGTGCTGCGGCTGGAGCGGCGGACGATCCCGGGGGAGAGCGCGGCGTCGGCGCAGCGCGAGATCGAGCAGGCGTGCGACCGCGTGCGCGCGCGGCGGCCGGAGTTCCGCGCCGACGTCGCGCTCGACTTCGCGCAGCCGCCGAGCGACGTGTCGACGGACGCGCCGCTGGTGCGCGCGCTCGACGCGGCGCTGCGCGCGGCCGGCGAGGGCGCGCCGGTGGCCGGCATGAGCGCCTGGACCGACGCCGCGCTGCTGAACGAGGCGGGGATCCCGGCGATCTGCTTCGGCCCCGGCGACATCGCGCTCGCGCACGCGGCGGAGGAGTACGTGGAGATCGGGGAGATCGGGCGGGCGACGGACGTGATGGAGGGGCTGGTGGCGAGCTGGTGTCGGTGAGGCGGACGCTGCGGGCTGCGGGCTGCGGATTTCCTGCCGCTGCGGGGCTGCGGGGCTGCGGAACTGGCGGCCCGCAGCCCTCGCGGCGTCGGGCGGCCGCCATCGCGGTGCCGCCGAAGAGCAAACAGCAGCAGGGATGAAAATCGGAGAAGATCGCACAAGATCGGATGAGTCCCTCGCGGCGCACGGCAGGTCGCGCCACGCGGAGCCAATCAGATGTTGTCCGATCTTCTCCGATTTTCCTCCCTGCTGCTCTTGGCCGTTCGGGTCCGGCGCGACGGCACCTGCCGAGCGGCCGTTCCGCAGCCCCGCCGCAGCCCCGCAGCGAATCCGCAGCCCGCAGTCCGCAGCCCCCGGCGCGATTAGGTTGGATCCATGGCCAACCTCTCCCCCAGTCAGTACGACGCGCTGGAGCGCGCGATCACCGATGGGCGCCGCATCGCCGTGCAGCGGCCGGGCGCCGGCGAGGTCGTCGTGCTGCCGCGCCGGCTGCGCCTCGTCTCCGGGCGCGAGCTGATCGAGGCCACGCACCCGACCACGGGCGACCGGCTCAATCTCTACATCGACGAGATCCTGAGCTTCGAGGTCGTGAAGTGAGCGCGCGGTACCCCGTGGTCGCCGTGTACGCCGACGAGTCGTGCCTGGGCAACGGAAAGGCGGGCGACACGCCCGGCGGCGGCGGCGGGCTGCTCGAGTGGCGGCACCCGCGCACGGGCGAGATCCTGCGCTGGGACTACTGGTTCGCGGAGCCCGACACGACGAACAACCGGATGGCCCTGCGCTCGGTGATCGAGGCGTTCCGCGGGCTGTCGCGGAAGGGGCACACCTTCAGCGTCGTCTTCACGAGCGACTCGAAGTACATCGTCGACGGGATGACGTCCTGGGTGCCCGGCTGGATGTCGCGCGGCTGGACGCGCAAGACGGGCCCGATCGAGAACCTCGCGCTCTGGCAGGAGGCGGTCGAGTCGCTCGGCGCCCACGAGCGCGAGTGGCGCTGGGTGCGCGGGCACAACGGCCACCCGCAGAACGAGTACGCGAACCACCTCGCCACCCGGGCGGCCGCCGAGCAGACGCAGTCGGAGGGGCTCGTCCCGTCCGGGTTCGACGCGTGGGTCGCCGCGCAGCGCGCCAAGGGCGCGATCAAGACGCCGCTCGAGCCGTTCCCCGACCCGACGACCGTGCGCCCCGCCCCGCCCTTCCCGCGGGTGCCGGCCGGGCGCTGACGCGCCGCGCGCAGCAGCCGGCTCCGGGGCGCCGACCTGGCCACCGGCGTGACGGCGCGCCGGTCCGGAACCGGTTGCCCGGGCGTGCCGGCGGGCGTCCGAAGGGGAGACGGCGATCGCGTCGTCGCATCGCCCGCGCCCCCTCCCCATGAAGCGCACCCTGCTCATCCTCGCCGTCGGCTGCCTGCTCGGCTACTCGATGGGGTTCAAGGACGCCCGGCGCCACGAGCGGCCGGTGTACGAGCGCATGCTCGACAACGTGGGCGGCGCCGCCCGCGGCAAGTACGGCGGCAACGTGGACCAGAGCGCCGCCTCCGCCGATCGCTAGCCCTACGGCAGAGATCGCCCGGTTCGCGCCCGCGGCACGCCTCGTGGTGTACTGCGCGGCGCCCCCAACCGGAGCGCCCATGGACGACCTCGATCGCCTGTACCACCACCTCGTGGACACCCTGCGCCACGAGGCGCCGCACCTGCTCCGCCAGCGCTTCACCGTCGGCGACCTGCCCCAGCAGCTCGTGCCCTACCGGCTGCACCGACGCGGGCTCGGCTACGAATCGATCCAGCAGTACGACCAGGCGATGCTGCGCCTGGTGAGCGGCGAGCGGGGCTACCTGGTCACCGAGCCCGTCGTGCAGGACGCCGCCCGGCAGGCGCTGGCCGGCCCGCAGAGCGAGCTCGACGCGCTGCGCCGCTTCGGCGACGCCCCGGCGGCGCTCGCCCCCGAGGCGCTCCGCGCGCTGCTCGGCGATCCCTCGCCCGACGGGGCGCCCCGTCCGATGCCGCCGGCGCGCGCCCCGCTCGGCACGCCACCGGGGCCGCACCCGGGCGTGCCTGCCGGCCCGCCGCCAGGCGCTCCGATCCCGTCCGGCCCCTTGGCGGCGGCCCCCGTGAACGCTAGCGTCCCCGACCGTCCGGCCCCGCCGCGCCCGCCCGAGCCCCCGCTCGGGGCCATGGCGTCGCCCGCGGCTCCGCCGGCCCGCCCCGAGCCGCCCGCGATGCCCTTCCCGACCCGCCCCCCGACGCCCGTCCTCGGCGGCCGCTGCCAGTACTGCGGCCAGGCCCTCCCCGAGGGGCGCGCGGTGACCTTCTGCCCGCACTGCGGCCAGAATGTCACCGTCGTCCGCTGCCCGGCGTGCAGCACCGAGCTCGAGGCCGGCTGGCGCTTCTGCGTCACCTGCGGGCGCGCCATGGACGGCGCGGCGCCGGCGGGCTGACCCACATGGCGCGCGGCGGAGGCGGCCGGTCGGGCAGCCGCGGCGGCGCGCGCGGCGGGGGACGCGGGAAGAAGCGCCGCGGCGGCATCGGCCGCTGGATCGCCGCCGCGGCCGCCCTCGTCGCGCTCGCCGGCGCCGGCGCCCTCGCCGCCGCGTGGATGGGGCTCGTCCCCGGCGTGCGGTGGCGCGACCGGTCCACCCGGGCCGACACGCTCGCCGTCGCTCCCCCGCCCGACACGCTCCCCACCGGCGACTCGGCGATCGCCGCGGCCGCCGACGGGGCGCCGCCCGACTCGGCGGCCGGCGACCCGATGATGGACGACGCGCTCCCGATCCTCGCGTCCGACTCGGCCGCGGGCGACGCGCTGTATCGCGGGGTCGGCCGGTGCGCGGGCTGCCACGGCGCCGCCGGCGAGGGGGTGGAGGGGCTCGGCCCCAACCTGCGCGACGAGAGCTGGCTGCACGGCGGCACCCGCCGCGAGATCCGGGCGGTCGTCGCCGCGGGCGCGTCGCCGGCCCGCGGCAGCTTCTCGGTGATGATGCCGGCCTACGGTGGCCAGCTCGACGCGGCGCAGCTGGCGCAGCTCACGGCGTACGTCTGGACGCTCTCGCGCCCCGGCACCGTCGTGCCCGACACCGCGTTCGCGCTCCCGCCCGCGACGCCGCCTGCGGCACCGCCCTCGCCCTGACCCCGCGGCGGCGCGCATCCACGGCGCGCCGCCCGCGCGCGCAACCTGCAAGACGTGCGGGCGCCGGCCCGACTCGCCGGGACGGCTCCCCTCACCGCGTTCGACCCGCGCATGACTCACGGCATCCGTCCGCACCCCGCCGCCGCCTCCGCGCGGCGCCTGCTCTCCCTGCTGCTGGCCGGCGCCCTGCTGGGCGGCTGCGCCGGCGGCGGCGCCCCCGAGACCGCGCCCACGCCCGCGGGCGGCGCGACGGGCGGCGCGAACGCCGGCGCCGCGCCGCAGCCCGCCGCCGTCTGGCCGCTCCGCACGCGCGAGCACGTCGACCTCTGGCTGCACGGGTTCGCGATGCTCACCGAGGACACGGCGCAGGTGCCGATCTTCCGCCGCGGCTACCGGGCGGCGGTGCAGGCGGCGCGCGGCAACCTGACGACGCAGCTCGACGCGGAGCGCGACCGCCTGCGGCAGCGGCTGGCCGCCAATCCGCGGCTCGGACTGAACGCGCAGTTCGCGGTGCTCGCCTTCCAGAGCTGGGACGAGCTGAAGCGGGCGGCGGCCGTGTTCGCGCAGGCGAACGGCGACCCGCAGCGCGCCGGCGACCAGCAGACGGCGGCGGCCATCGCCTTCTTCGCGGGGATCTTCCCGACCGCGGCGGACCGCGAGTGGCTGCGCCTCTTCGTCAACGCCCTCGACGACGAGTCGACGCGCTTCTTCCACCAGCACTGGCTGAACGCGCAGCGCGACCGCTCGCCGGCGCTCGCCGCGGCGGACTCGATCTGGCAGCGCGTGGCGCGCCCCGGCATCCAGCGCTTCCTCAACAACACGCAGCAGCGCGACGGAGAGCTGGTGCTCAGCATCGTGCTCGGCGGCGAGGGGCGCACGCAGTCGAACGGCACGCGCGCGGGCAACGTGATCACCGTCGGCTTCCCCGCGCGCCGGGAGGACGCGGCGGAGGTGGCGTACACGGCCGCGCACGAGGCGGTCGGGACGATCGCCGGGAGCGCGGTCACCGACAACGTGACGCCGAGCGAACAGCGCGCGGGCGTGGCCGACCGCTACGTGAGCGCAGCGCAGGTGCGCGGCGGGTTCCTGCTGCTGCAGAAGACGGTGCCCACGCTCGCGGAGGGCTACGCGCGCTTCTACCTGCGCGAGGCGGGGCGTTCGGCCACCGGCGACCCGGCCGCGGCGCTCGTCGCGGCGTTCCCGCTGCCGGCCGCGATCGCGGACGCGCTGGCGCGGCAGATCGACATCACGCTCGGCGGGATCTGAGGAGCGCTGCGGACTGCGGACCGCGGGTGCTCGGATCCGCGGTCCGCAGTCCGCAGCGCTCCGTCCGCGTGTGGGCGCCGGCCGCCAACGCTAGCTTTAGGGTCATGTCCGACGCCCCCGACCGGCCGCCGCTCCCCGCCCGCCCGACGCTCGATCCGCACGCGGTCGAGCGCGTGCTCGCGCGCGCGGCGGCGCTGCAGGCGTCGGCGCCGAGCGCGGTCGACGGGCTGAGCGAGGCCGAGCTGCTCGACGTGGCGCGCGAGGCCGGGCTGTCGGTGGAGCACGTGCGACGCGCGATCGCCGAGGAGCGGCTGCGGGGCGCGCTGGTGCCCGGCACGCCGGCGACGGAGGAGCGCGGGCTCGCCGTCCGCATGGCCGGACCGGCGCAGGCGTCGGCGTCGCGCCTGATCGCAGGCGACGCGCCCACGGTGCTCGCGCGGCTCACGCACTGGCTGGAGCGCGAGGAGTGCATGGCGCTCGTGCGGCGCATGCGCGACGGCGGCGTGTGGGAGCCGCGGCGCGACCTCGTGGGCAACCTGCTGCGCGGGCTGCGCGGCGGCGCGTCGACGCCGGCGCTGCGCACGATCGCCGCGCTCGGCGCCGCGGTGCTCCCCGTCGACGACACGCACACGCTCGTGCGGCTCGAGGCCGACGTCTCGGCGAACCGCCGTCAGCGGCTGCTCGTCGGGGGCGTCACCGCGGCGAGCGGCGCGCTCGCGGGCGGCACGATCCTCGGCCTCGGCGTCGTCGCGGGCGCGCTGCTCCCGGTCGTCGTGCCGCTGGCCGTCGTCCCCGCGCTCGCCGGCGGTGGCACGGCGTGGGCGCTCGCGCGCGGGCACCGGGCGACCGTCGCGCGCGCCGCCCTGGCGCTCGAGCGCGTGCTCGACCATCTGGAGCACGAGCCGCCGACGCCGCCGCGGCCGTCCACGCTGCGCGACGTCATCGACGGCGTGCGCCGCTCGCTGCGCTGACGCGCGCCGGCCCGGCGACGCGCCGCTCCCCTCCGACCTCTCCATGACCCAGATCCGCTCCGTCGCCATCCTCGGCGGCGGCATGATGGGCAGCGGGATCGCGCACGTCTGCGCGACCGCCGGCTTCGACACCACGGTGCGCGAGGTGACCGCCGCGATGGCGCAGCGCGCGCAGCAGGCGGTGGAGCGCTCGCTCGCGCGCGCGGTGGAGCGCGGCAAGCTGGCCGCCGACGCGCGCGACGCGGCGCTCGCGCGGCTGCGCTACACGACGGAGCTCGACGCGCTCGCCGACAGCGATCTCGTGATCGAGGCGGTCGTCGAGGATCTCGAGGTGAAGAACCGCGCCTGGCGCGAGCTGGACGCGATCTGCCGGCCGAACGCGCTGTTCGCGACCAACACGTCGAGCCTCACCGTCGCCGCCATGGCCGCCGTGACGGCGCGCGCCGACCGCGTGGTGGGGCTGCACTTCTTCAACCCGGTGCCGGTGATGCGCCTGGTCGAGGTGGTGCGCACGGTCACGACGAGCGACGAGACGGTCGCGCAGGCGTTCGCGTTCGCGCGGGCGATCGGCAAGGAGCCCATCGCCGCCAAGGACGTGTCGGGCTTCGTCGTGAACCTCCTGCTCGTGCCCTACCTGTTCGACGCGGTGACGCAGCTGGAGCGCGGCGTCGCGAGCGCGCACGACATCGACGCGGGCATGAAGCTCGGCGCCGGCCACCCGATGGGTCCCCTCGAGCTGTGCGACTTCGTGGGGCTCGACACGCTGTACCGCATCGGCGAGATCATGTTCGCCGAGTACCGCGAGCGCCGCTACGCGCCGCCGCCGCTGCTGCGCCGCATGGTGCTCGCCGGCATGCACGGGCGGAAGAGCGGGCGCGGGTTCTACGACTACACGCAGGATCCGCCGAAGCCGTCGAACCTCGGCATCTGAGGTCCGCGCGCAGCTCCGGGATGCGGATCCTCACCTGCGCATCCCGGCAGCTGCCGGCCGGGCCCCGGCGTGACAAGAGCAGCGGGGATGAACATCTGGGAAGATCTGTTTGAAAGTCCGATGGCTCCGCATGGTGCGACCTTCCTCGCCGCCACGCGGAGCCATCGGACTTTCATCGGACGTTATCCGACGTTCATCCCTGCTCCCGCCGTTCGCCCTTCCCGAGCGCCGCGACCCAGGCTACTCGACGCGCCGAGGGCTGCAGGTCGGGTGGTTCCGCAGCCCCGCAGCCCCGCAACTCGGTTCAGGATCCGCAGCCCGCAGTCCGCAGCGTCCGGCCCGGAGACGCCCTACTGCCAGGCGAGTCGGAACTCCCGCCGCCGCACCCGCTCCACCAGCCAGCGCACCGCGCGGTTGCTCATCACGAGCAGCGAGCCGGCCGTCAGCAGCGCCTTCACCTCGCGGCGCGAGATCTTCACCGTGCCGCCGGGGCGCAGCATCGCGGAGCTGTGCGTGAGGTCGCGCAGCGTCGCGTACGCGTAGAGCAGCGGCAGGATGCAGAAGAGGCGGATGGACACCGCGCGGCGCGGGATGAGCAGCAGGTAGCGCCGCGCCTCCTCGAGGTCCGCCCACGCGAGCTGGATCAGCCGCTCGATCGCGCCGCGCGTCTCGGCCTCGCGGTCGGCGGCGAGCAGCGCGGCCTGCGAGCTCCCGTGCTCGCGCAGCAGCTGCTCGGGCACGTAGATCGAGTTCTCGACGACGGCGTCGTGCGCGACGTCCTTGAGGATGTTCACCGTCTGCAGCGCCTCGCCGAACGCGCGGCAGCGCTCGCGCAGGCGCTCGTGGTGGCGGCGTCCGATGGACGGCGCGTGCTCGTGCCACAGGTCGGTGAGCAGGTAGCCCACCGTGCCCGCGACGTAGTAGCAGTACTCGCGGAACTCCTCGACCGTCTGGATGCGGATGCCGTTCGGGTAGAGGAAGACGAACTTCTTCATCCCCATCGCCATCTCCGCGACCCAGCGCCGCACGATCGCGCGCGTCGGCGCGGGCAGCGTGTGGAAGTACGCGAACACGAGGTCCGCGTGCTCCACGAGCGCGAGGTGCGCGGGCTCGCCCGTGACGGCGGCGCACATCGCGGGATACGCGTCGGCCGCGGCCTGTGCGTCGAAGCAGTCGAGCAGCGCGTCGAGCAGCGGGCCCTTGGCCTCGGGCGTCATGCCCGGCGCGTCCTCCACCGTGTCGGCGATGCGGCAGATGAGGTACGCCGTCAGCACCGCGCGGCCGAGCGGCCCCGGAAGCGCGCGGATGCCGATCGCGAAGGTGCGCGAGACGTGCGGGAGGATGACCTCGCAGAAGCGGCGCGCGTCGCGGCGGGCGACCGCCGCGCGGACCGCGGCGACGGCGTCGGCGGGGAGGGCGGCCGGCGCGGGCGCCACCGGCGATGCCGGGGCGGCATGCGGGGTGGGCGACGCGGCGGAAGCGGGCGAGGACATCGGCGAGACGGGGCGGGACGGCCGCGGGCCCGCGCGCGGCGGCGCCGGCACGGACGGACCCCGCAACATAGCCGTGCCGACAACGCCACGCGCGCCACGGACTTGCGCGAGCGGGCGCCACGGCGATTTCGTGGGGCATGACGCTCCCCACCGCGCCCGCGCAGGGCCGCGCGCCCGACGACGCGCCCCATCCTGCGCCCGACGCCGCCCGCTTCCGTGGCGCGTTCCGGCGCGACGCCGCGGCCCGCGGCGCCTACGCGGAGGCCGCCGGCATCGGCCAGATCGTCCCGCGCGCCGTCGCCGTGCCGACGGACCCCGCCGACGTGCAGGCGCTGGTGCAGTGGGCCGCCGCGACCGGGACGCCGCTCGTCCCGCGCGGCTCGGGGAGCAGCATGGCCGGCGGCGCGATCGGCGACGGCGTGATCCTCGACGTCAGCCGCCTGCGCGCGCTCGCGGCGCCCGATCTCGCGACGGGCCGCCTCTTCGCGCAGCCCGGCGTCCTGGGCGCGGAGGTCGACGCGCGGGCGCGCGAGTCGGGGCTGCGCTTCCCTGTCGACCCGTCGAGCTGGCGCTTCTGCACCGTCGGCGGGATGGCGGCGGCCAACGCGGCCGGCGCGCACTCGCTGCGGCACGGCGCCATGCGCCCGTGGGTCACGGCGCTCGACTGCGTCTTCGCGGACGGGACGCGCGCGGTGGTGCGCCGGGGCGCGCCGCCCCCCGACGTCCCCGCCGTGCGGCGCCTGCTGGCCGACGTGGCACCGCGGGTGCGCGAGGCGGCCGCCCGCGGCGTCGCGCTGCGTCGACAGGTGCGCAAGGACTCCTCGGGCTACGCGCTCGCCGACTGGCTGGCGACGGGCGAGCTGGTCGACCTGCTGGTGGGGAGCGAGGGAACGCTCGCGGTGTTCGTGGGCGTCGAGCTGGCGCTCGCCCCCGTCCCCGGCGCCACGGCCAGCCTGCTCGGCGCCTTCCCCACGCTCGACCAGGCGGTGGCCGCCGCGGTGCAGGCGCGCGACGCGGGGGCGGCCGCCTGCGAGCTGCTCGACCGCACCTTCCTCGACGTCGCCGCGCGCGGGAGCGACGCGCCGGGCGCGGGACGCCGCACGGGGTGGCGGCCGCCGCGCGGCACCGAGGCCGTGCTGCTCGCGGAGATCGAGGGGCGCGCGAGCGTGGACGCCGGCGACGCGGCGCGCCGGCTGCGCCGCACCTTCGAGCAGGCGGGCGCGCACGAGGTGGTGCTCGCGCTCGATCCGGCGGCGGAGCGGCTGCTCTGGGCGCTGCGCCACGCCGCGAGCCCGATCCTCGCCCGGCTCGACCCGTCGCTCAAGTCGATGCAGTTCATCGAGGACGGCGCGGTGCCGCCGCACCGGCTGGCGGACTACGTGCGCGGCGTGCGCGCGGCGCTCGCCCGCCAGCAGGTGCGCGGCGTGATCTTCGGCCACGCGGGCGACGGCCACGTGCACGTGAACCCGCTCGTCGACGTCGGCGACCCGTCGTGGCGCGCGCGCGTCGCCGGGCTGCTGGCCGAGGTGACCGAGCTGGCCGCGTCGCTCGGCGGGACGCTCGCGGGCGAGCACGGCGACGGGCGGCTCCGCACCCCGCTGCTGGCGCGGACCTGGCCGGCCGAGGCGCTCGCGCTGTTCGCGGCGACGAAGCGCGCCTGCGACCCGGCGGGGATCCTCAACCCCGGCGTGAAGGTGCCGATCGACGGCCAGGAGCCGCTCGGCGCGATCAAGTACGATCCCGCGCTCGCGCCGCTCGCCCCCGCCGCGCGCCGCGCGCTGGACCACGTGGCCGCGACGCGCGACTACTCGGCGCACCGCCTGGCGCTCGTGGACGCCGAGCCGCCGCCGGTCGCGCCGGCGTCCGCCGCGCACTGACGGCACGCCGGTTAGGTTCCGGGCGCCGCGCGGCGCCGCGTGCGGCGCGCCCGTTCCCTCCGCCTGCCGCCCGATGTTCTACACCGAGCCGACCGTCACGCTGATCGCCCGCCCGCAGTTCGTCGAGCCCGCGCACCTGCCGGTCGCCTGGAAGGGCGCGAGCAGCGACGGCGAGCGGCTCGCGGAGTTCGCCGGACGCCTGTGCTACATGTCGCAGCACAACCCCGCGGGGCGCACGACGGCGGAGTACATCGAGAACATCAAGAAGCAGCGCCACGGCTCGGTGCTGGAGCACGCGAACTACTCGCTGCTGCTCGAGGGCGTCAGCCGCTCGCTGACGCACGAGCTGGTGCGCCACCGCGCGGGCATGGCGTACTCGCAGCTGTCGCAGCGCTACGTGGACGAGAGCGAGGCGAGCTTCGTCGTTCCGCCGGCGATCGTCGGCGATGCGGAGCTGGAGACCGCGTGGCGCGCGCAGATCGAGAGCGCGCAGCGCTCGTACGTCGCGCTCGTCGAGCAGCTGATGGAGCGCTACCGCTGGGTGGACGACAAGGTCCACCGCCGCAAGATGGCGCGCGAGGCGGCGCGCGGCGTGCTCCCCAATTCCACCGAGACCAAGATCGTCTGCACCGGCAACGCCCGCGCCTGGCGCACGCTGCTCGAGCTGCGCTCCAGCGAGGCCGCGGAGCTGGAGATCCGCCGCCTGGCGGTCACCGTGCTGCGCCTGCTGCAGGCCGAGGCGCCGGCCTTCTTCGGCGACGTGGAGATCTACATGGCCGCGGACCGCCGGGAGGCGGCGCGGTTCACGCACAGCAAGGTCTAGTCGGAGCGATCAGCGCACAGCGGTCAGCGTTCAGCGGGTCCGGCGCGAGGGATCGTCCCCCACACCGGACCCGCTGAACGCTGACCGCTGCAACGCTGAACGCTACACTTCCGCCAGCGCCTCCTCGCGCTCCTTCGCGTGCTCGGCGATGACCTTCGTCGCCACCTCGCCCGGCACCTGCTCGTAGCCGTGGAAGCGCCGCGCGTACGCCGCGTGGCCGTGCGTCAGCGACGAGAGCTGCGTCGCGTACAGGTGCAGCTCGGCCTGCGGCACCACCGCGCGCACCGTCGTCCCGTGGCCGTCCTCGGCCGCGTCGGTGCCGAGGATCTGGCCGCGGCGGCCCGAGAGGTCGCCCATCACGTCGCCCAGGTAGGCGTCGGGGGTCGTCACCTCGATCAGGTCGAGCGGCTCCAGCAGCACGGGGCGGCACTTCGACGCGACGGCGCGGAAGCCGAGGATGCCGGCCATCTTGAACGCCTGCTCGCTCGAGTCCACCGAGTGGTACGAGCCGTCGTACAGCTCGACGCGGAAGTCGACGAGCGGGCAGCCGGCGAGCACGCCGCGCACGGCGGCCTCCTGGATCCCCTTGTCGACCGCGGGGATGAACTTCGAGGGGATCGCGCCGCCGACGATCTCGTCGACGAACAGATAGCCCTCGCCGCGCGGCAGCGGCGACATCTTGATCCAGCAGTCGCCGAACTGCCCCTTGCCGCCCGTCTGCTTCTTGTGGCGGCCCTGCCCCTTCTCGGTGGCGGTGATCGTCTCGCGGTAGGCGATCTTCGGCCTCGTCAGCTCGCCGCCGACGCCATACTTCCGCTTCAGGCGCGCCATCGCGATCTCGAGGTGCCGCTCGCCCATGCCGGCGACGACCGTCTCGTGCGTCTCGGGAACGTACTGCACGGTGAACGTCGGGTCCTCGTCGTGCAGCCGGTGCAGCCCGCTCTGCATCTTGTCCTCGGCGTCGCGGCTGGGCGCGTGCACCGCGAAGTGCACGAGCGGCTCCGGGAAGCGGATCTGCGGCAGGCGGACCGGGTGCTCGCGCGTCGAGATCGTGTCGTTCGTGTGCGTATTGCGCAGCTTCGCCACGCAGCCGATGTCGCCCGCGTGCAGCCGCGGCACCTCGTTGCGCTCGCGCCCGCACGGGATCGAGAGGTGGTTCAGCTTCTCGGCGACGTCGCGCGTGGCGTTGTAGACCTCCTGCCCGTTGGCGACGGTGCCCTGCAGGATGCGGAAGTACGAGACGTCGCCGACGTGCGGCTCCGCGTGCGTCTTGAACACGAGCGCCGCGAACGGCCGGTCGTCGTCGGCGTGGATCTCGACCGTCTGGCTCCCCTCGGCGCCGACGAAGGCGTGCAGCTCCTCCATCTCCCAGGCGGAGGGCATGAGCTGGCCGATCTCGGTGAGCAGCGCGCGCACGCCGATCATGCTCTCGCTCGAGACGCAGAAGAGCGGGAAGAGGTCCTCGCGCTTCATCGCCTCCTTCATGCCCGCGATCGCCTCGTCGCGGCCGATCTCGGCGCCCTCCAGGTAGCGCTCCAGCAGCGTGTCGTCGGTGGCGCTGATCGCCTCGATGAGCTGCTCGCGATACTGGTCGAAGCGCGGCTGGGCCTCGGCGGGGATGTCGATCTCGTCGTACTCGCCGCTCTTGGTGCCCTGCTTGTAGACGTACGCCTTCTTGGTGAAGAGGTTCATCACGCCCCGGAAGGCCGCGCCCTCGCCGAGCGGCACCTCGACCGGCACGACCTTGGGCGTGAGGCGCGTCTTGATCTGGCGGTAGATGGCGTCGAAGTCGGCGTGCTCCTTGTCCATCATCGTGACGACGAAGAGCACCGGGTCGGCGCGGCGCAGCGCCTCGCGGAACATCTTCTCGGTGCCGACCTCCACGCCGGTCGTCGCCCCGACGACGACGAGGGCGCCGTCGGCCGCGGCAAGACCCGCGATCGCGTCGCCCTGGAAGTCGAGATAGCCCGGGGTGTCGAGCAGGTTGATCTTGCACCCCTCCCACTCGGCGTACGCGCAGCCGAGGGTGATGGAGAAGCCCCGTTCGGCCTCCTCGGGGGTGAAGTCCGTGAGCGCGGTGCCGTCCTTCACCGCGCCGTGCCGCTTGCTCGCACCGGCGGCGAACACCATCGCATCCACGAGGCTCGTCTTGCCGCTGGCCCCGTGGCCGACTACCGCCACGTTGCGGATCTCCCTGCTGCCGTACTCGCGCATCGCCCGTCCTCCCCGAAGAGTGACGTCAGGCCGCCGAGTGGGCGCGAGGCGACGCGTGTGGTGCGCGTCGCGCCCGCCCGGGGCGTCGAGCGGCGCCGGCCGGGCGGCGAGCGACCGCGGCGCGCCGGACCCGCGTCCGAGCCTGCCGCCGTCGCCCCCGCGCCGTTCCCGCGCCGCACCCGAATGGAGCATCCGCCGGCGGCGCGGGGGCCGCAAGTGGGGGATTCCGGGGCGTGCTGCCGGGGAATGGACGAGACGGCCAGGGTTCGCCGCCCCGGACGCGACGAGGCCGCGGCCCGGCATGCGCCGGAACCGCGGCCTCTCGCGTTCACGATCTCACGATCTCGAATCTGACGATCTCACGATCTGACGATCGGTCCTGCCGCCTGCGAGTCGGACGAGGGAGGGTTCGTGGTTCAATCCCCTTCGAACAGGTTGCCGTCGGCCTCGCGCAGCGAATCGAGGAGGGCGTCCGCGCCCATGCCTGCCGCCGCGCCGGCGAGCGCCGAGCCCGCGAACGCGGGAGCGGTGCCGGACGGGGTGAGGGAGAAGTTGATCGCGCGCCGCACGCCTTCCGGCCAGTCGGGCATCAGCAGCCCGGCGACCATCGAGCGGATCAGCGAGCCGGTCTCGCCGAGCAGGCGCTTGGCGGTCTCGGTCAGCCGCGCGGCCGGGATCTCGAGATCCTCGGTGAGCAGCTGCCCGGTGCGCTCGTCGCGCCACGCGGCGTCGCCCACGGCGCCACGCTCGGCCCACACGCCCAGATGGCGGATCGCACCGGCGTGCGCGCCGCCGGCCCGCTGCCCCTCGACCGCCGCCGCGAGGGCGAAGGCGAGCGACTGCGCGTCGGGCGTTCCGTACAGCGTCACGACCTCGCGCGCCGAGCCCTCGAAGGGCGTCACCGGTGCGACCGAGTTGACGTGCGCCAGGGGCCCGGCGCTGCCGCCGGGATCGTGCGCGGCGCCGGGCACGCCTGGTGGCGCGCGCTCCGGGCCGTCCTCGAGCAACACGAGGATGTCCATGGTCCCTCCCTCTCGCTACGGGAAGTTCGAGAGCGGCTCGCGCAGCGGGCGGCCGTCGTGCCGCGTCCGTCCCTACGAGCCAGATGCGCGCCACCGCGTCGGAACGCCGCGGCGCCTGGTGCCCGTGCGACGGGCCCCCTTTCGCTCAACACCCGGTCGCCTCGAACGTTCCTCGTCCTACGGCGTCCGGGGAAGCCGTGTGACACGCGCGTGGCCGATCCGTGTCCGGCACATACGGCACGAGGCGAACCCGCCTCGCGCACGGCACCTATCGGGTATGACCCGGGCGTACCGACCGCGGTCACGTCGCCCGCACGCGCGAGCGCCGCACGCCACGACGACGTGACGCCGCGCGTGCGCCGCGTCACACACTGGACGTGACGGATCGACGGAGGTCACACCACGCGCGACGCCGTGCGGCGCACGACGACGCGCGCGCGGTGGCGCTCAGCCCTCGTGTCGCGCGTCGTCGACGTGTGGCGCGTCGTCCACGCGCCGCGCGAGCACGGGGTCGTCCGCGCGGCGCGCATGATCCGGATCCGTCGCTGGATCCCTCGTCGGACGCGCGGTCGGGGCGGCGAGGCGCGTGCCCAGTGCGGCCGCGGCGGCGAGCGCGGTCACGCACAGCAGCCGCTGCCCCGGCGACGGCGCGCCCGCGCCCAGGCGCAGCAGCGCGGGGAGTCGCGGGTCGAGCAGGTGGATGCCCGCGGCCATGGCGGCCGCCGCGACGACGCCGCGCCATCCGCCGAGCCGCCACGCGAGCAGCGCGACGAGCGAGCCCCACGCGTAGGCGAGGAGCCCCGTGTGCGCGGCGCCGAGGATCGCCGTCGGCCCCACGCCGCGATCGGGCGTCACGAACTCGGGGAGCCCGCGCAGCCGCAGTCCCGCGCCCCCGAGCACGATCAGCGGCAGCCCCTCGCGCGCGCCGAAGCCCGCGAGCACGCCGAGCGTGGCCGAGGCGGCGAGGAAGGCCGCGCGCGGGACGGGCGACCAGGGGACGTCGGGGCGGGTGGGCACGCGCGGAAGAAAGCGGCGCCGGAGGGAGCGCGGTAGTCGCGCCGATGCGCGCGTCCGGTCAAGCCACGCCGGCCGGCGACCGAGACTCCCGCGGACCGGGCGCAGCGCGCGCCCGCTCGCCTTCCCGTTCGCGCCATCCGCCGTGCCCGAGATCCCGACTCCGACTCCCAGCCGCCCCGTTCCCGCGGTCGCCGCGCCCAGCGCGATGCCGCCCGGCACGTGGGACGTCGGCGCCGCGGGCGGCGCATGCGTGGGGCTCGTCGCGCTGTGGGCGCTGCGCTTCGCGCCGGGGCTCGACCACGACGCGGGCGCGCGGCTGGTCGTCCTCGCGATGCTGCCGCTCGCCCTCGTGTGCGGCGTGCTGCTCTGGCGCGCGGCGCTCGCGGCGCAGGAGCCGCGCACGCGCAGCGCGTGGCGGTGGATCGCGATCGCCGCCACGGCCTGGTGGACGGCGGGCGCGGTCTGGGAGGCGCTCGACCGCCCGCCGCTCTCGGTGGCCGACGCGGTGCAGCTGGCCTTCTTCCCGTCCATCCTGGCCGGGGTGCTCGCCTTCCCCGCCGCGCCCACGGGCCGCGACGCCCGCGTGCGCTTCTGGCTCGACACGGGCGTCGTGGTGCTGAGCGGCGCCGCCGCCGTCTGGTACTTCGTCCTCTGGCCCTCGCTCGACGCCGGCGCGATGGCGCCGCTCGCGGTGGTGGTGAACGCGGCCTACCCGGTGGGCGACCTGGGGCTGCTCTTCGCCGCCTGCGTCGCGCTCGCGCGGCGTCCGGACGCAGCGTCGCGGCGCGCGCTCGGCTGGGTGGCGGTGGGGCTGGTCGCGCGCTTCGTCGGCGACCTGTCGTTCGGCTGGGAGATGGCGAGCGACGGCTACACGATGGGCGGGTTCACGGACCTCACGTGGCTCACGAGCGCCTGCTGCCTCGCGGTCGGCGGCGCGCTCTCGCGCCCGCGCCCCGGGGAGTCCGTCGCGACCGCGCCGCGCGCCGGCGACGAGGGGAGCCTCGGGCTCCTGCCCTACGTCAGCGTCGTCACCCTCTACGCCTTCCTCGTCGCGTGCGCCGACAGCGCGTGGGGCGCCCGCATCGGCGGCGTGCTCGTGACGGCGGTGACCGTGTCGGCGCTCGTGATGACGCGCCAGTACATCGCGTCGCGCGAGCTGGTGCGCCTGCAGCGCGAGCGCGCGGCGCGCGAGGCCGCGCGGGCGAGCGAGGCGCGCTTCCAGTCCCTCGTGCAGCACTCGTCGGACATCATCGCCCTGCTCGACGCCTCGGGCACGATCCGCTACGTCAGCCCCTCCATCCAGCGCTCGCTCGGCCACGCCCCCGAGCCGCTGCTCGGCACGACGCTGGCCGAGCACGTGCACCCGGAGGACCTCGCGCTCACCGCGCAGGCGCTCGCGCAGGCGGCGCACAGCACGGACACGTACGGGCCCATCACCACGCGGCTCGTGACCACGGCCGGCGAGTGGCGCACGATGGAGTGCCTGGCGACCAACCTGCTGCACGATCCCGCGGTCGGCGGCATCGTCGTCAACGCGCGCGACGTCACCGAGCGCGCGGCGCTCGAAGCGCAGCTCGTCCATCAGGCGTTCCACGACCCGCTCACGGGGCTCGCCAACCGCGCCCTCTTCCGCGACCGCGTGGGGCACGCGCTGGCGCGCACGGGCCGCCGGCGCGAGCAGGTGTCGGTGCTCTTCCTCGACCTCGACGACTTCAAGACCGTCAACGACTCGCTCGGCCACGCGGCGGGCGACCGCCTGCTGACGACCATCGCCGAGCGGCTGCTGAACGCCACGCGCGGCTGCGACACGGTCGCGCGGCTGGGCGGGGACGAGTTCGCGGTGCTGCTGGAGAACACGCGCGACGACGACGACGCGCTCGTCGTCGCCGACCGTGTCGCGCACGCGCTCCGCGCCCCGCTCGCGCTGGAGGGGAGCGAGCTGCAGGTGTGCGCCAGCATCGGCCTCGCGCGCGCGCGGCCCGAGGACGGCCCCGAGGAGCTGCTGCGCAACGCCGACGTCGCGATGTACCGCGCGAAGCACGCGGGCAAGGGGCGCACGGAGGTCTTCGCGCCCGAGATGCACGCCGCGATCGTCGATCGGCTGGCGCTGGAGGCCGACCTCCGGCGCGCCCTCGCCGACCCGGCGTGCGGGCAGTTCGCGGTGCACTTCCAGCCGATCGTGCGGCTGGAGGACGAGACGGTCGTGGGCGTGGAGGCGCTCGCGCGCTGGAACCACCCCACGCGCGGCCCGCTGCCGCCGATGACCTTCATCCCGATCGCCGAGGCGTCGGGGCTCATCGTGCCGCTCGGCGCGTGGGTGCTGCGCCAGGCCTGCCGCGCGGGCGAGCGCTGGGCCGCCAACCGCCGCGCGACGGCCGACGCGCCCCCCCTCACGCTGACCGTGAACCTGTCCGGCCGCCAGCTGCAGGCGCCGGGGCTGGTGGACGACGTGGCCGCCGCGCTCGCGGAGAGCGGGATCGAGCCGTCGACGCTCGTGCTCGAGATCACCGAGACGGTGATCATGCAGCAGACCGAGTCCAACCTGCTGACGCTGCACGCCCTCAAGGCGCTCGGCATCCGGCTGGCGATCGACGACTTCGGCACCGGCTACTCGTCGCTGAGCTACCTGCAGCGCTTCCCGATCGACATCCTGAAGATCGACAAGAGCTTCGTCGACGGGTTGAGCCGCGGCGGCAGCGACGCCGCGCTGGCGCGCACGATCATCGCGCTCGGCGACACGCTGGCGCTGCGCTGCATCGCCGAGGGGGTGGAGGACGACGCGCAGCGCACGCACCTGCAGGCGCTCGGGTGCGACTACGCCCAGGGCTTCTTCTTCGCGCGACCGCTCCCGCTCGCGGAGGTCGACGCGCTGGTGCGGCACGGAGCACGGACGCTGGGCGCCAGGCCCTGAGCGGCTCCGCCCCTCCGCGTCGCCCGCGCGCCGGCCCCCTTAACAGGAGCGGCCGGCGCGCGTCTCTTTCGGCGAACCCGCAGCCGGAACCGCTCCCGTGCCGACCGACCAGACCGCTGCACCCGCGGGCCGCCGCATCCTGCGCGCCGCCCACGCCCTGCCCCTCGCCGCGCTGCTGGCCGCGGCGGCCGCCCTCCCGCCCGAGATGGCCGCCCAGCCGCGGACCGTGCCGCGCACCACCGTGTCGGCCACCGCGACCGAGGAGGGGCGCGAGCTCACCGCCGACCAGCAGGTGCGCCACGCGCTCGCCCGCCTGAGCTTCGGCGCGCGGCCGGGCGACGAGGCGCGCGTCCGCGCGATGGGCGTGGACCGGTGGGTCGCCGAGCAGCTGCAGCCCGAGCGGATCGACGACGCCGCGCTCGCGACCACGCTCGCGTGCTTCACGACGCTCGGCCGCCCCGGCCACGAGCTGCTGCGCGAGTTCCCGCCGCCGGGGCAGGTGCTCGCGCAGCGCGCGCGCGCGGCCCGCACGGCCGGCGACACGAGCGCGGGCGGCGCGCCGATGCTCGCACGCGAGGACTCGGTGCGGGGCCGGCAGGCGGCGCGCGACTCGTACCGCTTCGTCGGCGAACTGCAGGCCGCGCGCGTGGCGCGCGCGGTCGCGAGCGAGCGGCAGCTGCAGGAGGTGATGGTCGACTTCTGGACCAACCACTTCAACGTCTTCGCGGGCAAGGACCGCGTCCGCTACTACCTGCCGGAATACGAGGCGACGCTCCGCACGCACGCGATGGGGCGCTTCCGGGACCTGCTCGGCGCCGTCGCCAAGAGCCCCGCGATGCTGCAGTACCTCGACAACGCGCAGAGCGTCGCCGACAGCACGCAGCCGACGCTCGGCCGCCGGCCGCAGGACCTCACCCCGCGGCAGCGCGCGCGGCTCGCGCAGCGCAACCCGAAGATGGCGGCGACGATCGACCAGCTGATGGCGCGCCGGCCGCGCGGGCTGAACGAGAACTACGCGCGCGAGCTGCTCGAGCTGCACACGCTCGGCGTCGACGGCGGCTACACGCAGCAGGACGTGATCGAGGTCGCGCGCGCGCTCACCGGGTGGACGCTGCGCCCGCCGGCGCAGGGCGGCGGCTTCCAGTTCCGCCCGCAGGTGCACGACGCCGGCGAGAAGACGATCCTCGGCCGGCGCTTCCCGGCCGGCCGCGGCATCGAGGATGGCGAGCAGGTGCTCGACCTGGTGGCGGCGCATCCCAGCACGGCGCGCTTCATCGCGCACAAGCTCGCGGTGCGCTTCGTGAGCGACTCGCCGCCGCCGGCGCTCGTCGCGCGCGCGGCCGAGACGTTCCGCCGCACCGACGGCGACCTGCGCGCGACCCTCGCGGCCATCGTGCAGAGCCCCGAGTTCTTCTCGCGCGCGGCCTACCGCGCCAAGGTGAAGTCGCCGTTCGAGCTGGTGGTGAGCGCCGCGCGCGCGCTCGGCGCACAGCCCGACACGACGCCGCGCACCGCGCAGCTGATCGCGCGCATGGGGCAGCCGATCTACGGCCACCAGGCGCCCGACGGCTGGCCCGAGACGGGGCGCGAGTGGATGAACACGGGCGCGATCCTCAACCGCATCAACTTCGGGCTCGCCGTCGCGGGCAACCGGCTCCCCGGCGCGCGGCTGGCGGACTGGCCGCAGACCGCGACGCTGCGCGCGGCGCCCAGGGCCGCGCAGCTCGATGGCGTGATCGCGGCGCTGCTCGGCGGCGAGGCGTCGCCCGACACGCGCGCGGTGCTGGCGAGCGGCACCAACCCGCTACTGTCGCGCGCCGCGGCCGACACCGTGCGCGCGGGCGACGACGCGCCGACGATGACCGCCACGATGGTCGACGACACGCGCGCGGCACGCACCGCGGGCCGTCGCGCGGAGCGCCGCGCCACCGACCCGTCGGCCGCCGGTCGCGAGACCGCGCGTCCCGCGCGCGCGCAGCCGCCGTTCCCGGGCCAGCCGCCGCGCCTCGATCCGCTCGCGCAGCTCGTGGGCCTCGCGCTCGGCGCGCCCGAGTTCCAGCGCCGCTGACCGTCCGCTCCCGCCTCACCGGACCACACCGATGCAACGCCGAGTCTTCGTGAAGTCGGGCGCGCTGGCGCTCGTGACGCTGGGGCTGAGCCCGAGCTTTCTCCGCCGCACCGCGTTCGCGCAGGAGCTGACGCAGGGGGCCGCGCGTCTCGCGGGGAAGAACAAGACGCTCGTCTGCCTCTTCCAGCGCGGCGCGGCCGACGCGCTCAACGTCGTCGTGCCGTTCGGCGACCGGTCGTACTACGCGCTGCGCCCGAACATCGCGGTGCCGGAGCCCGGACGCGCGAACGGCGCGCTCGACCTCGACGGCTTCTACGCGCTGCATCCGGCGCTCGCGCCGCTCAAGCCGCTGTGGGACCGCGGGCTCCTCGCGCCCATCCACGCCGTCGGCAGCCCGAGCGCGACCCGCTCGCACTTCGACGCGCAGGATTACATGGAGACCGCGACGCCCGACGTGAAGGGGACGCGCGACGGGTGGCTCAATCGCTACCTCGCGCTGAAGGGCACGTGCGAGTCCGGCTGCGCGCACGACGCCGCCTCGTCGCCCTTCCGCGCGGTCGCGATGACGGCGCAGACGCCGCGCGTGCTCGACGGACCGGCACCGACGGTGGCGATGAACTCGCTCGCGGAGTTCAGCATCCGCGCGAGCGGCGCCGACGCCGAGCGGCGCCTGGAGGCGCTCTACACCACGGGCTCCGCGGACCTCGTGCACGGCGCGGGCGCCGAGATGTTCGAGGCGATGAAGGTCATGCGCGCGGCCGATCCGCAGAAGCACGCGCCGTCCAACGGGGCGCAGTATCCGCCGTCGCAGTTCGGGCAGCGCCTGCGGCAGATCGCGCAGCTGATCAAGGCGGGCGTCGGGCTGGAGGTCGCGTTCGCCGACGTCGGGGGCTGGGACACGCACGTGAACCAGGGCGGCGCGACGGGACAGCTCGCCAACCGGCTGGGCGACTTCGCGCGCTCGATCGCCGCCTTCGTGGCGGACCTCGGCGACCGGATGGAGGACGTCGTGATCCTCACGATGTCGGAGTTCGGGCGCACCGTGCGGCAGAACGGCACCGGCGGCACGGACCACGGCCACGCGGGGAGCATGTTCGTCATCGGCGGCGGCGTGAAGGGCAGCCGGGTGCACGGGCGGTGGCCGGGCCTCGCGCCCGAGCTGCTCTACGAAGGACGCGACCTCGCGCTGACGACCGACTTCCGGAGCGTGTTCGCGGAGGTGGCGAGCAAGCACCTCGGCGCCGAGCGGCTGGATCGGCTCTTCCCCGGCTATCAGGCGTCGCGGCTCGGGTTCCCGGGCGTACTCGGGTGAGTGCGCTGCGGACCGCGGGCTGCTGACCGTCGCCGCCTCGCACCGGGCCCGAACGACGAAAGCAGCGGGGATTGAAGTCGGATTGGAACAGCGGACAAGATCTGACTAGCTCCGCTCCGGCGCATGGGACGTCGCGCCACGCGGAGCGAATCAGATCTTGTCCGATCTGCTCCGAGTTTCATCCCTGCTGCTCCTGGCCGTTCTGGGCCGGCGCGACGCATCAGACTCGGCCGCTCGCCGTGCGCAGCGCCTCCTGTCGGGTGCGCCGACTCCAGTACAGGAACACCGGCACGCCCGCCGCGAGCAGCAGCGCCCCGCGCACCGCGTTCCCCGGATCCGACAGCACCGAGCCCGCGACGACGTACGCCGCCGCCACGCAGAACGCGACCACGCTCCACGGATAGAGCGGCGCGCGGAAGCCACGCTCCGGCACGCCCGCCTCCGCGTCGCGGCGCCGCAGCACGATCAGCGACGCGGCCGTGAGCCCGAAGAAGATCCAGTCCGCGAACGTCACGTAGTCGAGCAGCTGGCCGTAGCTGCCGACCAGCAGCAGCGCCGACGCCCACGCGCCCTGCGCGACGATCGCCGCCACCGGCGTGCGGAAGCGCGGGTGCAGCCGCGCGAACGACGCGAAGAACAGCCCGTCGCGCGCCATCGCCTGGTAGACGCGCGGCGACACCAGGATCACGAGGTCGAGGAAGCCGAACGTCGACGCCGCGATGCCCGCGGCGACGAGCGTGCGCCCCGCCGGTCCCGCGACGCGCGCGATCGTGTCGGCCGCCGGCGCGCTGCTCGCCGCGAGCCCCGCGATGCCGAGCGCGCGCAGGTAGGCCACGTTCGCCAGCAGGTAGACCAGCACGACGATCGCGACGCCGAGCGCCAGCGCGCGCGGCAGCGTGCGCTCGGGCGCCTCCAGCTCCTCGGCGACGAAGTTGGTCTGCTGCCAGCCGCCGTACGCGAACAGCACCGGCACGAGCGCGGTGCCCACCGTGCGCACCAGCCCGAGCGCGTCGGTCGGCGGTGCGAGCGGCGCCGCGGCGGCACCGGCCACGCCCGCGCTCACCGGCGCGAACAGCCCCGCCCCCAGCAGCACCGCCAGCGCGGCCAGCTTGAGCACCGTGAACACGTTCTGCGTCACCGCGCCCGGCGCCACGCCGACGATGTTCACGAGCGTCAGCAGCGCCACGGCGCCGAGCGCGATCGGCTGCGGCGCGGCGTCGGGCGCGCCCACCAGCGCGAGCGCGTAGTTCGCGAACGTCATCGCCACCGCGGCGATCGCCCCCGACGAGATCACGAGCAGCAGCGCCCACGCGTACAGGAAGGCCGGCAGCGGCCCGAACGCGTCGCGCAGGTACGCGTACCCGCCGCCGGCCTGCGGACGCCGGCGTCCCAGCTCGGCGAAGATCGCGGCGCCGAGCAGCGCGACCACCGCGCCGATCCCCCAGACGCCGAGCGTCAGCCCCGCCGAGCCGACGCGGCGCGCGACCACCGCGGGGTTGAGGAAGATGCCGGAGCCGATGATGCCGCCGACGACGAGCATCGTCGCCGAGAAGACGCCGAGCCGGCGCGCGTACTGCGGAGGGGCGTGGGAGGTGTCGGGCACGCGCCAAGCTGCCGCGCGGTCCACGCTCGCGCCACCCACGCCCACGGTTACCTTGCCGCCATGCGCGCCTCCGATCCCACGCATCCGCGTCCGCTGCACAGCCTCTGCGTCTTCTGCGGCTCGAGCCCCGGCGTCGACGGGCGCTTCGTGGACGCGGCGCGCGACTTCGGCGCCCGGCTCGCGCGGCACGGCGTGGCCGTCGTCTACGGCGGCGCGCGGCGCGGGCTGATGGGCGCCCTCGCCGACGCGGCGCTCGACGACGGCGGCCGCGTCACCGGCGTGATCCCGCGCGGGCTGTGGGAGCGCGAGATCGGGCACACCGGGCTCACCGAGCTGCTCGTCGTCGACTCGATGCACGAGCGCAAGGCGCTGATGGCCGAGCGGGCGGCGGCCTTCGTCGCGCTTCCCGGCGGCGCGGGCACGCTGGAGGAGCTGTTCGAGGCGTGGACCTGGGCGCTCCTCGGCATCCACGCCAAGCCGGTCGCGCTGCTCAACGTCGACGGCTACTTCGATCCGCTGCTGGCGATGGTCGACCACATGCAGGCGCAGGGCTTCATGGGCGCGACGCACCGGCAGATGCTCGTCGTCGACGACGATCCGGAGCGGCTGCTCGCGCGGCTCGCCACGTACGAGGCGCCCGACGTCCCGCGCTGGCTGACCGCGAGCGAGCAGTAGGCGTCGCCCGCCGCCCGGGAGCGCGCGCGCCCGCGCCCGGTTCGTGCATTCGCGGGCGGTGATGACCGCCGGCGACGCCGCCCCGATCCCCGCCTTCGTCAATCCGACCGCCGGCTCCGCGCCCGCCGCCCGCGCGGCCGTCGAAGCCGACGCGCGCTTCGCGCTGCGGCTCGCGACGCCGCGGGAGCTCCCCGACGCCCTGCGCGCCGAGGTCGCGCGCGGCACGCCGCGCGTGCTGGTGGCCGGGGGCGACGGGACCCTCACGCTCGCCGCCCGCTCGCTCGCGGGGACGACCACCGCCCTCGCCGTGCTCCCCGGCGGCACGCTGAACCACTTCGCGCGCGACCTCGGGCTGCCGAGCGGGGACGCCGCGGCGTGCCTGGACATCGCCGTGCGCGGCGCCGCGCGCCCCGTCGACGCGGCCGTCCTCAACGGGGAGCTGTTCCTCGGCACGAGCAGCGTGGGCGCGTACGTGCAGTTCGTGCGCACGCGCGAGCGGCTGGAGGGCTACGGGCTCGGCTACCGCTTCGCCTCCGCGCTCGCGAGCGCGTGGACCTGGCTGCGCCTGCACGCCTTCACCGTCGTGGTGCGCGAGGGGGAGCGCCCCACCGATCCGGAGCGGTACCATCGCAGCCCGCTCGTCTTCGTGGCCGTCGGCCAGCGGGCGCTCTCGCTCGCGCCCATCGGCGCGCGGATCGTCGACGGCGAGCGCGCGCTGCAGCTGATGATCGTGCGGACCGCGTCGCGCATGGGCGTCATCGGGCTCGCGGCGCGCATGGCCGCGGGCGGCGTGGAACGCGCGGAGGACGATCCGGCGTTGGACGTGGCGCTGGTCCCCGCGTGCGAGGTGCGCCTGCGCCGCCCGTGGGGCCGCGTGTCGATGGATGGCGAGCTGGCGCGGCTGCGGGCGCCCCTGCACTACCGCATCGCGCGCGATGCCCTGCTCGCGGTCGTGCCGCCGGCGGACCTCGCCGCGGGGCCGTTCACCGCGGGCGGCTGAGATTTCCGGTTGACGCCCGCCGCACCGTCCCACAGCTTCGCGATCCGGGCCGCGCGCCCAGCGATCACTCCCCGCACATGCGCCCCTTCCGCTTCCTCGTCGCGCCGGCCGCCGCGCTCGCGCTGCTCGCCCCCGCCGCCGCGCGTGCGCAGGCGGTGGCGGGCGAGGTCGTCGACGGAGTCACGGGCGCGCCGCTGCCGAACGCGGTCGTCGTGCTGCTCGACACCGCCCGCGCGCGGTTCGGCGCCGCGCTCACCGACAGCGCGGGCCGCTTCACGCTGACGGCCCCGGCGGCGGGCACCTTCCTGGTGCGGGCGGAGCGCGTGGGCAGCACGAGCGCGACCTCGGCGCCCCTCGCCCTCGCCGTGGGCGACACGGCGCGCGTGCGCCTCGCGCTCGGCGCGGCGGCGCGCCTCTCCGCCATCCGCGTGACCGCGCGCGAGCGGTGTCGCGTCCGCCCGGCCGAAGGTGAGACGGCCGCGCGGCTGTGGGAGGAGGCGCGCAAGGCGCTCGCCGGCACCGCGCTCGGCGAGTCGCGCGAGGCGCGCGACGTGCGGCTCGGGCGCTTCACGCGCGTCGTCGCGTCCGATCGCAAGACGATCAAGAACGAGACGTGGACGCTCGCCGGCACGGAGGTCCAGCAGTTCCGCAGCATGGACGCGGCGGACCTCGGCCAGCGCGGCTTCGTGGAGCCGGCGATGTCGGCGGCCGGCACCGACTCGGTCGTCTACTACGCGCCCGACGCCGAGGTGCTGCTCTCGGAGGCGTTCCTGTCGTCGCACTGCCTGCGCGCCGTCACGGCGCCGGCGGGGCGCGCGGGACAGGTCGGCCTCGCCATCGAGCCCGTGCCGCGCCGCGGCGAGAAGCGCGCCGACGTGAAGGGGACGCTCTGGATCGACACGGCGACGTTCGAGCTGCGCGACTTCGAGTTCGAGTACACGGACCTGCCCTCGAACGTCCCGCCCGGACGGGCCGGGGGGCGCGTCGGGTTCGCGCGCATGCCCGACGGCCGGTGGTTCGTGAATCGCTGGGTGATCTCGATGCCGAGCGAGGAGACGGTCACCTACCTGCACAACGTGCCGACGTCGCTGCATGCGCCGTCCGCGCTGCAGGCGCGCGAGACCGCCATCGTCCCCGGGCTCACCGAGGTCGGCGGCCGCGCCATCGTCCCGGGCGCGCCGCGCAGCGCCCTCGACGCGACGATCCTCTCGGGCACGCTGATCGACAGCTCGAACGCCGGGCGCGCGATCGACGACGGGCGCGTCGTCATACTCGGCACCCCCTACCAGGCGCTCCTCAACGAGACCGGCGAGTTCTACCTCGAGGTGCCGCGCAGCGGCGACTTCCTCGTGCGCGTGGACGTGCCGCGCGCCGCGTCGCTCGGCCTCGCGTGGACGCAGCTGCTCTCGCTGCAGCCCGGGCGCGAGGTGCGCCTGGAGGCCGCGATCCCCTCGACGGCCACGCTGCGCCGCATCCACTGCGGCGCGCACGCCGACACCGCCGCGCCGCTGCTCGCCGGCGTGGTGCGCGCCTGGCGCGCCGAGCGGCGCGGCGATCCCGCCGTGCTGCGCGAGGTCGGCGACGCGGCGATCGAGGTCGAGTGGCGCCTCGCCGACTGGCCGGCCGACTGGAAGGAGCGCCGCACCGTGCGCGCCGACGCACGTGGCCGCTACCGCGTCTGCGACCTGCCGGCGGGCGCCGAGGTGACGGTGCGCGCGCGCAGCGGCAGCGCCGGCAGCGAGCCGTGGACCGGCCGCGCCGACGCGCACCTGGCGATCACCGCGGACCTGATGCTGGCGCCGGCGACGGCGGTGGGGCGGCGGTAGCGAACACGGCGCTGCGGACTGCGGACTGCGGACTGCGGACTGCGGATCCTGGGGCCCGCGCGCGCGCGCCGGCCCCGAACGACGGGGCCGTTCCAGTCCGGCGCTCGGCCACGCTGAATTCGACGGCAGCACGGACCACCGTCGGAGAGGACCGGATGGAAGTCCGATGGCTCCGCGTGGGGCGACGTTCCTCGCCGCCACGCGGAGCCATCCGATCTTCATCCGCTCTTATCCGAAGTTCATCCCTGCTGCCGTCCGTCGTTCGGGTCCGGCGCGCGGACGCACGGTTCGGGTCCCCCCTCCGCCGCGCGCGCCGCCCTCACCAGCGGAAGATCCGCCCCAGGGCGCGCTTCAGCTTGCCCCCGGCCTTCTTCCCCGCCTCCTCGACCTTCTCGCCGATCTGCGGGGGCAGCTCCTCCCACACCGGCTCCGGCTCCGCGGGCGCGAGGTGGTCGGGGCAGTGGCCGGTCGGCTCGGTGCCGGCGCGGAACCACTCGTCGCGCGTCCAGGGGCACCACTCGCTCGCCAGGCGGCCGTTCGACGCGTCGATCCGACGCTGCACGAGGCCCGCGGGAGGCGTCCAGTCGCCGCCGCGCTCGCGCCAGCCGTTGGCGTAGAACTCGGCCCACGCCGGCGCCGCCAGCCGTCCGCCCGACGCGTCGCGGCCGAGCGAGCGCGGCTCGTCGTAGCCGAACCAGAAGCCCGCGACCACGGTCGGCGTGTAGCCGACGAACCAGACGTCGGTGCCGCCGTTCGTCGTGCCCGTCTTGCCCGCCACCGCGTCGCGCACGCCGTAGTCGCGCACCGCGCGCCCCGTGCCCTCCTCGACCACCGACTTGAGCATCGAGGTGAGGAGGAACGCGTCGCGCGCGTCCATCGCCGGCTCGCGCTGCGGCTCGCTCGTCCACAGCACCGTGCCGTCGACCGCCGCGATGCGCGTCACCAGGCGCGGCGTCACGCGGAAGCCGCCGTTGGCGAAGGGCGCGTACGCGCTCACCAGCTCGATCGGCGTGACCTCCGCGGAGCCGAGCGCGATCGCCGGCACCGGGTCGATCTTGCTCGTGATGCCGTTGCGGTGCGCGGTGGCGACGACCTTCGCCTCGCCCAGCGAGCGGCTGACGCGCACCGTGGCGGCGTTGGCCGACTTCGTGAGCGCGCGCCGCAGCGTCGTGTGCCCGAGGTAGTCGTCGTCGAAGTTGCGCGGCGACCAGACCGTCCGGCCGATCCGCACGTCCACCGGCACGTCGTCGACCTCGGTGGCCGGCGACATGCCCGCCTGCAGCGCGGCCGCGTACACGAACGGCTTGAACGCCGATCCCGGCTGGCGGCGCGCGCGCAGCACGCGGTTGAAGTTGCCGCGCTCGTAGCGGCGTCCGCCGACGAGCGCGCGGATGTCGCCCGTGCGCGGGTCGATCGCCACCATCGCGCCCTCGACGCCCTGCCGCGACGCCGCCTCCCCCTCGATCGCGTCGGCGCGGCGCTGCACCGCGCGCTGCGCGGCGCGCTGCGCGCCGACGTCGAGCGTCGTGTAGACGGTGAGGTCGTTCGACTCGATGCCGAGCACCTCGCGCACCGAGTCGACGATCGCGCGCACCGCGTCGAGCGCGTAGCTGTCGTCGCGCCCGTCCGGCCGCCACTCGTCCTTCGGCACCACCAGCCGCTCGGCGACCGCGGCCCGCGCCTGGTCGGGGCGCAGGTATCCTTCGCGCGTCATGAGCGCGAGCACGAGGTTGCGGCGCGTGATCGCGCGCTGCGGATGCCGGCGCGGCGTGTACGCGCTGGGGCCCTTGGGGAGCGCGGCGAGCATCGCCGCCTGCGCCACGCTGACGTTCTCGATGCCGCGCCCGAACAGGTCGCGGCTCGCGCCCTCGACGCCGTACACGCCGTTGCCGAGGTAGATGACGTTCAGATAGAGCTCGAGGATCTGCTCCTTCGTGAGCGACCGCTCGATGAGGCGCGACAGCCGCAGTTCGAGCGCCTTGCGCGCGAGCGAGCGCTCCCCCTGCCGCTCGACGGCGAAGGTGTTGCGCGCCACCTGCATCGTGATCGTGCTGAACCCCTCGCGCACGCCGAGCGCGCGCACGTTGACCGCCGTCGCGCGCACCACGCCGCGCCAGTCGACGCCGTCGTGGTCGAAGAAGCGGCGGTCCTCGGTGGCGACGAACGCCTGCCGCACGTGCAGCGGGACCTTCGCGAGCGGGACGTTCAGGCGGCGCACGGCGCGCACGCGGCCGAGCGTCTGGCCGCGGCGGTCGACGATCCGGCCGCCCTCGCTGGGGCGGTAGCCGCGGATCTCGGCCTCCGTCGGGCACGACTGGAAGCCGCAGGTCGCCAGCCAGGCATCGAAGGCGACGACGGCGACGAGGAGCAGCGAGAGTCCGAGCAGCCCCGGCCAGTGGCGCCGCATCCAGACGCGCGCGGGGACGCGGGGATCGGGCCGGAGGCGAGCGCGGAAGAGATGAAGCCGATCGCGCAGCGAGGGCATGGCAGTCGGAAGAGGGGCGCGGGGATGCGCCGGCGATACGCAGAGCCTAAGCCACCCCTGCGGCCGCGGTCGGTGTACGCCCTCCTGTGATACTCCGCGGGCCGGGGGTGTTTCCGGCATGCCGACCTCGAGCGTGCGCTGCGTCACCGCGCGGCCCCCGCCGTCGGGCGTCCGGCCGGCCCCGCCCCGCTTGCACGACCCTGCTACTGTACGGGTGCCGTCGCGCGTCGCCGGACGCGCTCCCCGTCCCTCCCCGCAGCAGCTTCTCGATGTCGCTCCGCCGTCCCCTCCCGACCGCGCTCGCGCTGAGCGCGGTCGCCGTGCTCTCCGCCTGCGCCGGCTCCGACAGCACCGCCCGCGCCGCCGGCACGTCCGACTCGGCCGCGTCCGCCGCGGCGCCGACCGACAGCGCCGCGCAGGGCGGCGAGGTCGCCAGCATCTCCGCCACGCCCTCCCCCGAGGGGGCGAGCACCGTGGCGACGACCGCGAGCGACGCGAACGCCGCCACGCGCACGCCGAACGAGCTGGGGCGCATCCCGGTCCTCGAGTACCACCTGATCGTCCCCGAGGAGAAGGGCGAGTTCACGCGCACGCCGCAGCAGCTGCGCAACGATCTCGCGGAGCTCTACAAGCGCGGCTACCGGCCCGTGAACATGACCGACGTGGTCGACAAGAAGATCCAGAACCTGCCGAAGGGCATCTCGCCCGTCGTGCTGGTGTTCGACGACGCGTCGCCGTCGCAGTTCCGCTACATCGAGCGCAACGGGAAGGTGACGATCGACCCGACGAGCGCGGTGGGCATCCTCGAGGACTTCTCGGCCAGGCACGCCGACTGGCCGCGCAAGGCGGTGTTCTGCATGCTGCCGGCGGCGCAGGTCGGGCGCTCGTTCTTCGGCGACAAGGGGATCGAGGGGCAGAAGACCGAGTGGCGCTACCAGAAGCTCCAGTTCCTGAACAAGCAGGGCTACGAGCTGTGCAACCACACCCTCTACCACGCGCGCCTCGACCGCGCCGGCGAGAAGGTGCAGGAGTTCATCGCCCGCGGCGACCTGGCGATCGACAGCGCGGTGCCCGGCTACAAGGTCCGCACCTTCGCGCTGCCGCTCGGCATGTGGCCCAAGCAGCGGAACCTCGCGTGGCAGGGCGCGTGGACCGACCCGAAGTCGGGCAAGACGGTCCGCTACAAGTACGACGCGGTGCTCGAGGTCTCGGGCAACCCGAACGAGAGCCCGTACGACCCGAAGTTCGACAAGAACAGCGTCAACCGGCAGATCATGTACAAGAACGCGCTGGTGGCGACGCTCGACCGCCTGGACAAGGAAGGGGCGGCGGGACGGTACGTCTCGGACGGCGATCCGAGCACCGTCGCGAAGCCGTCGGCCGTGACGCCGGTGCAGGCGAAGCCGAAGGGGGAGTGAGGGGCTGACGCTCGGCTCCGCACCCGGTGAGGTTGCGGACTGCGGGCTGCGGATCTGAACAGCGCTGCGGGGCTGCGGGGCTGGGGAACCACGCGTCGGGACGTCCCGAGCGGCCGTTCCGCAGCGCCGCAGCCCCGCAGCGTTCCTCGATCCGCAGCCCGCAGCGTCTGGGGCCTCAGGCCTTCCCTTCCACCTCGGTCCACCGTGCGACCGCGCGCCGCATGTGCGGGATCACGATCGACCCGCCGACGATGAGGCCGATCGACAGCGCCTCGAACGCCTCGGCGCGGGTGACGCCCTCCTCGCGGCAGCGGATCACGTGGTAGGTGATGCAGTCGTCGCAGCGCAGCACGAGCGAGGCGACGAGGCCGAGGAGCTCCTTCGTCTTGACGTCGAGCGCGCCGGCCTCGTAGGCGCGGCCGTCGAGCGCGAAGAAGCGGTTGACGACGAGGTTGTTCTCGCCGAGGATCTCGGCGTTCATGCGCTCGCGGAAGCGGCGGAACTCCTCGAGGGAGCCGGGCGCCTCGGCCTCGGAGGCGCCGGGCGCGGGGTGGCTGTCGTGGTCGGGCGCCATCAGAGCTTCCAGGCCTTGAGGGTGTTGAGCGCGTGCTCCAGCGCGGCGCGCTGCTCCGGGCGCTCGGCGGTCGCGAGCAGCTCCTCGTAGGCCGCGATGGCGATGACGAGCGCCTCGTCGTCGTGCTCCGCCCCCGCGAGCGAGGCCGCGTTGTCGGCGAGGAGCGCCTTGGCCAGCTGGTCCTCGGGGAACCGCTTGGTCACCTGCTGCCAGCGCGCGGTGCGCTGGCGCGGGTCGGACTCGGTGAGCGCCCAGAGGTGCCACGCGCCGCGGTTGACGGGATCGGCGGCGATGGCGCGCGTCGCCAGCTCGCCGACGACGTCGGGGCCGCGGCCGTGCAGCCAGTAGGCGTTGGCGAGGATGACCAGCGCGCGCGCGTCGTGCGGACGCTGCTGCACGACGCGCTCGTAGAGCGGGCCGGCGATCTCGGGGATCTGCGTGTAGGGCGCGGCGGCGGCGATCAGCGCGTCGGCGTCGGCGCCGTCGGCCAGCTCGGCGAGCCGCGTGTGGAGGGCGACGACGTCGGCCTGCGCCTCGTAGTGCGCGACCGCGTCCGCGACCGCGGCGGAGAGATCGAGAGTGTGCGACATGGGGACAACCTAGTCGGCTCGGGCCGGAGCTGGATGGAGGCGGCACGCGACTCGCAGGGGTGACGCGGTCGGGAACACGGGCGTCGGCGCCGTGCGCGGTGGGCGCGCGCGGGTTGCGCGGCGTCCGGCCACTGCTCACATTCGTAGGGCCACGGGCAGGGCGGACCGCAGCGGTCCGGCCCCGCGACGGGTACGCGGCCGCCGCCATGGGCTCGCTCCCTCGCGCAGACGCCACTCGGTGACCGGAACGCGCGTGCTTCGTCCGCGCTCCGAGTGTCGCTCGCGGCACGCAGGCACCGCCGCATCCCGCGCCGCGTTGCGTACGCGGCGCCGGGCGACGGCCGACGAGGTTCGGCCGACCGGCGCGCACCGTTCGCGGCACGACCGCGAGACGTTCGCGCGCGTCCGGTCTGCGCCAACGGTTGGACTGTGAGGACCGCCGCCGGCGGGCCGCCCGAGCCGGGCGTCGCCCCCCGCCGCCGCCGGTGGACGGATTTCTGACGACAGGCGTGCGGCGCACGCTCGCGGGGCCGCGCCCCGGGAGACCGCGCCGCGCCCTGCGACGCCCCGGCGGCCCGGCCGCCGACCCCGACTCATCACCGAGCGTCGCCGACGCGCGCCCCACCGGCGCGGCGCGCCGCCCGGTCATCCCGGACGTCCGGCCGCTCCCTCCGAGCGGCCGACCCGTCGCGCGTTCCGCGCGGCGTACCCGCACGCACGATCGCCGGCGAGCGCCGCGCGGTCGCGCGCGCGGGGCTCCACACCTCTCACACCCGTGTTGCATGAACGAGCGTCGTCGTCCCACCCGGCGTGGCCGGGGGCAGACTCCGGCCGATTCCCCGTCGGCCGATGCCGGGGAGCTCAACCCCTACCGCGACGATAGCGCCGGCGGCGCGTCCACCGGCACCGCGACCGCAGCACCCGACGCGGGCGAGCCCGCCGCCGGCGGCGCCGCGCGCAAGCAGCCGGTGCGCCGCCGCACCCGCGCGGCGGCCGCCGACGCCACCGCCGCGCCGGCCGAGGCGCCGGCCGCGAGCCCCGCGCCCGACGCGGGGGGCGACGCCCGTGGCGGCAGCGGCGCCGGCGCGTCCGACGGCGCCGACGCGGGCGGCGAGGCCCGCCCCGAGCGCCCCGCGCGGCGGGTCCGCGCGCCCCGCGCGCCGCGGGTGCCGCGCGGCGAGACGGCGGGCGCCGATCCGACGGGCGACATCGTGATGGAGGGCGCCGCGAGCTTCGGCGGCGACACGGTGCGCGAGAGCGCCCCGCCGCGCGAGGAGCCGCGCGAGTTCCGGGAGCCGGCGCGCGACGCGGGCCGCGACGACGGGACGGCGAGCCGCGAGCCGGCGCGCGAGGGGGGCCGCGACGGCGGCCGGGAGTTCGCGCGCGACGGGCGTGACGGGCGCGACGCCGCAGGCGAGGGGCGCCGCGAGGGCGAGAGCGGCCGCGAGTTCCGCAACCGCGGGCGGCGCCGCCGGCGCGGAGGCGGCGGTGGACAGGGCGCCGGCCAGCCGGGCGCGCCGGCGCCGCAGGGCGGCCAGCCCTTCCAGCGCGATGGCCAGCGCGATGGCCAGCGCGATGGCCAGCGCGGCGGGCAGCGCGACGGGCACCGCGAGGCGTTCCGGGACGGCGCGCGCGACGCGGCGCCGTCGAGCAACGGCTACGCGCCGGGCGGCCCGGCCAATCCGCGCGACCGCGACGAGTTCCGCGGTCGTGGGCGCCGGCAGCGGCAGCGCGGCCGGCATCGCAACGACTTCGGCGAGCAGCGTCCGGCGCCGACGGCGGTCGTCGCCGACACCGAGGTCACCGGCTGGCTCGACGTGAGCCGCGACGGCAGCGGCTTCGTGCGGCAGGCGGCGAACAGCTACCTCCCCGCCCCCTCCGACGCGTTCGTCCCGCAGGCGCTCATGCGCCAGCTGTCGCTGCGCAAGGGTGACGCGGTCGAGGCGATGGCCGGCCGCGACTTCCGCGGGCGCACGGTGGTGACGGAGATCCGCACGCTGAACGGCGTCGAGCCGACGCCCGAGGTGAAGCGCCCCGACTTCCAGGCGCTGCTGGCGACCTACCCGGAGCGGAAGCTCAGGCTCGAGACGGGGAAGCCGGCCAAGGGCGGCCCCGAGCTGACGCGGCGCGTCGTCGACCTCATCGCCCCGATCGGCTTCGGGCAGCGGGCGCTGATCGTGGCCCCCGCACGCTCGGGCAAGACGATGCTGCTGCAGGCCATCGTCGAGGGCGTGGCGGTGAACCATCCGAACGCCGTGCTCCTCGTGCTGCTCGTCGACGAGCGGCCGGAGGAGGTCAGCGAGATGGTGCAGGTGGGCTACGGCGAGGTCGTGGCCTCCAGCTTCGACATGCCGGCCGAGCGCCACCGCGAGGTGGTCGAGATGGTGATGGAGCGCTCGCGCCGCCTGGTGGAGCAGAACAAGGACGTCGTCATCGTGCTCGACTCGATCACGCGCATGGCGCGCGCGTTCAATGCGACGCGCGGGATCGGGCGCACGCTCTCGGGCGGCCTCGACGCCACGGCGATGCAGACGCCGAAGGCGTTCTTCGGCTCCGCGCGCAACATCGCCGCGTCGAGCGGCGGCGGCTCGCTGACGATCATCGGCACCGCGCTCGTCGAGACGGGCTCGCGGATGGACGACGTGATCTTCGAGGAGTTCAAGGGGACGGGCAACTGCGAGATCAAGCTGGACCGGTCGCTCGCCGAGCAGCGCCTCTTCCCGGCAATCGACATCCCGGCCAGCGGCACCCGGCGCGAGGACAAGCTGTTCCGCCCCGACCAGCTGGACGCGGTGTTCATCCTCCGGCGCGGGCTGCAGCAGATGCCCTCCTCGGCGGCGATCACCTGGCTGACCAAGCGGATCGGCAACACGAAGGACAACGACACGCTGCTGGCGACGTTGAAGGATGCGTGAGGCGGGTGGGGCGGATCGGGTGGGGCGGATCGGGTGAGGCGGGGACGGATACGGCGGGGGCGAGTACGGCGTAGCTGACCGCGGGAAGCTCGGAGCGAAACCTCCCCGCGACACCCGCCACGAAGTCCCGGGCAGCAGCAGCAGTGCGAACGGCGAGGCCAGCGCAGGATGCGCGGCCTCGCCGTTTCGCTTGCCCGGTGCGGCGATTCGTCGATGCGGTCGGGCCGAGTGGTCGGGCCGGATGGTGCCCGCCGCACCCGATCCGCACTTCTCGACGCCGCAGTCTCCGACCCGCAGCATCCGTCCCCGCCTCACCCGTCCCCGCCCCACCCGTCCCCGCCCCACCCGTCCCGCCCCACCCGTCCCGCCCCACCCGGCGCTCCCGGCCCGAGCTTTGCGCTTTGCCAGGGGGTCATGCCATCACTCTCTTCCGGCCGCCTCCGTGGAGCGCGGACGGCGCTCGTCGTATGTGCGCTGCTGTCCGGGGTCGCCGCCGGACTGGCCACGTCGCCACGCGCGCTCGCCGCCCAGACCGTCCGCGACCAGCACGACGAGACCGAGCGCCCCGAGGTGAAGGAGGTGCGCTTCGAGGGCGTCAAGGCGCTCCCGCGCGGGGACGTCGCCGACGCCATCGCGACCAAGGCCTCCGCCTGCCTCGGGCTCGCGTTCACGCCGTTCTGCTGGATCACCAAGTCGCCCTACGTCTACGAGCGACGCTACCTCGATCGCACCGAGCTGTCGCGCGACCTCGTGCGCATCCTCGTCTTCTACTACAAGAAGGGGTGGCGCGACGCGACGGTCGACACGGTGGTGACGCGGGCCGGCGAGAACGCGGTCAACGTCACCTTCCGCGTCCAGGAGGGGGCACCGACGCTCGTGCGCTCGATCGCGATCGAGGATCCCGCGGGTCCGCTCGCGCGGCGCCGCCGGCGCGGCGGCGGCACCGGCCGGCTGGTGCGGCCGCGCGTCGGGGAGCCGCTCGACCTCCTGCGCCTCGACTCGACGGTCGTCGACCTGCGCAACATCTACTGGCAGCGCGGCTACGGCGACGTCCAGGTGCAGCGCCCCGCGGTCGCCGTCGACGACTCCGCCGACACGGCCACCGTGCGCATCGCCGTGCAGCGCGGGCCGCTGACCTACATCGGCAGCATCGACATCGCGCGCACCGGCAGCCGCCAGGACGTCAGCGACGAGACGATCCGCCGCTCGCTGCTCATCGAGCCCGGCGACCTGTTCGTGCGCTCCGAGGTCGCGCGCAGCCAGCGCGCGCTCTACGAGTCGGGGCTCTTCCGCAGCGCGCTGATCGACACCGCGGTCGCGCGCGACGCGGTGACCGGCCGGCGCGTGTGCGCGCAGCAGACCAGCCCCGGCGCGGGCGGCGGTCCGGCCGAGCGGTCGTCCGAGGCGGGGCGCGCCGCCGCGGCGGCCGGCGACAGCTCGAAGGCGCTCGTCGTCTGCGTCGTCGAGGGGCCGCCGCGCGAGGTGCGCACCTCGGTCGGCTTCAGCACCGCCGACTTCATCCAGGTCGACGCGCGCTACACGCACAACTACTGGCTCGGCGACGCGCGGCGACTCGACGTCAGCGGCGCGATCGGCAACCTGGGCGCCCAGCAGCTGATCAACACCTTCCCGTTCAACTACGCCAACGGCTTCACGCAGGGCGACGAGGCCGAGCGGGCGCTCCGCCAGACGGGCCGCTACTTCGCGCCCACCTACCAGGCGGGCATCGACGTGCAGCAGCGGTGGTTCGGATCGCCGCGCAACACGCTCGGCGGCGGTCTCTTCATCCATCGCCGCAGCTCGCCGGGCGTCTTCGTCGATCGCGGGCAGGGCGCGAACGTCGCCTTCACGCGGCTGCTCGCGGAGAACGTCCCGGCGAGCGGCACGTACCGCTTCGAGGTCAGCCGCGTCGAGGCGGGCGACGTCTACTTCTGCGTGAACTACGGCGTCTGCGACGACGGCACCATCGCCGCGCTGCGCGGGCGGCAGCGTCTCTCGCCGCTCGCGATCACGACGTCGATCAACCGCTCCGACGACCCGCTCTTCCCGACGCGCGGGTGGCTCGGGCGCATCGAGGGCGAGCACGCCTCGCAGCTCAGCCTCTCCGACTTCCGTTACAACCGCATCACCGCCGAGGCGTCGACCTACCGGCGCGTGCCGTTCCGCCGCAGCATCCTCGCGCTGCGCGCGCGTGGCGGCTGGGTGGGGGCGCTCGGCGGCACGAACGCGGCCGTCGGCGTGCCGAGCGGGATGCAGGACGGCGAGGAGATCCTGCACCCGCGCAAGCGCTTCTACGCCGGCGGGTCGCAGAGCGTGCGCGGCTTCGGCGAGAACCAGCTCGGCCCGCGCGTGCTGACCGTCGCGCCCGACGACATCCGCGGCCGCCGCGACACGACGATCGCCGGCGCGCCGAGCAGCGTGTACGCCTGCCCCGAGCCGACGCCGCTCGCGACCTGCTTCGCGCAGCGCCGCAACGAGATCCCCGACGACCGCTTCATCCCGCGCCCGCTCGGCGGCACGACGCTGCTCGAGGGGAACATCGAGCTCCGCATCCCCGTGTGGCGGCAGCTCTGGGGCGCCGTGTTCCTCGACGGCGCCATGCTCGGCGAGCGCTCGCTGCGCGACCTCGGGAGCGGCACGGCCGCGCTGACGCCGGGCTTCGGCGTGCGCTACGTGTCGCCCGTCGGTCCAGTGCGCGTCGACGTCGGCATCCGACCCACGCTCGTCGAGCGCCTGCCGGTCGTCACGCAGGTCGACGACTCCACCGGACGGCGCCTGCTCGACCTGGGCCCCGACCGCGCGTGCGGCGGCGAGGGCGCGCCGGGCTGCCGCGAGTTCCCGCGCACGGGCGCCAGCGGCATCCGCGGGATCCTCAACCGCATCACGCTCCACCTCTCGATCGGCGAGGCGTTCTGATGGCGCACGCGCCACCGCCGCCCATTCGCGACGACGCGGACGACGGCACCCCGCGCGGCGACGCGGCTCCCCACGGCCATCCCCACCACCGCGGCGGCCGCATCGCGCGCTGGATCGCGGGGGTGCTCCTGCTGCTCATCGTCGGCGCCGTCGGCCTCGTGCTGGTGCTGACCAACACCGACTGGGGGCGCGAGCAGCTGCGGCAGCGCGTCGTCGCCGCGCTCGCCGGCACGGTGCACGGGCGCTTCCAGGTCGGGCGCATCTCGGGCAACCTGCTGAAGGGGATCACGCTCCACGACGTCGCGATCGCCGACTCGTCGGGCGCGCCGTTCTTCCGCGTCGACTCGATGAGCACGCGCTACGGGCTGCGCTCCTTCTTCTCGAAGAAGATCGAGCTGTCCGACGTGTCGCTCTTCCGCCCCGTGGTGGTGCTCGATCGCCGCCCGGGCCAGCCGTGGAACTGGGAGCGCATCTTCCCGCGCGACACCACGAAGGTCGACACGGCCACCGGGCCCGGATGGGGCGACTGGCTGATCTTCCGCCAGGTGCGCATGGTCGACGGGCGCGTCACGGTGCGCGTGCCGTGGGCGCCGGCCGACTCGCTCACGCCCGCGCAGCGGGACAGCGCGATCCGCGTCGCGCTCGACACCACGAGCCGCGCGAACATCGAGCGCGTGCCGGGCGGCTTCCAGAACGTGCAGGAGTACCGCGAGATGTACGCGCGGCTCCCGCTCGTGCGCCTCGCGCACCCGGACTTCCCCGCGCGCCGCATCGAGGCCGACTCGCTGCGACTCGTCGCGCTCCCCTTCCGGCCGCCGGCGGCGGTCGTGCGGCAGGCGCGCGGCGCGTTCGAGATGACCGGCGACTCGCTCTGGTTCCGCAACGTCGAGGCGCTGCTCCCCGCCTCACGTGCGACGCTCACGGGGCGCTACGACCTGAACACGGGCGACCTGCGCATCGGCGGCCGGGCGAACCCCGTCGCGCTGGCCGACGTGCGCGTCGGGCTGCCGACGCTGCCCGAGGGCACGCTGACCTCCGACTTCGCGGTGACGATCGCCGACAGCGCGCAGGGCTTCCGTTTCGACGCGCTCGACCTGCGCATCGGCGAGACGACCGCGCGCGGCCGCGTGGCGATCGTGCTGAGCGACAGCGCGAACACCGCGCCGGTGACGTTCGACTCGACGGCGCTCGTGTTCGAGCGGCTCGACACGCGGCTGATCGAGCGGCTCGCGCCCGCGGTCGAGATCCCGCGCCACGGCATCCTCGGCGGGCGCCTCGCGGCCGACGGCTCCCTCGCCGCGCTGCAGCTCGACGGCGACGTCACCTTCGACGAGCCGCGCACGGGGCGCAGCCGCGTGATCGCCGCGGGCGAGATCGGCACCGCCGACGGCGTCGTGCGCGCGCGCGGGCTGCGCGTGCAGCTCGCGCCCGTGCAGGTCGACCTCGCGGGGCTGTTCGTGGAGGACCTGCCCGTGAGCGGCACGCTCACCGGCCGCACGGTGCTCGAGGGCTCGACCGACACGCGGCTCGTGGCGACGGGGCTCGACCTCACGCACCTCGACCGGGGCGCGCGCTCGCGGCTCACGGGCCGCGCGACGGTGTCGCTCGGCCGCGGCACGCCGGCGCGCGAGCCGGCGCCGCCCGCACGCACGGTGGCCGCGTCCCCCGCCCCGCTGCGCGACGACGCGCGCCGCCGCACCGCCGCCGACGGGCCGCGCCGCGCCGCGCCCTGGTTCGACGTCGACGTCACCGCGCGGCCGCTCTCGCTCGTGACGATCGGCCGCTTCGCGCCGGCCGCGGGGCTGCGCGGCACGGCGAGCGGCCCGATCCGGCTCACCGGCACGATGGACGACCTGCGCGTCGCCTCCGCGCTGCGGCTGAGCGACGGCGGCGCGCTCTCGGCGCGCGGGCAGCTCGACCTCACGGGCGTCATCGGCTACGACCTGCAGGTCGGCACGCAGCTGTTCAACGCCAACTCCGTGGTCGCCAAGGCGCCGCGCACCTCGCTCACCGGCCAGTTCGCGGCGCGCGGCCGCGGCACCGACCCGGCGACGCTGACCGCGCAGGTGTCGGCCGACATCACGACGTCGACGCTCGACACCGTGGCGCTCGACGCGGCGCGCATCCGCCTGCGCGCCGCGCAGGGAGTGCTCAACGTCGACACGCTGAGCGTGCGCGCCCCCGGCGCCATCGCCGACGTCGTCGGCACCTTCGGGCTCACCGGCCGCCACAGCGGCGCGCTGCAGTACCGGGTCGCCGTCGACTCGCTGCCGGGCATCGCGCGCTACCTGCCGAGCGACACCGGCGCCGTCGCGCCACGCCCGATGATCGCCGCGCAGCGCCTGGCCGCCGCGCGCGCCGACTCGGCCGCGCGCGCGCGCGAGGCGGCCGTCGCGATCGCCGCCGGCGACGCGGCGCCGATCCCGCCCGTCACGATCGACACGGCGACCGCGATCCCGCGCGACTCGCTGTCGGGCTCCGTGTACGCCGCGGGCGAGATCCGCGGCTCGATCGAGAACTTCGACCTGCGCGGCCGCGCGGGCGCGTCGCGGCTCGTCGCCCTCGGCAACCAGGTCGAGCGCGCGCGCGTCGCCTACCACTGGCTCGGCGCGCGCACGCCCGGCAGTGCGCTCGCCGTCGCGGCGGTCGCCGACTCGGTGCGCGCCGCCGGCTTCGCGCTCGACAGCATCGACGCGCGCGCGACGTGGCGCCCCGACGCCGTCGGCACGAGCAGCGGCACGGCGATGGTCGCGGTGTTCCAGGACGTCGGCCGCTCGTACGACCTGCGCGCGGACTACGGCATCTTCCCCGACCGGCGCGAGGCCAAGTTCTCGCAGTTGCGCCTGCGCTTCGACTCGACGCTGTGGGCCTCGACGCGCCCGGGCGCGATCCGCTGGGGGCAGCCGGGCATCGAGGTCGAGACGCTCGAGCTGAGCAACGGCGCGACGGGCCGCATCTTCGCCGACGGCCGCCTGCCGACCACCGGGCCCGCCGACCTCACGGTCGCGGTGCGCGACTTCGAGATCGGCGACGCGCTCGGCCTGCTGCAGAGCGACGTCACGATGACGGGCCGCGTGTCGCTCGACGCGACGCTGCGCGGCACGGGGGCGGCGCCGATCATCGACGCCCAGGCGCTCGTCGCCGGCGCGCGCTTCCGCGGCACCCCGGTGCCGGACGTGCGCGCGACGGTGGCCTACGCCGACCAGCGGCTCACGGGCAACGCCGCCGTGACGTCCAACGCGCTCACCGACTCGGTCGGGCCGGGGCGGCCGGTGCTGACCGCCACGGGCGCGCTCCCGATCAACCTCGCGCTGCAGGGCGTCACGGGCCCGCGCCTCGCCGAGGCGGCACCGCTGACGGTCGACGCGCGCCTCGACTCGCTGCCGCTCGACCTCGCGTCGCGCTTCACGGACGCGGTGTCCGACGTGCGCGGCACGGCGTCGGGCACGCTCTCGGTGCGCGGCACCGTGCGCAGCCCCGAGCCGAACGGCACGCTACGCCTCGACAACGCCGGGCTCGTGCTCGCGGCGACGGGCACGCGGCTGCGCGACGCGCTCGGCGTCGTGCAGCTGCGCGGCGACTCGGTGGTCGTCGACTCGCTCGTCGGCTACACGATGCCGCGGCGCCAGGGACGCATCGCGATCCGCGGCGGCATCGGCATCGCCGACGCCGCCCGCCCGTCGTTCGACCTGCAGCTCGTCGCCGACCGCGCCCGCGTGCTCGACAACGAGGACGGCCGCATCGACGCGAACGCGCAGATCGCCGTGTACGGCCCGTTCGACCGCGTGTTCGTGAGCGGCGGCGCGCGCGTGCTGGGCGGCGTGTACTACATCCCGGAGTCCGACAGCAAGCAGGTCCTCAACGCGAACGACCCGGCGGTGTTCGCGGTGATCGACACGACGCGCCTGGGCGACCAGGAGATCGTCGCCGCGCAGTCGCCGCTGCTCCAGAACCTGCGCATCGACCTGCTGGTGGGCGTTGACCGCGACACGTGGGTGCGCTCGCGCGAGGCGAACGTCGAGGTCTACAGCGACGGCGACCTGCGCGTGCGCGTCGACCGCGCGCGGCAGGCGGTGGTGCTCGACGGCATCGTCGTCACGGAGCGCGGCCAGTACACCTTCCTGAGCAAGCGCTTCGACGTGAAGCGCGGATCGGCGACCTTCATCGGCTCGCAGGAGCTCGACCCCAACCTGCAGATCACGGCCGAGTACTCGGTGCGCCAGGCGGCGCGCGAGCCGCTCGTGATCCGCATCCTGATCGGCGGCACGGTGAGCGAGCCGCGCATCTCGCTGGAGAGCGACGCGCAGCCGCCCATCCCGCAGACGGACCTGCTCAGCTACCTCGCCTTCGGCAGCGAGTCGGGCTCCCTGCTGCAGGTCGGCGGCTCGAGCGTCGCGGGCAGCTCGGCCGGCGGCGTGCCGATCGGCGCCACGGCGCGCCTCGCCACGCAGCAGCTCACGGGCGTCGCGCTCGGCGTGCTCGCCGACGCCAGCGAGGCGCGCCTCGGCCGCTCGCTCGGCGCCGACGTCCTGAACATCACGCCGGTGCCCGACCTGCCGCCGGAGCTCTTCCGCGCCGACGTGTCGGGGCTCGAGGCGGTCCTCAAGGGCACGCAGATCGAGTTCGGCAAGTACTTCAACCGGCAGCTGTTCGTCGGCCTGCAGGCGACGCCGCTCTTCTTCCAGGGCGACCCGCCGATCCCGGGCTTCCGCATCGAGTACCGCTTCCGCCGCCTCCCGGGCTACAGCCTGGAGTCGGCGTGGCAGCCGCGCTTCTTCCTGCCGGAGCCGTCGCTCGCGCCGCAGAACATCGATCCGCAGAACGCGCTGGGGGTGTTCCTGGTGCGCCGGTGGAGGTTTTGACCGGAGACGGCGGGTCGGGTGAGGCGGATCGGGTGGGGCGGGGACGGATACGGCGGGGGCGGGTACGGCGGGGGCGGGTACGGCGGGGGCGGGTACGGCGGGGGCGGGTACGGCGGGGGCGGGTACGGCGGGGGCGGGTACGGCGGGGGCGGGTACGGCGGGGGCGGGTACGGCGGGGGCGGGTGAGGCGGATCGGGTGCTACGGCGGATCGGGTACGGCGCGGCCCTGCTCGATCCGTCCGGGTCGCGAGAGATGCGAAACGGCGAGGCAGCGCGCGGTGCGCCGGCCTCGCCGTTCTGCATGCTCGTGCCCGGGTCTCGTCGTGAGGTTTCGCTCGAAGCGCCGAGCGAGAGGCGTCGCCGTATCCGTCCCCGCCGTACCCGCTCCCGCTACTCCCGACCCGCCGTACCCGACCCGCCGTACTCGTCATACAACCTCGCCATCGCCCGCATCCCCTTGTCGTAGTTCTCGAGCGACATCCACTCGTTCGGCGCGTGCGCGTTCTCGCCCGGCAGGCCGAAGCCGACCAGCAGCACCGGGGCGCCGAGGATGCGCTCGAAGTCGCCGACCACCGGGATCGAGCCGCCCTCGCCCGTCACCACCGGCTCGCGCCCGAACACCTCGGCCAGCGCGACCTTCGCGGCGTCGAACAGCGGGCCGCCGAGGTCCGCGCGCCACGGGCGGCCGCCGTGCAGGTGCGTCGCCGTCACCGTGACGCCCGCGGGCGCGACGCGCGCCACGTGCGCCTGCATCAGCGCCTCGATCGCCTTCGGGTCCTGGTCCGGCACCAGGCGGCAGCTCACCTTCGCCATCGCCTTGGACGGCAGCACCGTCTTCGCGCCCTCGCCGGTGTAGCCGCTCAGCAGCCCGTTCACCTCGCACGTCGGGCGCGTCCACAGGCGCTCGAGCACCGTGTAGCCGCTCTCGCCGCCGAGCGCCGGCGCGCCCGTCTCGGCGCGGAAGTGCTCCTCGTCGAAGGGGAGGCCGCGCATCTGGGCGCGCACCGCGTCGGGGAACGGGCGCACCGCGTCGTAGAAGCCGGGGATCGCGACCTTCCCCGTCTCGTCGTGCATGGTCGCGAGGATGCGCGCGAGCGCCATCGCCGGGTTCACGACCGCACCGCCGTAGCTCCCCGAGTGCAGGTCGACCGCGGGCCCCTGCACGTCGATCTGGAAGTACGCCATCCCGCGCAGCGACGAGAGGATCGACGGGATCCCCTTCGCGAACATCGCCGAGTCGGAGATGACGACCGCGTCGCATGCGAGCCGCTCGCGGTTCGCCTCGATGAACGCCTCGAGGTTGACGCTCCCCACCTCCTCCTCGCCCTCGGCCAGCACGATGACGTTGACCGGCAGCGTGCCGCGCGTCGCGAGGTGCGCCTCCAGCGCCTTCACGTGCAGGAAGAGCTGGCCCTTGTCGTCGACGCTGCCGCGCGCGTACACGTTGCCGTCGCGCACCGTCGGCTCGAACGCGGGCGAGTCCCACAGCTCCAGCGGCTCGGCGGGCTGCACGTCGTAGTGGCCGTAGATGAGGAGCGTCGGCCGGTCCGCGCCCGCCTCGCGCCACTCGCCGAGGACGATCGGGTGCCCCGGCGTGTCGATCACCTCCGCGCGCAGGCCGATGCCAGTGAGCGACGCGTGCAGCCACTCGGCCGCGCGGCGCGTGTCGGCGTCGTGCTCGGAGCGCGCGCTGACGCTCGGGATGCGCAGGAAGTCGAACAGCTCGTCGCGCACGCGCGCGGCGTTGGCGTCGAAGAAGGCGGCGAGGTCGTGGGACATGTCGGGAGCGAGGTGAGATGGTCGGCGCGCCGTGCGGGCGCGCCGTGCGGGCGCGCCGGTCAGCGCGGCGCGCCGGTCGGCGCCGCGATGGCGCGGCCGAGCGCGAGGCCGGCGACGGTGGCGAGCAGCCCGAGCGCGAGCGAGGCGGCCGCGTAGCCGGCCGCGCGTCCGACGGCGCCCCGCTCGGCCAGCGCCACGAGCTCGGCGCTGAACGTGGAGAAGGTGGTGAAGCCGCCGCAGACGCCCACGCCGACGAGCAGCCGAGCGGCGCCGTCCGGCCCCGCGGGCGCCAGCGCGAGCACGAGCCCGAGGACGAACGAGCCGACGACGTTGACCGCCAGCGTCCCCAGCGGGACGCCCCCCGCCGCGCCCGCGAGCGCCTGCGACACGAGGTGGCGGGCGACGGAGCCGGCGGCGCCGCCGGCGGCGACGAGCAGCGTGGCGCCGAGTGGGGAGGGCATGACGCAGAAGGTAACGACGGGGTATGCAGACGTCGGACGCCCGTGACGCGGCGCACGCTCGCTGGCCCGGGCCCTGCTCCTGAGGCTGCCGAGCGGCCGGGGCGACGGCACCGTGGCCCCCGGGGCACAGTCCGCGCGCCCTCCTGCCGACACTCCTCCGGGAGGCACGTCGCGTCGCGTCCCGTCGGTCCTGGCGGTCGCGTCCGGTCCCCATGCCGGGGTTCGGTCGCGCTCCGGCCGTTCGGGCGACACGATTCTCGTTGTGACCGCCATCCCGCCGTACTAACCTAGACGCCAGACCTGCCGCGCCGACCGGGTCCCGCCCGATCGGACGGCGTCGTGCCGTGCGACAGCCGGCCGGCTCACCTCAGCATATCGGAGCAGCATGCGGTACTTGGTCCCCTCGTCTGCCGCGGACCGGCGGTCCGTCGGCCCGCGCGCGGCGGCGCGCCTCCTCGCGTCGGTCACGGCGGCCGTGTGGCTCACGGGCTGCGCGTGGATCACCGGGGTGCCGAACGTCGACCGCGTGAGCGTGGTGGTGTCGCCGCCGTCGATCCCCGCCGGCGGCCAGACGGCGGCGGTGGTCGGCGAGGCGCTGCGCGACGACGGCAGCGTCATCACGCACACGCGGCGCATCGTCAGCTTCCGGTCGTCCAATCCCGCCGTCGCGACGGTCAGCGGATCGGGCTCGGGGGTCGTCACGGGTGTCGCCGTCGGCACCGCCTGGATCATCGGCGAGAGCGGCGGCAAGCGCGATTCGGCGCAGATCACCGTGACACCGCCGCCCGCGGCACAGATCCAGATCGACCCGACCTTCCCGCGCGTGCGCGTGGGTGGCACGGTGACGGTGGCGGTCCGCCCGATCGGCGCGAACGGCCAGCCGCTCACCGGCTTCACCGTCGCCTGTCAGAGCAGCGCGGCCGCCATCCTCATCGCCACGGCGTCCGGCACCAACTGCGCGCTGAACGGCGTGGCGGTCGGACCGGCCGTGCTGAGCGTGACGGTCAACGGCGTCACGCGCTCCGACTTCAACGTCATCGTCGAGAACGAGGCGCCGACGCGCGTGGTGCCCGTCATCCGCGACACGCTGCGCGAGGGCGACCGCGCCTCGGTCGGCGTCGAACTCCGCCGCGCCGACAACTCGATCATCTCGAGCACCGGGCGCACGTTCACGTACAGCTCGTCCGACAACGCCGTGCTGACGGTCGATCAGGCGGGCGTGGTGACGGCGGTGCGCGAGGGGCAGGCGACGATCACGGTGACGGCCGACAACGTCACCGGCACCAAGGTCGTGCGGGTCACGAAGGTCCCGGTCGTCGACGTGCTGCTCCCGCAGAACCCCTTCTTCCGCGTCGGCGCGCAGAACGGCCTCCGCGTCGCGCCCATCGACAGCCTCAACCGCGAGCTGCCGACCGCCGGGCGCCTGCTCCGCTTCACGCCGGCCGACCCCACGGTGCTCACGATCTCCGGCGCGGGCATCGTCCAGCCGCTGAAGGAGGGCACGACGACGGTCACCGTCACCGTCGACTCGATCACGCGGAGCACGTCGGTGACCGTCACCGCGATGCCCGTCGGCGTCGTCGACATCGACTCGAACTTCGTCGAGCGCAACCCGGGCGGCACCTTCCAGTACACGGCCGCGGTGTTCGACTCGCTCGGCCGCCGGCTGACCGACCGCCGCGTGATCTGGCAGAGCAACAACTCGTCGATCGTCTCGATCAACGCGTCGGGGCTCGCGCGGGCGGAGACGCCGGGCCAGGCGGTCATCCAGGCGTCGGTCGAGCGCGTGCCGGGCTTCCCGGGCAACGTCGTCGACCAGGGGACGTTCACGGTGTTCGCGCCGCCGGTCGCGCTGGTCGAGGTCGCGCCGTCGACGGTCTCGGTGCGCGTCGGGCAGGCGACGCTCGTGTCGATCATCGCGCGCGACGCGGCCGGCAACCAGCTGTTCGGCCGCAACATCGTGCCGACGTCCACCAACCCGGGCGTGGCGGTCGCCGACGGCCAGGGGCGCGTGACCGGCCTCGCGGCCGGCACGACGACCATCCGCTTCCAGGCCGTCGACAACGGCGGCCAGCCGCAGGGCCAGCCGGCGGAGCTGACCGTGACCGTCAGCTCGACGGCGGCCGCGCGCCGCCCGGCCGCGCCGTAACCCGGCCGCCCCCGAGCGTTCGACGAGGCCCCGCCCGAAACGGCGGGGCCTCGTCGCATGTTGGGCCGTCGGCCGCCCGTGTCCCCGTCCGGCGCGCATCGTGCCGTCGTCTGACCCGTTCCGCACTCCCGCCCGCCAGCCCGCCGCCATGTCCAGCGCCTCCAAGCCCGCCGCCGCCGCGAAGCCCTCGTTCCTGCGCGGCCTGTTCGCGGGCGCGATCCACGACGACCTGCTCTTCCCGTACCCCGCCCCGCTCGAGCGGCGCGACGCGGGCGAGGCGCGCACGGTGCGCCGCCTCATCGCCGCGCTGCACGACATGCGCGACGCGGGGCTCATCGACTCGGCGCGCTTCGACGCCGAGGAGACGATCCCGGACGAGACGATCCGCGCGATGGCGGAGTCGGGGCTGCTCGGCATCACGGTGCCGCGCGAGTACGGCGGCTCGGGGCTCTCGAGCACGGGGTACGCGCGCGTCTTCGGCGCGGTGGCGTCGATGGACCCGTCGCTCGGCGTCGTCATCGGCGTGCACGCGGGGCTCGGGTGCAAGCCGCTCGTGCTCTTCGGCACCGACGAGCAGAAGGCGCGCTACCTCCCGGCGCTCGCGCGCGGCGAGACGCTCGCGGCCTACGCGCTCACCGAGCCGGAGACGGGCTCCGACGCGCAGCACATCGTCACGCGCGCGGAGCCCGACGGCGACGGCGGCTGGCGGATCACGGGGCGCAAGCACTGGATCGGCCTCGCGCACCGCGCGGGCGTCATCACCGTGTTCGCGCAGACGCCGACCACGGGGCGCGACGGCAAGCCGACGCAGCGCCCGACGGCGTTCATCGTCACGCCCGACATGCCGGGCTTCCGCGTGGTGGGCACGGTGCGGAAGATGGGGATCCGCGGCTCCACGCAGGCGGAGCTGGCGTTCACCGACTGCCAGGTGCCCGGCGACCACGTGCTCGGCCAGGTCGGGAAGGGCTTCTCGGTCGCGGTGAACGTGCTCAACGGCGGGCGTCTCTCGCTGGCGGCGGGATGCGCGCAGAGCGCGAAGGCGCTCGTGGGCGAGATGGCGCGCTACGCCGAGCAGCGCATCCAGTTCGGCGCGCCGCTGGCGAGCTTCGAGATCACGCAGCGCAAGCTGTCGACGCTGGCCGCCGAGGCGTACGCCGCCGACGCGATGGTCGGCCACCTGAGCGCGGCGCTCGACCGCGACGACGTGGACGCGGCGCTCGAGGCCGCGGCGGCGAAGGTGTTCGCGAGTGAGCTGATCTGGCGCGCCGCCGACGAGATGGTGCAGGTCGCGGGCGGCCGCGGCTACGTGATGCCGTATCCGTACGAGCGCATGCTCCGCGACGCGCGCATCAACCGGATCTTCGAGGGCGCGAACGACGTGCTGCGCATCTTCATCGCGCTCAACGGCGTCGAGGGGCCGGCGGAGCGGCTGCAGGAGCTGGGCGCCGCGCTGCGCAAGCCGATCCAGAACTGGAACGCGGTGGCGGGCTACGCGACCGACCGCGTGCGCACCGCGCTGCGCACGCCGACCGACGGCGTCGACGTGCGGCTGCACGCGCGCATGCTGCCGCACAAGCGCTTCCTCGAGAAGCACACGGCGGAGCTGAAGGGCGCGGCGCAGGCGGCGATCCTCGCGCACCGCAAGAAGCTGATCGAGCGGCAGCTCGTCACCGAGCGGCTCGCGAACATGGCGATCGAGCTGTACGCGCGCGCCGCGACGATCGCGCGCACGCAGCGCCTGCTGGAGGAGCGCGGCGAGGCGGGGTGCGCGCACGAGCTGGCGCTGTGCGACCTGTTCTGCGTGGAGAGCGGGCACCGCTTCCGCGAGCAGCGCCAGCTCCTCTCGGGGCGCGCGGACGCGGTGGACGACGTGCGGCGCGCGGTCGCCGCGCACGTGCGCGCGGCCGCGGGCTACGACGTCACGGACGCGGTGCTCGATCCGATCGGCGGCGAGACGGAGGATGCGCCGGCGAGCCCGCCCGCGCCGGCGACGAGTGGAGCGCCGGCGGAGGTCGTCGGCAGGAACTGAGGGGCGCTGCGGACGGCGGGCCGCGGGCCCCGAGGGCAGCGAGGGAGCTGCGCCGCCCCGCAGTCCTCGTCGTGGCGCATCGGTCGAGCGAACTGCTTGGACAGGATTGACAGGATGAGACGGATTGATGGGGATAGACGAGAGGTTGAAGCTCGAACCTCTCGCCCATCCGCATAGGTCCCATTCAATCCTGTCGATCCTGTCCAATGCCGTTCGGGTCCGGCGCACGGAGGCCCGAACGACAAAGGCAGCAGGGATGAAGATCGGAGAACGTCGGATCAACGTCGGATGGCTCCGCGTGGCGGCGGCGAACGTCGCACCACGCGGAGCCATCAGACGTTCATCAGACCTAGTCAGACGTTCATCCCTGCCGCCGTTCGCTCTTCAACGGTTCGTTCGCCGCGCTCGGGCCCCGCAGCCCGCAGCGCCGGTCTCAGCGGACCTCGAGCCCGAACCGGATCGTGCGCCCCGGCTGCGGGAGCCCGCACTGATCGTAGACCGTCGCGTCCCCGACGTTGTCGACGGCGAGCGTCGCGCGCAGCGCACGCAGCAGCCGCGCGCCGCGCCCGGTGCCCGCCAGCGACCAGCCGCGCGACAGCGCCGCGTCGCCCACCGTCTGCGCGCCCAGCGCGACCTGGCGCCCGAGGTCGGGATGCTGGCAGAACTGGCGGCCCGTGTAGCGCGCGAGCGCGCTCCCGCGCACGCCGAGCGGCAGCGGCACCCCGAGGTCGAGCGAGCCGCGCAGCTCCGGCTGGTGCTCCGGGCGGCGCTCGTTCGGCTCGCCCGCCGGCAGCGTCTCGTCGTAGAGGCGCACGCGCTGCGCGAGCAGGTCGCCCGTGATCGACACGCCGCGCAGCGACGCCGGCGCCCAGCCCGCGAGCAGCTCGACGCCGGTGCTGCGGATCTGGTCGCGGTTCACGCGGCGGAAGAGGCGGTTCGGGAGCGTGATGCGCACGACCGCGTCGTCCAGGCGGTGATGGAACGCCACCGTCTGCAGCGTGAGCCCCGCGCGCGCCGCGCCCTCGCCGCCGATCGTCGCGCCGGCCTCGAAGCCGAGCAGCTGCTCCGGGCGCAGGTTCGGGTTCGGATCGAAGCGGTTGAGGGCGCCCGAGTACAGCTCGCGCAGCGCCGGGAAGCGCGCGCGCCGGCTCGCCGACGCGTGCAGGCGCACCGCGTCCGACGCGGCGGCCGTCGCGCCGGCGCGCCATCCCCACCGCGACAGCGCGCCGAGCGCGGGCCGGCCGCCCGACTCGGGCGTGTCGGCCGCGTCGCGCACCACGCCTCCGCTCACCAGCACGCGCGAGAGCAGCGGCCACTCGACCTCCGCGCCGAGGCTCGTGAGGCGCTGGCGATAGCGCACCGCGGCGGCGGTCGGCCGCTGCGCGTCGAGCGTCTCGTCGTAGCGCACGTCGGCCATCGTGCCGCCCACGCGCAGCTCGCCCGCGCCCGGCAGCGAGTGCGCGGCCGTCAGGCGACCGCTCGCGGTGCGCTCGTCGCCCAGCTCGCGCGACGCGATCGTGCTGTACGTGCGATTGGTGTAGCTCTCGATCTCCACGTCGCTGCGGTACGCGCCGAGGCTCGCGTCCACGCGAGCGCGTCCGAGCGGCGTGGCGAGGTCGCCGGTGCCGGCGCTCAGCACGCCCAGGCCGCGCGACGACTCGGGATAGCGCCAGTAGCGCGGCGCGGTCACGTGCAGCTCGGGGGCGACGCCGCGGCTCGCGTCGTAGGCCGTGACGGTGCCGCCGACGTACGCGCCCGACGCGCCGTCCCACCGCGCGGCGACGAAGCCGTCGGTCTGCCGCAGGTCGGTGTTCGTGCGCAGGTCCGCGTCGTCCGCGTCGCCGGGATCGGGGGCGCCGCCGGTGACGCCGTCGCCTGCGCCGCCGCGGCGGCTGAGCGCGAAGCCGTCGCGCTGGCGGTAGGTCGCGCCGCCGCGCACCGAGAGCGTCCCGCCGCCGAGCGCCGTCGGCACGCCGCCGGCGGCGGTGAACACGCGGGCGCCGAACTGGTCGACGCCGGTGCCGAGCGTGAGGTCGGGCCGGTACTGCGCGACGCCGTCGGCGACCCCGACGCGTGCCGGCGCGTTCAGCTCGACGGCGATGACGCCGCCGAGCGCGTTGGGCCCGCCGAGCAGCGAGGAGAGGCCGCGCACGAGCGTCAGCCGCTGGATTCCCGTGCTCGGGATGAGCGACGCGTCGGTGCGGTGGTCCCACCCGAGCGTGAGCGGCAGGCCGTCGAGCATCAGCGCCGCCTGCCGCGAGTCCGACCCGCGGACCGACAGCTCGACCTCGCCGCGCGAGTTCTGGCGCACGAGCACGAACGGCGTCTGCCGCAGCACCTGCTCGAGCGACGGCGCGGGCTGCGTCGGCACGGGGAGCGAGTCCGGGCGGACCACCACCGCGCCCGCCCCGCCGACGGTGGTCGGCGCGCGCGTGCCGGTCACCACGACCGGCTCGATGCGGCGGGTGGTCGTGTCGCGGGCGGCCGGGGTCTGCGCCTCGGCGGGCGCGCTCGCCGAGAGGGCGGCGAGCGCCGCGCCGGCGGCCAGACGCCGGTGCGCGATGGGAGCGGAGCGGTGGGTCGGGCGGGCGGTCATCCAGGTCCCGAGGGAGAGGGGAGCGACGCCCGGCGAACGCGGCGGCATCGACTGTCCTGGCAGGGTACGCGCGCACGTGCGCGAATGCTGCGCCACGCCCGCGCGCGGCCGCCGGGCGCGGGCACGAGCCTTGTGATGGCTGGCCGGCCCCACCCCGGAGAGCCCCGCGTGCGCACCACGACACCCGAGCCGCGGCAGGTCGTGCTCGACTTCACGGGCGTCGCGGCGACCGCCGAGCGCCGCGACGTCTCGGCCGTGACGGCCGCCGGCGAGCATCTCTGGATCGGCACCGACGAGGGGACGCGCCTGGTGCGGCTGACGCGCCTCGCGCCCGACCGATGGGGCGAGGCGGTCTCCGTGCCGCTCGACACGCTCGTGTCGCTCCCGAGCGGCGCCGACGACGAGATCGACGTCGAGGGGCTCGACGCGTCCGATGGCTGGCTCTGGGTCGTGGGGTCGCACAGCATCCGCCGCCGCACGCCCGGCGACGAGGGGACGCCGGAGGAGCGGCTCGCCCGGCTGGCGGAGACGACGCGGAAGGGGAACCGCCACCTGCTCGCGCGCGTCCCGCTGGCGCCCGACGGCGGCGCCGTGCGCGCGGCCATCGACGCCGAGGGGGCCACGCGTCCCGCGGCCCGCCTGCGGGGCGGCCGCGCGCGCGACGCGCTCACGCGCGCGCTGCGGAAGGATCCCCACCTCGCGCCCTTCCTCGACATCCCGGGCAAGGACAACGGCTTCGACGTCGAGGGGCTGGCGGTCGACGGCGAGCGCTGCTGGCTCGGGCTGCGCGGGCCGGTGCTGCGCGGGCTCGCGGTCGTCCTCGCGATCGAGCCACGCCCCGCGCGCGACCGGGACGACGCGCTGCGCCTGAGGCGCTGCGGCCCCGACGGACGGCGCTACGAGAAGTTCTTCCTCGACCTCGCGGGGCTGGGCGTCCGCGAGCTGTGCCTGCACGGCGACGACCTGCTGATCCTCGCCGGGCCGACGATGCCGCTGGACGGGCGCGCGGTCGTGCTGCGCTGGCGCGACGCGCGGCACGCGCGCGGCGACGCGCTCGTCGAGCGCGAGGCGCTGGAGGTCGTGCTGGAGCTGCCCTACGGCCGCGGCGTCGACGAGGGGGTGGAGCATCCCGAGGGGATCGCCGTCGTGGGCGACGCGCGGCCGGCGCTGCTCGTCGTGCACGACTCGCCCGACCCGCGCCGCCTGCGCGGCGACGCGCTGCTCGCCGACGCGTATCCGCTGACGTGAGCGCGTCGCGCGGCGCGCGTCAGAACGCGAGCCGCACGCCCATCCCGCCGGGCATCGGCACCAGCCCCACGCGCGCCGGCAGCGACACCAGCTCCCAGCGCTCGCGGCCCACGCCGGCGCCGATCAGCGCGCCCGTGAGTGCACCGACGCCGGTGCCGGCGACGGTCATCACGCCGAGGACCACCGGACCGAGATAGCAGTAGTCGTAGCAGCGGTTGCGCTGGTCGCGGCTCCAGTCGTACCAGAGCATCCCCCCCGTGAGCGCGGCGCCGGGGATCGCGATCGCCAGCGCGCCGATCGCCGCGCCGCGCCGCGCGCCCGCGCCGCGATCCACGCCCTGGGATCGTGCCAGCTCGGTGACGTCGCGCCACGCGATCGTCAGCGTCGTGGTGTCGCCGCGCACGCGCCCCTCGGCGAGCACGGTCAGCGAGTCGGCACGCGACGCGATCGCGCGCGCGCGCCGGCGGTCGAGTCCCGCGCGCGGCGCGGTGACGCGCACCACGGCCCCGCTGTCGACGCGCGCGACGCGCGCGACGGGCGCGCCGGTCGGGTCGGGCGCGGCGGGATCCTGCGCGGCGAGCGGCGGGACGGCGGCGACGGCGAGGAGCGCGCACGCGGCGCGCACGAGCCGGGGCGAGAGACGCGAGGCGGATGGAATCGATGCGGCGAACGGCATGTCCGGATCCTGCGCACGGGACCGCGCGCTGTCCACCGCCGCGGCGTTCACCCCTTGTTCGCCACCCGGCGGCGATCGACCTTGGACGCGATGGCCACCCGCCCCGCGCCTCCCGAGCCCGCGCCGCACGCGCCGCACGCGCCGCACGCGCCGTCCGCCCCGCCGGTGGCGCCCGACGCCGAGCGCGCGACGCCGCGCTGCGCGAACTGCGACACGCCGGTCGACGACGCGTACTGCCCCCACTGCGGCCAGGAGCAGCACGACCTGCACCGGTCGATGCGCAGCCTGTTCGCCGAGGCGCTCGACTCGCTCGCGGGCTGGGACGGGAAGATCCCGGCGACGCTCTGGCTCCTCGTGCGGCATCCGGGCCGGCTGACGACGGAGTTCCTCGCCGGCCGGCGCGCGCGCTACCTGCGGCCGCTGCGCCTCTATCTCACGCTGAGCCTCGTCTACTTCGTCACCCTCAACCTCGACTGGGGCGACGACGACCGCGTGCTCAACGTGCAGACGAGCGGGCCGGCCGACCGCGCCGAGGCGCGCGCGGACTCGATCGCCGAGGCGCGCACGGACTCGATCGCGGACGCGCGGGCCGACTCGATCGCCGGCGCGGCGGCGGCGCGCGCACCGCGCCGGGCGCGCGCGACGCCCGACACCACGACGCTGGGCGGCCGCCTCGAGCACGCCTTCGAGCAGCGCGTCGAGCGCTTCCAGCGGCTGCCCAAGGAGCAGCGCAACCGCGCCTTCACCTCGGCGTTCTTCGGCCAGCTGTCGAACATGGTGTTCGCGCTCGTGCCGGTGTTCGCGCTGCTGCTGCGCGTGACGTACCGGCGCGCGCCGCTCTTCTATGCCGAGCACCTCGTGCACGCCCTGCATCTGCACGCGTTCGCGATGCTCGTCATGACGGTGGTGCACTTCACGCCGGGCGCCTGGTCGGTCCTGCCCTTCCTCGCGCTGCCGGCGTACGTCTGGGTCGCGCTGCGGCGCGTCTACGGCGGCTCGGCGCTGCGCACGACCGTGAAGTCGGCGCTGATCTTCGGCGGCTACGGCATCGCGCTGACGATCGCGATGTCGCTGATGGCGCTGGTGATCCTCTTCTTCGTCGTCGTCGACTGAACGACGGCCCCCGCGGCGCGCGCCCGACGGCTCCGCCTCGCGTGCGGGCGCGGCAGCGAGGCGCAGACACCGCGCGCCGCCGCTCAGGGCACGATGAGCAGCCCCACGCGCGAGCCGAAGTCGTCGTCCGCGCCGGCGAGATTGGCGGGCACGCGCCACGCGCCGCCGTCGGCGCGCACGGTGAGGCGCCGCGTGCCGCGCGGCAGCGCATCGGCGAGCACCCACGCATCGCCCTCCCGCACCAGCGCGACCGGGCGCCAGTCGGTCCAGTCGCCGCGCACCTCCACCGACCGCGCGCCCGGCGCCCGCACGCGCAGCCGGCGCGTCTCGCCCGGGCCGTCGGCCGCCTCGGCGACCGGCGCGTCGAGCGTGGCCACCGGCGGCGGCGCGGCCGGCGCGATCGCGACGCCGCTGCCGCTCGTGGCCGGGGCGAGACGCCAGCGCAGCCCAAGCGACAGGTGGCGCACCGCCGGCATCCCGCGCAGCGGGTCGGCCATCTGGTCCCCGGCCGACGCGACCACGCCCACGCGCGGCAGCGCCCACCAGACGCCCGAGGCCAGCACGATCCCGCGCACCCCGTCGAACTGCGCCGGGGCGCGCCGCACGCCGGTGGAGACGGCCAGCTCGCCGCGCCGCCCGCGCCACGCGACGGCGCCGGTCAGGTCCACGGCGACCACGGGGCGCACGGTGCCGCCGGCCGCGGCGAACCCGTTCGTCGGCGTGGTCGGCGCGTTCACGATCACGGGCCCGAGGCTCGGGACGCCGAGCGGCGTCGGGGCGGCCGGCGGGCCCCCGGTGGCGCTGTCCAGGCGCGCGCGCTGCGCCGCCAGGGCGAGCGAGATCGTCGGCCCCGAGGCGCGCCACCAGAGCCCCGCGTCGGCGGCGGCGATCGGCGCCTGCAGCCCCTCGCGGGTGAGGAAGCCGCCGCCCGCGCCGACCCAGGCGCCCCACCCGCCCCACCGCTCGCCGGCCAGCCGTCGCCGCGCGAGCCCCAGCAGGTGCGCCGCCGGCGTGCCCCCGCGGTAGCGCAGCCCGGTCGCGACCCCGCCCAGCTCCCACGCGCCGCTGCGCCCCGGCGACCAGGCGCCGGCCACCACGCCCTGCGCCGCCCACCGGTCGGACGAGGCCAGCGTGGCGGCGCCGGTGAGGTCGATCGTCGAGCGCTCGCCGGAGACGCCCCAGCTCGCGGCCAGCGTGGGCGCCGTCACGCGCGCCACGTTCGCCTGGTCGAGGGTCGCCCCGCCGGCGTCGATGCTCGCGCGGTGCACGAGCTGCGCGCGGACCGGCGCCGCGCTCAGGACGAGCGCGGCGCTCGCGAGGAGGGCCGGGAAGACGGAGCGGGAACGGCGTGACGCGCGCACCCCGCCACGATAGCACGGTACGCGGCCGCCGCCAGCCTATGCGCGCCCCGCGCGCGGGGCGCGCGCCCGGTTCCGACCGGTGCGGCCGCCCCGCGCGTCAGGGGCGGGCGCGTCCGGGCTGGTTGGCGCCCTCGGCGGCCGGGCCCTGGATGGTCGTCGGGATCGGCCCGACGTTCGGCACCGGCAGCGCTGCCACGAGCGCGCGGGTGCGCAGCTCGAGCGCCGTCACCGCGGCGATCCCCTCCGTCAGGTCGCGCTGCACGTCCTGCCCCAGCGCCAGCAGCTGCGCGTCGCTCGCGCGGCGCTGCATCAGCCGCCCCACCGCCTGGGTCGCGTCGCTCACCGGCACGCCGCGCGAGACCAGCTGCGCCAGCACGCCCAGCGCGACCGCGGTCGAGCGCCGCTTGGACAGCTCGCGGAACCCGCGGAGCACCTCGGCCGGGACGCCCATGGCCAGCGCGTCGGCGCCGGCCGTCACCTCGCGGTCCGTCACCGCCGGCTTGAGCGCCTCGCGCGACGTCGCCAGCCGCGCCGCCATCGCGCGCACCGCGGCCTCGATCCGCGCCGGCGGCGCGTCCTTCTCGACCCCCTCCAGCGCCTTCGCGATCAGCGGCTCCAGCGGCAGCTCGCGCCGGTGCGCGTCGGCCAGCACCTCGGCCACGGCGCGGCGGACGCGCGGATCGCGGATCCCCTCCAGCCGCGCCACCGCGCTGGCGATCGTCGTCGCGGCCCCCGGCGTCGCGAGCCCGGTGGGCGAGACCGGCACCGCCTGCGCGCGCGCGGCCGCCGGCACCGCGCCGAGCAGCCCCGCGAGCGCGACGCCGAGCCGCGTCGCGCGGCGGATCGAGTGGCGCATCGTCAGCGCACCCCGACGACGACCACCGAGTGGTCGCGCCCGTAGTCGACGTCGCGCGTCACGGGCACGCGCGGGTCGGTCACCCAGCTCGAGTCGTTCACGACGAAAGCGTAGGAGTGGCGGCCCGGCGCGAGCGGCACGGTCGCGGTCCACGTCCCGTCCTCGCTGCGCACGAGCGGCGTCGCCTGCGGGTCCCAGCCGTTGAAGTCGCCGACGAGCGACACGCGCCCGGCATCGGGCCGCCGCAGCAGGAACGCCACCGGGAGCGGGGCGTCGGCCTCGGCGCCGGTCGCCGCGGGCAGGAAGTCCACCAGGCCGTCCGGATCGGGCGACGCCACGGGCATGGTCGACCGAACGGCCAGCTTCGGCGTCGCCTCCTCGCGCTCGCGGGCGGTCAGCAGCGCCGCCGTCCCCAGCCCCGCCGCGAGGACGAGCCCCGCGGCCACGCGCCATCCGCCGCCGAAGCCGCCGAGCGCCCCCAGCGTCCGGCCGCGGCGCCCGACGCGCTCGCCGGGACGATGGCCGCGCGCCACCGCGGCGGCCACGACACGGTCCACCGCGCCCGGCGGCACCGGGGGGAGCCCGCGCAGCACGCCCACCGCGGGCGCGAGGCCGGCCACCTGGTGCGCCTCGTCGGGGTCCAGCGTCGGACGCCCGTCGTGCGGGGTCGTGCTCATGCGATCGCCTCCTGGAGTCGCGCGCGGAGCGCGTCGCTGGCGCGCTTCACCCGCATCTTGAGCGCGGACAGCCCCGCGCCGGTCACGTGCATCATCTCGGCGTATTCGAGTCCCTCGACGTGGCGCAGCAGGAAGGCCTCCCGCTGCTCGGCGGGCAGCCCGTCGAGGGCGTGCCGCACCGCGTCGTACAGCGCGTCGTCTCCCTCGGCGCCCCAGCGCGCCGGCAGCTGCGCCAGCACGTCGTCGGCGTCGTCCACTGCCGCCCGCCGCCACCACTTCCGGCGCACGAGCGTGCTGCGGCACCGGTTGGCGAGGATGCGGAAGAGCCACGGCTCGAACGGCGCGCCGGGGCGGAAGCGCGGCAGCGCGTTCCAGACGCGCACGAAGGTGTCCTGCACCGCCTCCTCCGCGTCCTCCGCGGCGAGGCCCATGTTGCGCGCGAAGCGCAGGCAGCGCGCGTAGTGCGCGTCCACCAGCCGGCGGAACGCCTGCGGGTCGCCGTCGCGCGCGTCCTGCACGAGCGCCCCGACGTCGACGGCGCCGCCGCTCCACGCCGCCTCCTGGGGAACGCGCGCGGTCGGCGTGCCGCCGGTCGCGTCCGACGAGGGCTCCAGTCGCATCGGCCGCGCGCTCACGCCAGCCCCGCGCAGCCGCGCGCCTGCGGCGCGCGCCGTCCGCGCCCGCCGAGCGACGCGGCCCACGCGCGGAACGCCACCCGGCGCCGGCGGACGAATCGGACGACGCGGCTCCCCACCGACGGCCGGCGCACCGGCGTCGCCGGCGTCACGGCGCGCCCGACGGCGGCCAGCACCCATGCCTCGAGCCGCGCGTCGTCCGGCGCCTCGCGGCGCGCGAACCAGAGCGCCACGTACGCGTCCAGCACCGCCCGCTCGGCCGCGGCCTCGTTCGGGGTGAGCGTGCGCGCGACCGCGAGCCCGCGCGCATAGGTCGTGTCGGCGAGCCGGGCGAGCGCCGCGGCGTCGCCGGCACGAAGCCGGGCGGCGAGCGAGTCGGGGAGCGGGAGTCGTGCGGTGCTGGACATGGTCGTTGGCCTCGTGCCGGAGTACCCGGAGCGGGCCGAGCGCGTCACAAGCTACTGCCTCAGCGCCGAGCGTTCAGCGTTCAGCGTTCAGAGGGGCTCCTCGGCAGAGATGGATCGTCCCGGCCGAGGAGCCCCTCTAAACGCTGAACGCTGAACGCTGAACGCTGAACGCTTACCGCTGACCGCTGACCGCTGACCGCGTCAGCTGCCGTGCCCTTCCTTCCGCTTCGGCTGCTCGTTGTGGTTCAGCTCCACCGGGCTCTCGGCCTGCCCCTGCCGCGCGTGCGAGCGCCAGCCGTGGCGGTCGTCGCCGTCGGCGGGGTTGTTCTGCACGAAGGGCATGCCCGCCGCGCCCGAGCGCGTCTCGTCGGCCATCGCGCGCATCCCGTGCCCCTCGTGCCCGCGCTGGTTGTCGCGCTTCAGGTCGTCGTCGAAGGCGTCGGGGCGGTCGCTGCGGTGGCGCGTCTTGTCGTTGCCCTCCGGACCGGTCGGGTTCGTGTCCGTGCCCCGCGCATGGTTGCCGACGTTCTCGCGGGCGTCGCCGCGCGCCTCCGCGCGCGAGTCGCTGTGCACGCTGTCGCGCGCGTCCGGCCCCGGAATGTCGCGGGCGTCGTCGTTGTCCCGGTACTTCTCCCGATCGCTGCCGCTCGTGTTGCCGTCCCGATTCGCCATGGTCGCCTCTCCCGTGGAATGGACCGGCTCACCGGGCAGCGGCCGTGCCAGGGGCCGTCGACGGCCCGGCCTCGCGGGGGGCGCCGGCCTGCGCGCCCCCGCGTAGCCGTCCTCAGGCGCCGAGCGTGCCCGACCGGCGGCGGCGCGCGGCGGCCCCGACGCCCACGAGCCCCGTGGCGAGCAGCGCCCACGTGCCCGGCTCCGGCACGGTGCTGATGGCGGCGTCGCGGACGGTGATGTTCGGCGCGCCGTAGATCGTCGCCGTCTGCGTGGCGTGGGAGGCCCCGGCCGGCTGGAACCACGAGCGCTCCACCGTCACCAGCCCGTCGTCGGCCACGGCGATCGTGCCGTGCGGCGGCAGCGCGGGGTTGTAGTTCTCCTCGCCCACGCCGTAGCCGAACCCGTACAGCCCGAAGTGCGTGTTGGCCGCGACGTACAGCGGCGTGTCGAGATCGATGAAGCGGTAGCCGCCGACGAGCGTCCCCACGGTGCCGCTGAAGGTGTAGACGCCCCCGATCTCCTGGCCGTTCTGCCGGTTCCAGAGCCGCACCGTGATCGTGCGGTTGAAGCCGTCGTAGTCGTCGTCGAACGCGCCGATGCGGGTGATCTCGATCGCCCGGGCGCCCGTCCGCAGGTCGAAGCCGAGCAGTCCGTCGAACCCCTGGTTGCCGGACGTCGGCGCGATCGAGAAGAGGTCCGTCTGCGCGACCGCGGCGCGTGGACCGGCGACGAGCGCCACGACCGCGGTCATGGCGCCGAGGAGGAACGTGCGGGTGCGGTGGAACGGAGGCATGGGAAGCCGGGGTGCGGGGCGGCGCCGCGCGGAATGCCGTTTCCGCCCGGGCCCGCCGTCGTGAGGGTGAGGAGCCGCACGCTACGGCTCGCCAGCCCGGCCGGCATGTGGCAGCTGACCCATGATCGCGACGTCATCCGTGTCCCCGTCCAGCGGCCGCGGATCGTCCACAAGGGAGGACAATCGAACGCAAACATGCGGTGGAGCGACGCGCCGGCAACCGTCACGGAGGGCACGCGTTAGCTCCCCTCACGGCAGAGGCGGCCGTGGGCTTGCCCTGCGGCGGGGGCACACGAGCCGCCGGCGCACCGCCGATCCGGCCTGCACACTTTCGCGTCCGATCGATCATGTCCGCCGCTTCCGTCCACCCGCTGTCGCGCGCCGCCCGCCGCGCGACGTCCGTCCTCCTGCTCGCCCTCGCCGCCTGCGACGGCTCGTCGGCCGTCCTCGAGCCGAACCCCGTTCCCCCGCCGCCGGCGGTCGTGGCGCAGATCGACATCACCGCCTCGACGGCGCCCTTCCTCGTCCACGACACGCGGCGGCTGCAGGCGCGCGCGTTGTCGGTCGACGGGTTCACGCTGCACGACCGCGTCATCACCTGGGCGAGCAGCGACACGAGCGTCGCCGGGGTGACGGCCGACGGCGTCGTCTTCGCCCGTTCGATCGGCCGCGCCGTCATCAGCGCCACCGCCGGCGTCGCGCGCGCCGAGTTCGTGGCGGTCGTCGAGCCGATCGCCGTGCACTCGGTCGTCATCCGGCGCGCCGTCACGACGCTCGCGGCGGGCGACACCGGCAGCTTCGCGGCGACGCTCCGCGCCAGCGACGGCCGCGAGCTCGCCGACCGGTACGTCGCGTGGAGCAGCAGCGACACCTCGGTCCTGGTCGTCAACTTCCGCGGGCAGGTGCGCGGCGTGCGCGCGGGGACGGCGCGCATCGTCGCCGAGAGCGAGGGGAAGTCCGCCTCGATCAATGTCACGGTCACCCCGGGCCCGCTCGGCGCCGAGGCGACGTGGTTCGTGCGCGTGAGCGATCTGGTGGGGGCGGCGGTGCGCTGCGAGGTCACCGGCATCCGCCTCCGCATCGCGCAGCGCGGCGCGCTGGTCGAGGGCGAGGTGGTCGGCGGCGCGAACACCTCGTGCAGCCCGATCCCCGGCGCGCAGCCGCCCTACGCCACGCCGCTGCCGCCGGTCGGCGAGATCACGGGCGAGGTGCACGGCCGCACGGTGACGCTGCGCGCGACGCAGCACCGCTGGACGTTCGAGGGCACGCTGTCGGCCGACGGGCGCACGCTCGAGGGCAAGGCGACGGTGATCGACCCGCCGGTGTGGATCGAGTGGGGGAGCAGCATCGCCGCGATCCGCACGGGGCGCTTCGTCGCCGCGCGCTGAGGCGCCGCGCCCCCCGCAACGCCGACGGGGCGTCGACGCGTGCTGCGTCGACGCCCCGTCGGCACGCGAGTCGCGCGATCAGATCGCCGGCTGCACCACGCCGCGGCACTCGCCGAAGCCGATGCGCGGCGCGCCCTCGCGCTCGCAGTACGCGCGCAGGATCACCTCGTCGCCGTCCTCCAGGAACGCGCGCGTCTCGCCGCCCGGCAGCGCGAGCGGCTCGGCGCCGCGCCACGTGAGCTCCAGCAGGCAGCCGCGCGAGTCCTTGGCCGCCCCCGAGATCGTGCCGCTGCCCAGCAGGTCGCCCGCGCGCATGTTGCACCCGTTGCTCGCGTGGTGCGTGAGCAGCTGCGCGATCGTCCAGTACATGTCGGCGAACGAGCCGCGCGAGAGCCGCACCGGCGCCGCGTTCGCCTCGCGCATGCGCGCCGTCTGCAGCCACGCCTCGACGGTGACGTCGAAGCCGCCGCGCGCCTGATCGACGACGGAGCTCAGGTACGGCAGCGGCGCCGGATCGCCGGCGTCGCGCGCGCGCGCCGGCACGCGGTACGGCTCGAGCGCGTCGAGCGTCACGACCCACGGCGAGACGGTCGTCGCGAAGCTCTTGGCGAGGAACGGCCCGAGCGGCTGGTACTCCCACGCCTGCAGGTCGCGCGCGGACCAGTCGTTCAGCAGCACGAGGCCGAACAGGTGCGCCTCTGCCTCGTCGATCGGGAGGCGCGAGCCGAGCGCGGTGCCCGGGCCGACGAAGGCGCCGAGCTCCAGCTCGTAGTCCATCGAGCGGCTCGGCCCGACCGTCGGCACGTCCTCCTGCGGACCCTTGCGCTGCCCCACCGGACGCCGCACCGGCGTGCCGCTGACGACGATGCTCGACGCGCGCCCGTGGTAGCCGATCGGCACCCACTTGTAGTTCGGCAGCAGCGGGTTGTCGGGGCGGAACATCCCGCCGACGTTCGTCGCGTGCGAGATCGACGCGTAGAAATCGGTGTAGTCGCCGACCTCCGCCGGCACGAACAGCTCGGCCTCCGCCATCGGCACGAGGATGCGCGCCGCGCGCTCGCGGTCGTAGCGCGTGGGCGACCCGCCGGCGAGCAGCACGTGGCTCACCTGCCGGCGCAGCATCGTCCAGTGCGGCCGTCCGAGCGCGAGCAGCGGGTTGAGCGACGGCGACGCGCACGCGAGCGCCACGGGGCTCTCCTGCACGTCGCCGAGCAGCCCCTCGCTGAGGCAGGCGCAGAGGTCGAGGATCTGGTCGCCGATCGCCACGCCCACGCGCGGCATCTCGCTCGTGCCCGCGCGGCGGAAGACGCCGAACGGCAGGTTCTGGATCGGGAAGTCGGTGGCCGGGTCGTGCGCGGACTCCACCCAGCTGATCAGCGTCGGGTCGTTCGTGTCGGCCATGAAGGGCTCAGCCCGGCCACCAGCCGAGCGATTGAAGGTCGTGCATGGGCTCCTCGAAGGAGCACGAGCCGAACGCGACGAGTCGGTGCGCGCGCGTCGCGGCGATGTCGGCGACGCTGGTGCGAAGCCCGCGCCACTCGGCGCCCGCGTCGTCGAACGCGATCGTGGCGGCGTCACGCTCCTCGAGCAGCGGCGCGACGTCGGCGGGCGCGTGGCCCGCGTGCAGCAGCGCGGCGGCGAGGAACAGATTGACGAACCCGAACATCGTCCCGCGGGCGCAGTCCGGCTCGTAGGTGAGCGCGCGCTCGGAGCGCAGCGGATGGTGCAGCCCCGCGGTGCACTTGCCCGCCACGTCGTGCGCCGCGCACGCGACGAGGAAGGCGAGCACCGTCTCGGGCGGCGGGAACGCGTCGGGCGTGACGCCGCCGGTGCGCAGCTTGAGGCGCACGCCGCGCGCGGCGGCGACTTCGGCGTACGGCGCGGCGGGCGCGCCCCACGGCAGCTCCACGTACAGCGACGCGACGTCGACGAGCCCCGCGTGCGTGAGCGCGTCGGCGAGGCGCGCGACGTCGTCGGGGGCGGCGGCCTTGGCCTCCAGCGCGTCGATGAGCGCGCGGCCGCCCTCCATGCCCGGCGCGTGGCGCGCGTTGAAGGCGACCACCGCCCGCAGATCGGCCGCGGCGTCGGCGCCCACGAGCGCGCTCAGCGTCCACGGCTCGGGCGCGTCCGGCGGCTCCGCGTTGGTGGGGAGCAGCGCGCCCGCGGCGGCCTCGAACTCCTCCAGCCGCGCGACGGGCACCACGAAGCGGCCGAGCATCCAGCGCGCGTCGGCGCCGCGATAGGCGGCATGGCGACGGACCGCCGGCGCCATCGCCAGCCCGGCCGGGGGAAAGAGCCCGGCGTAGTCCACGATGTGCGCGAGCAGCGTGCGGAGGGCGAGCATGCGGCAAACCTAACACGGCGCTGCGGCCTGCGAATCCCGAGACGGACGCTGCGGACTGCGGGCTACGGATCGGACGTCGGGATGCCCCGTCGTTCAGATCCGCAGCCCGCAGTCCGCAGCGTCCGCCGCGACGGCGCCTGGCCGCCGCGCGGCGACGAGTTAGGGCGCCGCCTGTCGCTGCGCCTGCGCCCGCGCCGCCGCGCTCGCGGTGATCGCGACCTCGACGCGCCGGTTCTGCTGGCGTCCCTGCTCGCTGTCGTTCTGCGCCACCGGCTCGCCCTCGCCGCGCCCCGCGGTGCGCACGCGCTCGCGCGGCACGCCCTGCGCCGCCAGGTACGTCGCCGCCGATGCCGCGCGGCGCTCCGAGAGGCGCTGGTTGTACGCGTCCTCGCCCTGCGCGTCGGTGTGGCCGACGATCAGCAGGTCCGAATCCGGGTAGCGGCTGAAGTTCGCCGCCAGCTCGCGCAGGTTCGCGCGCGCGGGCTCGCGCAGCACGTCGGAGTCGAAGTCGAAGAGCAGCCCGCTGTCGAACGTCACGAGGATGCCCTCGCCCACGCGCTCGACGCGCGCGCCCGCGATGGTCTGCTCCAGCGTCTTCGCGCGCTGGTCCATCTGATGGCCGATGATCGCGCCCGCCGCGCCGCCGACCGCCGCGCCGATGATCGCGCCGCGCGACGTGCTGCCGTTGGAGCGGCCGATCAGCCCACCGGCCACCGCGCCCGTCGTCGCGCCGATGACCGCGCCCTTCCCCTTGCTCGACTCGAGCGACGCGCAGCCCGTCGAGCCGACGGCCAGCGACGCGGCCCCGAAGATCAGCGCCGTGCGGCGCGTCCAGACGTTGGTAAACGGCATGTCGTCCTCTGCTCTGGGTGAGGGAGCGCAGGGCCGCACGTTCGGCCCGCGCTCACCAACTGTACCCGCCTCACCAAGGCAGGGTTCGTGCGCGCGTGGCACGAGGCGTCACGGCGTGATGCGCGACACACGCGGCGGGCCGCGTCGCACCGCGACGACGTCAGATGACATCAGATGACATCAGATGACATCAGATGGCATTAGCTGACGTCAGATGACGTCACGCGAACCGCGGCGCGCGCTTCTGCAGGAACGCCGTCACGCCCTCCACGAAATCCGGCGCGTGGAAGCACGCATCCTGGTGCACCGCCTCGAACTCCAGCGCGCCCGCGAGATCGCTCGACTCCCCGTGCTGCAGCCCCGCCTTGATGGCCGCGATCGCGACGCGCGGCGCGCGCGCGAGCCGCTGCGCGATCTCGTCGACCGCCGCGTCCAGCTGCTCCGCCGGCACCACGCGCGAGACGATGCCGAGTCGCTCCGCGTCGCGCGCCGCGATCAGATCGCCGAGCGCCATCAGCTCGAACGCCTTGTGATAGCCGACGAGGCGCGGGAGCGTGTACGTACTGCCGCCGTCGGGCATGAGGCCGATCTTCACGAACACCTGCCCGAACGTCGCCTGCTCGCTCGCGACGATGACGTCGCACGCGAGCGCGAAGTTCATCCCCACACCCGCCGCGGGCCCGTGCACGCGCGCGATCACCGGCTTGCGCAGCGCGCGGATCGCCAGCACCACGGGATTGTTGTAGTCGCGCAGCGCCGCCGTCACGTCGAAGCGCGCGATCTCCTCGGCGCTCGTCGCCGCCAGGTCGGCGCCCGCGCAGAACGCCTCGCCCGCGCCGGTGAGCACCACCACGCGCGACTCGTCGTCGGCCGCCGCGGCGATCGCGGCGCGCAGCGCGGCGAGCGTCGGCAGGTCCACCGCGTTGCGGCGCGCCGGGCGATCGATGGTGATGCGGGTGACGGCGCCCTCGCGGGCGACGTGCACCGTCGAGGCGGGCGCGGCGGAGGCGGCGGGCGCGGCGGCCGTGGACATCGGCGGGATCCTCGGGCGAAGGGCGGGACCGAACGGCGTTCGGCTCGCCGGCCAAGGTAACCCGCGGCCGGATGCGCGCGAGCCCCGATCGCCGGGTGGGCGATCGGGGCTCGCGCGGACGAGTGCGTGGGGCTCAGCGCGGCCGGGTCGCGACCTGGCGCAGGATGGTGCCCGCGGCGCCGCCCACCGGCCCGCCCCAGCCGCCCGACGGCAGCCCGGGGAAGCGCCGGTTGATCGCGCCCTGCACGCCGCCGCCCATCTGGCCGCCGCGGCGACCCGGGAAGTCGCGCTCGCAGTGATCGATGTCGCCGGCGCCGCCCCGGATGATCACGCCGCCCCAGCCACCGCCGCCATCGCGCCCGCGGCGTCCCCGCTCGCCCTCGCTGCGGTCGCCCTGCGCGACCGCCGGCTCCTCGGCCTGACCGACGGGGACCGGCCGCACCGGCTCGGGCGCGGGCACGACCGCCGGCTCCGGGCTCGGGGCCGCGTCGACGCCGGGCGCCGCCGGGGCCTCGACCATCGCGACCGTCGGCGCCGGTTCCTCGGCCGCCGCGGGGGCGGGCCGCGTCTCGGCGACGCGGCGCACCCCGGTCGCGGGCGCGCGGTGTCGTGCGGTTCCGCGACGGTCGGCGCGCGTCGTCTCGCGCCCCTCGCCGCTCGGCCGCCCCTCGACCGCGCTCACGAAGCGCGCGGCCGGCGCCTCGCGCCCGCTCGCCAGCTCCACGCTGGCCGCGGCGGCCAGCTGCAGGTCGCGGCGCAGGCCGTCGTCCAGCGCCGCCGTCGAGGCCGCCCCGTTGCCGCCGCCGCACGCGCTCACGGCGAGCGCGGCCGCCAGCGGGGCCGCCGTCCAACCCATCCGTCTCCCGATCCGTCGCACGGGCTCCTCCCGCTCTCACGCGTCGCTGCGCCGACGCGCGATCTCGCGCGCGGCGCACGGGCCACGAGGGCATGGGCCGCGCCGCGGCCGCTCCCCAGGGAACTTCTCGCGATGCCCTCGAAATCGTCCCCGCGTGATGACGCCGCCCGTCCACTCGCGGGGACGGGCGCGTCGTCGCCGGAGTCAGAACGGCGGCGCGTGCGGCATCCCGACCGGGACCGGCCCGCCCGGGCGCGGCCCGCCCATCGGCCCACTGATGCGCAGCGTCGCCGTGCGCTGCCCGAGCGCGACCGGCATCGCGCGCGTGCGCGGGAGATCGCGCTCGCACTGGTCGTCGCCCACCGCGCCGCCGCGCAGGACCACGCCGACCAGCATCGTCGACGCCCCCTCCTCGCCCGCGTAGCGCTGCAGGCGCTCCGTCGCCGGCTCGGGGGTCGGCACCAGCGCGGTCGTCGCGACCGGCGCCGCGGCGGCCGGCGTCGACGCCGTCGTCACGGGCGTCGCGCGGCCGAGCGCGCGCGCCACACGGTGCGCCCGGCGGGGTGCCCGCGCGGCGGCGCGCGGCGCCGAGGCGGGACGCGCCTCCTCCGCCGCCGGCAGGAAGCGCGTGCCCTGCCCGCCCGGCTCCGCCAGCGCGACCGCCGCCGCGGCGGCCAGGCGCAGATCCCGTTGCAGCGCCGCGTCGGCACGCCCGGACTCCGCGGCCCGCTCGCCGCATCCCGCCACCAGCACCCACGCGGCGACCACGCCGCCGACCGCGCCACGTCCCGCTGTCCGCATGACTCGTGTCCTCCACTCCGTCACAGGTGGAACGGCGCACGGCGGCGTGCGGGCACTGGCCCGCCGCTCGCGGGTATGCGCGCCGGCAGCGCTCGCCCGCCGCACGGACGAGGCCACGCGCACGCCTCCCGCCGTCCTCCCCCGCGCCATCGCCATGCGCCACGCCTTCCCCCGCCCGACCGCCCGCGCGGCGCTCGCCGCCCTGTCCGCGCTGGCCGTCGCCGCGTTCGCGGCCGCCTGCCGCCCCGAGCGCGCCGAGACCGCGCCCGCCGACGGCCGCACCCCCGACGCCGCCACGCGGGCCGCCGCGCTCGCGGACACCCTCGGCGGCCTCGTGTCCGACGCGTACGACTTCTCGCGCCCCGACCCGGTGGGCCGCCTGATGGCGCTCTACGCCCCCGCCGACCCGGTCGTCTCGGCCGCGGCGGGACGCGTCACGACGTCGCGCGCCGCGCTCCAACTGCAGATCCAGCGCTTCTGGGAGCGGGTCGGCCGGAACATGCAGGACCCCCGCTTCCTCCTCGGCACGCCCCACGTCACGGTGCTCGGCCCCGACGCCGCCGTGCTCACCGCGACGTACGCGATCCCGCACCGCACGCCCGAGGACCGCCCGCACACGCTGGCCGGCGCGTGGACCGCCGTCTTCCAGCGCCGCGAGGGGCGGTGGGTGATCGTGCAGGAGCACCTCTCGGACGTGCCGCCGACGCCCGCGCCGGCCACCGGGAACCCGTGAGCGTGACGTGGCGGCGGCGGATGCTGCGGGGCTGCGGGGCTGCGGAAGGGCCGCTCGGGAGGGGTCGGCGTGGCGGACCCGAACGGCCAAGAGCAGCAGGGATGAAAATCCGAGAAGATCGGACAACATCTGATTAGCTCCTCGCAGCGCCTGGGACGTCGCGCCACGCGGAGCTAATCAGATCTTGTCCGGCTCCTCAATCCGACTTCAGTCCCTGCTGCTGTTGTCGTTCGCGCTTCGAGTGCGTTGCGACAGGCGCGGCTCGGCGCGACGAGAGCCTGCGAGCAGGCAGCCCCGCAGCCCCGCCCCCGCAGCCCCGCAGCGCCCTCACCCGCGCCGGCGCCGCGCTGCCATCCCGATCGCCGCCAGCCCGGTCGCCATCAGCACGTACGTCGACGGCTCCGGCACCACCGCGATCGCGCCGCGGATCTCGCCGGCGGGGTTCTGCGCCGTGTGGAAGTTGAGGTACGCCTGCCCCGCGAGGATGCCGGGCAGCCAGTCGGCGAGCGTCGTGTTGCCGTTGCCCTCGGGCGCGTCCCAGATGGACGTGAAGGTCCCGCCCACGGCCCCCACCAGCGGCGTGACGACGAGCTGCTTCGGGCTGACGTCGTTGTCGGGGGTCCCGAAGAAGCCCCACCGCACGGGTGCGTTCGCGCCCGGGTTCTGGGTCGTGCAGCAGTGGATGTGCGCGGCCCCCAGGTTGTCGTTCGCGTCCGCGGTCTGCGTGCCGGTGACGTCGATGTTGAAGATCGTCGCCGACATCGAGAGCTGCGTGCGCGCCGCGTTGAGCGTGAACGTCGCGAAGCCGAACGACGCCGGGCGCGGGAGCCCGGTGACGCTGTTGGTCAGCGTGGGCGGCGCGGTCTCCTGCGACGTGGTCAGCGTCGCGGCGAGCTGGATCGGGGCCTGCGCGCCGGCCGGCGCGGCGAGCATCGCGAGCAGGGCGGCGACGGGAAGTGCACGAACGCGGTGCATGGGACCTCCGGGGGAGGACGTCACGAGGGACGCGCCCCGACGGAGTGGCGGGGCGCGCATCCGCTGGACTGCGCGCTGCCGTACGCTGCGCGAACCATGCCCGCGTGCGACCGCCCGGCTCGGCGGGACACGCGTTTACGCGTCGATGCGACGCGCGGTCGTGCGCCGGCGGCCGAACGCAGCACGGGCCGCGGAGCGAGTCCGCGGCCCGTGCCGGCAGGCGAGCGAGCGACGCGCGCCGCTTACTCGAAGTCGAGCGCGAGGTCGAGCGCCGGCGCCGAGTGCGTGAGCGCGCCGACCGAGATCCAGTCGACGCCCGTCTCGGCGATCGCGCGCACCGTGTCGAGCCGCACGCCGCCCGAGGCCTCGGTGATCGCGCGGCCCGAGCACAGCTGCACGCACGCGCGCATCTCCTCGAGCGACATGTTGTCGAGCATGATGACGTCGGCGCCGGCCGCCACCGCGGCCTCCACCTGCGCGCGCGTGTCGCACTCCACCTCGACGCGCGCGCCCTCGGGGGCGAGCTCGCGCGCGCGTCGCACCGCGAAGCCGACGTCGCCGTCGACCGCCGCGAGGTGGTTGTCCTTGATCAGGACCGCCGTCGCGAGGTCCATGCGGTGGTTCATGCCGCCGCCCGCGCGCACCGCGAACTTCTCCAGCTTGCGCCAGCCCGGCGTCGTCTTGCGCGTGTCGAGGATGCGCGCCTTCGTGCCGGCGACCGCCTTCACGTAGCGGTTCGTCAGCGACGCGATGCCCGAGAGCCGCTGCAGGAAGTTGAGCGCGACGCGCTCCGCGGAGAGGATCCCGCGCGCGTGGCCCGACAGGAAGAGCACCGGCATGCCCGGCGTCAGCGCGCCGCCGTCGACGACGTCGACGCGCACGTTGATGCGCGGATCGATCTGCCGGAACGCCTCGATCGCCAGCGCGACGCCGGCGAGCACGCCCGTCTCGCGCGCGACGATGTGCCCGCGCGCGTGGCGCCCGCTCAGCACCGTGGCGAGCGTGGTGACGTCGTTGAACGCCTCGTCCTCGTGCAGCGCCTCGCGCACGAGCAGCGCGGTCTGCGCGGGGGTCAGCGGATAGTAGAGCGGATCGGTGGGCACGACGCTCGGGGTGCCGAAGATGACCTGCCCCGCGACGCCGTCGGCCTCGGCGTCGCGCATGGCGTCCCCGGCGCCCTGCAGCATCCGGGAGAGGTACGAGTCCGCGCCGCTCGCGCCCGCGCGCCGCTCGCCGGCGCGGCGCTCGGCCGCGCGCCGCACGTCGCCGCGCCGGTCGGCCCCGCGGCGCTCCGGCCCGCGCGGCGTCGCCTCCGATCGCCCACCGCCCAGCGCGTCCGCGAGCGGATCGCGCTCGAACGGCAGCGGCGCGTCGCCACGCAGCTGGTCGCCCAGCCGGCCGCCGAGCGGCCCGAAGTCGGGGAGCTCACCAGGCTCCGGGTCGCGCGGGCCGAGCGGGGGCGTCGTCATTCGCCGGGATCCTCGTCCGAAGTGCGGAAGGGAGAGAGCGCGGGGCCGCCGCCCGACCCGCCGATGGCGACCATGCGCTCGATGGAGCGTCGCGCCTTCGCCGCCACGTGCTCGGGCACGGTGATCTCGTACGTCAGCGTCTCGAGCGACCGCAGCACCTTGGGCAGCGTCGTGACCTTCATGTAGGCGCACTGCGCCCGGTCGTTGGCCGCGAAGAACTTCTTGTCGGGGTTCTCGCGCCGCAGGCGGTGCAGGATGCCCAGCTCGGTGGCGACGATGAACTCGTCGACGGGGCTCTGCTGCGGGCGCTTGATCATCCCCTCGGTCGAGAGGATGTGCACGTCCTTGGCGTCGATCGCCCCCGCCGACATCGCCTCCACGACCGGCGTCGCGCAGCCGCACTCGGGATGGATGAGGAACTCCGCCCCCGGGTGCGCCGCGCGCTGCAGGTTGATGTGCTCCGGGTCGATCCCCGCGTGCACGTGGCACTCGCCCATCCACACGTGGATGTTCGGCCGCCCCGTCACGCGGCGCACGTGCGCGCCGAGGAACATGTCGGGGAGGAAGAGGATCTCGCGGTCGGGGTCGATGGCGTTCACCACCTCGACGGCGTTCCCGCTCGTGCAGCAATAATCGCTCTCCGCCTTCACCTCGGCGGTGGTGTTCACGTAGGCGACGACGACCGCCCCCGGATGCTCCGCCTTCCACGCCCGCAGCTGCTCGGCGTCGATGGTGGAGGCCAGCGAGCAGCCGGCGGCCAGGTCGGGGAGCAGGACGGTCTTCGACGGCGAGAGGATCTTGGCCGTCTCGGCCATGAAGTGCACGCCGCAGAAGACGATGACGTCGGCGTCCGTCTTGGCGGCCTCGCGCGACAGCCCGAGCGAGTCGCCGACGTAGTGCGCGACGTCCTGGATCTCGGGGCGCTCGTAGTTGTGCGCCAGGATCACCGCGTTGCGCGCCTCCGCCAGCTCGCGGATGGCGTCGTGCAGCGCGGGGTCGTTGTGGGTCTCGAGTACAGTCATGGACGGGCAAATTTATGGCGGACAATCACTTTCGTAAGTCTGCTCCGCGTCGGCGCCGAGCACTTCGTGCCGGACGCTGCGGACTGCGGACTGCGGGTCTGCACGACGGGGCGTCCCGAGGTCCGGTCCGCAGCCCGCAGTCCGCAGCGTCCGGCGTGGGGAGCCCGGGCGCCGCGAGGGGTCACCATTCGATGTGCTTCCCCTGCCACTTCCGCTTCGCCCGCGGGAAGTCGCTCCGGTAGTGCCCGCCGCGCGACTCGTTGCGGAGGAGCGCCGCCTCCGCGATCAGCCGTGCGGTCTGCACCATGTTGCGCTCCTCGGTCATGCCCGGGGTCAGGCGCGCCTCGATGTCGGCGAGGCGGGCGAGGCACTGTTGCAGCCCGCGCGCCGTCCGGTCGATCCCGGCGTGCTCCCACATCGTCGAGCGGATCGCGTCGGCGGCGACCTGCGCCGCGCCGCGGTCGGCGAGCGGGGGCACCTCCCACGGGCGGCTGCGGCGCGGGGCCGGCACCGGCGGCTCGAGCGCCACCAGGTCGCGCGCCACCCGCTCCGCGAACACCAGCCCCTCGAGCAGCGAGTTGGACGCCAGCCGGTTCGCGCCGTGGACCCCCGTGCGCGCCACCTCGCCGGCGGCGTAGAGCCGCGCCAGGCTGGAGCGGCCCGCGAGGTCGGTCGCGATGCCGCCCATCATGTAGTGGGCGGCCGGCGTCACCGGGATCGGGTCGCGGTCCGGGTCGATGCCGCGCGCGGTGCACAGCGCGTAGATCCCCGGGAAGCGCGCGCGGAAGCCCCCCGGCGCCTCCGCGAGGTGCCGCGCGTCCAGCCACACCCGGCCGTGCGCCTGCTGCTCGCGGAAGATCTCGCGGGCCACCACGTCGCGCGGCGCGAGCTCGGCCAGCCGGTGGCGCTTGGGCATGAAGCGCTCGCCGCGCGCGTTGAGCAGCGTCGCTCCCTCCCCCCGCACCGCCTCGGAGATCAGGACGAGCGGGTTCTCGGGCGTGTCGAGCGCCGTCGGGTGGAACTGCACGAACTCCATGTCGGTGAGCATGACGCCCGCCCGGAGCGCGATCGCCAGCCCGTCCCCCGTGGCGACCTGCGGGTTGGTCGTGTAGCGGTAGACCTGGCCGCAGCCGCCCGTGGCGAGCACGGTCGCGTCGGCGACGATCTCCGTGGCGCGCCCGGCGACGCTCGCCCGCACGCCCAGGCAGCGGCGGTCGTCGCCCTCGCCCTCGACGATCAGGTCGAGCACGCGGGCGTGCTCCAGCACGCGCACGCGCGGGCTCTCGCGCACCCGCTGGATCAGCGTGCGCGCCACCTCGGCGCCGGTCTGGTCGCCCTGGGCGTGGACGATGCGCCGGCGGGAGTGCGCGGCCTCGCGCCCCAGCTTGAACCGCCCCGCGTCGGTGAGGTCGAAGCCGGCGCCGGCCGCGTGCAGCTCGCGCACCCGCTCGGGCCCCTCCTCGACGAGCACCTGCACGGCGTCGGCGTCGCAGAGCGCGGCGCCGGCGGCGAGGGTGTCCTGGCGGTGCAGCGCCGGCGAGTCGCCCGCGCCGAGGGCGGCCGCGATCCCACCCTGGGCGTAGGCGGTCGCGGAGTCGAAGAGGCTGCGCTTGGTCAGCAGCAGGACGTCGTGTCCCTGCGCGGCCACGCGCCACGCGGTGTGCAGCCCGGCCACGCCGGTGCCCACCACGACGAAGCGAGTGCGGAGTCGATCCATGGGGCAAAGCTTAGACGAGCGCGGCCGTCGGGGCGACGGCCGCGCGGGCGGGGCCAGCGGACGTGGCCGCTGGCCGCCGTGTCAGCGCGCGGCGCACGAATGGGGCCGCGCGCCGGAACTGCCGGAAGCGCGGGCTGTATATTTTGTGATTGTCCCTCGCGCGCCCCGTCCCGGCGGCGCGTCGTCCGCGACCCGTGGTCCCATACCAATGAACCGTTCCCTCCGTCGCGCCGTGCCCTTCCTCGGTGCGCCCGCGCTCGCCCTGCTCGCCATCGCCGCTCCGGTGGGCGCGCAGCAGCAGGCTGCGGCCGCGGCGACGTGCGACGTCGACCAGAACAAGCCCGGCTCGCTCGCCCAGGCCGTGTTCACGATCACGCGCGTGCAGGCCTCCACCGACACGGCGGCCAAGAACAAGGCGCTGCGCGAGGTCATCGGCAAGGTCTCGGGCGACGCCAAGGCCGCCAAGGAGAACCCGGTCGGCACCGCCTTCACGCTGGCGCAGGCGTACACGATGCTCGCCCAGGACGTCCGCCTGGCGAACAACGCGACGCGCGCCGACCTCGGGCTGGCGGGCAGCGGCCCGGTCGACCTGCTCCGGCTCGTCGACTCGACGGTGAAGGTCGTCGAGGCGGCGAAGCCCGGCTGCGCGGAGAACGCGCTCCAGGTCCGCCAGTTCGCGTGGCGCAACGTCATCAACGCGGCGCTCACGAACCTCAACGAGCAGAAGCTCGACTCGGCCGAGTACTACGCGACCCGCGCGGCGATCGTCGTGCCGGAGAGCCCGTTCAGCAGCCACATCCTCGGCTCGGTGGCGATGAACAAGAAGAACTTCGCCGCCGCCGACCAGCACTTCACGAAGGTGCTCGCGCAGACCGCGAACGACACCACGATGAAGGACCTGCGCGTGGCCGCGGAGCAGAACATCCAGAACGCGCGCTTCTCGCAGGCCGTCACGCTGACCGAGGCCGGCAACTACGACGCGATCGTGGCCGACGCGGCGAAGTTCGGCGACCTCGCGCTGACGCAGGCCGGCGTGTCGGCCTCGCAGGCGAACAAGCACGAGGCGGCGGCCAAGCTGTTCGCCGCGGCGCTCGAGCAGAACGGGCTGCAGCGCGACGCGCTGAACAACCTCGCCGCGACGTACATGCAGCTGAAGCAGTACGAGCCGATGCTGCCGATCGCCCAGCGCCTGATCGCGATCGACCCGGCGAACCCGGACAACTACCTCTTCATCGCCATCGCCTACCAGGGCATCGCGAACGCGTCGAAGAACCCGGCGCAGAAGAAGGCGCTGACGGACTCGCTCCTGAAGTACAACCGCCTCTCGAGCGAGATGCCGGTGAAGGTGACGTACACCGAGTTCACGCGCGGCGAGAGCAAGTCCTCGGTCGGCATGAACGTCGAGAACCTGGCCAAGGCCGCGGCCGCCCCGGCCCGCGCCGGCGCGCGTCCGGCCGCCGCGGCGACGGCCGCCGCGCCCAAGACCTACTCGATCCGCGTCGAGTTCCTCGACAAGGCGGGCGCGGTCATCGACGCGCAGGACGTCAGCGTCGGGCCGGTCGCGCCGGGCGAGACCAAGCCGGTGAAGGTCGAGGCGGCGAAGCCGGGCATCCAGGCCGTCCGCTACAAGGTCAACAGCTGATCGACCGCTGACCGACGGCCGACCGGACGCGCGTCCGGTCGGTGGGCGCGGGGCCGGGCGACGATCGTCGCCCGGCCCCGCGTCGCATTCCCCCCGCACGAACCCTCCGCTCCTCCCCGCGCTTCCCCGCCCCTCCCCGCTCCCCACCCGTCGCGGCTTGCCCCGGCTGCGCGGGGGCGTGACCTTTCGAGACTCATGCGCAAGCTGCTCCTGCTCATCGGCGCCCTCCTCGCCGTCCACGTCGCCCTGCTCTTCGTCCGCCCCTCGGGCGCGATCGAGCCCCCCACCACCGAGGGGCTCGACGTCGGGATCGTCTTCGACGTCGGCGGGCGCGGCGACAAGTCGTTCAACGACGGTGCCTACCTGGGCGCGATGCGCGCGGCCGACAGCCTGGGCGCGCGCGTCCGCTTCATCGAGCCGGGCGAGGGCTCGGACCGCGAGGCGGGGCTGCGCCTCCTGGCCGCCGAGGGGATGGACCTCGTCGTCGGCGTCGGCTTCATCTTCACCGACGACCTGACGCTGCTGGCGAAGGAGTACCCGAACGTCCGCTTCGCCGGCGTCGACCTGGCGATCGCCAGCGACTCGGCCGGCCAGCCGATCCTCCCGCCGCCCAACCTCGCTGCCCTCAAGTTCCGCGAGGAGGAGGGCTCGTTCCTCGTCGGCGCGCTGGCGGCGCTGATGTCGCGCGAGACGCGGATCGGCGACCGCGCCTACCGCCCGACGACGCGCATCGGCTTCATCGGCGGCATGGACATCCCGCTGATCCACAAGTTCGAGGCGGGCTACCGCGCGGGCGTCACGCACGTCTGCCCGAGCTGCACGGTGGTGGCGCAGTACGCCGGCGTCACGCCCGAGGCGTTCCGCAACCCGGGGCGCGGCAAGGAGCTGGCGCTGAGCCAGTACCAGTCGGGCGTCAACGTGATCTTCCACGCCTCGGGCTCGACGGGCCTCGGCGTGTTCGAGGCCGCGCGGGCGACCGGCAAGCTGGCCATCGGCGTCGACGCCGACCAGTACGCGGAGGCGCCGGGCTACATCCTCACCTCGATGGTGAAGGGCGTGGACGCGGCCGTGTTCGACGCGATCCAGCGCGTGCAGGGCGGCGCCTTCCAGGGCGGCATCCAGCAGTTCGGCCTGCGGGAGAACGGCGTCGGCTACGTGTACGACCCGAACAACCGGATGCTGATCCCGGACGCGGTGCGGGCGCGCGTCGAGGCGCTGCGGGACTCGATCGTGGCGGGGGCGATCCGCGTGCCGGCGGAACGATGAGCGCTCAGCGTGCAGCGCTCAGCGATCAGCCCGGCGCATCGCTCGCCAGTCGGGATGCGCTTTCCGCGACCGATCGGCGCTCCACGGCCGACGCTCCCTAATCGCCGAGCGCCGATTGCCGAGCGCTGACCCCGGATCGCCCGAAATCCCTTTCCCATCCCCGTGCCCCCCTCCCCCGCCCTCCGCCTCCGCGGAGTCCAGAAGTCCTTCGGCCCCGTCGTCGCCAACCGCGACGCGTCGCTGGAGGTGGCCGCCGGCGAGATCCACGCGCTGGTCGGCGAGAACGGCGCCGGCAAGTCGACGCTCATGCGCATCCTGAGCGGGATGTACGGGCCGGACGCGGGGACGATCGAGGTCGCGTCCGGCGGCGCCGGCGCGCTGCGCGACGTCACCGGCTGGAGCACGAACGAGGCGATCGCGGCCGGCGTGGGCATGGTGCACCAGCACTTCATGCTCGTGCCGACGCTGACGGTCGCCGAGAACGTCGTGCTGGGCCAGGAGCTGACCGCGGGGCTGCAGCTCGACCGCGCACGCGCCGAGGCCGAGGTGCGCGAGCTGTCGCGGCGCACGGGGCTCGCCGTGGCCGCCGACCGCCCGGTGTCGGAGCTGAGCGTCGGCGAGGCGCAGCGCGTCGAGATCCTCAAGGTCCTCTATCGCGGCGCGCGCATCCTGATCCTCGACGAGCCGACGGCGGTGCTGTCGCCGCCCGAGGTGCGCGAGCTGTGGACGGTGCTGCGCGGGCTGGCCGCCGAGGGCGGCACGGTCGTGCTGATCACGCACAAGCTCGACGAGGTCGTGGAGATCTCGGACACGATCACGGTCATGCGCGCCGGCACGACGGTCGAGCGCATCCGCACGGCGGACACGACGCCGCAGGCGATCGCGCGCGCGATGGTGGGGCGCGACGTGGCGCTGGCGCTGGATCACGTGAGCGATCAGCGCTCGGCGATCGGCGATCAGGGAGGCGTCCATGATGCGTCGGCGATCCTCGGGGCCAGCGCGCTGGAGGCCACCGAGAGCGAGCGTTCAGCGATCAGCGATCAGCGGTCGCCGAGCGCTCGATCGCTGACCGCTGAGCGCTCGCCACTCCTGTCGGTACGCGACCTCGTCGTCCCCGGCGCCCGCCGCCCCAACGAGGTCGACGGCGTCACCTTCGACGTCGCGCCGGGCGAGATCTTCGGCATCGCGGGCGTCGAGGGGAACGGCCAGACCGAGCTGCTCGAGGCGCTGGCGGGGCTGGCGCGGCCGACGGGCGGGCGCATCGCGCTCGCCGGGCAGGACGTCACCGCGCTCGGCGTGCGGGCGCGCGCGGACGCGGGGCTCTCGCACATCCCCGAGGACCGGCACCGCCGCGGCCTCGTGCTCGACTACTCGATCGCCGACAACCTGATCCTCGGGCTGCAGCACCGCTTCTCGGCGGGGGCGCGGCTCGACGCGCGGCGCGTCGACGAGAACGCGCGCCGCCTGGTGCGCGAGTTCGACATCCGTCCCGCCGACCCGTCGCTGCCGGCGCGGGCGCTCTCCGGCGGCAACCAGCAGAAGATCGTGATCGCGCGCGAGATGACCGGGCGCGACTACCACGTGCTCCTCGCCGCGCAGCCGACGCGCGGCGTCGACGTGGGCGCGATCGAGTTCATTCACGACCAGCTCCGCCGCGCGCGCGCGGCCGGGAAGGCCATCGTGCTCGTCTCCGCCGACCTGGCCGAGATCCTCGCCCTCGCCGACCGCGTGGCGGTGATGTATCGCGGCCGCTTCGCCACCGTGCTCCCGCGCCGCGAGGCGTCGGCCGAGCGCCTGGGCCCCTACATGACCGGCGCCGCGGGCCCGGCCGGCGAGGCCGCCGCGTGAGCGCCTCCGCCGTTCCCGCCCCCGTGGCGCCCGCGCCAGACGCCGCGACGCGCGACGCCCGCGAGGCGCGCCGCCGCGCGCTGCTCGAGGAGGCGATCCTCCCGCCGCTCGTCGCGCTCGGGATCGCGCTCGTCGTCGGCGACCTGCTGATCCTCACCTTCGGGCAGTCGCCCGCCGCCGTGTTCCGACTGCTGCTCGAGGGCACGTGGGGGAACGCCTACGGCTTCGGGCAGGTGCTCTACAAGGCGACGACGCTGACCTTCACGGGGCTGGCCTTCGCCGTCGCCGCCCGTGCGGGACTGTTCAACATCGGCGCCGAGAGCCAGCTCGCCGCGGGCGGGTTCGTCGCCGCGCTGGCGGGGCTCGCGCTGCCGGCCGGCACGCCGTGGCTGCTCGCCGTGCCGCTCTGCATGCTCGCCGCGGCGCTCGGCGGCGGTGCGGTGGGCGCGGTGCCGGGCGTGCTGAAGGCGCGCTTCGGGGCGAGCGAGGTGATCGTCACGATCATGCTCAACTTCGTCGTGCTCGCGCTGCTCAACTACGTGGTCGCCGCGCACCTGCACGTCCCCGAGACGCTGCACACGCCGGAGATGGCGGCCGGCCACGTGCCGCGCTTCGCCGACGTGTCGGACGCGTTCCGCGGCTCGGCGGCGAACGCGATCCTGCTGCTCGCCCTCGCGGCCGCGGCCGCGGTCTCGTGGTTCCTGTTCCGCACGCGCCCCGGCTTCGAGCTGCGCGCGGTGGGGCTGCAGCCCGACGCCGCGGAGTACGGCGGCGTGAACGTCGGCCGCGTGTGGGTGCGCGCGATGGCGCTCTCGGGCGCGATCGCGGGCCTCGGAGGGCTCAACTACGTGCTCGGCTACAAGCACTACTACGAGGAGGGCTTCGGCGCGGGCTCCGGCTTCCTCGGCGTCGCCGTGGCGCTCGTGGGGCGGAACCACCCGGTCGGGATCCTGCTCGCCGCGCTGCTCTTCGCCACGCTCTCGCAGGGCGGGCTGGCGGTGAACGCGCTCGTGCCGAAGCAGATGGTCGAGGTGCTGCAGGCGGTCGTGATCCTCGCCGTCGTGACGGCCGTGCCCGAGGTGCGGCGCGTGCTGCGCGCGGCCTTCCGCCCGGCGGTGAAGCCGACGACGACGAAGGCGGCCGCATGATCCTCGCCGCCTTCCTCGCGCAGACGCTGCGCATCGTCATCCCGTACCTGCTCGCCGCCGCCGGCGGCGTGCTGAGCGAGCGCGCCGGCGTCGTCGCGCTGACGCTCGAGGGCTTCATGCTCACCGGCGCGTTCACCGCGGCGCTGGGCAGCTACTACACCGGCTCGCCGTGGGTCGGGCTGCTCGCCGGCATGCTCGGCGGCGTCGCGCTCGCGCTCCTGCTGGCGCTGGCGGTGGTGCGCTTCAAGGCCGACCAGGTGGTGGCCGGCATCGCGCTCAACCTGCTCGCCACCGGCGGCACGCGCTTCTTCCTGCGCTACGCCTTCGACAGCTCGTCCAACTCGCCGCGCGTGCCGGGCTTCGGCGGCGAGAGCGGCGGCGCGACGGGCGTGCTCGCGACGCTCTCGGCGTCGGCGCAGAACCCGCTCGTCTGGATCGGGCTCCTCGTCGTCCCGGCGACGGCGTGGCTGCTCTACCGCACGCCGTTCGGCCTGCGCATCCGCGCGGTCGGCGAGAAGCCCGAGGCGGCGCGCTCGCTCGGCGTGCCGGTGGCGCGCGTGCGCGTGATGGGCGTCGCGTGCGCGGGCGCGCTGGCCGGGCTCGCGGGCTCGTACCTCGCGCTCGACCAGCACCAGTTCACCGACGGCATGACCGCCGGCCGCGGCTTCATCGCGCTCGCCGCGGTGATCTTCGGACGGTGGGATCCGAAGCGCGTGGCGCTGGCCTGCGTGCTGTTCGCGGCCGCCGAGACGTTCCAGATCCAGCTGCAGGGCGCGCAGCTCATCCCCTCGCAGTTCGTCGAGATGATCCCGTACCTGCTGACGATCGTCGCACTGGCGACCGTGGTGGGGCGCTCGGCGGCGCCGGCCGCGCTGGGGAAGGCCGAGTGAGCGAACGGCCGGAGGGGGGCGCGGGCATCGGCAAGCTGGTGGCGCTGATGTTCACGGCCTTCCTCGACATGGTCGGCCTCCTGATGGTGATCCCGCTCATCCCGTTCTACGCCGAGGCGCTCGGCGGGAACGGGATCGAGCTCGCGGTCGGCTCGTTCCGCTACGTGCTGGGGATCGGCCAAGTCACCGCGCTGCTCGTGAGCGCGTACACGGTCGCGCAGCTCCTCAGCGCGCCGCTCTGGGGCCGCTTCTCCGACCGCTACGGCCGCCGGCCGGCGCTCGTCGTCGCGCTCGTCGCCTCGGCGGTGGCGTACGTGATCTTCGGCTACGCGCAGTCGCTGCTGGTGCTCTTCCTCTCGCGCGTCGTGCAGGGCGCGGGCGGCGGCACGGTGGGCGTGATCCAGGCGTACGTCGCCGACGTCGCCCGCCCCGACGACCGCGCGAAGAGCCTCGGCTGGCTCTCCGCCGCCACCAACGCCGGCGTCGCGCTCGGCCCGGTGCTCGGCTCGTGGATGCAGGGGCTGGGGCGCGAGGCGCCGGGGCTGCTGGCCGCCGCGCTCTGCCTGGTGAACGTGCTGTTCGTGTGGCGCTTCCTGCGCGAGTCGCGCGAGTTCGAGCGCACCGCGACCGGATCGCACAAGGCCATCGCGCCGCCGCGCCGCTCGCACCAGGCGGTCGCGCGCGTGCTGACGCATCCGGGCGAGCCGGCGTCGCGCCTGATCTCGATCTACGCCGTGTCGATCGGCGCCTTCCAGGGCGTGAACTCGATCCTCGCGCTCTTCCTGGCGGCGCGCTACGGCGTCACCGAGCACACGATCGGCTACTTCTTCATGTACATCGGCGTCATCTCGGTCGTCACGCGCGCCGCGATCCTCGGCAAGCTGGTCGACCGGCTGGGCGAGGCGCGGCTGGCGCGGCTCGGGCTGACGCTGATGGCGCTCGGGCTCGCGGCGCTGCCGCTCACGACCGGCTACGTCACGCTCGCCGCCGCCGTGGCGCTGATGCCGCTCGGCACCGCGTTCACCTTCCCGTGCGTCACCGCGATGCTCTCGCGCGTGACGCCCAAGGAGGAACGCGGCATGTACATGGGCGTGCAGCAGACGTTCGGCGGCGCGTCGCGCGCGATCTTCCCGATCGTCGCCGGCCTCGCCTTCGACCACCTGGGCGTGGGCGTGCCGTTCTACATCGCCGCCGCGCTGGTCGCGGCCACGCTGCTGCTCGGCGCGGACCTCGAGCGCTACGCCAAGCGCGAGTCCGCGGCGCCGGCCTGACGAACCCCACATGACGATCCCGCCCTCCGCCCGATCCGCCGACCGCGCGCCGGACCGCGCACCCGACGCGCGCTCCTCGCGCCCGCGCGCCGGCGTGCTCGCCGCGCAGCACCTCGAGGAGCTGATCGCCGACGGCCGCCTGCGCGGCGAGCCCGCGATCACCCCCGCGCAGGTGCAGCCGGCGAGCGTGGACCTGCGCCTCGGTGCGACCGGCTACCGCGTGCAGGCCAGCTTCCTCCCCGGCGAGCGCGCGACGGTGCGCGAGCGGCTGGAGGAGCTGCGCATGCACGAGATCGACCTCACGCGCCCGTGCGTGCTGGAGAAGGGGTGCGTCTACGTCGTGCCGCTCGCCGAGTCGGTGGCGCTGCCGGAGACGCTGTCGGGGAAGGCGAACCCGAAGAGCACGACGGGGCGGCTCGACATCTTCACGCGGCTCATCGTCGACCACGCGACCGAGTTCGACGTCGTGCCCGCGGGCTACCAGGGGCCGCTGTACCTGGAGATCGTGCCGCGCACGTTCAGCGTGCTGGTGACGCAGGGGACGCGGCTCAACCAGCTGCGCCTCGCGCTCGGCGCGCCGGAGTCGAACGACTCGCTGCTCGACGAGCTGCACGAGCGCGAGGGGCTGGTGTTCGCCGACGACGCGGCGGGCGACGGCAACCCGTCGTCGCGCAGCACGGCGCGCATCGCCAGCGGACTGTGGATCGGCGTGGACCTGAAGGGCACCGACGCCGAGAGCGTGGTGGGCTACCGCGCGCGCGCGCACGCGCCGCTGATCGACCTGTCGCGCATCGGGCACTACGACCCGCGCGAGTTCTGGGAGGCGATCCCGCGCCCGGCGAACGGGCGGCTGATCCTCAACCCGGACGACTTCTACATCCTGATGTCGCGCGAACGCGTGCGCGTGCCGGCGCGCTACGCGGCGGCGATGGTGCCGTACGAGCCGGCGATCGGCGAGTTCCGCGTGCACTACGCGGGCTTCTTCGACCCGGGCTTCGGCCACGGCCCGCACGCGCCGTCGGGGACGCGCGCGGTGCTCGAGGTGCGCTCGCACGAGGTGCCGTTCGTGCTGGAGGACGGGCAGATCGTGGGGCGGCTGCTCTACGAGCGCCTGCTGGAGGAGCCGACGAAGCTCTACGGGGCGGACATCGGGTCGTCGTACTCGACGCAGATGCTGCGGCTCGCCAAGCAGTTCCGCTGAGGGCGGGGATCCTCGCGGCGGGCGCTGCGGGCTGCGGATTACTACGGCTGCGGGGCTGCGGGGCTGCGGAACGGCCGCTCGGGACGTGCCGGCGCGCTGGGCCCGAACTGCGGAGAGCAGCGGGGATGAAAATCTGATAACGTCAGATGAAGATCGGATGGCTCCGCGTAGCGCGATGATCGTCGCTGCGACGCGGAGCCATCGGACTTTCCATCAGATCTTCTCAGATTTGCATCCCTGCTGCTGTCGCCGTTCCGCTCGCGGCGCGCCGGACCCCAACGGCGAACGCCCCCGGACGCGCGGGAGCCGGCCCCAGGATCCGCCGCCCGCAGTCCGCAGCTCCAGGCGCGCGAGGTTCCGCCGCCTCACCGCCGCCCGCTCAGTCGTCGTCCGCCGCCCGGTTGACGCTGCGCGCCTCGTCGAAGCCCTCGGGGTAGCGGCGCCGCAGCTTCTCAATGTTCGTCGTCCCGATCTCGTCGAGCGACGCGCCGACGGCGCCGGCCATCGCGGCCACGTACCAGAGGATGTCGCCGAGCTCCTTCACGACGGCGGCGCGGTCGAGCGGGCCGCCGTGGAAGAGGTGCTTCTTCACGTGCTCGGCGACCTCGCCGGCCTCGCCCGTCAGGCCAAGCGCCCAGTTGGCCAGCGCCTGCTCGGGGGGGCGGCCCGGGCGGATCGTGCGGGCGGCGAGCTGCTGGTAGTCGTCCAGGGTCATCGGGCGGGCGGCGACGGGGTGCGACGGGGCGGTGGGTGGCCCGCATGCTGCACCTCGGGCGGGCGGACCCCGGAGTGGAGGCAAACGTAATGGCGAACGGAAGCGGACGGAGAAAGTCGAGCTGGGTGCTCGTCGCGCTGGCGCTGGTGCTGGTGGTCGGCTGGGTCTCGATGGTGCTGATGGGGAGCGGGTCGAGCGTCACCCGGTAGCCATCGGGTGGTGTCCCCCCGGCAGCCGCGCGACGGCGGCGCCCGCGGCGCGAGTTGAAGGGGGGGCCGGCGCCGGCGAGATTGCGGGGGCATGCCCTGGCTCCGTCTCGTCCTCGCCGTCGCGCCGCGCGCGCTGCTCTCGCCCCCGCTGGCCGTCGACCTGCTGCGGGTGGCGTGGCGGTTCCGCGTCCGCCGCTGGTGGGCGCGCCCGCCCTTCCTGCCGGTGCCCTCGCGCGACTACGTGCGCTGGCGCATGCACACGGCCTACGGCGACGAGGACGCGGTGCCTCCCGCGGCCGACGTGATCCGCTACGCCCGATGGGTGGGGCGGCAGCGCTGAGGGAGCGCGGGCCGGGGGCGCGGGGTACCACGCGCGTGCCGTCCATCGCCGCGAACGCCGCGCCGCCCATCGCGCCCCCCTCCCCCGCCCCGCCGGCCGCGCTCGAGACGCTGCTCAAGGCGCAGGGCTACGGGCTGGGCTTCGACCTCGTGGGGATCGCGCGCCTGGGCCCGGTGGAGTCGGCGGCCGCGTTCGACGACTGGATCGCCGCGGGCTACGCCGGCGAGATGCAGTGGCTGGCGCGCGGCGCCGAGAAGCGGCGCGACACGCGGCTGAGCGTGCCCGCGTCGCTGGCGCGGACGGAGCAGCGCGCCCCCGCGGTGAGCGCGGTGGTGGTCGCGATGGACTACGGCGGGCGCGAGCCGCACGGGCCGGTGGCGCGCTACGCGCGCGGGCAGGACTACCACGCGGTGCTCGAGGAGCGGCTGCGCGCGCTGCACCGGTGGCTCGAGGAGCGCCTCGGGCGACCCGTGCCGGGAAAGCCGTACGTCGACACGGGCCCGCTGCTGGAGCGCGACCTCGCGCGGCGGGCGGGGCTCGGGTGGTTCGGGAAGAACACGATGCTGATCCACCCGCAGCGCGGCTCGTTCCTCTTCCTGGGGGCGCTGCTGCTGGGGGTGGAGCTGGCGCCCGACGCGCCGTTCGAGGCGGACCGCTGCGGGAGCTGCACGCGCTGCCTGCGCGCGTGCCCGACCGACGCGTTCGCGGGACCACGGGTGCTCGACGCGACGCGCTGCGTGTCGTACCTGACGATCGAGCTGCAGGGCGCGATCGACGAGGCACTGCGGGCCGGCCTCGGGGATCGGCTGTACGGGTGCGACGTGTGCCAGGACGTGTGTCCCTGGAATCAGCGGTTCGCGGGTTCACTTCCCGAGGGCTCGCCGTTCGCGCCGCGCGGGGCGCTCGCGGGGAAGGACGCGCGCACGCTCGCGCGCGAGATCCTCGCCATGGACGTCGACGCCTACCGCGCGGCGTTCAAGGGCTCACCGATGAAGCGCGCGAAGCTGCCGGCGATGAAGCGCAACGCCGCGGTGGTGCTCGGCAACGTCGGCACGAGCACGGACGTCGACGTGCTCACGCGCGCGCTCGACGACGCGGAGCCGCTCGTGCGCGAACACGCCGCGTGGGCGCTCCTGCGACTCGGTGCTCACGACGCTCTGGGACGGTGACGCGGGCCGAGCGCACTCGCGTCATGCGCGGTGGGCAGGCGCGCGTCACTTCGCCGCCTCGGCGAACGCCTGCCGCAGGATGCCGACGGCGCTGTTGGCCGTCGGCCACCCGGCGTAGAAGGCGAGGTGCGTGACGAGCTCCGTGAGCTCGTCCCTCGTCACGCCGTTCTCGAGCGCGAACCTCAGGTGGTACGGCAGCTCGTTCGTCCGGTACTGCGCGACGAGCGTCGCCACGGTGATGAGGCTCCGGTCGCGCTTCGAGAGGCCCGGCCGCTCCCAGACCTGGCCGAAGAGCACCTGCGGCGTGAGCTGGTCGAGGGCGGGGGCGACGTCAGCGTAGGGGCCCGGACTGGGCGCGCTCGCCCTGGCAGTGCTGTCCGTCGACATGCGGGCGCCGCTCCGGGTTGGGGAGGACGCGTACTGCGCGTCGCTGACCTGCTCGAGCCAGACGACGTTCCGGCCGTCGAGCGCCTCCTGGATCGCGGTGTGGGCCATCGCCATGGTCGGCGCGGCGCCGTGCCAGTGCTTCACGCCGGGCGGCGTCCACACGACGTCGCCCTCGCGGATCTCCTCGACGGCGCCGCCCCACTGCTGGACGCGGCCGGTGCCCGACGTCACCACGAGCAGCTGCCCGAGCGGGTGCGTGTGCCAGGCCGAGCGCGCGCCGGGCTCGAACGCCACGGCGGCGGCGGACACGCGGGACGGCGGCGTCGCGTCACGGATCGGCGAGACCCGCACGGCGCCGGTGAAGGTCGCGGCGGGCCCCGCCTGCGCCGGCCGCTCGGCCGGCCGCGAGATCCGCATGGTCTGCGCGTCGGCGGGCGCCCGGGACTGCGCGCCGACGGGCGCCGCCGCGGCGAGCGCGAGCGACAGCAGCACGGCGGCCCATCCCCTCGGCGCGCGACGCGTGGAGCTCGTCAGGTTGGTGTGCATCGGAATCCCCCCTCGAAGTGTGGCGGTCGTCGTGTCAACGGCCGTCAGGTCGACTCCGCACGCGGCTCGACGCGGTAGCGCAGCCAGAGCACGTCGTCGGCGCGGCGTTCCACGCCGTCGAGCACGAGCCGGCGCGGCGCGGCGCGGTCCCCCGCCACGTCGAAGAGCGTCGGCGTCCCGACGCGCCCGTCCGCCACCGGCGCGACGAGCAGGCTCAGCTCGTCGACGAGCCCCGCGCGCAGGAAGCTGCCATTGATCCCGCCGCCGCCCTCGAGCATGAGCGTCCGGACGCCGAGCCGGGCGCCGATCTTCTCCAGCGCGACGGCCAGGTCGACGTGTTCGCGCCCGGCGAGCAGGTACGACACGCCGCGCTCGCGCAGCGTCGCCAGGTACTCGTCGGACACGCGCTCGGAGAGCACGGTGACGACGTGGTCTCCCGCCACCTCGCCCGACTCCCACACGAGCTTCCCGCGCGCGTCGACGGCGATGGCGAACGACGCGTGCTCGCCTGCGGCGCCCGGCGCGACGAAGTCCGCGCGCGGCGGGCCTTCGTACGTGCGCGCGACCTCGGCGTCGGAGCGCGTGCCCGTGGCGAAGTGCTGCTCCATCGTCACCCGTCCGCAGAGCCAGGCGTCGGGCGCGTACGTCGCGTGCACCTCCTCGTACTGTCGCCTGCCCTCAGGTGCGAGCGGCCAGCCCTCGACGACGATGCGCCCGTCGACGGAGGTCAGCATGTGGCAGATCACGCGCGGGCGTCCCGCGGTGCGCGTCGTGTCGTCCTGTGTGTGCTGCACTTCGGTCCTCACCCTCAGTCCCTGGAAAACACGACCCGCGCACCGCGGCGGCCGAGCACTTGGGGCAGGTCGGCCGGATCGTCGACGCGACCGAGGCGGGTGTACGCGTACGACGAGTCGAACGTCTCGTAGAACACGACCACGGTGTTCGTGCCGTACAGCATCAGATCGCCGCTGCGGATCGTCCCCGGCCGGCTCGCGTTCGCGGGCAGCGCCGTCGTCAGGTCGGCGTGCTTCTCGTTGCCGTTGAGCTCACTCATGTCCAGCGTCAGCGGCAGTTGCACCGCGAAGGCCCGAGCGGCTGCGTTGTCCGCTAGCGTGATGGCGAACCGACGCTCGCCGGTGGTCATCCACACGCGTGACTCCTCCGGTCTCGCGGTTGGCGGCGCGGCGGCCGTGGCCACCTCCGCGGGCAGGGCCGGGGTCGCGGCCTGGCCGACCTCGCACGCGCCGAGCGCGGGGAGGCCGAGCAGCGCGCGCAATCGGCTCGTGGTCATGATGCCACCTCCATGCACGACACGGCCTAGAGCTCCTGGCTCGTGGGGCGGAACAGGATCTCGTTGATGTCCAGCTCGTCCGGCTGGCTGATCGCGAAGGCGACAACTCGCGCGAAGGAGTCCGCCGGCACCCCGACCTGCCCGACGTAGTCGCGGTTCGCCTGCTGCACGTCCGCCTCGCTGATGTGGTCGAGCAGCTCCGTCTTCACCGCGCCAGGCGAGATGATCGTCGTGCGGATGTTGTAGGGCTTCACTTCCATTCGCAGCCCTTCGGACAGCGCACGCACGCCGAACTTCGTCGCCGAGTAGACGGCGGAGCCGCCGAACAGCTTGTGGCCGGCGACCGATGCGAGGTTGATGATGTGCCCCGACTTCTGCCGCCTCATGTGCGGGAGCGCGGCGGCGATGCCGTAGAGCACGCCCTTGAGGTTGACGTCGATCATCCGGTCCCACTCGTCGACCTTCAGCCGCTCGAGGGGCGAGAGCGGCATGATGCCGGCGTTGTTCACGAGCACGTCGATCCGGCCGTAGGTCTCGACGGCCGCGTCCACTAGGCGCTGCACCTGCGCGCGGTTCGTGACGTCGGTCTCCACGGCGAGCGCCTTCCCTCCGACGGCCGTGATCTCGCCCGCCAGCGCTTGCAAGCGCTCGACGCGCCGCGCTCCCAACACGACGGCGGCGCCCTGCGCGGCGAGGTGGCGGGCGGCGGCCTCGCCCATGCCGCTGCTCGCACCCGTGATCACGACGACCTTGCCTGCGATGTTGTTGCTCATCCTCGTTCCTCTCGTATGAAATATCGGATGTCGAAGCGGGTCGGGGTCCTGCCCCTCGCCCGTGGCGACGGTGTTCGATGGTCGACCACCGGATGGCGGTGCCGTTCGCCCGGGTTCTGCGCCCCGAGCGGGTCGATGCGTACGGGACCGGTGCGCCGGTCGGACGGCCCTCTTCGAGCGATGCGAGCCCGCGAGGGCACTGTCGGTCGTCAGTCTTCCTGCCGCGGATGGCGCCCGCCGCGCGCCTGTCGCCACGCCGTGCCCGCGACGAGCGCGGAGAGGGCGAGCGCGGCCGCGCTGAGGGCGAAGGTGCTCCCGTAGCCGCGCACGTCGTAGACGACGCCGCCCGCCGTGGCCCCGAGGGCGATGGCCAGCTGGACCACAGCGACCATCAGCCCACCGCCCGCCTCGGCGTCGTCCGGCAGCACCCGGCTCAGCCACGTCCACCACGCCACCGGCGCGGCGGTGCCGATCAGGCCCCAGCCGGCGAGCAGCACGCCCACCGCGACGGGAGCGCGGCCGAGCCCCACGAGCGTGACCGCGATGGCCGCCATCACCAGTGGCATCGCGACGAGCAGCCCGTAGAGCCGTGAGCGCAGCGCGAGGCCGATCAGCCAGGTGCCGACGAGCCCCGCGCCTCCCATGACCAGCAGGAGCAGCGAGAGCGTGGAGACGCTCACGCGCGTCACCGTCTCCAGGAACGGGCGCAGGTACGTGAACAGCGCGAACTGCCCGAGGAAGAAGAGCGTGACGGCGAGCATCCCCGCGGGCACCTGCCGCCGTCGCAGCACGCGGAACACGGTGCCCCCACTGGCCGCGCGCTCCGAGGGCATCGACGGGAGGCTCGCGAAGAGCCAGCCGAGGGTGACCAGCGCGAGGGGCACGACGGCGAAGAAGGCGCCGCGCCAACCCACGTACTGCCCGAGGTAGCTGCCCAGCGGCGCAGCGACGGTCGTGGCCAGCGCGTTGCCGCCGTTCAGCAGCCCCATGGCGCGCGGGACGTCCCGCTCCGGCACGAGGCGCATGACGGTGGCCGCCGACATCGACCAGAAGCCGCCGATCACGACGCCGACGAGCGCGCGCCCGGCCATGAAGACGCCGGCGTTGGGCGCGAGGGCCACCATCACGCCCGAGACGAGCATCAGCGCGGCGAGCGCCAGCAGCACGCGCCGGCGGTCGATCCCGCGCGTCGCCGACGAGATGCCGAGGCTCGTGAGGACGGCGAAGATCCCGGAGACGGCGATGGCCTGCCCCGCGCGCCCCTCGCTGATCCGCAGGTCGGCGGCGATGGGCGTCAGCAGGCTGACCGGCATGAACTCGGACGCGATCAGCGTCGCGACGCACAGAGTGAGGGCGAACACCGCCCCCCACCCCGCCGCGCGCGCCTCCACGGCCGGGCGGGGAGCGGTCGCGCCCGACTCGCGCGCTCGCGCGGAGATGGCGGGAGCGGCCACGTCAGCGCCCGGCGGTGCGCGTGACGGCGGGCGCCGGCGCGACGAGGTGCTGGCGGAAGAACGCCGTGAGCCGGTCGAACGGGATGAGGTTCACCCGGTCGTACAGGTCGACGTGGCCGGCACCCGGCACGATGACCAGCTGCTTCGGCTCGGCGGCCAGCCGGTACGCGTCCTCGCTGAACTCGCGCGAGTGCGCCGCGTCGCCGGTGATGAACAGCATCGGACGCGGCGAGATCGTCTCGATGTCGTTGAACGGGTAGAAGTTCATGAACCGCACGTTGCTGGTCAGCGTCGGGTGCGTCGTGAGCAGCGGCGACTGCCCCGGCGGCGTGTACTCGCCGCGCGGCGTGCGGTAGAAGTCGAAGAACTCCCGCTCGATGGGCGTCGACTGCGGCGTCAGCTGGTGCACCGTGCCGCTGGTGTACTTGGTCTCGCCGCCGGCGGACTCCGTCCAGCGCTGCGCCGCAGCGGCCGCGATGACCTGCTTGCGCTGCTCGACCGACTGCGACTGCCGCAGCCCGTTCCGGTTGGCGGCGCCCATGTCGTACATGCTCACCGTCGCGACCGCGCGCATGCGAGGGTCGATCTTGGCCGCGCTGATCACGAAGCTGCCGCTGCCGCAGATCCCGAGGACGCCGATGCGGTCGCGGTCGACCAGCGCCTGGGTGCCGAGAAAGTCCACGGCGGCGCTGAAGTCCTCGGCGTAGACGTCGGGGGCCACCAGGTTGCGCGACCGGCCCTCGCTCTCGCCCCAGAAGGAGAGGTCGAGCGAGAGCGTGACGAAGCCCTGCTCCGCCATCTTCGTGGCGTACAGGTTCGCGCTCTGCTCCTTCACCGCGCCCATCGGGTGCCCGACAATGATCGCGGCGTGCTTCGCGCTCCGGTCCAGCGTCTTGGGGATGAACAGGTTCCCCGCGACCTTCAGCCCGTACTGGTTCGTGAAGGCGACCTTCTGCACGGTCACCTGATCGCTGACGTAGAAGTTGTTCGCGCCGTGCGACATGTCCTGAGCCCTCGCGAGTGAGGCGTCGGCGGTCGACAGCACGCCGAGCGCGACCGCGGTCGCCCCCGCGAGCCGACGGGCGACGGCCCGGGCCGTGGTGCGGGTGCGACGGGCCTGACGGAGGGGGTTCGTCGACGGGCGACGGTCGTGATGCTCGCTCATGGTGCGCTCCGGGTTCGGGTCCGGCGGGTCGCCCCGCCTGACTCCCAATCAACCCGGTGCCGGCATGTCGATCTACTTGACATGCCTTCATGGCGCATAAAGCATTGCTTCATGACACCAGACGCACTCGACGGCCTCGCCGTCTTCATCGCCGTGGCGGAGGCCAAGAACTTCCGCGTCGCGGGGGAGCGGCTCGGCGTGAGCGCGTCGGCGGTGAGCCAGGCGCTGCGGAAGCTGGAGGAGCGGGTCGGCGTCACACTCGTGCTCCGGACGACGCGGAGCGTGAGCCTCTCCGAGGCGGGCGAGCGCCTCTACGCCGCGGTCCGCCCCGCGCTCGCGGACGTGGAGGCCGCCGTGACCGCCGTGGGAGAGCTGAGCGACGCGCCGCGCGGCACGATCCGGCTCCTCATCGGGACGACGGCGGACCCGGTGCTCGCGCGACTGCCGCTCGCCGACTTCCTCGCGAGCCACCCGCACGTGCGGCTCGACGTCGTGGTGAGCGACGCAGTCGTCGACATCGTGGCGGCGGGCTTCGACGCGGGCATCCAGCTCGGCGAGGTGATCGACCGCGACATGGTCGCCGTCCCGGTGACGGGCGACATCCGCATGACCGTCGTCGGCTCACCGGCGTACCTCGCGCGGCGGGGCACGCCGCGTCACCCGCGCGACCTAATCGACCACGAGTGCCTCAACTGGCACCCCACGCCCGAGGCGCCCGCGTACCGGTGGGAGTTCACCGAGGAGGGCCGCGAGGTGGTGGTCGCCGCCCCGGGACGCGTGCTCTCCACCGACTCGGCGGTCAACATCCGCCTCGCGCGCGACGGGCTGGGGCTCACCATCGTGTACGAGGACCAGGTGCGCGACGAGGTCGCGCGGAGGGAGCTGGTGCCGGTGCTGGAGGCGTTCTGCGAGCCCTTCTCGGGCTACTACCTGTACTACCCGCAGCGCCGGCATGCCTCCCCGGCGCTGCGCGCGCTCATCGACCACCTGCGCGGCGCGCGAGAGGCCACCAGCGGCCGGCAGCAGGGCGGGCGGCGGGCGGCCAAGGAGAGGCCGGACGGGCGCCGTTCGCGCCCGCGGGGGCGCTGAGCCGGGCGTGGCGACCGCCGGGACGCCGGCCCGCGAGCCCGCGACGAGCGGCTAAGTGATTGTCTGTCTTAGAGTTCGCCCTCTGGTCGCGAGCGGGATCGCAAAATGGTTGTACCGCCACTCCTCCCAGGACGTGTCCCCGCGGAACGTACCGTTCGCACCTGCGCCGCCGGACGGTTCGCCGTTCGCCGCACGAGGCGCTGGCAGGCAGGGACGCGCACGCTCGCGCGAGGGAGGCGACGCACCCGACCTTCGTGCGCCGCTATCCGGACACGCCCCCAACCAACTCGAGATCCGGGTCGACGTGACGCGCGCTCGGCGACCGGATCGTCACGCTGATGCGGCACGCCGACGGCGACGGGCGCCGCCGGCTCCGCGAGGAGTCGAAGCGCGCGACCTGCGTCTACCGCGGCTCGTTCGAGACGGCCGACGGAGCCCCGCGCGCAGGCTGAAGGTGACGCGCCCATGCGAGCGCGCGAACCGTAGGCCGTCGGACCGCCCAGGGCATTCGGGCATCTCGACCGTGGAGACGGCTCATGGGCGCCGTTCGGCGGGCGCGATGAGATCCCTGGGCGGCGCATCGTACCGGCGCAGGTGCAGCGAGATCGACCCGATCAGTCGCACCTTGCTCCGCATCTGCACCAGCGTGTGGTATTGGTCGTCGCTGAAGTGGATCTCGGCCTCGCCTCCCTCTCCGAACAGCCCTGAGGTCTTGATCGTCGGCCGCACCACGATGGTCGCGAAGGTTCCCGCCGGCACCTTCACCGTGTCGCGTCGTACGACGCGCAGGACGATGGGGTTCGCGTCGGCCTTGAAGTAGCGGTTGATGGTGTAGGTGTCGCCGACCTTGAGCGGCAGGCTGCGCGCGAAGTAGAGCATGGCCACGTCGTCGAGCGGCTGGTCCGTCGGCAGCGTGAGCGTCTCGCCCGGGGCGCCGGGGTCCGTCCGCCGGTACCGCCGCCGCTCGGGGTCGAACTCGTAGATCCGCTGCCGCCGCTTGCCGAGCTCGCGCTGGTCCTGCGCGAAGCGCCGCGAGAAGATGTTTCGGCCGTCCCTCCATGCAGCCGCGTCACCCCACGACTCGAACCGGTCGTCGACCTTCGCCGGCCCGACGCCTCCCTGGATCTGCAGCACCGCGTGCAGGACGTCGCGCCCCTCGAGCGTGGTGCGGCGGACCTCCATCGAGCCGCTGCCGGCGCTGAACGCGCCCACCTTCACCTGGTATTCCGCGCGCTCAATCGGCCGCTCCTGCGACCGCGCGGCGGCGGCGGAGGTGCAGAAGAGCACGAGCACCGTCGAGACGGTGAGGCGACCGATCTTCGATGGCATGGCTAGCTCGGGAATGCGCGTGTCTGAGCGCCGCGTGGTGCCGCGATGCTCAGGATCGGTCGGACCGCCGACCGTGGGCGGCCCACTGCGAGCACCGCGCCGCTGGGCGCCGGCGACTCAGCGACTCCCGGCGGCCCGCGATGCAGGTCTTTCCAGTTCGAGCGCGACCTGCCGGAATACCTCCTTCGCCTCCGGCGTAAACGTCGCCATCATGAACACGTGGAAGCCACCGGGCGTCTCGTGGTACGCGATGCGCCCCCCCGCGGCCGTCACCCGGTCGCGCAGAATTCGCGCGTCGGGCATGAGCACGTCGTCGGTGCCCTGGTAGAGCTGGATCGGCGGGAGCCCGCGCAGGTCGGCGGCGAGGGGGCTCACGGCCGGCGAGCCGGGCTCCGTCGTCCCCGCCCACCACCGCATGATCTCGCGCGCGCCGTCGATGCGGATGAGCGGGTCGCGCGGCTCGATGGCGCGCGCCTCCGGGTTGGCGAGCGTCAGGTCGAGCGCCGGGGCGAAGAGCACGAGGTGGCCCGGCAGCGGGAGCCCGGCGTCCCGGTAGCGGAGCGCCTGCGCGAGGGCGAGGTTCCCGCCCGCCGAGTCGCCGCACAGCACGAGGCGCTCGGGCACCACGCGCTCGAGGAGGTCGCGGTAGACCTGCTCCAGCAGCTGGAACGCCGCCTCGTGCGTGTGCTCGGGCGCGAGCGGGTAGGTCGGCACGGTCACCGTCGCGCCCGTGGCGTCGATCAGCGCCCCGATCATGCCCCAGTGCGCCGTCGTCAGCGCGTCCACGAACGCGCCGCCGTGCGTGTAGAGGATGTGCCACCCGGAGCCGCCCCGCTTCGGCGTCAGCGTGTAGACGGGCTGGCGGAGGGTGCGGTCCTCCCGCACCTCGCAGCGCCGGCGCACGCCGTCCGTCACGGGGGCCGGGGCGGGATACCGGCGGGCGTCGTACTTCCGCCGGGCGGCGGCCGCGTCCGCCGGCACCGGCGCGGGCATCCGGCGGAGCGCGAACTTCGCGAGGCGCATCTCCGCGCTCGGCTGCATGCGCGCGACGAGCGCGGCGGCGCCGGCGGCCAGCGCGGCGACGGTGGCGAGGCGCGCGGTGGAGTGGGCGCGGCCGTGCTCGCGCTGATCCATCTGCTTCATCGGCTGCATGTCCTCCGTAGGCGTGGGCTCCGGTCGCGCCGCAGCCGTGGACTCAGCCCGCTCAGGCCGGTACAGCTCGACACGCGCTAGAACATCGTGTTGCTGTTCGCGCTCTCGGCGGGCACCGGCTGCAGGACGTCCCAGTGCTCGACCACGCGGCCGTCCTCGACCCGGAAGATGTCGACGACGGCCGTGCCGCGGTCGGCCGGGCTGGTCTTCATGAGGTAGTGCAGGACCACGAGGTCTCCCTCGGTGATGACGCGCTTGATGTCGAACGTCAGCTCCGGCACCGAGGACAGCCACTGCGGGATGAACTGCTTGAAGACCTCCGGCCCGTCGGGGATGCCGGGGTTGTGCTGGGTGTAGGTGCTGCCGAGGTACCGGTCGGCCGCGGTGAGCGGGTCGCGCTTGATGAAGGCGGTCTCGAAGAAGGCGAGCACGACGCTCTTCGGGTCCGACGGAGTGGTGGAATCGGTCATGGGCGGCCTCCGGACGATGTGAGGGAACGGGACGGGGGCGTGGCGACGCGACGCCGGCGGCCGAGCTATCGACATCGGATCCGCAGTCACCTGCTGCTTGAAGCCGAGCACCGCGACATACCAGCGGCGCGTGCTCCGGGTGTCGCTTACGTGCAGGTGCACGTGCTCGATCCGGAGGCCGGGCTCGGCCTGCCGCACGAGCGGCTCGTCCTCGGTGAGCGCGAGGAGTCCGGCGAGGTCGAGGGGGTGCCGCTGGAGACTCGAGACATCCGTGCTCCCGAGCCATTCGCGCTTGCGTCGGGGCCGAACAGGCCGCTCCGGGTGCGGATCGCGGTCATGCGCCGCGCACCCGGGGCAGCCCGGGCGACTACTTGCCGCTGAGTTGGGCCATGAAGCCTGAGAAATCGCCCACCGCGTTGTGCTCGACGATCTGCCCGTTCCGGACGACGTCCACAGCGACCGCTTCGAGACGGGTCGCCCGCCCGCTGGCGGGAATGCCAAAGAACTCGCCGCCGGAATGCGTGCCCTGGAGGACCCAGTGAGTGAAGACCTTGTCGCCATCGGCAGCTTGGCCGAAGATCGTCATCGTCTGGTCGGGCATGGCCACCTTCGCCGCGAGGTCGGACTGCATCCACACCTCACGGTTCATCGCGCCACCGTTCGTGTGGTTGACCAGGTCGCGCGAGATGTACTTGTCGAACGCGGCCTGGAGGTCGCCACCGTTATAGGCTTCGTAGAAGCTGCGGGCGACCGTCTTGTTCTCTTCGATAGTGCTGCTCATCGTGCCTTCCTTGTAGGGATGTGCTGGGTGTAGGTGCTGCCGAAAGGCGATCCGCCTACTGCGTGAAGACCATCTGCTCCGCGGCCGTGCCGCCGGCCTTGCCAACCGCGATGACCATCTTCCCCTCGGCGGTGCGCTCGAGGCTGCAGCTCCAGCCGGCCTCCGCGCCGACCATCCGCTTCAACTCGGCGTTCTGGTTGCTGATGCTCGCCACGGGCGCGCCGCTGACCGCGGGCTTCGCCGTCCCGGGCTTGAGCATGTTCGAGAGGATGTACTCCTCGGAGATCGCGCCGTCGCGCCACTTCGCCACGGTGACCATCCGCATGCTCGGGCCGAGCACGCCGACCATGCACGTCCACTCGCCCTGCGCGACGATGGGGTTGTGATTGGTGATCACCCCGCCCGGCTTCCACATCGGCTCGAGCGCCTGCACATGCGCGTCGATGCCCTCCGTCTGGTTGCCGCCGAAGTTCACCTTGACGTCGGCGGTGTGCAGGCGCCGGAAGACGTCGATGTCGTGGTTGTTCCACGCCACGAAGTCGAGCACGTGGAAGTTCGTCGCGTTCGTCACCGCCTGGTCGCCAGACGCCGGGCCGGCGACCGTCCCGCCCGCGCCCGCGGCGGGGCCGGTGGCACTACCGGCGGCACTACCGGCGGCACTACCGGCGGCACTACCGGCGGTGTCGGCAACCGGGCTACCTCCCGGCGACGAACAGGCCGCCGCTCCGAGCAGCAGCGCGAGCGCGCCCCCCGCGAGGCCGAGGACGGTCATGTCGCTCGTCATCATTCGGGTGCTCATGCGTGTCTTCTCCGGGTGTGGGTTCATCGCGCCTTCGGGTCCACGGCGACACGGAGTGGGATGCCCCACGGATCCGCGGCCGTGAACCCGGTGTCGCCTGCGGGCGTGGTCGCGACGCCGCCGGCGGTGAGCCGACCGCGTGCGGCCTCGACGTCTGCGGTCGTCGGCAAGTAGATCAGCCACTCGCGGAGGCCGAGCGTGTTCGGGGGCACCGGCGCCACACCCTGCCAGCGCCAGGTGTTGGCGCCCAGGTGATGGTGATAGCCGCCGGCCGACATGAACGCCGCCGAGCCGAGGTCGAACTGCAGCTCGAAGCCGAGGAGGTCGACGTAGAACGCGACGGTGCGCGGCAGGTCGCCCACGTACAGGTGCACGTGTCCCACGCGGAGCCCCGGCTCGGCACGCGGCGAGAGGCGCTCGTTCGCGGTGAGCGCGAGCAGCCCGTCCAGGTCGAGCGGGCGCGGGCGGAGGTTGGTGAGATCGAGGGTCTCCGGCCATCGCTCCCGCGGGTGATCCCACGCCACCTCGAGCCCATTGCCATCCGGGTCCGGCAGGTAGATCGCTTCGTGCTGCCCGTGGTCCGACCCCCCCTCGATGCGAATGCCCATCTCGGCGATGCGTCGGAGCGCGCGGGCCAGCTCGAGCCGCGTGGCGTAGTTGTAGGCGACGTGATAGAGCCCGGCCTCACGGCCGGCGCGCCGCGCGGCCGGCTCCTCCTGCAGTACCACCACGTCCTCCCCGTCGACGGCGAGGTGGGCGACGTCGTGCTCGCCCTCCCGCCCCCGGCTCGCGACCTCGAGCCCTAGGACCGTCGCGTAGAAGGCGGCGGACCGGTCGAGGTTCGTGACCGCCAGGCGCACGGGCCCCAGCCGCAGGGCGTCGGGGAGCACCGAGTGCGAGCCGTCGGCGTGGGGATAGCGGTGGACGCTGGGCATGGGCGGATCTCGCGGTGGAACGGGTGGCGGGAGGCGGCTCAGCCCACCAGCTGCCAGGCGGGGGCCGCGAGGCGATTCCGGCAGGTGCTGCCCATGTTGCGCGCGCCGACGCCCGCGACGGTCATGTGTGCCATGCGATGCTCCGCGTGTGACGCGCTCGTCAGCTTTCGTAATAATCGGCCACGAATGGCCCTTCTCGTTGCGCATGCGACGACGTCGGCTGACAGCGGCCAGGGCGAGCGGGAACCGTCCCCGCTCCGGCCGGCGAACCGTCGAGTGTCGAGGGTGGTTCCGGCCACGCGCCCCCGCAGCGCGAGGGCTTGCGGTCGCGTGCAACCGGTACGCCGCTGTACTCGCTGCGGATACCGCTACGTAGTGACCCGATCAGCCGATCTGTCGCTTCGGCCGCGAGGCGCGCGCGTTCGCGTGTACTTGGGCGGAACGCCGTCCAGCCGGTGCGCGGCCCGCCACTCCGCCGGCGTGGCACCGTGGTAGCGCTGGAACAGACGGATGAAGTAGCTCGGGTCGGTGAAGCTCACCGCGCGGGCGACGTCGGCGCCGTCGCGGTCCGTCGTCTGCAGGAGCCGCCTCGCTTCCGTCATGCGTCGCACTTGGATCCACTCGCCGACGGTTCGCCCGGTCTCGCGTCGCACCAGCTGCGTCAGGTAGGCGCGCGAGCGGCCCACCGCCTTGGCGACATCCGCGAGCGCAATCGGCCGGTGGTAGTTCGCGTCGATGAAGCGCAGTACGTCGCCGACGAGCGGCCGCCGGCTCGCGCGGCCGCGGTCGCCGCGCAGCTCGGCGACGCGGCGCGCGTAGTCGATCAACAGCACGGCCAGCTCGGCCCGCACGACGTCCGCGTAGCCCGGCGCGCGGCCCGCGAGTTCGCGGGCGACGCGCCCGAGCCGCCCGTCCCACTCGACACGCTCTTCGGGCGAGAGGCGGACGACGGGCCCGTACTCCGCCGGCTCTCCCGCCCTCCAGCGCGAGAGAAAGTGGACGGACGCGATGATCGTCGGGTCGGCGTCCGTCCACGTCCTCCCGAGCACGCACTCACCCACGTCGACGAGGTAGCCCTCGAGCGTCGACAGGCCGCGCTCGTCTATCGACGCGTTCGGGGCGAGCACGACGACGTCACCGGCCGCGAGCGGCGTCTCGATCCCGTCGGCCCGCAGGTGCCCCACGCCGCCCTGCACGTAGACGAGCGTGCACAGGATGGGCGCCTCCGCACTCCGTGGGGCCAACGGCCGGCCGAGACGCGCGACCGCGGCCGGTCCGAAGTCAGGAGGAGGAGGCGTGCTCACGGTCGGACCGAGGGTGGGGCGGTGTTCGTGGATGCCTGGCGCCGGCCGACGCGATCCCGTGACGGGCCGCGCCGGGGCGCCCTCGGGCGAAGAGCCTGCGCGAGCTGCATCGCGGAGCGGCGGCGCGCGCATCGGCCCGCGTGGGCGTCCGTCAGGCGGTGAGCAGGATCGCGTTGCCTGCGGGGTCGGTGATCGAGTAGCCGTCGGCCACGGGCACGGCGTCCGGGACGCGCTGGAGCACGGCCTCGAGACGGGCGCGCGAGTCGAACCGGATCGCATAGGACCGAAGGCCGGCCGTTCCCGCCGGCGGCCGCGGCGCCCCGGCGCCCTGCCACGTGTTCACCGCCAGCCGGTGCGGAAACCGGCCGCCGGCGTGGAAGTCCGCGGCGCCCATCTGCGGCATCCACATGTGCTCCGCGAAGCCGAGCACGTCGTGGTAGAAGCGGCGCGCCGCGCCGAGGTCGTCGACGTGGAAGTGCAGGTGCCCCACCGTGGTGCCGGGCGGCAGGGGGCGCTCCACGTCCTCGTCCGGCATCCGCGCGAGCACCTGCCGCACCTCCAGCGGGTCGCGCCCGCTGCGCACCCGCCCTTCCGAGTCGACGATCTCCATGCCGTTCGGCAGCACGCGCATGGACCGCTGCCGCTCCGGCGTTTCCAGCGTCAGCTCGAGCCCGATGCCGTCCGGGTCGTCGAGGTAGATCGCCTTCGACATCACGTGGTCGGTCGGGGCGATCGGATACCGGCGCGCGATCAGCCGCGCGAGGACGCGCGCGAACTCCGGCTCGTCCGGCAGGTGGATCGCGACGTGGTAGAGGCCACGGAATCCGCGGCGCACCCGACTCGTGGCGCCGGGGTGCAGGACGAGCAGCGTCGCGTCCTCGGCGCCCAGCTCCAGCGTCGCGTCGTCACGGCTCCGGAGCCGGAGCCCGACGACGTCGCGCCAGAAGCCGAGCGACCGATCCCCGTCGACGACGTCGAGGTGCACGGGGCCGAGGGTGGCGAAGTCCACCGGCTGCCCGGTGACGGGCGTGGCAGATGTGGCGGTCGACATGGCGCCTCCGCTCAGTGCCCCGCGGCCGGGGTGGCCGCCTGGCTGCGGAGCGCCTCGGCCACCGCGTCGGCCAGCGGCGTCGTGGGCCGGCCGATCAGCGTCGAGAGCTGCCGGGAGTCGTCGAAGACCGCTCCCTCGGCCACCGCGGCATCCCAGCCGGCGATCATCCGCGCGAAGTCCGCCGGGATCCCGAAGCCCGCGAGCACGTCGGCGTAGTCGGCCGGCGAGAGGTTGCGGTACGAAATCGTCTCGCCCGTCTGCCGGGAGATCTCGGCGGCGAGGTCGGACTTCGTCCAGGCCGTGTCGCCCGCCAGTTCGTACACCTTCCCTTCGTGTCCGCTGCCCGTGAGCACGGTCACGGCGGCGGCGGCGAAATCGGCACGCGTGGCGGACGAGATGCGTCCGTCGCCCGCACTGCCGATCACCGCGCCGCCGGCGAGGGCGCCGCCGATGGCGGCCGTGTCGTTCTCCGTGTACCAGCCGTTGCGCAGGATCGTGAACGGGATGCCCGACTCGCGGAGCATCGCCTCGGTCTCGCGATGCTCGACCGCGAGGCTCAGCGGGGAGCGGTCGGCGTGCAGGAGGCTCGTGTAGACGATGTGGCCGACGCCCGCCTGCTTCGCCGCCTCGATCACGTTTCGATGCTGCACTGCACGCTGGCCGACCTCGCTGCTCGAGATGAGGAGGAGCGTCTTCACCCCCTCGAGAGCTGGTGCGAGCGTGGTGGCATCGGTGTAGTCGAACCGCCGCACGGCGACGCCGAGGTCCGCGGCCTTCTCGGGCGAGCGGACGAGGGCGACGACATCCTGCGCGGCATTCGCGCGCTGCATGCCCTGAACGACGAGGCGGCCGAGCTGGCCGGTGGCCCCGGTGATGGCGATGGTCATGTGGTTCTCTTTTGGGCTACGTGTGGGAGAAGCGCTCACGGCCGGGGCGGCCGTTGTTCCAGGGCTGCACCGCGCTCGATCGAGCGACTGCGCGGCATTTCGTGCGGCGGCTCCCGTGGCGCTGCTCAGCGCGCGGGGTCGACGCCCACGCGGAGCGGGATGCCCCACGGGTCGGCCGTCGTGAAGGCGTCCGGGCCGGGCGCGGTGACGGGCGCGCCCCCGGCGGCCAGGCGGCCGCGCGCTGCCTCGACGTCGGCGGCTGTCGGCAGGTAGATCCGCCACTCGCGCAGCCCCACGACGTCGGCCGGGGCGGGCGGCACGCCCTCGCCGCGCCAGACGTTGAAGCCGAGGTGGTGGTGGTAGCCGCCGGCCGAGGTGAAGGCCGCCGTGCCGGCGTCGAACTGGAGCTCGAGGCCGAGTAGCCCGATGTAGAAGTCGCGGCCGCGCGCCACGTCACCCACGTGCAGGTGCAGGTGGCCCACCCGGAGGCCCGGCGCGGCGCGCTCCACGAGCGGCTCGTGCGCCGTCAGCGCCTGCAGCCCGTCGAAGTCGAGCGGGTTGCGGCCGACGCGCATGTACTCCTCCAGCGTCTGCGGCCACTGCTCGCGCGGGGTGTCCCAGGCGAGCTCGAGGCCGTTGCCGTCCGGGTCCGACAGGTAGATGGCCTCGTGCGTCGCGTGGTCCGAGGCGCCGATGCGCGTGCCCGACTCGGTGATGCGCCGCAGCACGCGCGCGAGCTCCAGGCGCGTCGGGTAGTTGAGGGCCACGTGGTACAGCCCCGCGTGGCGGGCCTGCTTGCCGCCGGACGGTCGCGCGCCGGGCTCCGCCTGCAGCACCACCACGTCCTCATCGCCGCCCGTGCCGAGGTGCGCGACCTCGTGCGCGCCGTTCGGCGTCTCCTCGCGCCCGCGGCTCGCGACCGTGAGGCCGACGACGCGCGTGTAGAAGTCCACGGCGCGGTCGAGGTCCGTGACGGCGAGGCGGACGGGGCCGAGCCGCATCCCGTCCGGCAGCAGGGCCTGCGACCCGCGCGTCCACGGCAGGTACGTCGCGGTGCTCGTGCTCGTGGTGCTCATGCTGGAGTTCCTCAGGCGAAGTTCAGGCGACAAAGCGTCAGGCGGCGATCAGGCGAGCGCTCAGGCGACCTGCTGCCAGGCGGGGGCGATGTTCGTCCCGCGGCCCGCCATGTAGCCGAGGTAGATGTTCAGCCACGCCACCGGCTCGAGGTACCGCGCGTTGGCGAGCGGACCGGCGTCGACCGCCTCGAAGCCCGCGCTCTCGATCAGCGCCTGCACGCGGCCCTTCGCCCCGGCGTCGTCGCCGGCGAAGAACACCTGCGCGCGCGCCTGGCTCGCGAGCACCTGGGCGAAGATCGTGTTGAACGCCTTGACGACCTTCACCTCAGGCACGGCCGCCTGGACCTCCTCGGCCGCCGACGTCGTGTGCCCGATGGCGAGGCCGGAGAAGTCCGCCTTGCCGGGGTTCGCGATGTCGATGACCGTCTTGCCCGAGACGTCGCCGGCCGCGCGCAGGGCGTCCGCGGCCGCCGTGTAGGGCACCGCGAGGATGAGCAGGTCGGCGCCGCTGGCGATGTCCGCGGCCGCGACGGCGCGGGCGCCGTGGCCGGCGGCCTGCGCGGCCTGCTCGGCGTGCGCCGTATCCGTCGCGGTGATCGCGACGCGGTGGCCGGCGGCGGCGAGGCGCTTGGCGAACGCGCTGCCCATGTTGCCCGCGCCGATGATGCCGATGGTGAAGGTCGTGGAGGTGCTCATCGTGGATGCTCGGTGTGTTGGCGGTGTTGGACGTCGGATCGGCGGAGCGTCAGCGTGCGTCGGGCGCTCAGGCGCCGCGCGGCGCGATGGGCGCCGCCTTGCTGCGGCCCCACGCGATGAAGGCGGCGACGGCGGCGAGCACGAGATTCATCGGGACCACGGCGCCCTCGCCGCGCGAGAGGTGCAGCGCGCTGGCGCCCAGCATCACGAGCACGAGGCCGAGCGCGGCGAGCGGCGTCAGGCGGGGCTGGATGCGGGTGAGCGACGGCAGGATCAGCCCGAGCGCGCCGGCGATCTCGATGGCGCCGATGAGGCGCACCACGGCGGCGGGGAAGCTCAGCACCCACGGCATCTGCCCGGCGAGGGCGTCCACCGGCTGCGTGAGCTTCATGAAGCCGGTCATGAGGAACATCGCGGCGAGCAGGACCTGCGCGACCCAGAGGGCGATGTGGAGGGCGCGGCGGGGGCGGGCGGCGTGGGGACGGGCGGCGGTGGTCATGGCGGGGCTCCGGGGCGGTGTGCGAGGGTGGCGTGTGCGAACAGGACGCGTTACAACAGGTCTGACGGCAAACGACGGGCGGTACGGCGTAGCATTCTGGGGCGCCGACTACGGTGGGCGGCCCGGCGTGCCTCAGGTCTCGAGCAGGGCCAGAAGCTCGCGGAAGGTCTGGAGCTGCTCGGGCGTGAAGCGGCGGAACTGCTCCCGGTGGTACGCGTCGATGGCCGGCGTGGCCTCGACCAGCTTCTGCCGCCCGGCGTCGGTGAGCCGGGTGGTCACGAAGCTCCGGTGGTTCGGGTCGCGCTCGCGCTCGACGAGCCCAGCGGCGGCCATGCGGTCCAGCAGGCGCGTCATGTCGGGCACCTGCGAGACGAGGCGGCGGCCGATGTCCGAGCCGCAGAGCCCCTCCGGCCCCGCCCCGTTCAGGATGCGCAGCACGTTGTACTGCGTGGGCGTGAGGTTGAACGGCTTGATCAGCTGCTCCATCTGGTGCATGAGCCGGAACACGGTCCGGGCCAGGGCGACGACGGTCCGCTGTTCGGGCGAGACTGGTAGGACAGTAGGTGTGGCACTCAGCGTGTCAGCCATGGCATAACGATACCTGTTATAACTGCACCGGTCAAGGGCCTCTCTCTCGCCCGGCACTGGTTCGCCAGAAGCAGCGCGGGGGCGGCGCGAAGGGGACATGCTGAGCGACGCCGGCGAGCAGCGTCGCGCACTGCCAGAGGTCCCAGAGGGGTGACCTGCGCCCCCACCGGCACGCGCACCAGCCCGGGATGGCGTGACCTAACCCGTTGCCGTCCTTACGGTTCGGCGTCCGGTCGACAGTGGGATCGCAAAATGGTTATACCGCCACTCCTCCCAGTCCGTCTGCCCGTGGAACGTGCGGTTCGCGCGCGCGCTGCCGGAGGGCTCGCCCTTCGCGCCGCGTGAGGCGCTCGCGGGCAAGGACGCGCGCACGCTCGCGCGCGAGATCCGCGCGATGGACGTCGAGGGCTACCGCGCGGCGTTCCGCGGCTCCCCCATGAAACGCGCGAAGCTACCGGCGATGAAGCGCAATGCCGCCGTCGTGCTGGGGAACGTCGGCACCACGGACGACGTGGAGGTGCTCACGCGCGCGCTCGACGACGCGGAGCCGCTCGTGCGCGAGCACGCGGCGTGGGCGCTCGCGCGCCTCGACGCGCGGGCCCTCGCCAGCGTCGTCGCGCCGCCACCGGCGGTCGACGCCGGTTAGGCGCGCCGCAGGGTGAGCGTGAACGTGCTCCCCACGCCCGGCGTGCTCTCGACGGTGAGGTCGCCGCCCATGCCGCGCGCCAGGTCGCGGCTGATCGCCAGGCCGAGTCCCACGCCCGCGTGGGCGCGCGTGAGCCGCTGGTCGGCCTGCACGAACGGCTCGAAGATGCGCTCGAGCGCATCGGCGGCGATCCCCTCGCCCGTGTCGCGGACGTGGAGCCGCACGCGGCCGCCCGCGGGACCGCCGTCGCCGCCGTCCTCGACCGCGCAGGCCACCTCGATGCGCCCCGGCGTGCCGTCCTGGGGGTTGGTGAACTTGATCGCGTTGCCGAGCAGGTTGAGCAGGATCTGCTGCAGCTTCTCGCGGTCCGCCCGCACGCAGAGCCCGGGCGCCGCGCCCGACCAGGCGTAGCCGAGCCCCTTGGCCCGGAGCTGGGGCGCCACCAGGGCCTCGGCCTCCGCGACCGCCTCGGTCACCGGCACGTCCGCGAGGCGGTAGCTGACCGCCCCCGCCTCCACGCGCGAGTAGTCGAGCACGCCGGAGATCAGCCCGAGGAGATGGCGCTGGCTCCGCCGGATGCGCTCCAGCGCGGTCCGCTGCGCCTCGGTGACCGGGCCGTGGATCCCGAGCTCGAGGAGCTCCGCGTAGCCGCCGATGGCGTTCAAGGGCGTGCGCAGCTCGTGGCTCATCGTCGCGAGGAACTCGCTCTTCGCCCGGTTCGCCGCCTCCGCCTCCGCGCGGGCCAGCGTGGCGGCGTCGCGCTCCGCCTGGGCCGCGGCGAGCAGCCGCTCGCGCTCCTCCGTCGCCCGGAGGCGCTCGGTGACGTCGGCGAACGTGACCGCGATCTCATCCCCCACCCGGATGGCGGTGATCGCGAGGCCGGCGACCAGGCTGTCGCGCTCGTAGAGCAGTTCGCGCTCGTACGGCGCGCCGGTCGCGAGCACGCGAACGTAGGCCGCGAACACGCCCTCGTCGCCGGTGCCGGGGAAGAGCTCGAGCAGCGTGCGGCCGAGCAGCGCCTCCGGGGTGGCACCGAGGATCCGCGCGCCCGCGGCGTTGATGTACGCGAGGTCGAAGTCCACGACCGGACCGTCCGGCCGGCCGCCGGGGGCCCCCGCGCGGAGCGGCCGATGCACGCCGAACCCGTGGGGGGACGCGTCCTGCACGGTGCGGAACCGCGTCTCGCTCGCGGCGAGCGCCGTGGCGGCCCGCTCGCTCTCCGCCAGCAGCCGCTCGACCTCCTGCCGGGCGCGCACCTGCGCGGTGACCTCGACGGCGTGCTGCAGGATGCCGGTGGCCCGGCCATCAGGGCCGACGAGCGGCTGGTAGACGAAGTTGTACCAGCCCTCGTACGGCTCGGCGCCGTCACGGGGGAGCAGGATGCGCTGCTCGTTCGCCACGAACGGCTCGCCCGTGGCGTACACGCGGTCGAAGAGCGCGTGTACGCCCTGCGCCTCCAGCTCGGGGAGCGCCTCGCGCGTCGTGCGCCCGACGAGGTCGCCGCGCCCGCAGATCGCCTCGAACCCCGGGTTGGCGAGCACGAAGCGGTGCTCCGGTCCCTCGGTCACGGCCACGAGCGCCGGCGCCTGGGCGAACGCGGTCTGCAACTGCCGCTCGGCCGCCTGGGCCACCCGGCGGGCCGCGTCCGCCTCGCCGCGGGCCTGCTCGGCCTCCGCGCGGGCGCGCTCGCTCTCGGCGAGAAGTCCCTCGACCTCGCGCCGGGCGCGCACCTGCTCGGTGACGTCCACGGCGAAGTTGAAGACCGCCGTCACCCGCCCCTGGGCATCGCGCAGCGGCTCGAAGCGCAGGTCGAACCAGGTGTCCTGCACGCCGGTGCCGTCGCGGTCGTAGCGCACGAGCGTCTCGGGGCCGTCCCACGGCTCGCCGGTCTCGTACACGCGGTCGAACAGCTCGTAGATGCCGCTCCCGGCCAGCTCCGGAAACGCCTCCGGTGGCGTGAGCCCGGTGACGTCGCGCCCGCCGCCGCTGATGCGCTTGTAGGCTTCGTTCACCAGGGCGAAGCGGTGCTCGGGCCCTTCGAGCAGGGCCAGCGGCCCGGGCGTCTGCAGGATGACCGCCCGGAGCCGCTCGCGCTCGGCGCCGAGCTCGGCGAGCAGCCGTGCGCGCTCGGCCTCGGCGGCGAGGCGCGCCGTCGCGTCGGCGTAGAGCAGGACGAGCTCGGCGGCAGCCCCATCGCCGACTCGCACCGCGGCGAGCCGGTACCCGGCGGCCAGGCCGTCGCCGACGTACCGCACGTCGTCCTCCCACGGCTCGCCGGTGTCGATCACCCGGACGTAGGTGTCGAAGAGGCCGAGCTCCCGCGCGGCGGGGAAGAGCTCCAGGAGGGTGCGCCCGACCATCGCGTCGGGGCGCTGCTGGCCGGTGAGGCGCGCGCCGGCCGGGTTGGCGTACCGGATGCGGAAGTCGGCGATGCGCCCCGGGTCGGCCGCTCCTCCGTCGCGCACCTGCTGCAGCAGCACGAGGCCATGCGGCGACGCGTCCTGCACCGTGCGGAAGCGCGCCTCGCTCTCGGCCAGGGCCGCGGCCGTCCGCTCGGCGGCGGCGCGCTCCTGCTCCGCGTCCGCGCGCGCCCGCTCGCTCCCGGCGAGGAGCCGCTCGCGTTCCAGCTCGCGCGCGCCGCGGGCGCGCACCTGGGCGGTGGTCTCGAACACGGTGACGAGCACGCCGCCGATGCCGCCGGCGGCGTCGGGCACGGGGCTGTAGGAGAGCGTGAACCACGCCTCCTCCAGCACGCCCGAGCGCGTGATCGGGAAGAGGGCGTTCTCCAGCACCACGGTCTCGCCCGCCCGGACGCGCTCGTAGATCGGCGCGTTGAGGTGCCACACCTCCGGCCAGCACTCGCGCGTGGGCTGCCCGAGGCCGGCCGGGTGCTTGCCGCCCATCAGGTCGCGGTAGCCGTCGTTGTAGATCTGGACGAGCGCCTCGCCCCAGAGCAGCACCATCGGGAACGCCGACGCGAGCACCGTCCCCGCCACCGCGCGCAGGCTCGCGGGCCACTGCTCGACCGGGCCGAGCGGCGTGGCCGCCCAGTCGTGGGCGCGACAGCGCGCCCGTAGCTCGCCCTCGCCGGCGAACGGCTCCGCCGCCGTTCCCGCCGCTGATCCTCCCGCTCCCCCCGCACCGACCCGGTTGCCCGCGGCCGTGCCCCCACCCGCGTTCGCCATCGTGCTTCACCGCCTCGCTCCAAGTCCCAACCTCTGCCCACCCGACGCAGGTCACCGCAATGTCCGGTGGGGAGAGCGTCTGGGTAACCCCCGCCCCGCACCTCGACCGCGCGTACCGAGGACGGCGGCGCACGCGGCGCAGCGACGAGTCGAACCGCTAAGTGCTTCCCCGTCCTGCCGTTCGGGTCCCCGTACCAGGTGGGATGGCAGAATGGTCGTACCGCCACTCCTTCCGGTCCGTCTGCCCGTGGCACGTGCGGTTCGCGCGCGCGCTGGCGGAGGGCTCGCCGTTCGAGCCCAGTGAGGCGCTCGGGGGCAAGGACGCGTGCACCCTCGCGCGCGAGATCCTCGCGATGGACGTCGAGGGCTACCGCGCGGCGTTCGAGGGCCCGCCGATGAAGCGCGAAGCGGCCGGCGATGCAGCGCAGTGCGGCCGTGGTGCTCGGCAACGTGGGCGCGGCGGAGGACGTCGAGGTCCTCACGCGCGCCCCCGGCGACGACGAGCCGCTCGTGCGCGAGCACGCCGCGTGGGCGCGCGACGTGCTCGACGCAGGGAGCGGATCGACCGAGGTGAGCTAGTCGACCCGCAGCGCCTCGGTCGGCTGCACCCGGAGCGCGCGCCGCGTCGGCACGATGCAGGCGAGCAGGCACACGCCGAGCATGAGCACCGAGTACCCCAGCGCTCCCACGAGGGCGCGCGGGGTCGCTTCCTCGACGTCGCGCAGCACCACGGTGAGCACGCACCCGGCGACGACGCCGAGCCCCACCTGCGCCAGCGGCCGCGCGAACACCGCGGCCACGACGCGCCGCCGGCTCGCACCGAGGGCGACGCGGACCCCGATCTCGCGCGTGCGCCGCGCCACGGTGAACGACATCACCGCGTAGATCCCCGCCATGGAGAGGAGCATCGCCACCGCGCTCACGACGGCGAGGAGCCGGACCCAGAACATGGTGAACGCGATCCCGGCGTCGCTGAGGGTGTCCATGCGGGCGACGGCGTCGACGCGCAACGTGGGGTCCACCGCCGCGGCGACGGCGCGCAGCCGAGGGGCGAACGCCGCCGCGTCGCCGCCGCGCACGCGCACGGCGACGTGGAGCGGCACGACGACGTCGGCCGCGAGCGGGTGGTAGAAGCCCGCGACCTTCGGATCCGACGACGGCGACATCCCGAGGTCGGGGACGACGCCGACGATCTCGTACCACGGGGCCGGCTCCGCGCTCGCCGAGAGCGGCCCGCTCTCCGCGTTCCGCCAGCTGTAGCGGAGGTGCCGGCCGATCGGGTTGCGACCGCCGAGCACGAGCCGGACGAACGACTCGTTCACGATGACGACGCGGGAGCCGGGCGCGAGGTCGCCGGCGTGGAACGCGCGGCCGGCGCGCACCGGAGCGCCCAACACGTCGAAGTAGTCCGCGTCGACGGCCGAGGAGCTCGTCCGGTAGCCGCCCGGGAATCTCGGGTCGTGCGGCGCCGCACCGCCGGAGTCCACCTCGATCCAGTGGGGCAGGTGGTGCATCCGCGGCAGCCGCTCGGCGAAGGTGACCCCGACGACTCCCGGCTCCGCGAGCAGCCGCCGCTCCAGCTCGCGCGCGGTCGCCTGCCGGCGCGCGACGAACGCGGCGGACGACGTGTCCGCACCCGGCGCGGGCTCCCGGTCGAGCGCGATGCGCGCGGAGAGGAACTCCGCCGCCGGGAAGTCGGCCACCATCGTGCGGGCTCCCGTCACGCCGCTGTAGACGCCGAAGGCGATCACGGGGAAGCCGAGGGTGACCGCGATCTGCGCGACGATCACCGCCGTCCAGATCCCGCCGAACGTCATCCCCCCCGCGCCCGCGGCCGCCTGTCGGAGCCGCGTCTGCAGCCCCCGCGTGACCTTGAGCCCCGGCAGCACGCCGGCGATCGCCGCGCCGAGCACCGTGAGCCCCACGGCGTAGAGCACCGTCCACGGCGACAGGCCGGCTTGGAACCAGAACGGGAGCCGACCCGAGTGCGCTTCGAAGGCGCGGACGAGCAGGCGCACACCGAGGCCGGCGACCCCGAGCCCCACCGCCGCCGCGACGCCGCCGAGGACGAGCGCCTCGGCGAAGAGCTGCGTGACGATCCGCCGGCGGCTCGCGCCGAGCGCGTTGCGGATGACGAGCTCCCCCTCGCGCGTCGCCGCCCGCGCGAACATCAGCAGCGCGACGTTGCCGCAGATCAGCACGACCAGCATGACGAAGAAGCCGTAGCTCGACTTCGTCAGGAGCAGCTCCGACCCGTCGACGAGGGCGACCGACTGCGCGTACGGCATCACGCGCGGACGCAGGTGCTGGTGCGTGCTCGGGAAGTCGGCGGCGGCGCGGCGCCCCCACGTCGTCAGCTCCGCCTGCGCCTCCGGGAGCGTGGCGCCGGGGGCGAGCCGCCCGAAGATCGTGATGGCGGGGCCGTCGCCGCGCGGGTAGTCGAGCGGCGACAGGCGGAGCGGCACCCACAGGCTCTGCGCGACCGGGAAGGCGAACCCTTCGGGCATCACGCCCACGACGGTGGTCGGCGTCCGCCCGATCCGCACCGTGCGCCCCACGACGCCGGAGTCCGCGCCGAAGCGCGTGTGCCAGAGGTCGTGCCCGATCACGGCCACGGCGGGCGCGCCCAGGCTCTCGTCGGCGTCGCCCAGGACGCGGCCGAGGAGCGGGCGGGCGCGCGCGACGCGGAACGCCGAGGCGCTGATCTCCGCCACCTCCGTCGGCAGCGACTCGCCGTCGCTCGTGATGAGGTTGCGCTGCGCCAGCCGGTACGCCCCGAGCTCCGTGACCGACCTCAGCTCGGTGCGCCAGGCGGCGAAGTCGTGCAGCGCCTGCGGCTGGGCCCGCCCCGCGGCCGCGTCCCAGCGCTCGAGCGCCACCACGCGGTCGGCGTCGGGAATGGGGAGCCGCGGGGAGAGCACCTGGCCCGTGAACTCGAACGCGGCCGCGGCCACCCAGATGGCGAAGGCCATGGCGAGCCCGCCGACGAGGGTGAGCCCCGGATACTTGACCAGCATGCGCGCGCCGAGCTTGAGGTCGAGCGCGAGGCCGCCGAGCCACGCGAGCCCGCGCCCGTCGCGCATGGCGTCCTTGTGCTGCTCGGCGAGCCCGAAGGCGATGACCGCCCGGCGCCGCGCCTCCCGGGGCGCGAGCCCCTCCTCGCGCGCGAGCCGCTCGGCCTCCATGTCGAGGTGGAAGGCCATCTCGTGGTTCATGCGCTCCTCGGCCTCGCGGCGGAAGAGCAGGCGCGCGCGGGCGCGCGCGGCGTG
>JAESFT010000110.1_pt1 | contig 120627 bp, 131 predicted proteins | sample 9269451 | NCBI WGS metagenome assembly JAESFT01 (sample SAMN14502557, study PRJNA617106) | algae metagenome | isolation source: Scytonema hyalinum WJT4-NPBG1 and co-occurring heterotrophs from well... | place: USA: Mojave Desert, Joshua Tree National Park, California | collected 2006-05-25 | reverse complement strand
CCGGGGCAAGACCGACCGGGAGATCAAGCGCTGCCTCAAGCGCTACATCGCCCGCCAGCTCCACCGCCAACTCGAGAACCCACCCACATCAACCGCCCGCACGGCTTGACCAACCATAGGAGCGTCCCGGAGGACGGGGGTCAGGGGCGGAGGCGGGTCCGCAGCGCGGCCAGCTCGTCGTCGGTCAGGCCGTTCGCCCGCAGCCACCCCGCGGCGCCGCCGTGCTCCTCGTCGAGGTGGGCGAGGACCTGCTCCATCACCGCGGCGCGGGGGGTGTGGGGCGCGAGGTCGGTCGGCATCTCCGCCCCGGTGCGCGTGGTCCAGCGGCGGAACAGCGCCTCGACGTTGACGGCCGACAGGGCGTAGTCGGCCACGACCGCGTCGCGCTCCACGCCGACGGCGTCGAGCACCAGCGCGACGAGCACGCCGGTGCGGTCCTTGCCGGCCGCGCAGTGGGCGAGCGCCGGGGCGCTCGCGGCGATCCGCCGCACCGCCTCGACGAGGTTGGCCGGGTGGTCGCCGAGGTAGCCGAGGTAGTGGCGCAGGAGCGGGTCGGTGTCCTCCCCCGTCTCGGGCAGCCACTCGCGGCTCTCGCCGATGAGGGTCAGCGGCACGGTCTCGACGCCCGCGGCGGCGACGGCGGTGGGCCCGTCCCGCTCGACCTCCCCCGGGGTCCGCAGGTCGAGCACCACGCGCAGGCCGTACTCGTCGACCAGCCGCCGGACGTCCGCCGGGCTCGCCTCCAGCAGCGACGCGCTGCGCAGCAGCACGCCGTGGCGCGTCGTGCCGCCGTCGCGCAGCGGCAGCCCGCCGACGTCGCGCACGTTCTCCAGGCCCTCGAACCGCAGGTGCCGATCGTCCACGACGGCGAGCCTAGGTGGTTCACTGGCGGGGCAGCGCGGCGAGCGACCACCGGGGGGCCGGCAGTGGACGACGACCCTCCCGTCGGCACGGGCTTCGACCGGCTGGCCGCTCAGGACCCCGACGCGGTGGCGCTGCACGCGCCGGACGGCCCGGTCACCCGGGCCGAGCTGGCCGCGGCGGGCAACCGGGCCGCGCGCGAGTTCGCCGCGCACGGGGCGGGCCGGGGCTCGTTCGTCACGATCGGGCTGCCCAACGGCGCCGCGTTCTACGCCGCCGTCCTCGGCGCCTGGAAGCTGGGCGCGGTGCCGCAGCCGGTGTCCGCGAAGCTGCCGGCCCCCGAGCTCGCCGCGCTGGTGGAGCTGGCCGACCCGCCGGTCGTGGTCGGGGCTGGAGGCGGCGGACCGGCCGTGGCTGCCCCGCACCTGGGTCCCCGACCCGGCGCTGTCGTCCGCCCCGCTGCCCCCGGTCCTGCCGCCGAGCTGGAAGGCGCCGACGTCGGGCGGCAGCACCGGCCGTCCGAAGATCATCGTGGCGGGGCAGCCGGGCCGGACGTCGGAGGTGCTGTCGCGGGCCGAGCGGCTGCGCATCGGCGGGCCGGGCGACGTCTTCGCCGTCACCGCGCCGCTGCACCACAACGCCCCGTTCATGTTCTCGCTCATCGCGCTGCTGCGCGGCTGCCCGCTGCTCGTGCTGGACCGGTTCGACGGGGCGCACGTCCTCGACGCCGCCGTGCGCCACCGCGTCCACTGGCTCTACGCGGTGCCCACGCTGATGGGCCGGATCCTGCGGCTGCCGGAGGAGGTGCGCGCGGCGGCGGACCTGTCGGCCCTGCGCACCGTGCTGCACGTCGGCGCGCCGTGCCCGCCGGACGTCAAGCGGGCCTGGATCGACTGGCTCGGCCCGGAGCGGGTCCTGGAGCTCTACGCCGGCACCGAGTCGATCGCCGTCTGCATGATCGACGGGCGGGAGTGGCTGGAGCGGCCCGGATCGGTGGGCCGCCCGGTGGCCGGCGAGATCCGCATCGGTGACGCGCAGGGCCGCCCGCTACCTGTCGGCGAGGTCGGCGAGGTGTGGATGCGCCACCCGCCGGACGCCGTCCCGTACCGCTACGTCGGCGCGGAGACCCGCGAGGTGGACGGCTGGGAGACCCTCGGCGACCTCGGCCGCGTCGACGCCGACGGCTACCTGTACCTGGCCGACCGGCGCACGGACATGGTCCTGGTCGGCGGGGCCAACGTGTACCCGGCCGAGGTGGAGGCCGCCCTCGGCAGCCACCCGCGGGTGCTGTCCTGCTGCGTCATCGGCCTGCCCGACGACGACCTGGGCTCGCGCGTGCACGCCCTCGTCGAGCTGGACGGGCCGGTCGACGACGCGGAGCTGCGCGCCCACGTCGCCGCCCGGCTCGCGCCGTACAAGGTCCCCGCGACCTGGGAGCGGGTGGACGCGCCGCTGCGCGACGACACCGGCAAGGTCCGCCGCTCGGCCCTGCGCGCGGCCCGGCTCGCCCGCCCGTCCTGACGGTCAGCGGTCCTGCGCGGTCGGGCGCCGCAGCAGGGGCGGCAGCAGCCGCGCGCCCGGACCCTGCTCGCCGGCGCGGTCGCCGGGGTTGTAGAGCCCGCAGCGGGCCAGCGAGAGGCAGCCGCAGCCGATGCAGGAGTCGAGCCCGTCGCGCAGGGCGACCAGCGCGTCGATCTGCTCGTCGAGCCGGGCCCGCCACGCCTGCGACACCCGCGTCCAGTCGGCGGCGGTCGGCGTGCGGCCGCCGGGCAGCCGGTCCAGCGCCTCGCGCACCTCCTCCAGCGGGACGCCGAGCGTGCGCGCCGCGCGGACGAACGCGAGCCGCCGCAGCGCGGAGCGCTCGTAGCGGCGCTGCCCGCCGGAGGTGCGGGTGGCGGCCACGAGGCCCTCCCGCTCGTAGAAGCGCAGCGCGGAGTGGGAGAACCCGCTGCGCTCCACGACCTCGCCGATCGTGAGCAGATCCGTCGCGCGCACAGCCACCCCTTGACCTGAACCTGACTCCAGCTCCCACAGTAGCCCGCATGAGGACCGCCATCGTCACCGGTGCGGGCCAGGGCTTCGGCCTCGCCCTCACCGCCGCGCTCACCGCCCGCGGCACCACCGTCCTGGCCACGGGCCGCGACGCCGCCCGCCTGCGGTCGGCCGTCGCCGCCGGGGCGACCGCCGTGCCGGGGGACGTCACCGACCCCGACCACCGGGCCGAGCTGGTCGCCGCCGCGCGCCGCCTCGGCGGGCTCGACCTGCTCGTCCACAACGCCGGCGAGCTGGGACCGTCCCCGCTGCCCCGGCTGGAGGACCACCCGCTCGACGCGCTGCGCGCCGTGCTCGACACCACCGTCCTCGCCCCGCTCGCCCTCACCCAGCTCGCGCTCCCGCTCCTGCGGGCCGCACCCGCGCCCGCGGTCGTCACGCTCAGCTCGGACGCCGCCGTCGAGGCGTACGCGGGCTGGGGCGGCTACGGCGCGGCCAAGGCGGCGCTGGACCGGCTGGCCGCCGTGCTCGGCGTCGAGGAGCCCGGCGTCGCGGTGTACGCGTTCGACCCCGGCGACATGCGCACGGCGATGCACCAGCGCGCGTTAGCTGACGATGACGGTACACTCCCCCGGTGGCAGCGTGCAAGCGGGCTCTCCTCTACGGCCGCGTCTCCGTCGACGAGCGCAACGGCCGTCCCGTCGATGACCAGCTCGACGCACTGCGCACGTGGGCCACCCGCGAGGGCGTCGAGGTCGTGGCCGAGTACCGCGACGACGGGGTGAGCGCGTCCCGCTACGCGCGCGGGAAGGTCCGGCCGGGCTGGCAGCAGGTGCTCGACGACCTCGCCGCCGGACGGGCCGACGCCCTGTGCGTGTGGGAGGTCAGCCGCGGGACGCGCGACCGGGCGGTGTGGGCGGCGCTCGTCGCCGGCCTGATCGAGGCACGCGCGGTGCTCGTCGTGGACGGCAAGGTGCACGACCCGGCAGATCCGGACGACGGGTTCGCCCTCGACCTGTCCGCGGCCCTCGGGGTGCGTGAGGTGGCGATGCTGTCCAAGCGGGTCCGTCGCGGGGTCGCGTCGCGGGCCGCTACCGGGGCGCCGCACGCCAAGGTGCCGTTCGGGGTGCGCGCGGTCCACGACACCGAGAGCGGGCGCGTAGTGCGCTACGAGCTGCACGAGGAGGAGGCGGCGGTCGTGCGGGACGCTGCCGCGCGCATCCTCGCCGGCGAGACCCCGACCAGCATCGCGCGGGAGTTGATCAGGAACGGCGTCCGATCGCCGGGTGACGGGCGGTGGACGGGGACGAACCTGCTGCGCCTGGTGTCGAGCCCCGCGTCGGCAGGTCTACGTGTGCACCGCGGCGAGGTGCTCGACGGAGTGCGCGCGGCGTGGCCGCCCATCGTCAGCATGGAGCAGCACCGGGAGCTGCAGCAGATCGCCCACGATCCACGACGGCGGACCGAGCGGAACGGCGCGCACGCCAAGCACCTGCTGTCCGGGGTGGCGCACTGTGACGTCTGCGGCGGCCCGCTGGGCACGCTGACGCGACGTCGACCGTCGGGCCCGGTGGTGACCTACCGGTGCCGGCTTCGGTTCTGCGTGAGCCGGCGCGCGGACGAGCTCGACGAGTACGTCGAGGCGGTCGTGATCGGGCGCCTGTTGCGGCCGGACCTCGCGGTGACGTTGGCCGCACAGGCTGACGACCCGGCGGTACGCAGGGCCGGCGAGGAGGTGGCCCGACTGCGCGCGAAGCTCGAAGAGGCGCGGCGGCTTGTCGACGAGGACCGGCTGTCGTTGGACTCCCTCGCCGACCTCGAAGCGCGCACGCTGCCCCGGCTCCGGATGGCCGAGCAGCGGGCGCAGCCCCGCCACCTGCCCGCAGCGGTGCTCGACGTAGCGGGCGCGGATGCAGCCGCACGGTGGGAGCGGACGCCCGTCGGTCAGCGGCGGCAGATCGTGCGGGCCCTGATGGACGTACGAGTCGGGAAGGCGCCAGCGCGCGGACCGAACGACGAGCCCGATTACGACTCGGTGCGCATCACCTGGCGGACGTAGCCGGCTAGGCGTCGGCGAGGAGGCGGGCGGCGTCCTGGCCCTGGCAGACCTTGCGCACCGTCGCCGGGTACCAGGTGGCGCCGCCCTGCGCGGTCGGGACGCCGTCGGCGTTGAGGGCGCGCGCGATGGTGGACCAGCCGTCGCCGGCTCCGTGGGCCCGCACGATGCGCTCGACGACCTCGGCGGGCAGGGCGGAGGGGCGGCCAAGGCGGACGCCGGCGGCGCGCTTGGCGGCGAGGGCGTCACGGGTGCGGGCGCCGATCATGCGGCGTTCGAGCTGCCCGAACGACGCCATGACGTTAGCCATCGCTTCGCCGGCGGGGGTGCTGGTGTCGACGCCGAGGTCGGACGCGACGAGGGCCCACCCGGCACGCTGCGCGCGTTCGAGGAGGCCGGCGGCGTCCCGGACGGAACGGGACAGCCGGTCGAGCTTGGCGGCGACGAGGGCGGCGGCGGTGCCGCTGTCGACGGCGGCGAGGGCCTCGGCGAGCTGCGGGCGGCCGTCGAGGGACTTGCCGGACGCGCCGGCGTCGACGTAGACCGCGGTGAGGGTCCAGCCGCGGCGGGCGCACTCGGCCTCGACGGTGGCGCGCTGGGCGTCGAGGCCGGCGCCGCTGTCGGCCTGCTCGGCGGTGGACACCCGGAGGTAGGCGACAGCGGTGCCGGCAGGGGCGGTGCGGGCGCGGCGGGTGCGGGGGGCGGCCATGACCCGAACCTTATACCAATCGGTCGTTTGGTATCAGCCGGGGGCGACGGGCGAGCCTGCGACGGCGGCCAGCGCATCGACCGCGCCGTGCAAGTAGGCGCGCTCGGTGTCGGTTGCGTCCATGTCGCCGGCGTCGACGGCGGCCAGGAGGGCGCGCAGCTGCGCGGCCACCTCGCCGGGCGGCGGGACGGTTGCGGGCATGGGGACTCTCCTCGGGACCTGTAACGATCATCGGCGGGAAGCGTTGAGCAGCAGGAGGGACGCTACCCACGCCCCGGCGACACAACGACCGGCCCGACCCGGGGTACGCACCAGGCCGGGCCGGTCGTCGAGCCGGTCAGCCGTCGGCGAGCTGCGCGCGGCCCTCGGCGACGAGGGCGGGGTCGCGGTCGTCGACGGCGTACTGCGTACCGCGCACCAACCGGATGCGGCTGGCGCTGATCCCGGCGGCGCCGAGCACGCGCTCGACGTGAGCGTCCACCTGCTGCACGCGGTAGACGTGCCCGTCGACGTCCACCTGTGCGCTGCGCACATCGTGGGGGACGGTCACGCCGGCGCCGCGGTGTCGCTCGGCAGCGGGCAGGGTGGCGAGCCGGCGGACGTGGGCGTTGCGCTCGTCGATCGCGTCGGCGTAGGCGACCAGGGCGGCGACCGCGGCGTCGTAGAGCGGCACGAGCGCGGCCGGCGCGTAGGGGGCGAGCTGCTCGCGGGCGTGCTGTTCGGCGGCCTCTGCGGCGGCGCGCTCGGCGGCTTCGGCGTCGCGGCGGGCCTGGCGGTCGGCGGCGAGCTTGCGCAGCCGGGCGAACCGGACGCGACCGGCGGCGGCGATGCGCTCGTCGGCGAGCTGCTCGGCGGTGACCTCCGGGTCGCCGGCGGCAACGCGCTCCTCCAGCTCGACGACGGCGGGGTCGGCGTCGACGTCGTCGTCGACCGGTACGGCGTCGAGAGCGGCGCGGTCAGCGGCGGCCTGCTCGGCGGCGGCCTGCTCGGCGGCCTCGCGGGCGGCCTCGCGGCGTGCGCGGGCGGCGGCGGACGCGACGGCCTGCTCGGCGCGGTCGCGCTCCTCCTGCTCGGCGAGGTAGGCGGGCTGGTCGTCGACGTGCTGCGCGTTGGTGATCATCGGGTCTCCTTGGTGGTGGGGCGAGCGCGGTCGGCCCGCTCGGTCTCGCGGCGGCGCAGGATGGCGCCGACCGGGTGCTGCTCGTCGTGCTCGTGCTGCTCGGCGCGCTCGCGGCGGCGGCGGGCGACGGGGTGCTCGTTCGGGTCGTGCTCGGTCACGCGATCTCCTGCAGGTTGGGATGGAGCCGTTCCGCGCGGCGGCGGAGGTGTTGAGCGGCGAGGGTCAGGCGGCGCAGCACGGCGGCGGCCTCGTCGGCGATCTGGTCGGTGCCGGTCTCGACCGCCTCGTCGACGTACTCGCGCAGCTCGGCGAGCTCGTGCTGCAGCCGGCCGTGCTCGCGGGCGACCTGGCGGCAACCCGTCAACGGGGCACGGCGGGTCATTCCGGACGCCGTTCCCGGCGAGCGCGCGCGGTGGCGAGCTGCTCGGCGAGCTGCTCGGCCTTCCGCTGCTGCGCGGCCCTCCGGCGCTGCAGGACGGGGTCCGCGGCGTCCGCACGGTCGGCGAGGGTGGACAGCGCCTCGGCGGCCTCGGCGGCGAGCTGCTCGGCGAGGGTCTGCAGCTCCGGGTCCGGACGGCGCCGCAGGCGGGCCAGGGCTCGCCGTAGACGGCTGTCGGCGAACCCGCCGAGGTAGGCGCCCGCCGGGGACGATGCGGGCGTCCTGGCCGCCGTCAGAGGGTCGCTGTCCTCGTGGGCGTGCACCCGCGGCTGTGCGCGTCGCGAGGTGTCCGGATCGTCGTCGTCGGCACGCTCGGCGGCGAGGGGGGCGGAGTCGGGCTGGTTCGTCATCGGGGGCACCTCGGCGGGGTTGATCGTGAACGTGTGTCGTGCGGAGTCCGGCAGACCCGGACCGGACCTCCCAAGGGAGGAGGTCCGGGGTCCGGCTGGGGTCTGGGGCCTGTCCGGGAGCAGTCCGGCGAATCCGGAACCGCTGCTCAGAGGCGGTCCGGATCTTGTCCGGGAAGTCCGGCGAGGAGTCCGGCGGACAGTCCGGCTGCCCCCCTCGCCGGACTCCTCGCCGGACTCATTCACCGGTCCCATCCGGAGCCCAGGACGAACCGGGCAGCGCTCGTGACACTGGGCTCGATGGCGCCCGCCCTGGACGCGAGACCGAAGCCGGCGTGCCACGTCGACTTGCCGACGGTGACACCTGGGACACCTCGGATCAGCCCGTGCAGCTCGGCCCGGGTGAGCCCGTCCGGGCTGTCGAGGTGCCGCAGCGCGCCGACGATCAGCACGGCGACCCGGCGGCCGTCCCCACGCAGCCGGTCGAGTAGCTCGTCGGGGATCTCGTCGGACCACCACGGGTGCTCACCGAACCCGTCGGCGAGGGGGCGCCCGCCCTCGCCGATCTCGACGACCGGGGCAGGGTGGTCGGGCACGGCGCGCAGCCGCAGCGGCCAGCGACCATCGGTGGGGGCGTCCTTCATCTTGGACACGGTCAGGGTGCGCTGTGCGGTGGCGCGGTCGTCGCCGGACAGCTCGACCATGAGGACGAAGTCCGCGTCGGACGCCTTCGCGGACGAGCCGCGCAGCCGGCGGGCGTCGTGGCCGGCGTGGTCGACGAGCAGGACGGTTGTGCCGAGCTCGTCGCGTAGTCGGGCCGCGGCCTCGAACGCGAGTCCGACCTCGGTCGCGCTGTTCTCCTCGGCGCCGGGCATCGAGCGGTGCAGGGTGTCGATCACGACGAGGCCGACGCCGAGGTCGCGGGCGACGACGAGCAGCTCGTCGACGTCGCCGTCGTCGTTGAGCCGGACGGGCCGCGGGTAGATCGTGAGCGCGCCGCGCGGCAGGTCGCCGTTGAGCCGGCGCCATGCGGACACCCGCTGCGCGATGCCGTGGGCACCCTCGGCGGCGACGTAGAGCACCCTGACCGGCGCGCTGACGGTGAACTCGGGGCGGTCGAGCCACGGGCGCCCGGCGGCGAGGGAGCAGGCCCACGACACGGCGGTGAAGCTCTTGTAGGCGCCCCACGGTGCGCCGAGGAACCCGACGGCGGCCTGCGGCAGGAACGGCGCCATGAGCCAGCGGGGCGGGGGCACCTCGTCGACGTCGCACGAGTCGATCAGCCCGTCGACGATCGCCGGGCGGCGCAGCCGGTCGCGCAGGGCGATGATCCGGCGGGCGTCGGCGTCGACGTCGAGCTGCTCGACGCGGGCCTCGATGCGTGCGGCGCGGCCCCGGGCGAGCAGCTCGGCGTACGCGCGCTGCTGCTCCTCGGGGCTCCCCGCGCCGTGCTGCTGCCCCGCGACGAGCAAGGGCGCCAGTGGGACGACGGGGGCGATCGGATCGACGTCGTCGGGGCCGTCGGGCTCGTCGTCGGCGAGGGGGAGCAGGACGCGGCTCATCGAGCGGGCCCGGCGAGCTGCGCCGCGAGGGCGTCGTTGGGCTCCGGCACGAGCGGGTCGCCGGCGGGGCAGTCGGCGGCGTGCTGCACGCGGACGCGCAGGCTGCCGAAGGCGCGGGCCTTGCGGCGCTGCGCGCGGTTGGGCAGCGGGACGCGGGCGCCGCACTCGGGGCACTCGCCGGTCAGGTTCGTGGCTGTGCGGGCGTTCAGCGTGCGAGTGGTGGCAGCGTCGGTGTCCTCGCGGGGTTGGACGATCGCGACGGCGAGAGCGCCGGGCACGTCGAGGACGACCTGCGTCGGGAGGGCCCAGCCGGGGAGGTCCGTGGGCTCGGTGGTGCTGTGCACTTGGGGTGTGCTCCGGTATCGTTCGTCGGGCTTGGGGAGCGCAGGCGGTCGGGTGGTGCCGGCCGCCTTCGCTGTTTCCGGGGGAGTCCGGAGGGTCGTTCAGGCGGCGTCGGGGCCGTGGTCGACGGCGGGCCCAGCGGGGGCCGGCGCGAGCAGGGCGACGATGCGGCGCCGCGTCTGCTCGGAGAGCGGGGGCGCCTGATCGACGACCTTGCGGACGTGCCGGACGAGGGCGTCCTCGCGGGCCTCGTTACGCAGTCGCACGACCTCGGGGTCGTTGGCGCCGCGGTGGCGCACCAGGACGTTCATGCGGCCTCGACGGGACAGGACGTCGGGGTCGTCGGTGAGTGGCACGGGAGCTCGACTCCTCGAACGATGCTCAACCGGCACGACGGGGCGGGTCGGGAGCGATTTGGGACGGGAGCGGGGGGCCGGTCCAGGGCGACGCCCCGGGTAGGAGCGAACCTAGTATCGGCGTCAGGGGCCGTCCACACGCCAACGTCACCCCTGACCAGCGACAAGAGGCCGACAAGGTGATCACTCGTGCTGCTCGGAGCTGTAGCGAGCAGCAGGCCCATGCTGCAAGAACGTGACATGAGTCACGCGTGCCTACGTGCCTACGTACCGACGGGCTCCCGTCGAGGCGCCGACCGCGCCCACGTCCACACGAGACCCCGCGCGCGTAACCACCGCGCAGCACCGGCCGGGCCCTCGTCCTCGGCGACGGCGAGCAGCACCTCGGCGGCGTCCCGCACGGCCCGCCACGTCTCGCCGGGCAGCACGAGCACGTCCTCCCCACCGAGGTCGTGCTCGGCGATCTCGGCGTCGGTCTCCTCGGCGGCGAGGCGGTAGCGGTCCCGGATGCCGCGCGACCACGTCACCTGACGGCGCCCGTGCGACGCCCGCTCGAACTCCCACCACGCTTCGAGGTCGTCCGCCAGGCCCGTAGCGAGCCCGTCGCGCAGGATGGCGAACGGGGACCGGCTGCCCCGCCGCCCGTCCTTGATCATCCCGCCGGTGACCTCCCGGGCGATCTTGGACAGGTACGTGCCCAGCGCGCCCCCGGCGCCGTCGTCGGCCTGGACGAGCCGGGCGTCGAGGCCCCCGTGATCGGCGAGGGACTCGTGCCCACGGCGGGCGAGGGCGCGAGCGAACCGGTCGTGCCACGCCCCGGCGAGCTCGTCGAGGCGCTCCTGCGAGATCGGCCCGTCGAGGATCACGAGCAGGTGCGCGTGCGGGTGCCAGCCGGACCCCTCGCCACGGGTGACCTCGACCGCGCGCACCCACCCCTCGACGCCGTGCTGCTCGCACTCGGCCCGGTACCGGCGCGCCGAGGTCACCCGCGACCACGCGGCGTTGAGCGCGGTCCAGAGGTCGACGAGGGGCTGCCGGCGATGGTGGCGGAGGGTCAAGGTGATGAGGGCGCAGGCGCCGCCGGCGGCGTGGACGGCGTCGACGAGGTCGCGGATCTCCTGAGCCCGGCGGGCGCCGATCTTCCGCGCGCACGTCGGGCAGGCCCACGGGGAACCGCACGACACCAGCCCGGCGAACCCGCCCGTGCGCTGCCCCTCCTCGCCGGACAGCCGCAGCACCGCCCCACCGTCCGGGGTCCGGGCCACCCGACCGCACGCCCGCACCCGTTCAAGGCTGGACAGCTCCCACAGCCGGCGGCGCAACCTCCACGCCTCGTCACGACGGTCCCTCCCGGCTGGCTGGCCTGCACCGGGGGAGTTGTCCGCATGGTTACCAAGGGCCGGGCTCCGCCCGGCCGCCCCCGCGCCCCCGACTCCGTCGGGCGCGGGGGCCCGGCGGCCCGTCACGGTCCCGCGGTGGCTCCCTCCGGGGGCCGCTCCGCGGTGGGCCTCGGCTCCGGCAGGGGGTCCGCCCCTACCGCCGCAGTCGGCCCCGGAGGGCAGCACGGCCGCCGCGGGCACCGCAAGGTGGGCACCGTCGGCCGGCGGCTGCGTGGGCAGGTTGCGGCGCCCACGACGACCGTGCAGGCGCGAGCGCGCCGACAGCGACGGCAGGGGCTCGGGGGGGTTCACGCGGCGCGCCGCGGGTGGGGGTAGGTGGTGGAGGTGACCGCGGCGGCGAACTCGCCGTAGGAGCCGACGTGCGGGGCGCGCAGCCGGAACGTGGGGCGCCCGGGCCACGAGACCAGCGCGACGCCGGGCGCGGCGGTGGCGTGCTCGACGGCGAGGTCGTCGGCGTCGGGGTGCAGCAGCCGCAGGGACTCGGCGGTGTCGGTGCGGAACGACAGCCGGCCCTCGCACTGCGCCCGCTCGGCACCGCCGACGATGGTCGCCTCGGCGCGCTGGGCGACCACGACGACGCGCAGCCCGACCTTGTGAGACTCGGCGAGCAGGCGGGCGACCAGGGCCCGCACGCGCTTGCCCTGCTTGGGGTCCGCGGCGTCGACGGCGCGCAGCAGCGCGGGGTACTCCTCCAACACGACGGCGAGCAGCTGCGTGCCGTGATCGAGCGGGAGGACGTCGAGGTGCGCGGGCATCGCCGACAGGCGGCGGTCCATCTCGGCGACGAGCTCGGCGAAGACGTCCTCGACCCGGGCGAGGTCGGCCAGCCCGCGCGCCTGACGGTGGGCGTGGCGGGTGCCGGCGAACGGGCGCAGGGTCAGCCCGGACGGGTCGACGCCGGCGACCTCGACGTCGGCGCGGCCGGCGAGCTGCGCGAGCAGCCCGTAGAGCCACCGGGACTTCCCCGACCGGGTCGCGCCCTGCGCGATGAGGTGCGGCAGCTCGGCCGGCTCGACGCGCAGACAGCAGCCGTCCTCGTCGCGGCCGAGCAGCACGCCCGGGCCCGGCTGCAGCGGCACCGGGTCGGCGAGCGGGTCGTCGGTGAGCAGGGTGAGTCGGGCATGGTCGCCGACGCCGAGGGGCTCGACGCGCAGCATCCGGGCGCCGAGGTGCGGGGCGAGCCGGCGCGCGAGGGTGCGCAGCTCGGCGACGGTCTGCCCAGGTTCGAGACGCACCGTCAGCACCGCCGGCGGGCCGAGCACGATGTGCACCAGCGCCGGAACGATGACGGTCGGGCCGGTGACGGTGGCGACGGTGCGGACGAACCCGGCACCGGTGACGGCCCGGTGCCAGGCGTGCACGAGGTCGTCGACGAGGGCCTCGTCGAGGCGGTGCGCGCGGCGGTCGCGGCGGCGGATGGTGTCGAGCAGGGTCACGACAGGGCCTCTCCGGGTGGTGGAACGGGGACGGCCCCGGCGAGCCGTGGGGGGCGGCTCGGCCGGGGCCGTCGAGGGGGTGGTCCGGCGGCGTATCGCCGGTCCGGGAGGCGCCGGCGGCGTATCGCCGGTGCCCGGGTGCGCCGCCGGGGAGCGACGCGGTCAGGGGGCCGTCAGGCGGCCTTGCCGGCGGCGGCGGGGCGCTCGATGCCGTCGGCGCGGAACGTGAACGTCGGCCACTTGGAGCCGTTCTGCACGTACGCCGAGCAGGTCAGGTTGACGAACCGGACCTCCTCGCCGAGCCTGGTCTCGGGAACCTCGTGCGAGGCGACCTTCACGGCGGCGATCTCGGCGCGGTCGGCGTCCGGGTCGTCGACCATGACGTCGACCACCCACAGCGGGCGGCCCTGCGCGTCCTGGTCGTGGGAGTCCGGGACCCGCTTGCGCTCGACCTTGCCGGTGGCGTCGGGCGCCATCTCGGCGTACCGGGCGCGGGCGGCGTGCTTGCCGGTGGCGATGAACCGGACGCGGGTGCTGTCGACGGGGATGTTGCGCATGGCGATCTCCTGGTGTGTGCGTGGTGGGGTTGCGACCGCGCGCGGATGGGTGCGGGCGGACGAGTGGGGGCGCGCGTGGGCGCGCGGGAGAGCCGGCTCGTCAGGCGGGCGACGAGGGCGGCTCGGCGGCCGCGGCGCGGTCGATCAGCGCGAGCAGCTCGTCGGCGGCCGAGCGGGGCATGAGGTCGTAGCGCACCTGCTCGTCGATGCGGGCGCGGAGCACGGCCGGCAGCTCGTCGACGTCGAGGCCGCACGCGGTGGCGACGGCGGACAGCGACGCGCCGTGCTGCAGGGCCTGGACCTGCACGAGCCACTCGTGCCGCAGCAGCACCGCGGCGAGGGCGCGGGCGAGCGCGAGGGCGAGCAGGGCGACGTCGCGCAGCTCGGCGCGGGTGCGGCGGGGGCCGATCGCGTGCCGGTCCTCGACGAGGATGGCCTCGGCGTCGGTCAGCGCGTCGAGCAGATCACGACGCGGCGATGCCTCGAACTGGTCGGGCGTGGGGGTGTTCTCGGGTACGGTGCTCACAGGGCCGGGCTCCATCCGGTCTAGGTCCCGGGGCCCGGTGCTCGCAACACCGGCCGGGACCGCCTGCCGCGCGGGAGTGCGCGGCGATCGTTCGGCTTCCCCGGCGAGGACATCAGCGACCGGCCCGAGCCCGCGACCGTCGTCCCGGCCCTGCTGCGCCTGCTCGACACCCGGCCGGCGTCGGGCCGGTACCGCGCGGCCGACCTCCTCGCGCAGGTGTCCCCGTGATCCGCTTCGCCCTGCCCGACGGCCTGTCCGCGACGGAGCCGCCCGAGGCCCGGGGCCTGGCCCGCGACGGCGTGCGGCTGCTCGTCGCGCGGGCCGGCGCGCCGCCGGAGCACCGCCGGTTCACCGACCTGCCGGCCGCCCTGGAGCCGGGGGACCTCGTCGTGGTCAACACCTCCGACACCGAGCCCGCCGCCCTGGACGGCACCCGCGCCGACGGGACGCCGGTGGTGCTGCACGTGTCCGGTCCGCACCCGGCCGGCGGCACGGTGGTCGAGCTGCGCACCCCCGACGGGCACCGGGTGCGGGACGCGCGGGCCGGGGAGGTGGTCCGCGTCGCGGGCACCGACGTCGGGCTCGACGAGCCCGTGCCGGGCGCGGCCCCGGGCCGGCTCTGGCGCACCCGCCGCACCGACCTGCCGGCCGGGCGCCCCATCGCCTACTCCCACCTGCGGGGACGCTGGCCGCTCGCGGCGCACCGCACGGTGTTCGCGACGCCGGTGCCCGGCGAGTTCGCGAGCGCGGAGGCGCCCAGCGCCGGGCGCCCGTTCACCCGCCGCGTCCTGGACGGGCTGGCCGCCCGCGGCGTCGCCGTCGCGCCGCTCGTGCTGCACACCGGGGTGTCCTCGCCGGAGGCCGGGGAGGCGCCGCTGCCGGAGCGCTACCGGGTGCCGGCATCAACGTGGGCCGCGGTGCGGGGCGCGCCGGGGCGGGTGGTGGCCGTCGGCACGACGGTGACCCGGGCCCTGGAGACGGTGGCGGCGACGGACCGGCTCGCCGGCTGGACCGACCTGGTCCTCTCCCCGGAGCGACCGGCCCGCGTCGTCGACGGGCTCGTCACCGGCTGGCACGAGCCGGAGGCCTCGCACCTGCTGCTGCTGGAGGCCGTGGCCGGGTCCGAGCTGGTGGACCGGGCGTACGCGGCCGCCGTCGACGCCGGGTACCTGTGGCACGAGTTCGGGGACTCCTGCCTGCTGCTCCCCGGACGGAGCACCGCTCGTCGCGCTCCGTGAGCGGAGGCGGTCCGGGCGGTCGCGCGGCAGCGGTACGGCGAGCGGCGCCCGGGGTGCGCTGACAGGTCGACCGACGTCTTGTGGCGCTCGGCGGGCTTCTCGTAGTGTCGGCCCGGCGTCACGAGGCGGACGCGACACCGGGCCGGTACTCCCCAGCCGGCCCACCCGGACTCCCCACCGGTCGTCGCACGCCGCCTCGCTCCCCCGAGCGCTGGAAGGCTGGTCTGTGGCAGGACACCGTTCACCGAGCGGGACCCGCGGGTCCCGTTCGGCCGGCACCTCTCGGCACCGCTCCGCCGGACGTCCCGCCACCCCGGGTCCGTCGCTGCGCACCACGGTGATCGCCTCGGCGTCCGCCCTGGGTGCCGTGGCCACCGGGACGTTCACGCTCCTGACCCCCGGCGACGCCACCGCGACCGCCGACGCGGCCGCCCCGCAGCAGTTCGACGGGACGCTGGCCGCGACGTCGGCCCTGCTGGCCGACCTGCCGGCCCACGCCACCCCCGCCGGCGGGCTCGCGCCGATCGGGTTCGAGCGGGCGGGCGGCACCGAGATCGCCGAGATCCACCTGGCGCAGCTCGACAAGGCCGCCACGCTGGCCGCCGAGCGGGCCGAGCGCGAGGCCGAGGAGCGCCGGCAGGCCGAGGAGCGGGCGCGGCTGGACGCGCTCATCGCCGAGGGCGGGCTCGACGGCTGGATCGCCGAGGCGCTGGACGTGATGGACCTGCCGCAGTCGCTCGCCGGCTCCATCGAGCGGATCGTCATGAAGGAGTCCGGCGGCAACCCCCGGGCGATCAACGACTGGGACTCCAACGCCCGCGCCGGCACCCCCTCGGAGGGGCTGATGCAGACGATCCCGTCGACGTTCCGCGCCTACGTGCACCCCGACTACGCCGACGAGGACATCACCCACCCGGTCGCCAACATCACCGCCGGGGTGCGCTACATGATCGACCGCTACGGCATGGACACCCTCGAGGCCGGCGGGCGCAGCAGCGCCAGCGGCGGGTACCTCGGCTACTGAGCCGCGCTACCGGGCGGTGACGGGCCGCGCCCTGCGGCCCGCGACCGCCACGACGTCACCGCTGCTCAGCTGCGCCCCGCGGCGCGTCTCCGTGCGGCCGTTCACCTGCACTTCCCCGGCCTCCAGCAGCTCCTTGGCGTGGACGCCGTGCTCGGCGAAGCCGGCGAGCTTGAGGAACTGACCGAGCCGGATCGGCTCACCGGTGAGCGGGACGTCCTCGATGCGGGCCACGCGCCCATCCTGCCCCCCGGCGCCCCGGCCCTACCCGCCCGGTGCGGTCGACGCCGCCGGGCGGGACGGGGCCGCGTACCGGTGCCACAGCGCGTCCCCGGCCGGCGCGGCGCCGGCGTCCGCCTCCTGGACCGCGGCCCCGACGTCGTTCCACGACCGGCAGGCGCCGCAGCGCATGACGGGCACCCCGAGCGCGACGCACTCGGCCGGGGACCACCCGACGGCCAGCCACCTCCCGCACCGGCCGCACAGGATCAGCTCGAACAGGCGGGGTCCGCGCGGCAGGGACGTCACGGCCGGCCGCTCGCCGTCGTACGGCACGACCTCGGCCCGGTGCACCCGCATCCCCGGGAGGTACCCGGTCGCCGCCGCCTCTGCACGTGGACCCCTGGCGCCAGGCGCCGTCCCCGCGCTATCTTTGCAACACCAAGTTGCAAAGGAGACCCCATGGCGACGCGCGACCACCTCCGGACGGCCCCGGTGTGGGCCGACCTCGACGCGACCGGGCTGGCCTCGGTCGACATCACGGGCGCGGCCTTCAAGGCCGAACCGTTCGGCTTCTACGCCCGGCTGCGGCACGAGGCGCCGGTGCAGCCGGTGCGGTGGATCCGCGGCAGCACGGCGCTGGTGGTCACCCGCTACGCCGACGTCGACGCCGCGCTCCGCGACCCGCGGCTGCGCAAGAACCGCGAGGAGGCCCTGACGCCGGCCCAGCTGGCCACCGGCCCGCGGATCCCGAAGATCTTCTCCTCGCTGCAGCGGGGCCTGCTCAGCCTCGACGGCCCCGACCACGACCGGCTGCGCCGGCTCGTCCACCAGGCCTTCACGCCGCGCCGGGTGGAGCAGATCCGCGAGCAGGTGGTCGTCCTGGCCGACGAGCTCCTCGACGCCGCGGAGCGCCGCGGCTCGATGGACCTGATCGCCGACTTCGCCGCACCGCTGCCGCTGACGGTGATCGCGCGGATCATCGGCGTCCCCGAGGAGGACTCACCGCGGTTCCGGGCCTGGACGAACGCGCTGCTGTCGATCGCTGACCGCCCGGTGCGCAGCACGGCCGGTGTCCTGCTGTTCGTGCGCTACCTGCGCCGGCTGATCGCGGCCCGCGCCCGCGACCCGCAGGACGACCTGATCACCGCCATGGTGCAGGCGCGCGACGGCGGCGACCGCATGAGCACCGACGAGATCGTGGCGATGCTGGTCCTGCTGCTGACGGCCGGGCACGAGACCACGGTCAACCTCATCGGCGTCGGCACGCTCGCCCTGCTGGAGCACCCGGAGCAGGCCGCCCTCCTGCGCGACGCCGGCCCCGGGGACACGGCCCTGGTCCGGAGCGCGGTCGAGGAGCTGCTGCGCTTCACCAGCCCGGTCGAGACGGCCACGGAGCGGTGGGCGGCGCAGACCGTCGAGATCGCGGGCACGACCGTCCCGCAGGGGTCGCTCGTGCTGGCCGCGCTCGCGTCGGCCAACCGGGACGCCACCGTCTTCGACCGGCCCGACGTCCTCGACCTCACCCGCTCGCCCAACCCGCACCTGGCCTTCGGCAAGGGGGCCCACTACTGCCTGGGCGCGCCGCTGGCCCGGCTGGAGGCCCAGATCGCGGTGCCGGCCCTGCTGCGGCGCGCGCCGCGGCTGCGCCGCCCCGACCCGACCGCCCCCGTGGCGTGGCGCGGCAGCGCGATCGTCCGCGGGCTCGAGTCGCTGCCGGTGCTGCTGTGACCGGCACGTCGGTGGGAGCGGGCGCGGGGGTGGACCGCCGCCGCGTCCGGCTGGTGTTCGGCGGGCTGGTCCTGGTGATCCTGCTCGCGTCGCTGGACCAGACGATCCTCTCCAGCGCGCTGCCCACGATCGTCGGCGAGCTCGGCGGCGTCGAGCTGATGCCGTGGGTGATCACGGCCTACCTGCTGGCCGCGACGGTCGTCATGCCCGCCTACGGGCGGCTCGGGGACCTCATCGGCCGCAAGGGCCTGTTCCTGGCGGCGATCGGGATCTTCCTGCTCGGCTCGGCCATCGGCGGGTCCGCGCAGTCGGTGGAGTGGCTGATCGTCGGACGCGCGGTGCAGGGGCTCGGGGGCGGCGGGCTGGTGATCACCGCCCAGGCCATCGTCGCCGACGTCATCCCGGCCCGGGAGCGCGGCCGCTACGTCGGCGTGCTCGGGGGCGTGTTCGCGGTGTCCTCGGTGGCCGGACCGCTGCTGGGCGGCTGGTTCACCGACGTCGTCGGCTGGCGCTGGAGCTTCTGGATCAACCTGCCGCTGGGCGCCGCGGCGTTCGTGGTCGCCGCCGTCGTCCTGCGCCTGCCCGCCGGCACGGCCACCGGGCGCCCCCGCATCGACGTCCAGGGCATCGTGTGGTCGGCCGTCGCGGTGACGTGCGTGGTCCTGATCGGCTCGTGGGCCGGGACCGCGTACGCGTGGACCTCCCCCACGATCATCGGTCTGGCCGCCGGCGCGGTCGCCGCCGCGCTGCTGTTCGTGCGGGCCGAGCGCCGGGCCGCCGAGCCGGTGATCCCGCTGGGGCTGTTCCGCGACCGCACGTTCGTCCTCGCCACCGCCGCCGGGCTGGTCGTCGGGATCGGGCTGTTCGCCACCAGCAGCTACCTGCCCACGTTCCTGCAGATGGTCGGCGGGAACCGGGCGAGCACCGCCGGCCTGCTGATGATCCCCATGATGGCCGGGCTGCTCGGCTCGTCGATCGTCTCCGGGCGGCTCATCGCGCGCACCGGCCGCTACCGGCCCTACCCGATCGCGGGCATGATCGTCGCCGCCGGCGCGCTGGTGCTCCTGTCGACCATGGACGCGCGGACCCCGAGCCTGCTGAGCAGCCTCTACCTGCTGGTCTTCGGCATCGGCATCGGCCTGGTCATGCAGGTCCTGGTGCTGCTGGTGCAGAACGCCGCCGACCCCGCCCTGATGGGCACGGCCACCGCGGCCAACAGCTTCTTCCGCGAGATCGGCGCCTCGCTCGGCGTGGCGGTGGTCGGCTCGGTGTTCACCGCGCGGCTCACCGCCGGCCTCACCACCGCGGTCCCACCGGACTCCGGGATCAGCGCCGGCTCGCTGACCCCGGAGGGGGTCCTGGCCCTGCCCGAGGGCCTGCGCGCCACCGTCGTCGACGTCTACGCCTCCGCGCTCACCCCGGTGCTGGGTTGGCTGGTGCCGCTGTTCGTCGTCGGCCTGGTCCTCGTCGTCCTCCTGCCCGACCTCCCGCTGCGCACCACCCTCGCCGCCCCGACCGCGCCGCGGTCGACGACGCCGGGAGCACCGTGACCGCCCCGTCCGCGCCGCCGGACCGGCAGCGGACCCGCGACCGGGTGCGGACCACCTGGGCGCCCTGGTGGAGGTGTCGCCGTGGCCGGGGACGCGGCTGGTCGTCGTCCCCCTCGCCGCCGGTGCGGGCGCGGTGCTCGTCGCCCGGCGCCGCGCCCGCCCCTGACCGGGGCCGGCGACGTCGCCCATACTCGACCGGGTGAGGAGCAGCGCACCGTGACCCCCGAGCCGACCGCCACCTCCGGGTCGGTCGCGCCGCGGCCCCGGCGCGACGCCGGGCGCCCCCGCGGCGCGAGCATCGCGGCGGCCGTGCTCGCCGCGGTGCGCGTGGAGCTGGCCGAGTCCGGCGTGGACGGGCTCAGCGTCGAGCGCGTCGCGCGGCGGGCCGAGGTGAACAAGACCAGCGTCTACCGCCGCTGGCCGACCCGCGAGGACCTGATCGCCGCGGCGATGGAGGGCCTGCTGGAGGACTTCGGCGAGAGCCCGGACACCGGCAGCCTGCGGGGCGACCTGCTCGCCCTCGCCGCCCCGATCGCGGAGTTCGCCGCCCGCCCCGACGGCGTCGCGCTGCTGCGCGCGGCCCTGTCGACGGTGTCGACCGGTCCCGTCGGCGCCCTCGCCGCCCGGCGCGTGGCCGACCAGCTCTCCCCGATGCCCGCGATCGCCGAGCGCGCCCGCGCGCGGGGGGAGTGGCGCGCCGGCGTCGACCCGCAGCAGGCGGTCTTCACGCTGGTCGGGGCGATCGTGCACCGCACGCTGCTCGAGCACGCCGACCCCACCGGCGAGTGGCTGGAGCGCCTGGTCGACCTCGTGCACGGCGGCGTCGCCAGCAGCGCGTCCCCCTCCTGACGGGCCCGTCGCGGGCGGTGACGGGCGGCGGTGCGGCCGGCAGCACCGCCACGGTGCTGCACCCGGTGCCCGGGCACGTCATGCCCGGAGCGGATCGACTCCGCCGTCGTCCGCGGACGGCCCGGCCCGAGGACGCCCATGACCGCTGGTGGCCCTCTCGAGCTCCTCGCCTCCGGCTGGACGGACGGCATCCCGCGCCGGATCGCGTCCGCCCGCCCGGACGGGACCCGCACCGGGCGCATCACCCGCACCGCCGTCGACGCCCAGCAGAACGTGCGGGTCACGAGCCACGGCTGACCGGGCGCCCGCAGGGGACGGACCGCGCTACCGCACCGCGATGCGCCCGTCGCGCTCGTCCAGGACGTGCACCCGCGTCGCCGTCGCCCGGTACAGCCGGAACGGCGCCGGCGCGACCACGTCCTCCTCGGTCCACAGCCCGATGCCCTGCTCCCGCGCCCGGCCGTTGAACACGGCCAGGCCGGCGGCGCACTCGTCGGGGCCGACCTCGCGGGCCTCCGCCTCCACGTAGACCGCCGATGCACCGCCGACCGCCACCGTGGAGTCGAACACGACGATGCCCACGCCGGCCCGCACGGCGATGTTGCGGGAGTGCCGGGAACCCGGCCGGGAGACCCAGTGGAACGCGTCGAGGCCGCGGGCGGCGAACCACACCGGTGTGGCCCACGGCCGCCCGTCGGCGTCGGCGGTCGCCAGCGTCATGTAGGCGTTCGCGGCGAGCACCCGGTGGGCCTCCCGCGTCGCCGTGCCCGTGTCCGCGCCCTGGTCGACCGCCATCGCCTGCTCCCCTCGCCGGAAGTGCTGTCGTCGGGTACGACCACCGCGGCGCGCGGAACTCACCGGTCGCCATCCCGGCCCGGACGCACCGGAGGCAGAACGGCGGAAAGGCCCTCCAGGTGATCCCTGGAAGGCCTTTCCGAGTGGTAGCGGGGACAGGATTCGAACCTGTGACCTCTGGGTTATGAGTCGGGCGCCCGCCGTCTCCGGCTGTCTCACCCGTACCGCTGACGACCGGTTGACCCGCCCGGCAGCAGCCCGGCCGTCTCATCCGCGCCACCTCGTGTCAAGCCGTGCTTCCGCTTCGTGGTCACAGATCTGGTCACACCTTGGCAGGAACGAAGGCCCTTGCGCAGAATCTTGACCTACTTGCCTGACCTTGCCCTGGACTGCAAGAACAGCGGAGGAACTACCAGCGGTAAGACGCCCGTTCCGCACCGGTCCCGTAGCTCGGTGAGCGACCCGTTGACTGCCAGGCACCCGCTGCGCAACGTTGGCACGGCTCGTGAGCCCCTCCTCTGCAGGTCGAGCATCTGTGAACGTCCGGGCTCGTCTCTGGGTCAGCGGGCTGGTTGTCACTCAGTTAGTCACTCATCGGGATCGCGTCCTGCGTGACGCTCGTGCCCGTGCCGGTCAGCAGGTGTCGAGCAGGCCGTCGGTGTCGGTGAGCTTGATCAGGCGCGACAAGCACGGCGGGCACTCGATGATCGCCAGGACGACACTGCGGGCTCGTGCGGTGGTGGTGGCGTCGAGGAGCACGCGGAGGCCGCGCCCGTCGATGAAGGTAACGGCGCCCAGGTCGAGCAGCACGCACGTGCCGGGCTCGGCGGCCAGCAGGTGCGAGGTGAGGGTGTCGGCGAGAGGGACGCTGGTCGCCATGTCGACCTCCCCACTCACCCGGACCACCACCTCGGTCGGCTCGGCTGCGTCCGTCGCGATCCGGAAGGCGCGTGCCGGTGGAGGAGGCGTCGGTGAGTTCCCGTACAGCCAGTGCAACGAAGAACGGGCGCCCGCCTCCGACGGTGGGATCGGATCGTGCGGCGGCGTGCCGGTCCCAGGAGAGGCGTCCGTCCTCGATCCAGCTCGCGGCTCCGGCTCCACCTGGGCGTGGTCACCGTGCCGCTGCACTCGGGCACGACTCTGGTCGACCAGCCAGCGGGCGGTGTCGCGGGCTTCCTGCGCTGCGGCGTGCAGAGAGCGGGCCCGCGGGACGGCGGAGTACGTCGCGTACCAGAGCGGGAGGTCCACGGCCGAGTGCTCCTCAGACCGGCCGGAGTGCACTGCAGGTTCAGGCGTTCCGGAGGAGCACGACCCTACGTCAGTCCACGGACCCGCGTGATCGGCGTTCGGGTAGTCGTCCAGTCTCGACGACCTCGGCGGCAACATCGCGCAGCTTGCGGTTGAGGTGCTGGGAAGCGCCGCGCAGCGCGGCGAACGCCTGCTCCTGGGTGGCGCGGCCGCTCGCCATGAGGATGCCCATCGCCATCCCGACCTCCCGGTTCGACCGCACGGCCCCTTCGAGGTGTTCGGCGCGCTCCTCGCTCCGCGCGGCCTGCACCGCGATCGCCGCGTGGGCGGCGAGGACGGTGCCGACGGAGCGGTCGTGCTCGTCGAACGCCCCGGGCCGGCGGGAGTAGAGGTTCAGCGCGCCGATGGTGCCGTCCTCGCCGTCGACGAACAGCCGGAACGACAGCATGCTGTGCACCCCGGTCTCGGCTGCGGCACGGTGGCTGAACGACGGCCACCGCTCGTCGGTGGCGAGGTCGACGATCAGGAACGTCTCGTGCTCGGCGATCGCGTTGACGCAAGGCCCCTGCCCGACCTCGTACTGGATGGCGTCGACCCGCAGCGACACCTCGTCGGTGGCGGCGACGGTGTGGATCTCGCCGTGCCGGGTGATCAGGGAGATCCCGGCATGGTCACAACCCTGCATCGTGTCTACGGCCGCGCGGGTCACGCGCCGTTGAACCTCCTCCGGCGTGTCCTCCGCCTGGAGCTCGCGTGCGATGCCGGCGAACGTCTGCGCGAGTTCGTCCGTCGGCTCACCGGTCACGTCCGTACCGTAGCCGCCGCGTGAGGTAGGCGGTCCTGGCGACAGGGCGACCTGCATGCCAGGGTGGCTGGCGAGTTGAACCGGAACGAGTCGCCAGGTCGCGCCTATCAGCCGCTACTCCCCCGACACCGGCGCTAAGCTGCACGGACACTGCTCGGCGTTTGTTGCTGTTCTTCGCTGACGGTGGGCGTTCTGACGAACGATTGACGGATAGCTTACCCACTGATCTTGACGCACTAGAGGGCTCGTGCGGTAGTCCGGCGACTTAGTCGCAGCTCCGAACGCGCGGCGTCTAGCGCGCCGACAGCCTGCAGGACAACCTTGATCGGTTCGGCGTGGACTGCAACGCCCGTGGGCACACCCCTAGTTGGGGGTATCGAGCGTGTCCCCCCGTCGTTGGTCCAGCAACAGCCAGCGACGGCAGCTGCACCGACGAGCGGAAGGTGATGTCGTGGCCCGCCCCGATGCCCGCAGAGGGAACCGGGACCCCGGTCGACGCACGCTGCGGTGGCGCTACCTGCCGCTGCCCAGCAGCCTGCCGGATCTGCGTACTCGGGTCCGGGCCGCTCTGGCGTTGTGGGGGATCGTCGGGCGGGTGGTCGAGGACGTGGTGCTGGTCGTGTCGGAGCTGGCCGCCAACGCCATCGAGCACGCCCGTACACCGCTGGTGGTCGCCCTGGGCCGGGACGAGGAGGGGGTGCAGGTCCGGGTGCGCGACTACAGCTCTGATCCACCGGTGTTGCGCTCGACCGAAGCTGACCCGCGGCGGGGCTGGGGCCTGCGGATGATCGCCGGGCTCGCCGCCTGGGGGTGGGAACCACACCCCGACGGCAAGACGGTGTGGGCCACGATCGAACTCCCCGCCCGGAATGTGCAACTCGTTCGGCCGTAGTTGCGCCAACGTTGCCCAACCCCGCCTACACTCCGTCGCTGTGAGCGGAGCGCACTCACCGAGCGCCTCACACGGTGACCTGGGGCTGGAGCTGACCTGTCGCCAGGTCGGCGACGACGTCGTCGTCATCGCCATGACCGGGGAGCTGGACATGGTCACCGCCCCGCAGGCCCGCACCTACCTGCAGGACAAGACCACGGCTCGACCCCGCCATGTCGTGTTGGACCTGGCCGGGGTGAGGTTCATGGGCTCCCACGGGGTGAGCCTGCTGGTCGACGCCCGCGATGAGCGCGAGGGCCTTCACGGCCAGTTGCACCTGACCGGGGTTTCGGGGAACCGGCCGGTTCGGCGGGCGCTGGACGTGACGGGCCTGACGCCGCTGTTCGACGTTCATGACGACCAGGACCAGCTCCTCCAGACACTGAGCAAACCTGCGACCTAGAGAATCCGAGGCCGCTCTCCTGGTGGTCTCGGAGCAGTGCCGGAAAGTGCGCCTGAACTGCAAAGACGTCTTCGGTCGTTACGGCTCATCGCCTGTCACCGCAGCCTGTTCCCGGTGGGTAAACGTGGGCGTTGATCTTGCACGCTGGGGCTCGTGCGGGCTTCCCCTCGACCTGGCGCAGCCCGACCATGCGGCGGCCCGACGGCGGCCCTCGGCCCAACCGCACCACCGCGGCGGCTCGACGGCGGCCCTCGGACAGTCCGCGCCCATGCCGCCCACATCCCGCCGTCGGGTCGTCGCGGCTGCCCATGCTCCGCCGTCGGGTCGTCGCGTGGTAGCCCTCCGGGAGGTCGAGGGGAGGCCCGCACCCTGCCCACCCACACCTGAGCTCAGCGTTGCTCGGTTCGGGGCTTCCCTGAGACCTGCCGCCGGCGAGGGCGTAGTTGTTTCTGTTTTGGCACTCAGCCGCTAGCCTAGCGTAGGTGCAGGGACCTCCACTATCTCGTAGTCGTATGGACAAGTTGGGCAAGCGGTTGGCATCCGGTCAGCCTCTTTCGATTGAAGAGCGTGCCGAGTTCTCAAGTATCCTAGTTTTTTATCAGCAGCTTTTGGATGAAGTGGCTCAAAGGCTCAAGTCTATGGGTTTCAAGCCAACGACTCGGGTGAAAACTACTGGAACACTCACCGAGAAGCTTGTCCGGGAGCACGGGATACAGCTGACAAGAATTAACGACGTAGCTGGTGCCCGAATTGTTGTTGCTGGAGGTCGAGCGTCCCAAGCTGAAGCGGTATCGGCGATCGTGAAGAATTTTACCAGCAGTGGCGAGAAGCAGCCGCAGATTATCGATAGGCGAAGTGACCCACGACAGGGCTACCGGGCCGTTCACGTAGTAGTTTTTATTAATAGATTTGCCATCGAAGTTCAAGTGCGAACACAACTGCAAGATTCTTGGGCTCAGATTTTCGAGCGAGTTGCGGACCAGTGGGGTCGACAAATTCGGTACGGCGGGGAGGCGGAGGGTGCGGACAAAGTTGTTGTTCTGCAAGGCGAGCTAGTTCAGGATCGCACAACAAGAGCAAAGATAGTAGACGTTCTGCAAAACTTAAGCTCTGCAATTGACGCGTACGAGGTTGCAGAAGAGGCTGATCAGTCGATCACGCGCTCCTTTGAACTAGTGGAGGCCGGTAAGGGCATCACTGAGCTCATGGAAAGCCTTGAGGCAAAGATTGGACCTGTAAAGTTTAGCTTGTTTGAGAGCAGTGAGGACTATGCACGCCGACGCCAGAACGTGATTTCAACCTGTTCGTTTTTAATTAAGGATCGACGTCGACGTAATCGAATTATTCGAAGGTCTTTTCCTAAAGATCCCGAACGTGTTAACGCTGTTTCCTATTCGCGAGGAGTGGATACGATAACTGGCGTAGTTTACCATCATCTGGTACAGTCGCGCGAGGAGCGCAAGAGTGCTCGGCGGACTATCTCAATGTTTCTTTCAGACCTGTCGCAGATGCGCGAAGAGGAGGATATAGAATGAGTCGCACCCTCATCGTGTTTAACAGGCGTCTTGGCCGTGTTCTGGAGTCGCACAGAATTTCAGGGTCCACCTCAGAAGCTGTCAGTAAGCGTCTCGACCTGGAAGATCAGTATCGGAACCAGGAAAACATTGAGATCGTAGTACTGACAGCCGAGTCAGAGGACGCTCTGAGAGATACTCACGGCCGATACTTTGAGTCACTCCATGACTTGGCGGATCAGGCAATAGCCCGACTGGGATAGGTCGGCAACAGGCGGTGGGCAGCCGCGCGCCGCGCGGGGACCGGCCGGAGGCCGCACGCCCCGCGCGAGCGCTTGCGGCTGCATCGAACACAGCGCCGCGCGCCGCCCGTCAGGGCGGCGCCTTGAACCAGTAGGGAAAGTTTGGACACCGCAGCCGGAGGCCGTTACCGGGGCTTCGCCGGCAGGGGTTGCTTGCGGCGGACGATGGCGACTCCGGCCAGGACGAGCGCGGCGCCAAGTGCGGTGAGGGGTGGGAGTTCGTCGCCCAGGACGAGCACGCCGAGCACGGCGGCCACGATGGGGATCAGATAGGCGACCAGCGATGTGGCGGTCGGGCCCTCGTCGGTCAAGAGTGAGTAGTTCAGGACGTAGGCCAGTCCGGTCCCGGCGATGCCGAGCACGAGAACGGCAACGACCGCCGTGGCGGTGGGCGGGTTGATCGCGGCTCCGTCGATGGGGAGCAGAACGGTACTGACGACGGCGGCGGTAGTGAGCTGTCCCGCGGCCAGAGCGACCGGGTGGAACTGCAGCGGCGTCACGTAGCGGGAGAGGTAGACGTAGGACACGCCATATAGCGCGGCGGCGGCCAGGCAGGCCAGCACCCCGCCTACTTCTCCGGGGTCGCTCTGCTGCCACGGCTCGAAGATGACCACTACGCCCGCGAACCCGAGGGCGAGTCCGGCGACCTGCACGGAGCGCGGTAGGGCCTTGGTGGCGAGCGCGAGGGTGACCGCTGTCCATAGGGGCGTGGTGCCGTTCATCAGGCCGGCGTAGGCGGAGCTGGTCTGGGTCTCCCCGACGGCGAACAGGAAGTAGGGCGCGACGTTGGCCAGGACACCGGCGATCGTGAGTTGGCCCCAGGTGCCCCGCCCGCGCGGTAGGCGGTAGCCCCGTCCCCAGCAGATCAGCAGCAGCGTGGCCGCACCGAGGACGAGCCGGGCGGTGGTGAGCCACGAGGGCGCCAGCATCGGGAGCGCCAGGGCGATCCACAGAAAGCTGGAGCCCCAGGTGAGGGCGAGCAGTGCGAGTCGGAACGTGCTGGCCCGGCGCACTCGTCTACTCCACCGGGACGTTGTAGCTCAGCGACGACATGTCCCCGCGCATGACGAACCGAGTGGCCTCGTACGGCGTGCCATCGGCGCGAACGCTGACATGCAACAGGTCGATGACCGGCACCCCGGAAGGCATCCGTAGCGCGGTCTTCTCGGCCAGCGTGGGCATCCGGGCGACCGCGGAGTCATCGAGGCGTGCCATCGGGTAGCCCTGGTTCTCTAGGACGCCGTGGATGCCGTAGGGGTGCGGGACGACCTCTTCGAGCAGCCCGGTCCCCTCGGCGATCGGCCAGGGGATGTAGGTCGTCACGCGGTACACGGGGTCGTCGTCGGCCCAGAACACGTTCTCGCGGCACAACACGGACTCGGTGTCGTCCTTGATGCGCAGCCGCTCGGCGACGTCGTGCGGTGGCTGGGCGCGCCTGATGGACAGCACCTCGAACCGTCCTTGCTTGCCGGCGCGCTCGCACTCGATCAGGAACGGCGATAGGCCGCTCTCGCGGTACTTGGGCGAGTAGCGGTCGCTGCCCAGCCGGATCAACGGCGCAGGGTCCCGCACGAACACCCCGCGACCGTGGTGCGCGACGACCATGCCGGCCTCGGCGAGCAGTCGCATCGCCGCCTGCACGGTGTTGCGGGCAACACCGTAGGTCGCGAGCAAGGTGCGCTCGGAGGGGAGCTTGTCCCCGGGCGCGAGCTCGCCTGCCTCGATCTTGGCGGCGAACTCGTCGGCGATGCGCCTGCTCGCCACGGTCTGCTCATTGCTCACTGGTGCACGCCTGCCTCTGTGGTCATCACTGTTCGCATCGTACGCCCGGTGGCTTACGCCAGTCAGGTGGGAGACATCGGGAGACCTTGCGCACACTGGCTTGAGCCAGTTAACTGGCTTACGCCAGCAAGGTCCCCATCAGAACGAGGAGGAGCGATGCAGAACATCCCGGTCGTGCTCGACGGCTACCGCATGACGGTGGTCGAACCCCCCGCCCCCAAGCTGCGCGAGGACGGATCGTTCGTGACCAACCGCGAGGGAGTGCGCCAGTTCGTGGTGCACGTCTTCGCCAAGGTCCGCCCCGGCCCCGACGGGCGCACCCCCAAGGGCGAGGAGATCAAGGTGACCCTGGAGACCGATCCCGGGGAGGGCTTCGAGGAGGGCACCCGCGTCGCCCTGGTCGGCCCCCGCGTCTCGCCGTACGAGATTAAGAGCGACAACGGCCGGGTGACTTCGGGGCTGTCGTTCCGCGCGGTCAGCCTGGCCCCGGCCGCCCCGGCTCCCGGCCCGCGCGGCGAGAAGTAGCACCATCCCCGCGGCCCCGGCCGCACCAGCACCACCCGCCCACTCGGGCGGAGCACGATCCCCCGGCGCCGATCCGGCGGCCGATGAGTTCTTTGACAATTCCACAGTGGCTACATCCATGCCCAAAACCGGCCCGCAACCCGCGCGCCGGACAACCATTTACGACCTCGAAAGGGGGGCGTGATGACCTGTGACGGGTGTTCGGGATCGGGTGCGTGTGACCCGTGCGACGGCTACGGCACGCTGCCCGATTCCTATCCCAACGCCGGTGACGGCGTCGACTGCGACCTGTGCGAAGCCGATGGCGTGTGCATCACCTGCGACGGCACCGGAACCACCACCAGCAACACCTTCAGCAGCACGACCGACATCCACGAGTTCGAGGACGTGAATCCATGAGCACGATGACGAACAACAACAAGACCCGCCCGACCGCGGGCGTCGGCCGCCTGGTGCGCCGGCTGGAGCGCGAGCGCCGCCGCTGGACCCTGCGTGACACCGCCGACCTGGTCGCCACTGAGCAGGCGTGGCGGGCCGGGGTGGCCGAGGGCCTGCGGCTGGCGCAGACCGCGATCCGTAAGGGCGTCTGAGCCATGGCCACCGTGGGAAGCGCTGCAAGCAGCAGCTACCGGGCCGCGCGGGACTGGCAGCGCCGACGGGCCGACAACCGGGCCATCGCCCGGTTCGCCGAGTTCTGGGCCGCCCTCCAGCAGGTCGGCGACGTCCTCGCCGAGGCCGAGAAGCTCGCCAAGAACGCCAACGACGGGTCGTCCTGGCGCGGGGCTGAGGGGCGGCGGCACTGGAACGTCGCCACCGCGGACGAAGTCCGCTCGGCCGTGCGCGGCTGCCGCAACTCCCTGCGGGTGCTGTCCGGGCAGGCCAAGCGGTTCGAGCCCGAACTCATCGTCAAGGACTGGAGGCGCTAACCGATGTCCCACTCTGCCGATCGTGTCGTGGACGAACTCGACATCGCCATGCGCCGCCTTCGCGAAGCCATGCGAGGCATTCCAATCCGCCGCGGGAGCTTCCGCAACACCCACACCAATCTTGTCCGCGACGTCGCGAAGGCCACCACGATGATGGACGCCGCTCGCCCCCTGCTCCGCAAGAAGTAGCCGGGCTAGCAAACCCCGCAATTCCCGGGCCGGGACGCACTGATTCCACTTTGCGTCCCGGCCCGTTCCATGCCCAGACCCGTTCTCCCGAAGGTGATTCCTCCATGTTCACGACCACCAAGCACCACCCGACCACCCGCGGCCGGTACGGCACCGTCGCCGCCCGCCCGTCGACCCGCTCCAGCGGCGCCGAGTGGCGCGCCCTCGCCTGGCTCGTCCGCCACCCGCTGATCTGGCTCGTCCCCGCCGGGCTGCTCGCCGCCGCCCACACCTGGGGTGCGGTCGCCCTGGGGGTCACCCTGGCCGGGCTGCTGCTCGCCGTGCTGATCTGGTGGCGCGCGCACCCACCGTCCTACGACCGGTTTCTTGCCTCCCGGGTCCGCTCGACGTGGCGGCGCTGGACCACTTACCGTGGCCGGCGTTGGGCCGGCGTGCTCGCCGACTGCGAACTCACCCGCGACACCCGCACCGGCCGACCCCTCGTCCCGCGCGTGCTGCGGGTCCGCGCGGTCACCCCCTCTATTGACCGAGTCACGGTGCGGATGGTCCGCGGACAGCACCTCGACCTATGGACCGAACGCGCCCCGGTCCTAGCCGACGCCCTCGGCGCCCACCGGGTCACCCCCACCCGCGTCCGACCCGGAGTCCTGGCCCTGGTCGTCGAGCGCCGGATGCCCTTCACCACCACCGTCCCGGCAACGCCGATCCCGGGCCGGGTCGATGAGGTCAACCTCGCCGCCCTAGACGTGGGCGACACCGAGACCGGCGCCCCGTTCCTGCTCCGCGTGCGGGGCAAGCACCTGCTCGTGGTCGGCCGCTCCGGCTCGGGCAAGGGCTCCCTGCTGTGGGGACCGCTGCGCGCCATGGCCCCGCTCATCCGCGACGGCCTCGTCCGCGTGTGGGTCATCGACCTCAAGGGCGGCACGGAGACCGACCGCGGGGAGCCGCTGTTCCACCGCTGGGCCACCACCGCCTCGGACGCGGTCGATCTGCTCACCGATTTTCGCGACTCCATGCGCGACCGCCAGGAGTGGATGCGCAGCAACGGCGTCCGCACCTGCCCGATCACCCGCGAGACGCCGGTCGAGCTGCTGGTGATCGACGAGATGGCGATGCTCACCGCCTACGGCGAACGCTCCGAGGTCCGCGAATCCCTCCGGCTCCTGGCCGAGGTCCTGACCCAAGGCCGGGCCGCCGACCACACGGTCATGGGCTACGTCCAGGAGCCCACCAAGGACGTCGTCGACGTCCGGGACCTGTTCACCATCCGGCTCTGCCTCGCGGTGACCGCGGCTTCGCACGTCGACATGGCGCTCGGTGACGGCGCCCGGGACCGGGGCGCTCTCGCGGATCAGATTCCCGGCGACGACGCGCACGCCGGGATCGGGTTCGTCCTCGACGACATCACCCGCGCCCCGGTCCGCTTCCGGGCCGGCTGGGTCTCCGACCGCGACATCGACGAGCTCGTGCACCGGGCCACCCCCGGCACCCGCCACCTGCACCCTCTGCCCGACACCGACGGCCCCGCCGACCACGCCGGGGACGACCACGACCGCGACGACGAGCGCGGAGAGGAGCACGCATCATGAACGACTACGCCACCACCCGGGCCGCTGAAGTCCGCCGCTTCACCGTCCTGGCCGCGCTGGTGTGCGGGCTCGCCTGCCTGGGCGCGCTCGTCCCCGCCGTCGAGCACGCCACCAACCTCGCCCTCGGGGCCGCCACCGGGCTGGTCCTGGTCGTGGTCACCTTCCGGCACCTCGCCCGCAGGCTGCGGGAGCGTCGGGAGGACCGCGCCGACGCGCTCACCGCCGCCCGCTGGCGCACCCAGCACGCGCCGCACCTGCTCGACGCCCACGACCGCGCCCACCTCGCGGCCATCGGCCATCGGTCCGCGCTGCCGGTGCCCGCGGCTGCCGCTGAGGGGGTGGCGTGATGTGGGAGACCACCACCTGGGCCCTCGCCACCTGGCTCAAGGGAACCGCCCTGCTCGCCGTGCTCGTGGCCGGCTGCTGGTGGTGGTTCGGCACCGGCTCCGGCGCCCTGGTCCTGGCCGTCATCGCCGCCGTGCTGGTCGAGATCCACCTCACCCGCCTGCTCATGCGGGAGTGGACCCACGAAGCCTCCTTCCGCTGGTGGTGGGGCTCGTGACCAGCACCCGCCGTCCCCGGCTGCGGCCGACGCCGCGTACCGGATCGTTCGCACCCCTCCCGCACGTCCCCGTCCCGCGGCCGCGGGGTGGCCGGCAGGAAGCCCTGTTCGGCGACCCCGCCACCCCCGTCCCGGCACCCGAGCAGCGCACCGACCGTGCCAGCGGCGACCCGGACCTGATCGCCACCGTCCTGCGGCTCGCGATCAGCCCCGGCTACCTCCTCCTCGGCCCGGCCGAACGCGTCGTCCGCCCGCTCGACGGCCGGGTCGGAGTGCGCGGGGTTGACGTCGACCCGGTGCCCGCCTTCGAGGCCGACACCGTCGCCCAACTCCTCGACTCCCACCACCTGCGCCTGGGCGGGACCCGGCAGGTCACCTGCGCCGGCCGCGTCGTCGCTGCAACGAGCGTCACCGTCCCGGCTGCCGGGCGGCGGCTGCTCGACCGCTGGACCACCACCCACACCGTCGGAAAGGCCACCCGATGACCCACCACCACGACCACGACGGGGGCATGCTCGACCTGGTCACCGCCCGGCTCCGCGACCGCGACTTCCCCGCCTGGCGCGCCCAGGTCGACGCCACCAAGGGATGCGCCGCACCCATCCACCTGCGCGGCTCCTCCGCGGTACTCGACCGCGACGGCGCCGTGCTCCTCGAACGCGCCGGGACCGTGCTCGCCCCGTGCGGGAACCGGCGAGAGGCGGTGTGCCCGGCCTGCTCGGACCGCTACGCCGCCGACGCCTTCCACCTCCTGCGCGCCGGACTCGCCGGAGACGAGTCCAAGGGCGTCCCCGCCAGCGTCACCGACCGGCCTCGGGCGTTTCTCACTCTCACCGCTCCGTCGTTCGGGCCGGTCCACACCCGCAAGGTCACCGCGCGCGGGGTCGTGGTGCCCTGCCGGTGCGGGGAGCGTCACCACGTCGACGACCCCCGCATCGGCTGCGCCACCGACCCGGACACCTACGACTACGAAGGCGCGGTGCTCTGGCAGGCCCACGCCGGCGCACTGTGGGCCCGGTTCGCCCTCACTCTGCGCCGCGCCCTGGCCGCCGCGCTGGGGGTCCGGGTCCGGGACTTCAAGGACCACGCCCGGCTGTCCTACGCCAAGGTCGCCGAGTACCAACGCCGCGGGCTCGTCCACTTCCACGCCGTTATCCGCCTCGACGGCCCAGACGGTGCCACTGATCCCGCACCCGCCGGCCTCGGCGACGCCGAGCTACGCGCCGCAGTCACCCACGCCGCCCGCACCGCCACGATCACCACCGCCCGGCCGGATGGGACCGCGCTCACCCTGGAGTGGGGCGCTCAGCTCGACTTGCGGCCCGTCACCGCCTCCGCGGCCCAGCAGGTCGAGGACGCCAACGGGGCGATCACCGACACCGCGTTGGCCGGCTACATCGCCAAGTACGCCACCAAGACCACCGGCGCCACCCCCGGCGCCGACCGCCCGATCCGCGAGATCGAGCACGTCGAGCACCTCGACCTCACCCCGCACCACGCGGCGATGATCTACACCGCGTGGCACCTGGGCGGCCTTGAGCGCTACGAAGAGCTGAACCTGCGCCGCTGGGCCCACATGCTCGCCTTCAGGGGCCACTTCCTGACCAAGTCGCAGCGGTACTCAGTCACCTTCCGAGCCCTGCGCGGCCAGCGCCGGCTGTTCCGGCTGCGCGCCGACCTCGACGCCCTGGCCACCGACACGGCCGACGACAACGCCATCCCGATCGACCTCGCCACCGTCGTCGTGGTCAACGACTGGTGGCCGGTCCACTTCGGCCACTGCGACGACGGCGAACGCGAACTAGCCGCCGGGATCGCCGAGAAGCACCGCGCCCGACGAACCACCCGCACGACAACGACAGGGAGAGCGGCATGAACACCGAGAACACGAAGGAGCTGCCGGCGCTGCTCCCCATCCCCCGGGCCGCCGCGCTGCTCGGCATTAGCCGCGCGTCGGCCTACCGCTACGCCGCGTCCGGTGAGCTGCCGGTGCGCCGGCTCGGCGGCCGCGTCTACGTGATCACCGCGCGGCTGCTCGTGATGGTCGGGCAGGCTGCCGCATGAAGGGCCGTGCGGGTCAGACCAAGGGCATCACCGTCCACCAGCGCGGCACCCGCTGGTACTACCGGCTGGACCTCGAACCCGACCCGCTCACCGGCAAGCGGCAGCGGGAGAACCGCGGCGGGTTCGAGACCGAGTCGGACGCGTGGACCGCCGCGATGGAGTCCCGGCAGCGCCACGGGACCGGCCGGCAGGTGCGCGCGGCCCGGCGGACGGTGCGGGTGTTCCTCGCCGAGTGGCTGGACGCGGTGGGCGAGTCGCTGAAGCCCTCGACGCGGCAGAACTACGCGGACTACATCCGGGCCTACGTCGACCCGATCATCGGGGACCGCCGGCTCCAGGACGTCACCGTCCCCGTGCTGAACCTCCTCTACCGGCACCTGCTTACTGAGGGCCGGATCAAGGCCGACACGAACACGGCGATGTTCGCTTACTGGCAGACCAACCGCGCCCAGCACAACGGCATGGGGCCCACACCCGTGGAGATCGTCGCCGCGTGCGGGGTGACCATCTACGCCGCTCGGGCCGCCGTCCTGCGCTACCGGCGCGGCCGGGTCCCTGTGGAGAACGGGAGCGGGCTCGCACCCAAGACGGTAAAGAACGTCCACCGGATGCTGCACCGCGCCTTCGTCGACGCCGTCGCGTGGGACTACATGGTGACCAACCCGGCCGAACACGCGAGCCTGCCGCGGGAGCAGCGACGTATGTCGCGCAACCGGCCCAAGCCGTGGACGGTCGACGAACTGACGGCGTGGCTGCGCCTGGCGCTGTCGGACCGGTTCGCCGCGCTCTGGCTGCTCGCTGCGACGTCGGGGATGCGGCGCTCGGAACTGGCGGGCGTGGATCGGGAGCTGCTCGACCTCGACGCCGGCACGTTGGGGATCGAGGACACGCGGGTCGTCGTGGCCGGGCGGACCATCGACTCGGACGGCAAGTCGAACAGCGGTGTCCGGGTGATCTCGCTCGATCCGTTCACCGTCGAACTCCTGCGCCGCTACCTCGCGGTGCTCGACGACGAGCGCGCCGCGTTCGGCCCTGGCTACGACACCTCGCATGGCAAGCTCATGCGGTACGAGGACGGGCGCCGGCTGCACGCGGACACCGTGACGCGGCGGTTCAACCGGCTGGTGGACCTGGCCGGTGTGCGGCGGATCCGGCTGCACGACGTGCGGCACACCTACGCGACGCTCGCGCTGGACAGCGGGGTCCACGCCAAGATCGTGAGTGACCGGATCGGGCACGCGCACGAGGGCATCACGGTCCAGATCTACGGGCACCGCTCGACCGGGCACGACCGCGGCGCCGCGGAGCTGGTCGCCGGGCTCATCCGTTCGCGGCTGGACGCGCCGGACGTCGAGGTCGGGTAGGGCGTGGTCACAAATCTGGTCACACAGACGCAGGAACGGCCTCCCAGGTGATCCCTGGAAGGCCGTTCCTAGTGGTAGCGGGGACAGGATTCGAACCTGTGACCTCTGGGTTATGAGCCCAGCGAGCTACCGAGCTGCTCCACCCCGCGCCGTGTTCTTCTGTTGTGTCTACGACTGTACACCTCCCGGAAACGTGCTCGCACCGGGGGTGCCCCGACCCCGCAGGCCGTCCGACCTGCGGGGCCGGGTCGGGATCAGCCGCCCGACGCTCCCTGGGCCGCCTGGAAGCGGGCGGTGGCCTCGTCCAGGGCCTGCAGGGCGGCGCCCTGCGCGGCGAAGTTGCCGGACGAACTGGCCTCGCGCAGCTGCTCGATGGCCGTGCGGATGTCGGCGGCCGCGGCGATCAGCTCGGGCGAGGCGCCCGCGCCCGGGGTGGGGACGGCGGTGCCCGGGTCGGGCGGGGTGGTGGGCTGCGTCCCGGTGCCGGCTCCCGCCCCCGCCCCCGCGCCCTCGCCGAAGACCTCGTTCAGGGCGTCCTCCAGGTTGGTGGCGATGCCCACCTGGCCGTTGTAGCTCACGAGCACGCGGGCGAGCTGCGGGTAGCTGGACTCGCCGCTGGCCCGCTCGATGTAGACCGGCTCCACGTACAGCAGGCCGCCCGCGATGGGCAGGGTCAGCAGGTTGCCGTAGGCGATGGTGCTCTGCTGGTTGCGGGTGAGCAGCGCGAGGTCCTCGCTGACCCCCGGGTCGGCGACGAACCCGCTCTGCACCAGCTGCGGGCCCTGCGTCGTCGTGTTGCCCGGGAGCTGCAGCACCCGGATCTGCCCGTAGTTCTCCGGGTCGGAGCTCGCCGACACGTAGGCCGACAGGAACTCGCGGCCCCGGAACACCAGGGCGCTCGTCAGCTGGAACTCCTCCTCCGCCGGGGCCGCCGCCGCGCTGGCCGGGTCGGCCGCCGGGTCCGGGACCTGCGCCGGGTCACCGGCGAGGATGTAGAACGGCGGCTGCGCGAGCCCGCTCGTGGACGTGCCGCCCTGGGCGTTCGGGTCGGACGGGACGTTCCAGAACGAGGCGCCGACGTAGAAGTCGGTGGGCGTGTCGACGTGGTAGCGGGTGAGCAGCTCGCGCTGCACCTTGAACTGGTCCTCCGGGTAGCGGAAGTGCGCCCGCAGGTCCTCGCTGATCTCCGCGGCCGGCCGCACGCTGCCCGGGAAGGTCTTCATCCACGTCTGCAGCACCGGGTCGGTCTCGTCGAACGCGTACAGCCGCACCTCGCCGGTGTAGGCGTCCACGGTCGCCTTCACGGAGTTGCGCAGGTAGCTGACGTCGCGGTCGAGCTCCGGGCGCAGCCCGCCCTGGGTGGAGTCGGCCGTGGCCTCGCCGAGGGGGGTGCTCTCGGCGTAGGGGTACTGGTCGAGCGTGGTGTAGCCGTCGACGATCCAGGTGATCCGCCCGTCCACGACGGCCGGGTACGGGTCGCCGTCGGTGGTGAGCCAGGGCGCCACCAGCTCGACCCGGTCCACCGGGTTGCGCACGAACAGGATCTTCGAGTTCTCGTTGATGGAGCTGTTGAACAGGATGTTGCGCTCGCCGTACTGCAGCGCGAACGCCAGCCGGTTGACGATGTTGCCCAGCGGCACGCCGCCCGACCCGGTGTAGGTGTAGCGCTGGTCGTTGGCGTCGTACTCCACGGGCGCCCCGCCCGGCGCGGCGCCGACGATGGAGTAGCCGATGCTCTCCACGATCTCGCCGTAGTAGATCCGGGGCTGCTCCACCCGCAGCGGCTCGGGCACCGACTCCGAGGTGGACGTGCCCGTGCTCACGTTGATGAACTCGGGCAGCCCGGCCTGGCCGCCGCCCTGGTCGATGGAGGCGTTCACCCGGTTCGCCGGCGCCGCCACGAGACCGTCGCCGTGGGTGTAGGTCAGGTGCTGGTTGATGAAGTCGCGCTGCCCGGGGGCCAGGCCGGCGGCGTTGAGCTCGCGCAGGGCCAGGACGTAGTCCTGCTGCTCGCCGTCGGGCAGGGTGTAGCGGTCGATGTCGAGCTGGTCCGGGAACCCGTAGAACGCCAGGCGCTGCTGGAACTGGGTGAAGGTGCGCTCGAGCTGCGCCGGGTCGAGCAGCCGGATGTTCGGGATGGTGGCCGTGTCGGCCCGCACCGCAGCCGGGGTGGCGGCCGACTGGCCCGAGTAGGGCACCTCGGTCACCTTGTCCGGGCCGATGCCGAACGCCTGCCGCGTCGCGGTGATGTTGCGCTCGATCGACAGCGCCTCGCGCTCCTGGGCGTTGGGCGTGACGACGAACTGCTGCAGGACCGCGGGGAACGCGCCGCCCACGAGCACGCTGGACAGCACGAGCAGCGCCGTGGCGATGGCGGGCAGCTGCAGGTTGCGCTGGAACACTGCCGCGAAGAAGGCCGCCGCGCAGATGATCGAGATGAACAGCAGGATCAGCTTCGCCGGCATCACGGCGTTGAGGTCGGTGTACGTGGCGCCGGTGAACCGGTCGCTGCGCTCGGAGAACAGCAGCTCGTAGCGGTCCAGCCAGTAGGCGACGGCCTTGAGCAGCACGAACACGCCGGCGAGGATCGCGAGCTGGGCGCGCGCGGCCGACGACACCGTGCCGTTGCGCCCGGTGAGGCGGATGCCGCCGAAGATGTAGTGGGTGATCAGCGCGACGACGAAGCTGATCGCGATGCCGACGAACAGCCAGTTGAGCAGCAGGCGGTAGAACGGCAGCTGGAAGACGTAGAAGCTGATGTCGATGCCGAACTCGGGGTCGGCCACGCCGAACGCGGTGGAGTTGACGAACTGCTGCACCACCCGCCAGTCGCCCACCGCCGACAGGCCCGCGATGAGGCCGAACACCACCGGGATGCCGATGCCGAACAGCCGCACGCGCTGGATGATCACGGTGCGGTAGCGGGCGATCGGGTCCTCGGGACCGGACAGCGGCACGAACACCGGCCGCGCGCGGTAGGCGATCCACATCGCGAGCGCCACCAGGCCGCCGATGAGCAGCCCGCCCGCGAGGAACTGCACGACCTGCGTGAACAGGATCGTGGTGAACACACCGCGGAACCCGACCTCGCCGAACCACAGCCAGTCGATGTAGAAGTTGATCAAGCGGGACCCGCCGAGCAGCAGCAGCACGACGACCGCGGCTACGGCGAGCAGGATCCGGGTGCGGCGGGTGAGCGTCGGCGCTCCCACCGGGGGCCGCATGGCCACGAGCACACTCCAGGGCGTCAGAAAAGAACTACTGACCCAACTCTACGGAGCTGCTGTGGGTTCCCCGTGCAGTGTGTCCGAATCGAGAAGTCAATCCGCCGTGCAGGTGGGGGCGGGTCGCCCGGCGGTGATGTCCCCGAGCGCGGCGATGGCGGACCCGAGCGTCTCCACGCGCACCAGCTGCAGCCCGTCGGGCGCGGTGGCCAGCGCCTCCGCGCAGTTCGCCTCGGGGACCAGGAACACCTCGGCGCCCACCTCGTCCGCCCTGGCCATCTTGAACGGCACGCCGTCGATCCGGCCGACCCCGCCGCCGGCGTCGATGGAGCCCGTGCCCGCGACGAACCGGCCGCCGGTGAGCTCACCGGGGGTCAGCTGGTCGACGACGGCCAGGGCGAACATCAGCCCGGCCGACGGCCCGCCGATCCCGCCCAGGTCGAACCGGATGTCGCCGTCGCGCAGCTCCGCGGTCGGCGTGACGCCGAGGAAGCCCTGCAGGCGCTGCGGGTCCGGGTGCACGCCCAGCACGACGTCGGCCCGCTGCTCCGCGCCGTCGCGGCGGAAGTCGATCGCCACCTCGTCGCCCGGGGCGCTGGTGGAGATGCGCTCGGCCACCTGCGCCGCCGCCTCGACCGGCTGTCCCGCCACCGCCGTGATCTCGTCGCCCACGCGCAGCACCCCGTCCGCCGGGGAGCCCCCGACGACGCCCGCCACGAGCACCCGCGAGGGCAGGCCGAGCTCGGCGACGGCCGCGGCCTCCGCGTTGGACTCCGAGGACGCGAACTGCGCCGCGTTCTGCTCCTGCACCTGCTGGGGGGTGCGGTCCGACGGGAACAGCGCCTCCCGCGGCACCATCCGCCGCTCGCCGGACGCCCAGTAGCCGAGCGCCGTGAACAGCGGGACGTCGGTGGTGACCGACACCGTCGTCATGTTGAGGTGCCCCGACGTCGGGTAGGTCGGCCGCCCCTCGACGGTCACGATGGGCTCGCCCTCGAACTCGCCGAGCGTGTCGTAGGTGGGGCCGGGGCCGAGCGCGACGAACGGGACGGGCAGGGTCGAGCCGATCACGGTCAGGGCGACGGCGAGCAGACCCGAGGACAGGACGATGCCCAGGCGACGACTCACGCGCGAACCCTACGAGGGCCGGTGTGCGACGCCCGTACGGCGGGGTGCTGCGACGGCGGGGCGCGCCGGTGATCGCCCGGGGTGGACAGCGGGGCGTGCGTCCCCTCCCCCGCGTACCGTGGTCGCCATGAGTGACAAGCCGCCGTTCGGATTCGGACCGTCGGACCGCGCCGGCGGCCCGGGTGACGAGCCGGAGCGCAACGACGGGCCGCAGGACCCGTTCGGCTTCGGCAACCTGCCCGGGATGCCGCCCGGCGGCTTCCCCGGCATGCCCCCCGGCGGGATGCCCGGGATGCCGCCGGGGTTCGACGTCAGCCAGCTGGGCCAGATGCTGACCCAGCTCGGGCAGATGCTCAGCCAGGCCCAGACCGGGGGCGACGGGCCGGTCAACTACGACCTGGCCGAGAAGATGGCCACCCAGCAGCTCGCGGCCACGACGTCCTCGCTGACCGGGGCGCAGCGCATCGCCGTGGCCGACGCGGTCAAGCTCGCCGAGCTGTGGCTCGACACCGCCACCGAGTTCCCCGCCGGCGCGACCAGCACGAAGGCGTGGTCGGCCACGGAGTGGGTGCACGCCTCGATGCCCACGTGGAAGCGGCTCGTCGACCCGGTCGCCCGGCGGATGGCGGGCGCCTGGACCGAGGCGCTGCCCGAGGAGGCCCGCGCGGCCGCCGGTCCGATGGTGGCGATGCTCGGCCAGATGGGCGGGCTCGCGTTCGGCACCCAGCTCGGCCAGGGGCTCGCCCAGCTCGGCGCCGAGGTGCTCACCTCCACCGACATCGGCATCCCCGTCGGTCCCGACCGCGTCGCGGCCCTGCTGCCGGAGAACATCGACAAGCTCACGGCCGACCTCGACCGCCCCGCGTCGGAGGTGCTGATCTACCTGGCCGCGCGGGAGGCCGCGCACCAGCGCCTGTTCAGCCACGTGCCGTGGCTGCGCGAGCGGCTGCTGGCCACCGTCGAGGAGTACGCCCGCGGCATCACCATCGACACCTCCCGCATCGAGGAGATGGCGCGCGGGATCGACCCGTCCGACCCGGCCGCGATGCAGGAGATCATGGGCTCGGGCATGTTCGAGCCCGAGACCACGCCCGAGCAGAAGGCGGCGCTGGCCCGGCTGGAGACGCTGCTCGCGCTGATCGAGGGCTGGGTCGACGCCGTCGTGGCCGAGGCCGTCGGCGAGCGCCTCCCCGGGGCCGCCGCGCTGCGGGAGACGCTGCGCCGCCGCCGCGCCTCGGGCGGGCCGGCCGAGCAGACCTTCGCCACGGTCGTCGGGCTGGAGCTGCGGCCGCGCCGCCTGCGCGACGCCGCCGAGCTGTGGCGCCTGCTGGGCGAGCAGCGCGGCACCGCCGGCCGCGATGCCCTGTGGGCGCACCCCGACCTCGTGCCGTCGGCCGCCGACCTCGACGACCCGGCCGCCTTCGTCGCGCGCGACGACCTGAGCGACCCGATCGCCGAGATCGAGAAGCTGACCGCGGAGCCCGGGGACGCCCCGGTCGAGAACGCACCGGACGCGGCGGACGGCGACGGACCGGACGACGACGGGCCGGCCGCGGCCGGACCGGCCCCCACCGCGTAGCCGGTGGGGCGATGGGCCGGCGGGCTCAGCCCTCCGGCTCGTCGCCGTCGGTGCCGACCAGCCCCAGCCCGGCGGCGGCGGACAGCCCCTCCAGGTAGCCCATCGCCCGCTCGGTGCGCGGGTAGCGGCGCACCCACGCCCAGAACCGCTCGTCGTGGCCGGGTTCGAGCAGGTGGGCCAGCTCGTGGACGAGCACGTAGTCGACCACCCACGCCGGGGCGTCGCGGAGCCGCTCGCTGATGCGGATGGTGCCGTCGGCCGGCGTGCAGGACGCCCAGCGGGTGCGCATGGGCGGCACCCAGCGGACGGTGGTGGGCTCGGCGGCGCCGTCGAGGTAGCGGCGGGCCAGCTCGACCGACCGGCGGCGCAGCGCGTCGTCGCCAGTGCGGCCGGGCGAGCGGCGGCGGGCCTCGCTGCGCTCCAGCCGGGCCACCATCTCGTCGACCCAGCGGTGCTCCTCGCTCTCGCTCATCCACCCGGGGATGAAGACGATGACGGTGTCGCCCTCGCGCCTCGCGCTGACCATCCGCTTGCGCCGGTCGCTGCGCCGGACCTCGACGGCCGAGGGGAGCACCATGGCGTCAGGTTATCCCGTGCCGACCACCGCGAACCGCCGTCCACAGGGTGGGGGTCGCACCTGTGGACGGATCCCGCGGCGGACCGGGCGGAGCCGTCATCCTCGTCGCGTGCTGCCCGACCGCCTGCGCCTCGCCCCGCACCGCACCCTGCTGCCGGCCGGGGCCACCTCGCGCCGGATCGGGCTCGACCCGGCCGCGGCCCTGGTGGCCGAGGACCTCACCGCGGCGCTCGCCCTGATGCTCGACGAGCTCGGCGCGCCGGTCCGCACCGCGGCGCTGCTCGACCGGGTGGCCGCGCGGGGCGGTCACCGCGAGCACGCGGAGCAGCTCCTGGCGGGGCTGCTCGCGGCCGGGGCGGTCGTCGACGCCCGCGCCGTCGAGCGGGCGGCCGACCACCGGCGCCACGCCGCGGTCCTCGTCGACGGGGACGGTCCGCTGGCGGCGGGCGTGGTCGCCGGCCTGGTGCTCGGCGGGGTGGGCGCGGTCCACGTGGCGGCGCGCGGCTGGGTCGGGTCGGCGGACCTGGGCACCGGCCTCGTGGACGCCGACCGCGGCACCGACCGGGCCGCCGCCGTGACCGCGCTGGCCCGGCGCACCCGGCCCGGGGCGGACGTCGGCCCGCCCCCGGACCGCGGGCCCGACCCCGACCTCGTGGTGCTCGCCGACGCCGGCGCGGCCGACCCGGGGGTCCTCGACCGGCTGCACCGCGACGCCGTCGCGCACCTGCCGGTGCGCCTGCGCGACGGCACGGGGGTGGTGGGTCCGCTGGTGCTGCCCGGGCGCACGCCCTGCCTGCGGTGCGCCGACCGGGAGCGGGAGGACGCCGAACCGGGCTGGTCGGGGATCGCCGCCCAGCTCGTCGGGGTCGCCGGGCGCGGCGATCCGGCGTGCGCGGCCGCCACCGCGGCGCTCGGCGCGGCGCAGGCCCTGGCCCTGCTCGACGGGCGCGCCGCACCGCCCGCGCTGGCCGCCGAGCTGGCGCTCGACGTCGTCGCGGGCCGGCTCGACCGCCGTCCGGTCACCGCCCGTCCCGGCTGCGGGTGCGGCGCACCGCACGCCCGACGGGGGTGCGCGGCCGATCCGCCGGGGGGAGACTGGGGACGGGGGACGCGGCGACCCGCCAGCGGCACCACGGACGCCGACCGCGCCGAGCGCAACGAGGAGAGCACGTGAGCGAGCCCGCGAGCTCACCACGAGGACCGGACCGACCCGACGAGCACGCACCGACACCCGACGGGTCGGCGCCCGCCGACCGGCGCGACGAGGAGAGCACGTGACGGACATCCCCCGGCGCACGGCCGCCCGCACGGCCAAGCTCGCCAGCCTGCCGCTGGGTGTGGCGGGGCGGGCCGCCGCCGGTTGGGGCCGGCGCCTCGCCGGCGGCGACAGCGAGCAGATCTCGGCGCAGCTGATGGCGCGCAGCGCCGAGCAGCTGTTCGCCGTGCTCGGCGAGCTCAAGGGCGGCGCCATGAAGTTCGGCCAGGCGCTGTCGGTGTTCGAGGCGGCGGTGCCGGAGGAGCTCGCCGGGCCGTTCCGCGAGTCGCTGGTGAAGCTGCAGTCCGCGGCCCCGCCGATGCCGGCGGCGGACGTGCACCGGATGCTGGCCGAGCAGTTCGGCCGCGCCTGGCGCCAGCGGTTCGCCGAGTTCGACGAGGTCCCCGCCGCCGCGGCGAGCATCGGCCAGGTGCACCGGGCGGTGTGGCACGACGGGCGCGAGGTCGCCGTCAAGGTGCAGTACCCGGGGGCCGAGCAGGCGCTGCTGTCGGACCTGCGGCAGCTGTCGCGGATGAGCCGGCTCATGCAGCCGCTGGTGCCGGGCCTGGACATCAAGCCGCTGATCACCGAGCTGCAGGACCGCATGGCCGAGGAGCTCGACTACCGCGACGAGGCCGCCCACCAGCGCACCTTCGCCGCGGCCTACGACGGCGACGCGCACGTCCGCGTCCCGAAGGTCGTGGCGTCGGCCCCGAAGGCGCTGGTCAGCGAGTGGGTGACGGGGCGGAGGCTGTCGGACGTCATCGCCCGCGGCACGCAGGCCGAGCGCGACCACGCGGCCGCGCAGCTCTCGGAGTTCCACTACTCCGCGCCCGAGCGCACCGGCCTGCTGCACTCCGACCCGCACCCGGGCAACTTCCAGCTCCTCGACGACGGCCGGCTGATGGTGCTGGACTACGGCGCCGTCGCCCGGCTGCCCGACGGCATGCCGAAGCCGCTGTCGGAGATGCTGCGGCTCGCGCTGGCCGACCGGCCCGACGACCTGCTCGACCTGCTGCGGCGCGAGGGCTTCGTCCGGCGCGGGTCGGAGATCACGGGGGCGGACGCGCAGGCCTACCTCGCACCGTTCGCGGAGCCGCTGCGCACGGAGTCGTTCCGGTTCGACCGGGCGTGGCTGCAGGCGCAGGCCGGGCGCGTCGGCGACCTGCGCAGCCCGCAGTTCCAGACCGGTCGCGAGCTCAACCTGCCCCCGCAGTACCTGCTGATCCACCGCGTCACCATGGGCACGCTCGGGGTGCTCTGCCAGCTCGACGCCGACGTCGCGCTGCGCAGCATCGTCGCGCGCTGGCAGCCCTGGATCCTCGCGGGCTGAGCCGGCGCGGACGAGCGGCACGCCCGCGCGGGATGTCCGCGCGGACGCGCCGCTCGCCGGTCGGCGGCACCGCTCGGAGGGCGCCGCGCGAGGGGTCAGGCCGACACGCCCGCCCGGGCGCGCTCGGCGCGGCGGGCGGCGAAGGCCGCGAGCCGGGCCCAGCGACGACCCGCGAGGATCTCGCGGGCCAGGGCGTGCTCGCGCGCGGCCTGTTCGGCCTCCCTCTGTCGGGATCGGGCCAGGGCTTCGTGGAGGAGCAACATCGCGGTTCCTTCGCGGTCGATGCGGACGGGAGTGGTGGGGGCGGTCGGGACGGTGGGGCTGCTCATGTCGTCTGCTCTCCTGGATGTGCTGGTCAGGCGCTCGCCGCGGCGGCGAACGCGCGGTCCCGGGCGAGGTCGGCCTTGCTGGGCCGCCCCCGGGGCCGCTTGCGCGGGATCACGACCCCGCGCTCGAAGATCTCCCCGCCCCACACGCCCCACGGCTCCTCGCGGGACAGCGCGCCGGCGAGGCACTCGACCCTGATCGGGCAGCCGGCGCACAGCGCCTTCGCCCGCTCGAGGTCCGCCGGTGCCTCGGCGAACCACAGGTCGGCGTCGCCGGAGCGGCAGGGCAGGTCGAGCCCGGCGCGGGGGGCCGCGTCGAGCACGGAACCCAGCGGGGTGGGGTCGCCACCGAGCTGGTCGGGACTGATCGCTCCGCCGTCCAACGGAACTGATCGGACTAGCACCGCACTACCTCCTGGTACTGGGGCAACTGTGGAGAAACGACAAAGGCCGCGGATCCCTGGCGGGGTCCGCGGCCTGGTTCTTGCTGCCGGAGCGTCTGAGCTGCTACCTGAGCAGACACTCCCCTGCGGACACACCTGTGCTGTTGTTGTGGAGATCGACCCCGGCCTGGGTGCGACGCGGCTTCGGCGCGACGTACGCGGGCACGGAACCGCCGCCGAACTCGACCCGCAGACGGGTGGCGAGGATCGGGGCGGCGACGGCGAGCGTCATCGTGATCATGTTCGGCACCCCCTCCAGGGTCGCGACGGGTGACGGGTCCGGTGATCCGTCGCGGAGCACGTTAGGGACCCCCGCGGGACCACACAACCCATTTACGGGGAACTTCTGCGGACTCAGTCCTCGCCGACGAGCGCGAGGACGTCCGCGCCGTAGCGGTCGAGCTTGCGGGCGCCGATGCCGGGGATCGCGACGAGCGCCGCGCGGTCGGCCGGACGGTGCTCGGCGATGGCCGTCAGGGTGGCGTCGGTGAACACGACGTAGGCGGGAACCTGCTGCTCACGGGCCTGCTCGGCGCGCCAGCCGCGCAGGCGGTCGAGCAGGTCGGTGTCGACGTCGGACGGGCAGGACGAGCACCGGCGCAGCTTCACCGCGTCGGTGCCGAGCAGCGGCGAGCCGCAGACCCGGCAGCGCGGTTTCACTCCTCCGGGGGAACGCTGGGCCGCCCGGGCCGCCAGGTGCTCGTCGGGGATCAGGCCGTGCAGGAAGCGGCTGCGCCGCCGGCGCCGCGCCCCGCCGGGCTGGCGGGACAGCGCCCAGGACAGCGCGAGCGTGCGGCGGGCGCGCGTGACGCCGACGTAGAGCAGCCGGCGCTCCTCCTCGATCGCCGCCTCGTCGCCGTCGGCGTGCTGGATGGGCAGCGTGCCGTCGGCCAGCCCGACGAGGAACACGGCGTCCCACTCCAGGCCCTTCGCCGCGTGCAGCGACGCGAGCGTGACGCCCTGGACGGTCGGCGGGTGGGCGGCCTCGGCGCGGGTGTCGAGCTCGGCGGCGAAGCGGCGCAGGTCGGCGGCCGGTTCGACGGCGACGAGCTCCTCGGCCAGCTCGACGAGCGCGAGCAGCGACTCCCACTGCGCCCGCTGGGCCGCCCCGGCCGGCGGCTCGGCGGTGAGGCCGACGGGGGCGAGCACGGCGCGCACGTCGTCGACCAGCGCCCCGCTCCCGGCACCGGCGGTACGGACGGCGATCATCGCGCGGCGGACCTCGGGCCGCGCGAAGAACCGCTCCCCGCCCCGCACCTGGTAGGGCACGCCCACCTCGGTGAGGGCCTGCTCGTAGACCTCGCTCTGGGCGTTGATGCGGAACAGCACCGCGATCTCGCTCGCCGGGGTGCCGTCGGCGATCATCCACCGGATGCGGCGGGCGACGGCGGCGGCCTCGGCCGGCTCGTCGTCGTGCTCGGTGAACTCCGGCTCGGGGCCCGGGGGGAGCTGCCCGACCAGCTGCAGCCGCGTCCCGGCGGCGCGGCCCCGGGCCCCGCCGATCAGGGTGTTGGCGCACGCGACGACCTGCGGGGTGGAGCGGTAGTCGCGCTGCAGGCGCACGACCACGGCCTCGGGGAAGCGGCGGGGGAAGTCGAGCAGGTGGCGGGGGGTGGCGCCGGCGAACGTGTAGATCGTCTGGTTGGCGTCGCCGACGACGGTGAGGTCGTCGCGCTCGCCCAGCCAGGCGTCGAGCACGCGCTGCTGCAGCGCGGTGACGTCCTGGTACTCGTCGACGACGAAGCAGCGGTAGCGGTCGCGGAACTCCTCCGCCACCCCGCCGTGCTCCTCCAGCGCGGCCGCGGTGTGCAGGAGGATGTCGTCGAAGTCGAGCAGCTGCGCGCGGTTCTTCAGCTCCTCGTAGCCGGCGTAGACGGCGGCGACCTGCTCGGCCGGACCGGGGGTGTCGCGCCGCAGCCGCGCGGCCTCGGCCGCGTACCCCGCCGGCGTGACCAGACCGGCCTTCGCCCACTCGATCTCCCCGGCCAGGTCGCGCAGGGTGGCCGCGTCGGTGCCGGCCCGCGCCCGGGACGCCGCCTGCCCGACGATGCGCAGCTTGCCCTCCAGCAGCTGCCACTGGTCCCCGCCGACGACGCGGGGCCAGAAGTAGCGCAGCTGCCGCAGCGCCGCGGCGTGGAAGGTGCGCGCCTGCACGCCCGACACCCCGAGCGTCCGCAGCCGCGTGCGCATCTCCCCCGCCGCCCGCGCGGTGAAGGTGACGGCCAGGACCTGCCCGGGCGCCACGTGCCCGGTGCTGCACAGGTGCGCGATCCGGCGGGTGATCGTGCGGGTCTTGCCCGTGCCCGCGCCGGCCAGCACGCACACCGGCCCGCGGGGGGCGGTGACGGCCGCGCGCTGCTCGTCGTCCAGACCGTCCGGCGTCACGGCCCCATCCTGGCACCCCGGGAAGAGCGGGCGGCCCACCGCCGTTGAGCTGGGCATGGCTGACGTGACGATGTACTCGACGACCTGGTGCGGCTACTGCCGCCGCCTCAAGCTCCAGATGGACGAGGCCGGCATCAGCTACACCGAGATCGACGTGGACCGCGACGCCGAGGCGGCGCGCTACGTGGAGGGCGTCAACGGCGGCAACCGCACCGTGCCGGTCGTCCGCTTCCCCGACGACACGACGGCGACGAACCCGACCCTGCGCGAGGTCCAGGCGCGCCTGGCCGCGTAGCCCCCGTCGCCGCTCGCACACAGGTCGCGGTGCCGGCACACAGGTCCTGACCCGTGTGCGAGGACCGGGACCCGTGTGTCAGCCGCGGGGTCGGAGACCCAGGCGGTGGCGGATGCGCTCCGCGGTCGGGGTGAAGGGCGTCAGGTCGGTCCACGTCCAGCGCGTCACCGCCGCGCCCTCGTCGCGCAGGCGGTCCTCGCGGACCTTCTCCGCCACCACCGCGTCGGCGGGCGTCCGCCCCGGCCGCAGCAGCCGCCCGTACTCGACCAGGCCGTCGAACTCACCGACCAGCGCCGCGGCGGCCCACCAGAAGTCCACCGTGCCGACGTGGCGGCCCCACCGGTCGCGAACCTCGTGCTGGAGCTCCGGCGGTGGGAGCCCGGCCCGGTGGATCGCGACGCGGCTGCGGGACTCGCCCACGCTCCCGCTGCGGCCGTCGGCGAACGCGAGCGCGCGCCGGGCGGCGGGCACCCCCGGCCAGCCCTTCTGCCGGGCGACCGCGAGGCGGAGGTCGTCGAGCGGGAGACCGGCGGCGAGCGCGCTGTCCGCCACCACGACGCCCTGCTCGAACGGCACCGTCCGCAGCACGTCCGCCACCGTGCGGGCCCGGCCGGTGACGAGCAGCCCGCCGACCCGCTCCAGCTCGTCGGCGTCGAGCGGGGCGGCCCGGACGTGCACCGAGGGATCGACCCGGCCGCCGGTGCGCCGGTCGCGGGTGGTGTGCACGCGGGTGAGCGGGACGCGCCACACCGCGAACCCGTGCACGAGCGCGGCCGACACGTGGCTGACCACGCTCCCGGCACCGAGCTGCCGGCCCGCGGCGGCGACGGCGGCGAGGTGGCGCAGCTCGGGGGCGCCGGGGACGGCGCCCCGGACGTAGGCACCGCGGCGGACGGCCGACAGCTCGCCGTCGCGCACCAACCGGCGCACCTCGGAGTCCTCGAAGCCCGACGAGCGCAGCTGCGCGCGGAGCCGGACCACCGGTTGCACCGTCACACGACCGATGCTGGAACTCGCACCACCGCCCGACCACCCACCCCCACGTGCCTGTGGACCCCCACCCCCCGCTGTGGACAGCCGCTCGCACACAGGACGCGGGTCTCGCACACGGGTCCGGACCTGTGTGCGGGCGCCGGGAGCTGTGTGCGGGCGCGGGTGGGTGGGGCGTCAGGCCAGCGCGGCCCAGGACTCCAGCATCGTGCGGGCGATGCTGACCCGGCCGGGGAGCAGGAACGGGGCGTCGCCCCGGGCCGCCCAGTCGCCGGCGTCGAGGGCGCGCTGCAGGTCCGCCCGCGTGGCCCACATCGCCTCGGCGATCTCGCCGTCGGCGGGGACCAGCGGCGCGTCGGGATCGGCGACGGCGTGGAAGGCCACCATCAGGCTGCGCGGGAAGGGCCACGACTGGCTGCCGAGGTACCGCAGGTCGCGGACGTGCACCCCGACCTCCTCGTGGATCTCGCGCACCACGCACGCCTCCAGCGACTCCCCGGCCTCGACGAAGCCGGCGAGCACCGAGTAGCGGCCCGCAGGCCAGGCCGGGGCGCGGGCCAGCAGCACGCGCGCGGACGGGCCGGTCCCGCCGTCGTGGACGAGGCAGATCACGGCGGGGTCGGTGCGCGGGTAGAGCTCGTGGCCGCTCGCCTCGCAGTGCCGGTGCCAGCCGGCGTTCACCGGGCGGGTCGGCGAGCCGTCCTCGGGGCAGAACCGGGCGGCGGCGTGCCAGTTCAGCGCGGCCGCCGCGGTGGTGAACAGCCCCGCGCCGAGGGCGTCGAGGACGGCCCCGGTGGTGCGCAGGTCGGCCCAGTTCGCCTCGTCGTCGCGGGGCTCGGAGCCGAACGGGTCGGGCTCCCCCCGCACCGCCCAGTACGCCGTGCCGTCGGCCTCCCCGAGCAGCACGGCGTCCTCGGGGGGACCGTCGCCGCTGGTGGGGCGGGTGTCGAGGCGGGCGGCGCCGCCGGTGTCCCAGCGCCCGGCGGCGAGGTCCGCCCCCGTGGCGGGGCGGCCCTCCCACACCACGGGCGTGCGGCCCCGGGCGTCGACCACGACCAGCTGCGCCGACGGCCAGCCCTTGCGCTGCCGCTCGACGTCGGTGCGCAGCGTCTCGTCGCGGAGCACGCCGGAGCGCGACAGGACGGGCGCGTCGCGCAGGACGAACGACGTCACCGCGCGCCTCCGGCGCCCGTGAGCGCGCAGGCGTGCTCTAGGCCGTCCCGCCGCTCACGAGCGTTCACGCCAGGCCGCCGAGCGCCCGCAGCCGCGGGCCGATCACGTCGGCGTCGCCGACGACGACCCCGGTGAAGCCGGACGGCGCGAAGAACCGCAGCGCGGCCGCGGCGACGTCGTCGGGCGTGACGGCGGCGAGCCGCGCCGGGTGCTCCCGCAGCCAGTCGAGGTCGAGCCCGGCGGCCGCGAGCGCGGAGATCGTGGACGCGAGCCCGCCCTGGTTGTCCAGGGAGATCGCCAGCGACCCGATCGCGTAGGACCGCGCCGCGTCGATCTCCGCCGGCGTCGGCGGGACGGCGACCAGGCGGCCCAGCTCGTAGCGGGTCTCCAGCAGCGCGGCGGCGGTGACGTCGCTGGCCACGTCGGTGTCGACGCCCAGCACGGCGCCGCCCGGGATCCACTCGATGCCGGAGTGGGCGCCGTAGGTGTAGCCCTTGTCCTCGCGGATGTTCTCCATCCAGCGCGAGGAGAAGTAGCCGCCGAACACCAGGTTGGCCAGCTGCAGCGCCGCGTAGGCGGGGTCCTGGCGGGTGACGGCCGGGCCGGACAGCCGCAGCTGCGACTGCACCGAGCCGGGCCGGTGCACCAGCTCCAGGTCGCCGGGGACGGGCGCGGGCGGCGCGGCCAGCTCGCGGGCGGCGCCGGAGCCGGCCCAGCCGTCGAGCGCGACCGTGACGGCGGTGACGACGGCGTCCGGGTCGACGTCGCCGACGATCGTGAGCAGCGACCCCCGCGGCAGCAGCGCCGCGGACTGCAACGCGCGGACCTGCTCGGCCGTCACGGCGGAGACGGCGTCGCCGGTGGGCATCTCGCGGGTGATCGGGTGGTCGCCGAACCGCCTGCGCTGCAGGGCCTCCCGGGCCACGGTGCGCGGCTGGGCGCGGGCGACGGCGATGCGCTCGACGAGCCGCTCCCGCTCCCGGGCCACCTCGCGGTCGGCGTGCGCGGCGCCGGTGAGGACGTCGGCGAGGACGTCGAGGATCGCGGGCAGGCCCGCGGCCAGGCCCGAGCCGGAGACGAGCAGGCGCTCGGGGTCGACGCTCGCGCCCAGGTCGGCGCCGACGGCCGCGAGCTCGTCGTCGATGCCGACGCGGTCGCGGCGGGCGGTGCCGGCGAGCAGCGTCTCGGTGAGCAGCTCGGCGACCGCGGGGTGCGCGGAGTCCGGCGCCGGCGCCGGGTCGGCGAACGGCACCCGCAGGCGCAGCTCCACCATGGGCACGCTCGCCCGGCGCGCGACGAGCAGGCGCAGCCCGTTGGGCAGCTCGGCGGCGGTGACGTCGGGCAGCGGCACCTCGCGGGTGACGCCCAGCGGCGGCAGCGGGCGCGGTCCGGCCGGGGTGCGGCCGATCTCCTCGGCGGAGCGGTGGGCCACGGCGGTCATGCGGACTCCTCCTGCGCGGCGGGCTCGACCAGCAGCACCCCGCGCCCGGCCCCGCGCAGCGCGCCGGCGGCGGCGCCCACGGCGGCGGGCGGGACGGCGGCGAGGCGCCCGGGCAGCTCGTCGGTGATCTCGGCGCGGCCGTAGAGCAGCTCGCGCGCTCCGTAGCCGAGCATGCGGTACATGACGCGGTCGTTCTCCTGGTGGGCCGAGGCCGACCAGCGCGCGACCTGGCGGGCCAGCTCCTCGGCGCTGGGCGGGTCGGCGGCGAGCTTCTCCAGCTCCTCGTCGACGGCGCCGATCACGCGGTCCGGGTCGACCGCGGCGGGGTGCACGGCGGTGACGGTGAACGTGTCGGGGTCGCGGGCGTCGAGACTGCCCATCAGCCCGGCGCCCGCGGAGATGTCGGTGACCAGCCCGTCGGCGTGGACGAGCCGGCGCTGCAGGCGGGCGGCCTCGCCGTCGCCGAGCACCGAGGCCAGCAGGACGTGGGCGAGGTAGCCGTCGAGGTCGGCGGCCGGGTCGGGCATCCGGAAGCCCATCGCGAGCGCGGGCAGCGGGGCGTGGGCGTCCGGGACGGCCTGCCGGCGCTCCGCGGACGGCGGCGGCTCGGCGAAGCTCGGCCGCTGCGGCGCCGGGCGGGCGGGGATGTCGCCGAAGTGCCTCTCCACCAGGGCCAGCGCCTCGTCGACGTCCAGCGCGCCGGCCACGGTCACCTGGGCGTTGCCCGGCGCGTAGTAGGTGTCGAAGAACGCGGCGGCGTCGTCGAGGGAGGCCTGCTCCAGCTCGGAGAAGTCGCCGTAGCCGTTGTGGGCGTTGGGGAAGGTGTCGTAGAGGACCGGCGGCAGCAGGATCCACGGGAACCCGCCGTAGGGCCGGTTCAGCACGTTGAGCCGGATCTCCTCCTTGACCACGTCGACCTGGTTGCGCAGGTTCTCCTCGGTCAGCTTCGGCGCGCGCAGGCGGTCGGCCTCCAGGAACAGCGCCCGCTCCAGCGCCGCGGCGGGCAGCACCTCGAAGTAGTCGGTGTAGTCCTGGTGGGTCGAGCCGTTGAACACCCCGCCCGAGCCCTGCACGTGGCGGAAGTGCGCCAGCTTCTCCAGGCTCTCGCTGCCCTGGAACATCAGGTGCTCGAACAGGTGCGCGAACCCCGTCCGGCCCTCGGGTTCGGACCGGAAGCCGACGTCGACGTGCAGGGCGACGCCGACGACGGGGGTGGCGGGGTCGGGGACGATCAGGACGCGCAGGCCGTTCGACAGGGTCGAGCGGTGCAGTTCGGGGACCGGCACGCCCCCGAATCTAGCCCGGCCCGCCGGGCGGCGCGCCCAGGACGGCCGCGGGTCAGGCCGGGGGGAGCACGACGAACTGCCGCAGGGCCAGGTCCGGGTAGGTGACCGGGCCGCGCGGGCCGGGCGTGCGGTCGACGTTGATCCCGGTCTCGGGCAGGCCGAGGAGCTTGTAGCCGTCGAGCAGGCGCGTGGGGGTGTTCCAGAACGCGCCGGTGCCGGTGTAGGCGTCGAGGAAGGCGTGCGCGGCCGCCGCGTCGGTGGCGCACACGCACGCGGCCAGCCCGGAGGTCTCCCGGTTCGCCGTGCGGGCCGCCTCGACCGGGCCGTCGACGGGCGCCACCGTCACGTGCGCCTCCGCGCCGGCGTCCAGCGCCCACTCGTGGCCGAGCGGGTGGTCGTGCGGCGGCAGCGACGGGGTGATCCCCCGCGCCCGCAGCGCCTTCTCCGCCACCGGCCACAGCCGGTCGTGGGCCGCGCGGTCGACGAGCAGCAGGTTCAGCCGGTTGCACACGCCGAGCCGGTCGGTGGAGTCGGTGACCAGGCGCGTGACGTCCTCCTCCGCGGCGCTCGCGTCCAGGTACAGCACGCCGCCGCCGTCGGCGTGGGCGAGGACCCGCACCCCCGCCGCCGCGCCCAGCGCGCTCAACCGGCGGGTGACCTCGCCGCTGCCCCGCACGACCACGAGCGGCACGAGGTCGGGCAGCCCGACCAGGGCGTCCGCACCGGCGTGGCCGGGCACCGGGACGAGCTGGACGGCGTCGCGCGGCACCCCGGCGGCGTCGAGCGCCGGCGCCAGGACCAGGTCGACGAGCGCGCGGGCGCTGCCCAGCGCGGCCGCGCCCGTCCGCAGCACGGCCGCGCTGCGGGCCTTGAGCACCTGCGAGGCGACGTCGACAGTGACGTTGGGCCGCGCCTCGAACACCGCCCCGATCACCCCGACCGGCACGCGCCGCTCGAGCACCCGCTCCCCGGTCGGCAGCTCGCGGACGAACCGCTCCACCGCGGGCTCCGGGGTGGCGGCGAGGACGTCGAGCTGGTCGGCCATGTCGGCCAGGCGCTCCGCCGTGAGCCGCAGCCGGTCGAGCAGGCCGGGGGCCGTGCCGTTCGCCTCGGCCGCGGCGACGTCGGCGGCGTTCGCGGCCAGCAGGTCGTCGGTGCGGTCGCGCAGCAGCCCGGCGGCGGCGCGCAGGGCGGTGTCGACGGCCGCGCCGCCGGCCGCCCGCACGCCCGGCGCCGCGGCGGCGGCCCGCTGCGCGGCCTCCCGGACGGCGGCCAGCTCGACGGACCCGGAGGGAGCACCCATGCCGGACAGCCTGCCACGCCCCGGTGCCCGCACGCCCCGCCGTTCCCCGCCGCCGTCGCCCCGGCCGGGTTGCAGGAAAGCCACCTTCCCGCAAGCTCGTTGCGGGAAGGTGGCTTTCCTGCAACCGGGGGCGGGCGGCCGATTTGACCTGCACCCCGGTGCAGGTTGCACCATCGGAGGATGACCTCCGCCCCGACGACCGTCCGCTCCGAGCTGTTCGGGCCCCAGCGGGGGGCGACGACCGTCGGCATCGTGCTGCTCATCAGCCTCGTGGCGTTCGAGGCGATGGGGGTGGGCACGGCGATGCCCGCGCTCGTCGACGACCTCGGCGGGGTGGCGCTGTACGCGTGGCCGTTCGTGTCGTTCCTGGCCGCCAACGTCGTCGGCACCGTGCTCGGCGGGCGCTGGAGCGACCGCCGCGGGCCGCGGGTGCCGCTGCTGGCCGGGCCGCTGCTGTTCGGCGCCGGGCTGGTCGTGGCGGGCACCGCGACGGGGATGCCGCAGCTCCTCGCCGGTCGGGTGCTGCAGGGCCTGGGCGCGGGCTCGCTCGCCGTCGCGGTGTTCGTGCTGATCGCCGCGGTGTACCCGCAGCGGCTGCGGCCAGCGGTGTTCGGGCTGATCAGCTCGGCGTGGGTGCTGCCGTCGCTGCTCGGGCCGCCGGTGGCGGGCCTGGTCACCGAGGCGTTCTCCTGGCACTGGGTGTTCCTCGGCCTGGTGCCGCTGGTGGTGCTGGCGACGGCGCTCGTCGTGCCGGCCGTGCGGGGGACGGGTCCGGCGGAGACCGCGGCGCCGGCCCGCCCGGGCACCGTGCCGGCCGCGCTCGCCGCGGCGGTCGGCGTCGCCGGGCTGAGCTGGGCCGGCCAGGACCTGGGGCCGGTCGCCCTCGGCGTCGGCGCGGTGTCGCTGCTGCTGCTGATGCCGGCCCTGCGGGTGCTGCTGCCGCGCGGGGTGTTCCGGGCCGGGCGGGGCGTGCCGTCGGTCGTCGCCGCGCGCGGGCTCCTCGCCGGCGCCTTCTTCGGCGTGAACTCCTACCTGCCGCTGGTGCTCACCGACGTGCACGGCTGGTCGCTCACCGCGGCCGGGATCCCCCTGCTCGCGGGCTCGCTGGGCTGGTCGGGCGCGTCGGCGTGGCAGGGCCGGCGACCGGACCTGCCGCGCCCGCGGCTGCTGCGCGCGGGCTTCGTGCTGATCACCGTCGGGATCGCCGGCATGCTGCTGGTGACGCCGGCCTGGGGCCTGCCGTGGCTCGCCGTCCCGTTCTGGATCTCCGCGGGGATCGGGATGGGCCTCGGCTTCTCCTCGGTGTCCTACCTGCTGCTCGCGCAGTCGCCGGAGGGCACCGTCGGGTTCCACACGTCGGCGGCGCAGATGGGCGACCAGCTGATGGTCGCCGTCGCCGTGGGCGCCGGCGGAGCGCTGCTGGCCCTGCTGACGACCCCGGCCGCGGCGCTGCCGGTGCTGGTGGCGGCGCTCGCGGCGGTGGCGGCGGTCGGGATCGGGGTGGCGGGCCGGTCTCAGGTGGCAGAGGTCCTCAGGTGACCGCCTGACCCAGGTGCACCACCTTCACGGTGCTCATCTCGTCCAGCAGCTCGGGGCCGAAGCCGAACCCGCGCCCGCTGCCGCGGCGGGGCTGCGCGGCCCCGCCGGGCGCGCCGCCGAACACGGCGTTGACCTTGACCGTGCCCACGGGCAGCTCGCGCCACGCGCGCTGGGCGGCGGCCGGGTCGGCGGTGAGGACGGTGGCGGCGAGGCCGAAGGCGTCGTCGGCGGCGGCGCGCAGCCCGGCGTCGAAGTCGGGGACCACGACGACGGGCGCGACCGGCCCGAACGTCTCCTCCCGCAGCACCGCGGCGTCCTCGGCGACGTCCACCAGCACCGTCGGCGGGTAGAACGCGCCGGCGCCGTGGGGGACCGCGCCGCCGGTCAGGGCGCGGGCGCCGCCGGCGAGCGCGCCCGCGACGTGGCCGTGCACGTGCCGGCGGTGCTCGACGTCGACGAGCGGCCCGATGCGCCCGGCCCACTCCCCCGCCTGCGCCACGAGTGCGTCGAGGAACCGGTCGGCGATCCCGGCGTGCACGTAGATCCGCTCGACGGCGACGCAGATCTGCCCGGCGTTGGCGAACGCCCCGAGGGCGGCCTGCTCGGCGGCCCAGACCGGGTCGACGCCGGCGTCGACGACGAGCGGGTCGTTGCCCCCGTTCTCCAGCACGACGTGGGCGCCGGTGCGCACGCACGCGGCCGCGATCGCGCGGCCGGTGGCGGTGCTGCCGACGTGCGCGACGACGTCCGGGCCGAGCTCGACGAGCTCCGCGCCCACCGCGCCGTCGCCGTCGACGATCTCCAGGACGCCCGGGGGCAGGTGCTCGGCGATCAGCTCGGCGAACCGGCGGCCGGTGGCCGGGCAGCGCTCGCTCGGCTTGTGGACGACGGTGTTGCCGGCGACGAGCGCGGCCCCGATCAGGCCCGCGGCCACGGCGACGGGGTCGTTCCACGGCGTGATCGCGCAGACCACGCCGCGCGGCTCGGGGACCATGAGGTCGGTCGCGTCGAAGCCGCCGCGCAGGACGCCGCCGCGGTGGACCGGCCCCAGCTCGGCGTACTGCACGAGCGTCCCGGCGCCGGCCTCGACGCCGCCGAGCGCGTCGCCGTGCACCTTGCCGGTCTCGCGCCGGTTCAGCTCGGCCAGCTCGTCGGCGGCCGCGCGGACGGCCGCCGCGGCGGCGTGCAGCGCGGCGCCCCGCTCGGCGGCGGGAGTGCGCGCCCAGCCCGGCGCGGCGGCCCGGGCGGCGGCCACGGCCTGCGCGCAGCGCTCGGCGGAGGCGATCGGCAGGCGGGTGACGACCTCGCCGGTACCCGGGTCGTGGACGGTGAGCTCGCGGTTCTCCAGCAGGGTCACCCCGGACCAGTACCCGGACCGCGTCCCCATCACGCCAGGTCGGGGCCTCGCAGCCGCGGGTCGAGCCATGCCGTCAGCACGTCCCCGACCGCCGTGACGACGATCACCGCCGTCATGACGACGGCGACGAGCCCGACGAGGACGCTGCGGTCGCGGTCGCGGATCGCCCCGATCACCGCACCGCCCAGCCCGGGCAGCTCGAACACGCCCTCGACGACCACCAGCCCGATCACCGCCGGCCCGGTGCTCGCCGCCAGGTAGGCGACGACGGGCACGAGCGCCGGGCGCAGCGCGTGCCGCGCGAGCACCCGGGCCTCGGTGAGCCCCCGGGCCCGCGCGGCGGCGATGAACGGCCGGTCCAGCACGTCGCGCACCTCGGCCCGGGTCAGCAGCGCGACGTAGCCGGTGGACAGCGCGGCGAGCGAGAGCACCGGCAGCACGTAGGAGGCGGCGCCCTCGTACAGGCCGCGCACGGGCAGCCAGCCCAGCTGCAGCCCGACCACCGTGCGCAGGACGAACGCCAGCACCACCACGGGCAGCGCGACGAGGACGACGGCGGCGCCGTAGACCGCGGGGCCGGCGACGGTGCCGCGGCGGGCCGCCACCAGCCCGGCCACGACCCCGACGACCACCTGCACGACGAGGGCCGCCAGCAGCAGGCGCAGGCTCACCGGGGCGGTCGCGCGCACGACGTCGGCCACCGCGACGACCTCGTCGAGAGCGCCGAAGGGGTCGCGCGGGTAGGCGCTGCCCAGGTCACCGCGCAGCAGGTCGCCCAGGTAGAGCAGGTACTGGCGCCAGATCGGCTGGTCGAGGTGGTAGTCGCGGACGATCGCGTCGTAGACCTCGGGCGGCGGGGCCCGGAACCCGAACAGCGCCCGGACCGGGTCACCCGGCAGCACCGTGACGACGACGAACAGCAGCGTGACGCGACCCACAGGGTGACCACCATCTGCAGGCCGCGCGCACCGACGAACCTCAGCACCCCGGACCCCGTGCCACGATCTCCCCCGTGCTCCGCGCCGTCCCGACGACCCCCGTCCGGCACCGTAGCGCCCAGGGCGCGGCGGCCGCCGCCCTCCTGGGGACCGTCGGCCTGCTCGCCGTCGCGCCGTGGCTGGTCACCCGCACCGACCCGCAGGAGTGCCTGCTGGCCCGCAGCCTCGACGCGCCCTCGTGGGCCGCGCCGTTCGGCCACGATGTGCAGGGCTGCGACCTGCTGGCCCAGACGCTCTACGGCGCCCGCACGTCGCTCGGCGTCACCGTGGCGGCCACGCTCCTGACGATGCTGCTGGCCGTGCTGCTCGGCGGGGTCGCCGGGTACGCCGGCGGGCGGGTCGACACCGTGGTCTCCCGGGTCACCGACGTCTGGGCCGGGATCCCGCTGGTCCTGGGCGGGGTGGTGCTGCTCTCCGGCGTGGAGGAGCGCGGGCCGGTGCAGCTGGTGCTGGTCCTGGTGCTGTTCGGCTGGCCGCCGATGGTCCGGGTGCTGCGCGCCTCCGTCGCCCGGGAGGCGGTGGCCGACCACGTCCTGGCCGCGCGGGCGCTCGGCGCGGGGCACCTGCGGCTGCTGCGGCGCCACGTGCTGCCGGGCAGCCTGCGTCCGCTGCTGGTGTTCGCGAGCGCCTACGGCGGTGTGGTGGTCGCCGCGGAGGCGACGCTCACGTTCTCCGGCGTGGGGCTCGGGCGGCCCACGCAGTCCTGGGGCCTGCAGCTCTACGAGGCGCAGGACTGGCTCGCGCGGGCCCCGCACCTGCTCGCGCCCGGCGTGTTCGTCGTCGCCGCCGTCGCCGGGTTCGTGCTGCTCGGCGAGGCGCTGCGCCCAGCCCGCCCGGGCGACCGCGCCTGACCGGGGCCCGTCGCGGCCCGGGTGGGCGGTCCCGCTCAGGAGCGCCGGGGCCGCCTCCCCGGCGCGGACGGCGGCGGCACGACCGGGCCGATGTCGCCGTCGGGCGCGGTGTCCAGGTCGACGATCACGGGCGCGTGGTCGCTGGGTCCGGTGCCCTTGCGGGCCTGGCGGTCGATCCACGCCGCCGCGACGCGCCCGGCGGGGTCGGCGCCGGCGAGCACCAGGTCGATCCGCATGCCCTGGTCCTGGTGGAAGCGCCCGGCGCGGTAGTCCCAGTAGCTGAACACGCGCTCGTCGGGCCAGCGGTCGCGCACGACGTCGCGCAGGCCGAGGGACTCCAGCCCGGCCAGCGCGTCCCGCTCGGGCGGCGTGACGTGGGTGGAGTCGACGAACAGCGCCGGGTCCCACACGTCGGCGTCGGTGGGGGCGATGTTCATGTCCCCCGCGATCACGGTGGTGGCCGGGTCGCCGACCGAGGCGCGCAGGGCCGCGAGCCACTCCAGCTTGTAGACGTAGTGCGGGTCGTCGGGCGCGCGGCCGTTGGGCACGTACACCGAGGTGACGCGCAGGCCGCCGCAGGTCGCGGTGACGGCGCGGGCCTCCAGGGCGTCGGCGAAGCGCGGGGCGTCCGGCAGCGCGCGCTCCACGTCGTCCAGGCCGACGCGGGACAGGAGCGCCACCCCGTTCCAGCGGCCCTCCCCCACGTGCGCGACCTGGTAGCCGCGCTCGGCCAGCGGGCCGTCGAAGGCCTCGGCGAACGCCTCGTCGGACAGCTTCGTCTCCTGCAGGCACACGACGTCCGGGGTGCGCTCGTCGAGCCAGGGGAGCAGGCGGGGCAGGCGGGCGAGGGCCGAGTTCACGTTCCACGTAGCCAGGCGCACCGGGGCGACGCTACCGGCGGGACCGACCGGCCGGCGCGCCGTGCCCGTCCGGCGCCGGTCACCGGGGCGCGGCTCCGCCGGTCGGGGCGTAGCCAGACGCGCCTCGGCGCGCTACCGTCGCCGGAGTTTGTCCGGGACCCGAACAAAGGAGCTCCGATGCTGCAGCCCACCCGCGACGACCGCTTCAGCTTCGGCCTGTGGACGGTCGGCTGGCCGGCCCGCGACCCCTTCGGCGACGCGACCCGCCCCGCGCTGGACCCCGTCGAGTCGGTGCACCGGCTCGCCGAGCTGGGCGCGTACGGCGTCACGTTCCACGACGACGACCTGGTGCCGTACGGCTCCGACGCCGGCGAGCGCGACCGGATCGTCACGCGCTTCCGCAAGGCGCTCGACGAGACCGGCCTGGTCGTGCCGATGGTGACCACGAACCTGTTCACCCACCCGGTGTTCAAGGAGGGCGCGTTCACCGCCAACGACCGCTCGGTGCGCCGCTTCGCCCTGCGCAAGGTGCTCACCCAGATGGAGCTGGCCGCCGAGCTCGGCGCGTCGACGTTCGTGTTCTGGGGCGGGCGCGAGGGGTCGGAGGTCGACCAGGCCAAGGACGTCGGCGCCGCGCTGGACCGCTACCGCGAGGGCATCGACACGCTCGCCGCGCACGTCAAGGCGCAGGGCTGGGGCATCCGGTTCGCCATCGAGCCCAAGCCGAACGAGCCCCGCGGCGACATCCTGCTGCCCACGCTCGGTCACGCGCTGGCGTTCATCGCCGAGCTCGAGCACGGCGACATCGTGGGCATCAACCCCGAGGTCGGCCACGAGCAGATGGCCGGGCTCAACTACACCGGCGGCATCGCGCAGGCGCTGTGGGCGGGCAAGCTGTTCCACCTCGACCTCAACGGGCAGCGCGGGATCAAGTACGACCAGGACCTGATCTTCGGCCACGGCGACCTCATCAACGCGTTCTCGCTGGTCGACCTCATCGAGCACGGCGCGCCCGGCGGCGGACCGAGCTACGACGGGCCGCGGCACTTCGACTACAAGCCGCTGCGCACCGAGGACGTCGACGGGGTGTGGGCGTCCGCCGCGGCGAACATGAGCACCTACCTGCTGCTGCGCGAGCGCGCCGCCGCCTTCCGGGCCGACCCCGAGGTGGTCGAGGCGCTCGCCGTCGCCGGCGTGGCCGACCTCGCCACCCCCACCCTCGCCCCCGGCGAGACGCTGGCCGACCTGGCCGACCCCGCCTTCGACGCCGACGCCCTGGGTGCCCGCGGCTGCGGCCACGTCCGGCTGGCGCAGCTGGCGGTGGAGCACCTGATGGGGGCGCGATGACCCGCCGTCCCCGTTGCAGGAAAGCCACCTTCCCGCAACGTCGTTGCGTGAAGGTGGCCTTCCTGCAACCGGGTGGGGGGTCGCGGTGACCCTCGTCGCGGGTGTCGACTCGTCCACCCAGTCGTGCACCGTCGTCGTCCGCGACGCCGACACCGGTGCGCTGGTGCGCTCCGGGCGCGCCCCGCACCCGGACGGGACCGAGGTGGACCCCGAGGCGTGGTGGACGGCGCTGCAGGCCGCGCTGGACGACGCCGGCGGGCTGGACGGCGTCGCGGCGCTGTCCGTGGCCGGGCAGCAGCACGGGATGGTGTGCCTGTCCGGGAGCGGCGGGGTCGTGCGCCCCGCGCTGCTGTGGAACGACGTCCGCTCGGCCGGCGCCGCGGACGACCTCGTGGCGGAGCTGGGGGCGCAGGCGTGGGCCGACGCGACCGGCAGCGTGCCCGTCGCCTCGTTCACCGTGACCAAGCTGCGCTGGCTGGCCCGCCACGAGCCCGAGCACCTGGCGGCCACGGCCGCGGTCTGCCTGCCGCACGACTGGTTGACCTGGCGGCTGCTCGGCACAGGTCGGATCGACGACCTGATCACCGACCGGTCGGACGCCTCGGGCACCGGCTACTGGGGCGACTCCGGCTACCGCCGCGACCTGCTCACCGCTGCCACCGGCCGCGACGACCTGCACCTGCCGCGTGTGCTCGGCCCGGCGGAGGCGGCCGGGCGGACCCCGCAGGGGGTGCTGCTCGGCCCCGGGGCGGGCGACAACGCCGCGGCGGCGCTGGGCGTCGGGGCGGGCCCGGGCGACGTCGTCGTGTCGCTCGGGACCTCCGGGGTGGTGTCCGCGGTGAGCTCCGTCGCGACCGCGGACCCCACGGGCACCATCGCGGGGTTCGCCTCCGCGACGGGCGAGCACCTGCCGCTGGTGTGCACGCTCAACGCCGCCCGCGTGCTGGACGCGGCGACCCGGCTGCTCGGGGTCGACCACGACCGGCTGGCCCGCCTCGCGCTCGACGCCCCGGCGGGCGCCGACGGGCTCGTGCTCGTGCCCTACCTGGAGGGCGAGCGCACCCCGAACCGGCCGGACGCGTCCGGTTCGCTGCACGGGCTCACCCTCGCGAGCGCGACGCCCGGGCACCTGGCGCGGGCCGCGGTCGAGGGCCTGCTGTGCGGGCTCGCCGACGCCCTGGACGCGCTGGTCGCGGCCGGGGTCCCGGTGGAGGGGGCGGTCCTCGTCGGCGGGGCCGCGCGGTCCGACGCCGTCGCCCGGATCGCGCCCGCCGTGCTCGGGACGCCCGTGCGGCGGCCGACCCCGGGCGAGTACGTCGCCGACGGCGCGGCCCGGCAGGCCGCGTGGGTGCTCGCCGGGGGCAGCGCGCCCCCGGAGTGGGCGGCGGCGGACGAGGAGGAGTTCACCGGGCGGGCGACCCCGGCGGTCCGGGAGCGCTACGCCGCCGCCCGGGACCACGTGCTGCCCCGGCCGTGACGCCCGCCGGACCCGGGGGGTCCCGCGGCCCGGCGGGCCCCGCCCCCCTCGGGGTCGGCGACGTGCGGCGGCACAACCTGGCCGTCGTCCTGCGGGAGGTGCGCGACGCGGCACCGCTGTCGCGGGCCGGGATCGCCGCCCGCACCGGGCTCACCCGCGGCACGGTGTCGTCCCTGGTGGACGAGCTGCTCGCCGACGGCCTGCTGTGCGAGTCCGACGCCGAGCGCGGCGGCCCGGGCCGCCCGGCCAGTCCGCTGCGGCTCAACCCGGACGGGCCGGCCGGGCTCGGCGTCGAGATCGGCGTCGAGCACGTCGCCGCGTGCGTGGTCGACCTGACCGGGGCCGTGCGGGCGACGGCCCGGACCGCGTCCGCGCACCGGCACGCGCCGCCCGGGGAGGCGCTGCGGCGGGCCGCCGGGCTGGCGCGGGCGGTGGAGGCCGAGGCCGGGCTGCCGCTCGTCGGCGCGGCGGTGGCCGTGCCCGGGCTCGTGGGGCCGGACGGCGTGGTCGTCAGCGCCCCGAACCTGCCGGCCTGGACCGGCACCGCGGTCGGGGACGCCCTGTCCGCGCTGCTCGACGGCCTGCCCGTCACCGCGGCCAACGAGGCCGACCTCGTCGCGCTCGCCGAGCTGTGGTTCGGCGGGGCGTTCCCCGACGCCGTGGTCGTCTCCGGGGGGATCGGCGTCGGGGCCGGCCTCCTGCTGGGCGGCGCGCTGCTGCGCGGACCGGGCGGGCGGGCCGGGGAGCTCGGGCACGTCGTCGTCGACCCGGACGGGCCGGCCTGCGGCTGCGGGGGGCGCGGCTGTCTGGAGCAGGTCGCCGGGCAGGAGGCCCTGCTGCGCGCGGCGGGGGCGGACGACGTCGACGACCTGGTCCGCCGGCGCGCCGAGCCGCGGCCCGCGGCCGCCCTCGCCGCGGCCGCCCGCGGCCTGGGGGTCGCGCTGGCCGCCGCCGTCAACCTGCTGGACGTGCCGGCGGTCGTGCTGGGCGGGGCGTTCCCGTCCTTCGGCGAGCCCCTGCGCGCCGCCGTCGCGGCCGAGCTGCGGGCGCGGACCGTGGGCCGCCCCGACGTCACCGTGGCGCTCGCGGCGCCGCGCACCGGGGGCGCGCTCCGGGCCGCGGCGGCGGGAGTGGTGCGTGACCGGCTGGCCGCCCCCTGAGCAGCGCTCGATCCGCGAGCGGGACGAGCAGCACCGTCGACGGACGGGTCGGTCCGCGGAACCGCGCAGGGGAACCATGACCGGGAGGCGCAACGGCGCACATCCTCCTGGGGGAACCGGGCCCCGGCGGTGCCCGTTAGCCTGACGCTCCGTGACGTACCCCTCCCTCTCCGGCGCCGGCAGTGGCATCGACACGACCGTGCCGCACTCGGCCCGTATCTGGAACTACTGGCTCGGCGGCGAGGACAACTACGCCGTCGACCGCGAAGCCGGGGACGCCTGGCTGGCCGTGCAGCCGGAGGTCGTCGACCTCGCCCGCGCTCAGCGGGCGTTCCTCGGGCGCGCTGTCCGCCACCTCGCCGGCGAGGTCGGCATCCGCCAGTTCCTCGACATCGGCAGCGGCCTGCCCACCGCGGAGAACACCCACGAGGTCGCCCAGAGCGTCGCGCCGGAGTCCCGCGTCGTCTACGTCGACAACGACCCGCTGGTCCTCGCCCACGCCCGAGCCCTGCTCACCAGCACCCCCGAGGGCGAGACCCGTTACCTGCACGCCGACGTGCATGACACCGAGGCGCTCCTCGAGGGTGTCCAGGAGGCCCTCGATCTCACGCAGCCGGTCGCGGTCCTGTTCATGGGGGTGCTCGGCCACGTCGCCGGACTGGAGGACGCCCGGCGCATCATCACGTCCGTCATGGACCGGATGCCGTCCGGCAGCTACGTCACCCTGTGCGACGGGATCCACCCCGACGACGACGGGGGCCGCAACCAGCAGGCGCAGGACGACTACGCGGAGACCGGCGCGGTCGCCTACCGCAGCCGGTCGAGGGAGGAGCTCGCCGGCCTGTTCGACGGCTTCGAGCTGGTCGAGCCCGGCTTCGTCTCCGTGCCGTTCTGGCGGCCGGAACCGATCGAGGTCGGCGACCCGCAGGACTTGGTGGCCTACGGAGGCGTCGCGCGCAAGCCTTGAGGGCTCGCGCCCGCTGTCGACCCACCGATCGACTGTCCGGCTGCTGCACGACCGGACACCGACTGACCTCAGCGTGACGCCGGACCGGGACGCCGCCGAAGGAACGGAGATCAGCACGCACTCGGGCCCCTACTGGGCATCGCGGATGCGGTGTAGGTCCTCGGCGTCACCCAGCAGGTCGCCGCGCAGTCCATGACTGCATTCGATTCGAGTCACCGACACGGTCAAGCGCGACCCTCCCGGGGGAACCAGGACACGACAGCACCCACTAGCCTGACCCTCCGTGAGCGACGCCCCTTTTCCTGCGGCTGGTACCGGCATCGACACGACCGTGCCGCACTCGGCCCGCATCTGGAACTACTGGCTCGGGGGCAAGGACAACTACGCCGTCGACCGCGAAGCCGGCGACGCCTGGCTCGCTGTGCACCCGGAGACGGCGGACATCGCTCGGACTGTGCGGGCGTTCCTAGGGCGCACGGTGCGGCACCTCGCGGGCGAAGCCGGAGTACGGCAGTTCCTCGACATCGGTACCGGTCTGCCCACCGCTGGCAACACCCATGAGATCGCCCAGAGCGTGGCGCCGGACGCCCGAGTCGTGTACGTCGACAACGATCCTCTCGTCCTCGCCCACGCCCGCGCCCTCCTCACCAGCACGCCTGAAGGCGAGACGGAGTACCTCCACGCCGACATGCACGACAGCACCGCGCTCATCGAGCGCGCGGCCGCGGTCCTCGATCTCACGCAGCCCGTCGCCGTCTACTTCATCGGGGTGCTCGGGCACGTTCCCGACCTGAGTGAGGCCCGCGCCTTGGTGAGCGGACTGATGGACCGCATGCCGTCCGGCAGCTACCTCACCCTGTGCGATGGTACGCATGCTGAGCAGGACGGTGGGCGCTACCAGCAAGCGCAGGACGAGTACGCGGAGACCGGAGCGGTGCCGTACCGAACCCGTAGCCGTGACGAACTCGCCAGCTTCTTCGACGGCCTGGAGTGGGTGGAGCCCGGATTCGTGTCCGTACCGCTGTGGCGTCCCGAGCCCGGCGAGATCGGGGAGTCACGGCCGGTGGACGCTTTCGGCGGAGTCGCTCGCAAACCCTGACCGCCAGCGGCTTCCCGCGTGTGCACCGCTCGGATCGACAGCGCGAGAACTGGCACCCGTGGGCTCGGAGGCGTCGTGCCGGTACTGCACCGCTGGTCGTCCGGCAGGACGGTGACCCGTCGAGGAGGGGAGCGGCGCCGTGCGGGAGTCCCGTGATCCCCTGTCAGGTACCGGCGTCGACCGGACCGTTCCGCACTCGGCCCGGGTTTGGAACTACTGGTTGGGCGGGCGTGACAACTTCGCCGTCGACCGCGCGGCCGGTGACGCCTGGATCGCCGTGCAGCCACACATCACGCGCACCGCTCGCGCGGGCCGCGCCTTCCTCGGACGAGCTGTGCGGTACCAGGTGCGAGAAGCCGGGATCCGGCAGTTCCTCGATGTCGGCACCGGCCTGCCCACCGCCGACAACACTCATGAGGTCGCTCAGAGCGTGGCGCCCGAAGCCCAGGTGGTCTACGTCGACAACGACCCGCTGGTCCTCGCCCACGCTCAGGCACTGCTCACCAGCGGGCCGCTGGGCGCGACCGACTACCTGCTGGCCGACATGGACGACCCGGACGGGCTGATCGCCACCACCACAAGAGCGCTCGACCTCGACCGGCCTGTCGGCGTGCAGTTCATCGGCGCCCTCGGTCACGTCCTGCAGCTGGAAACGGCTCGTAGGCTCGTCGGAGGTCTGATGGAACGCATGCCATCCGGCAGCCACCTGACGATCGCTGATGGAAGTGCAAGGGACGGGCTCACGCTCCGCGCTCAGGACGACTACGCCCGAACGGGGGCGACGCCCTACCGCAACCGGTCAGTCGAGGAAATAGGGACCCTCTTCGAAGGCCTGGTGTGGGTGGAACCCGGCTTGGTCGAGGTGACGCGGTGGCGGCCGGATCCCGGTGACGGTGACGGCGTCGCCCCGGTGGACATGGTCGGCGGGATGGCGCGGAAGCGGTGAGATCGCTGCGGTGTCGGCCAGCCCGACGGCGTGACCGGGAACCATCGATCCTCCAGTCGGCAATGCCATCAACCCGACCGTGTCGCACTCGGCCCGCATGTGGACCACCGGCCTGGCGGTCGGCAGCCACCTGGTCCTGTGCGACGGCGTCCACTCGAAGAGCGACGGTGGCCGGCTCCAGAAGACAGGATCACCACCCCGGGTACTGGAGCCGTGGCGTACTGCACCTGCAACCGCCTGCAGATCGCGCACTTCCTCGACGGCCTCTCGGGCGGCTCGAGCCCGGACTGGTGCCCGTACCGCTGCGGTGACCCGATTCGCAGGGTCGCGCTCCCGTCGGGAACGGAACAGCACGTCCAGTCGTCCAGTTCGGGGACGTCGCCCGCATCCCTGATCCCGATTGCATCGGGCGTGGCCCGCTCGCTCGGGGAGCGGTGGCACGAAGCGAGCGTCCGCTAGCCTGACGGATCGTGACCGACCCCCTCGCCGGCAGTGGCATCGACACGACCGTGCCGCACTCGGCCCGCATCTGGAACTACTGGCTCGGCGGCAAGGACAACTACGCCGTCGACCGCGAGGCCGGTGACGCGTGGACGGCCGTGCATCCCGAGATCGTCGACATCGCGCGCGAGACGCGGGCGTTCCTCGGTCGCACCGTGCGCCACCTCGCCGGCGAGGTGGGCATCCGCCAGTTCCTCGACATCGGCACCGGCCTGCCCACCGCGAACAACACCCACGAGATCGCCCAGAGCGTCGCCCCCGACGCCCGCATCGTCTACGTCGACAACGACCCCCTCGTCCTCGCCCACGCCCGGGCCCTGCTCACCAGCACCCCCGAGGGCCAGACGCTGTACCTCGACGCGGACATGCACGACCGTGAGGCGCTCATCAACGGGGCGGCGGAGATCCTCGACCTCACTCAGCCGGTCGCGGTCTGCTTCATCGGCGTGCTCGGGCACGTCGCCGACCTCGACGAGGCCCGCGACCTGGTGCGCGGACTGATGGATCGCATGTCGACCGGCAGCCACCTCGTCCTCTGGGACGGTGTCCACGCCGCCGGCGACGAGGGCCGCAGCCAGCAGGCCGAAGACGAGTACGCCGACACCGGCGCCGTGCCCTACCGCGCCCGCACGGTCGAGGAGATCGCCAGCTTCTTCGACGGTCTCGAGTGGGTCGATCCCGGCCTCGTCCCCGTCTCGCTGTGGCGACCGGACGCGACGGACGTCGGCGAGCCGCGACCGGTCGACGCCTACGGGGGCGTGGCCCGCAAGGCCTGACGGAGCGCGGCCGGGATCAGGCGAGGGCGTCCCGGATCCGCCGGATCAGCTCCGCCGACCGCGGCGGCGGCTCGACGGCCACGCACAGCCGGTTCCACAGGTCGCGGTAGTCCTCGACGTCGGCGGGCTTGTCCAGGTACACCGCGCCGTTGAGGTGCTCCAGGTACACCACGTCGGGCAGGTCCGTGGCGCCGAACCGCAGCACGGTGAACGGTCCCCCCGTCCAGTGGTGCGAGGGACGGTCCAGCGCGGCGACCTGCAGGGTCACGCTCGGGCGGGCGGCCAGGTCGAGCAGGTGGTCGAGCTGGCGCCGCATGACCGCCGCCCCGCCCACCCGCCGGTGCAGCACCGCCTCGTCGAGCACCACCCACAGCCGCGGCGGGGTGGGGCCGTCGAGCACCTGCTGGCGCTGCAGCCGGTGGGCGACGCGCCGCTCGACCTCGGCCGCCCCGGCGCCCCCGGCGCGGAGGACGGCGCGGGCGTACTCCTGCGACTGCAGCAGGACCGGGACGAAATGGGCCTCGAACACGCGGACGAGCGTGGCCGCCTGCTCCATGCCGAGGTAGGTCTCGAACCAGCTCGGGAACAGGTCGCGGTCGTGCTGCCACCAGCCGTCCGCGTTGGCCCGGCGCACCAGGGCGACGAACTCGGCCGTCTCGGCCTCGTCGCGCACGCCGTAGAGGGCGAGGAGGTCGACGACGTCGCGCTCCTTGAACCGGACCCGGCCCAGCTCCATCCGGCTGATCTTCGGGGCGGAGGCGCGGATGCGGTACGCCGCCTGCTCCCGGCTCAGGCCGGCCGCCTCGCGCAGCCGGCGCAGCTGGGCACCCAGCGCGATGCGCACCACGACCGAGCCGCCGTCGTCGCGCCGCGCGGGGCCGCGCGCCGCGGCCGGGCCGGGACGGGTCACGGCGAGAGAGTAACGGGGCCGTCCAGTCGGCGCGCACGACCGTTCTGCACGTGCACGTGCACTTGCCAAACAGTCGTGCACGCGGCATCGTCTGAGGGGTGGTGGCAGAGGGGGATGTCATGGCGTCGAGCTCCGCCGCGACCCTCCGGCTGGTCCAGGACGACGCGCTGCGACGGGTCCTGGCCGTCAGCGGAGCGGTCGACCGCCGCGGCGTCGAGGAGCTCGGCGAGGCGTGCCGCCCGGAGCAGCTGTCCGCCGACGCCACCGTCGTCATCGACTTCACCGCCATGACGGGCTGCCCGAGCGCGCTGCTGCTCGCCCTCGTCCGCATCCGCGACCAGCTCGGCTCGACCCGCCGTCTGCAGCTGGTCGGGCTCACCGAGGCCCTGCAGTCCATCGCCCTGGGCCGCCCCCCGCGCTGACGGGTCCCCGCGGCCCGACACCGCGGTGAAGCCGGCGCGCAACCGCGCCGCCCCACGCTCCTCCTGTCCACGACAGGAAGGGGCCCGCCATGCCGGCGGCGATCACCGCGTCCGGGTTGCGCAAGTCCTACGGCGGCACCGCCGTGCTGGACGGCGTCGACCTCACCGTGCCGGAGGGCACGGTCCACGCCCTGCTCGGCCCGAACGGGGCCGGCAAGACCACCACGGTCGAGATCCTCACGACCTCTCTGCGCGCCGACGCCGGTGTCGCCACCGTCGGCGGGCGCGACGTCGCCGCCGACGCGGACGGGGTGCGCCGGGCCATCGGCGTCACCGGGCAGTCCACCGCCGTCGACGGCCTGCTCACCGGCGTGGAGAACCTGCAGCTCATGGCCGACCTGCGGCACCTGGGCCGCCGCGCCGGCACCGCGCGCACCACCGAGCTCGTGGCGCGCTTCGGGCTCGGCGACGTCGCGGGCCGGCGGGCGGCGACCTACTCCGGCGGCGAGCGGCGCCGGCTCGACGTCGCCATGACGCTCGTCGGCGACCCGCGGATCCTCTTCCTCGACGAGCCGACGACCGGGCTGGACCCGCGCAGCCGCCGCACGACGTGGGACGTCGTCCGCGAGCTGGTGGCCGCCGGCACGACCGTGCTGCTCACCACGCAGTACCTGGAGGAGGCCGACCAGCTCGCGGACGGCATCTCCGTGCTGGACGGCGGCCGGATCGTCGCGCGCGGCACCGCCGACGAGCTCAAGCGGCGCGTGGGCGGCGGGCACGCCCGGCTGGTGTTCACCGACGCCGCCGCTCTGGACGGTGCCGCGGCCGTGCTCGGCGGGGTCCGCGACGACCTCGCCCGCACCCTGACCGTGCCCGCCGACGCCGACCCGCGCGCGGTGCGGGCCCTGCTCGACCGGCTCGACGCCGCCGGGATCACCGCGGCCGGGCTGACGGTGCGCACCCCCGACCTCGACGACGTCTTCCTCGCCCTCACCGGGCGCGCCGCCGAGGGGGTGGCGGCGTGAGCGCCGTGCTCGCCGACTCCGCCACGATGCTGCGCCGCCGGCTGCGGCACATCGTCCGCTACCCCTCGCTCACCGTGATGCTCGCCGGCTTCCCGGTGATCTTCCTGCTGCTGTTCGTGTTCGTGTTCGGCGGCACCCTGGGCGCCGGGCTGGGGGTCCCCGGCGGCGGCCGCGAGGCCTACCTCGCCTACGTCGTGCCGGGCGTCGTGCTTATGGCCGTCGCCTCGGTGGCGCAGGGGACGGCGATCTCCGCCGCCACCGACGCGACCGGGGGGCTGGTCGCGCGCTTCCGCACGATGGCGATCACCCGCGCCGCCGTCCTCACCGGGCACGTCGTGGCCGCGACCCTGCAGAGCGCGCTCGTCGTGCTGGTCGTCCTCGGCGCCGCGCTCGGGCTGGGCCACCGGCCCGCCGCGGGGGTCCTCGGCTGGCTCGGCGTCGCGGGGGTCGTCGTGCTGATCTCGTTCGCCCTGACCTGGCTCACCGTCGCGATGGGGCTGGTCGCCGACAGCGTCGAGACCGCCAGCAACGCCCCGATGCCGCTGGTGCTGCTGCCGTTCCTCGGCAGCGGGTTCGTGCCCGTCGAGTCGATGCCCGGCCCGCTGCGGGTGTTCGCCGAGCACCAGCCGTTCACGCCGCTGACGGAGGTGCTGCGGGCCCTGCTCGACGGCGCCGCGCCCGACGGCGGTCGGCTCGCCCTCGCCGTGGCGTGGTGCGCCGTGATCGCCGGCGGCGGCTACCTGTGGGCGCTGCGGGGCTACGAGCGGCGGGCGCGGCGGTGAACCCCGTGACGTCTCCCGACCAGAACGATCCACCAGGAGGAGCACCCGTGGAGCACACCGTCCCGACCCTGCCGTCCGCCCGCCCGCCCGGCTGCCCCTTCGACCCGCCGCCGGAGCTGCTGCGGGCCCGCGAGCACGGCCCGATCAGCCGCTACGCGTTCCCCGACGGGCACCGGGGCTGGCTGGTCACCGGGTACGACCTCGTCCGCTCGGTCCTGGCCGACCCGCGGTTCAGCTCGCGCCGGGAGCTGATGACCCACCACCCGACGATCGACTGCAGCGGCATCGAGGTCCCGCCGGCGCCGCCCGGGGAGTTCCTCCTCATGGACGAGCCGCAGCACGGGCGCTACCGGAAGCGGCTCGCGCGCCGCTTCACGGCCCGGCGGATGGCCCTGCTCGCCGAGCGGGTCGCGCAGATCACCGCCGAGCACCTGGACGCGATGGAGGAGGCGGGGCCGCCGGCCGACCTGGTGACGGCGTTCGCCCGGCCCGTGCCCGCGGTCGTGATCTGCGAGCTGCTGGGCGTGCCGTACTCCGACCGGGGCTCCTTCCAGGAGCACGTCGAGTCGTTCATGGGCGGGGAGGCGAGCGACGAGGAGGTGTTCGCGGCCTACACCGCGACGCAGGAGTACCTCGCGGAGCTGGTGGCCGCCAAGCGCGCACCCGACCGACGACGTGCTGAGCGACCTCACCGACGGCGACCTCACCGACGAGGAGCTGCGTGGGATGAGCCTGCTCCTGCTGGCGGCCGGGCTCGACACGACCGCGAACACGATCGCGCTGGGCACCTTCGCCCTGCTGGAGAACCCGGCGCAGCTGGCCGCGCTGCGGGCCGACCCCGCGCTCGCCGACGGGGCCGTGGAGGAGCTGCTGCGGTACCTGACCGTGGCGAAGACGTTCCTGCGGACGGCGCTGGAGGACGTCGAGCTCGGCGGCCGGACCGTCGAGGCCGGGACGGCGGTGATCCTGTCCTACCACGCGGCCGACCGCGATCCCGACCGCTTCCCCGAGCCGCACGCGCTCGACCTGCGCCGGGACGCGGGCGGGCACCTGGCCTTCGGGCACGGCCCGCACCTGTGCCTGGGCCGGCAGCTGGCCCGCGTCGAGCTGCGGGTCGCGCTCCCCGCGCTGCTCACCCGCTTCCCGACCCTGCGCCTGGCCGTGCCGGCCGAGGAGGTCCGCCTGCGGCCGGAGACGGCCGACGTCTTCGGGGTGAAGAGCCTCCCGGTCAGCTGGGACGCGTGACCGGGACCCGGCACCGGGCCGCCAGCGCCTCCCGGGCGGCGGCGCGGGCGTCGGCGGGGGCCAGGTCGGCGTAGGCGCGGGTCCAGCGCGCGGACCCGGCCGGGTCGGCGGCCTCGGCCGCCGCCCGGGCGGCGGCGCCGGCCGTCGTCGGCTGGAAGTACCGCTGGAAGTGCACCCGCTCGGCCAGCGCGGTGAGCCGGACGCCGGAGCCGACGTCGCCGCGGGCCAGGTCCACCGCGGCGACCCCGAGCAGGTGGGTGCCCAGCACCGGCAGCCCGAACAGGTGCGTGGGCAGGGCGATCGCAGGGTCGTCGAGCACCGCGGCGAGCGCGGCGGCGTGGGTCTCGGCGAGGCCGGGCACGAGGTCGAGCCGGCCGTGCCGGGCGTGGGCGACCAGGGCGACGGCGCGCACCTCACCGGTCCAGGCGGCCGCGCTGGCCGGGTCCGGGCCGGTGGCCGGGTCGTCCGCGCTCGCCGCGACGGCCTCCCGCCAGCAGCGCAGCCCGTCGTCGACCCCGCCGCGGGCCAGGTGGATCTCCGCGGTGACGCCCAGCAGGTAGGAGTACCCGGACGGGTCGAGGTCGCCGCCGAACACGTCGCCGAGGGAGTCGACCAGCTCGGCGGCGCGCTCGGGCCGACCGCTGGACAGCGCGGCCATCACGACGCCCCACCAGACCTGACCCGCACCGGGGTCGCCGTCGTGCCGCTCCAGCAGCGCGGCCGCGGCCCCGCCCTCGGCGACGGCGTCGTCGCCCCGCTCCACCTGCACGTACAGGTCCGACAGCCGCAGCCGGCACATCACCTCCAACCACGGCCGGCCCCGCGCCGCGGCCACGCACCGCCGCGCCGCGGCGACCGCGCCGTCGAGGTCGCCCACGGCCTCCGCGGAGTACGTCGCGACGGTGTCCGAGACGACCCGCGCCACCGGGTCGGCGGGGTCGGCGTCCCCCAGGAGCACCCCGGCGACGGCCCCGGTCAGCGAGCCCGGCGGGGCCGGCGGGAGCCCGCGCAGCGCCAGCAGCGACCGGGTGGCCCGGGGCCCGCGGTAGGCGAACACGGCGCCGGCGAGCAGCGCCGCCGCCGTGCGGGTCGCCTCGACGAGCGGGCCGTCGCCCGGGTCGGGGCGCAGCCGCACCAGGACGTCCTCGACCTGCGCCCCGAGGACGAGCGACCGCTCGTTGAGGCCGTCGGAGGTCCACAGCGCGGCGAGCACGGCGGCGGCCGCGACGGCCGTGGCCCGGTCGTCGCGCTCGATGGCCCGGCGCAGGGCCAGCAGCAGGTTGTCCTGCTCGACGCGCAGCCGGGCCGCCGCCCGGAACGGGTCGGGACCCAGCGGCCCGGCGTGGTGGGCCAGCCCGAACGCGCGCGCCCAGCGCAGCAGCCCGGGCCCGCCCGCGTCCGGGTCGCCGGCGTCGCGGGCGAACTCGCGCACCGTCTCCAGCACGGCGTAGCGCACCCCGTGCGGGGTGTCGGCGACGGCGACCAGCGACTGGTCGACCAGGTGCTCGAGCGCTCCGTCGGCGTCCTCGACGACGTGCGCGGCGGCGTCCGCGGTGAACCCGCCGGGGAACACGGCCAGCGCGCTGAGCGCCCGCTGCGCGCCCGCGTCGAGCAGCGACCAGCTCCAGTCGATCACCGCGTGCAGCGTGCGGTGCCGGTCGGGGACGTCGCGGGCGCGGGTGCGCAGCAGCGCGAACCGGTCGTCGAGCCGGCGGGTGATCTCCGCGAGGCCGAGCGTGCGGGTCCGCGCCGCCGCCAGCTCCACCGCCAGCGGGAGCCCGTCGAGCCGCTCGCACAGCGCGCGGACGGCGCCGTCGTCCAGCTCGACGCCGGGCCGCGCGGCGCGGGCCCGCACGGTGAACAGCGCGGCGCTCGTCGCGGCGTCGAGCGCGGGCAGGGCGTGCACCCACTCCGAGGACAGCCCGAGCGGCGCGCGGGAGGTGGTGAGCACGCGCAGGTCGGGGGTCCGGGCGACGAGCGCGGCCACCAGCGCGGCCGCGCCGTCCAGCACGTGCTCGCAGTTGTCCAGGACGAGCAGCGCGCGCCGGCCCAGCGCGTCGGCGATGCCGCCGACCGGGTCGGCCGGGACGCCGGCGCGCGCCGTCCGCTCGGGCACCCCGAGCGCGGCCACCACCTCGGCCGTCACGTCGCCGTGGCGGGGCACGCCGACCAGCCCGACGACGTGGACCGACCGCTGGTCCGCCCGCAGCGCGACGGCCTGGGCGAGCCGCGTCTTGCCCAGGCCCCCCGGACCGACCACGGACACGACCCGCGACGTCCGGAGCAGCGCGAGCACCGCGGCGACGTCGCCGGCCCGGCCCAGCAGCGCGTTGGGCTCGTGCGCGGCCCCCCGCACGACGCGCGGCGCGTCGGCGGCGAGGAGCTCGGCGTGCACCTCCCGCAGCCCGGGCCCGGGGTCGGTGCCCAGCTCGTCGCGCAGCGCGCGGCGGTGGGCGCCGTAGCGGGCGAGCGCGGCCGCGGGGCCGGCGGTGGCGGCCTCGGCCCGCAGCAGCGCCGCGAGCACCTCCTCGTCGCGGTGGTCGAGCCGCAGCAGGGGGCCGAGCGCCTCGCGGGGGCGGCCGAGGCGGACCAGGGCCAGGGCGCGGGCCCGCTCCAGCGCGGTGCGCACGGCGGCGGCGTCGCGGCGGAGCCCGGCGAGCGCGTCCCCGGCGTCGTCGTCGGCCGGCGTGTCGAGCGCGAGCCCCGCCTCGGCCGCGGCGAGCGCCCCGGCGTGGTCGCCGTCCCGGGCCAGCCGCGCGCAGTCGGCGGCGGCGGCGCGGGCGGCGGTGGCGTCGACCCGGTCCGGGGGCAGCGCCAGCCGGTAGCCGGTCGGGGTGGTGGCGAGCACCCCGTCGCCCAGCCGGGTCCGGGTGCGCGACACCAGCACCTGCAGCGCCTTGACGGGGTGCTCGGGCGGGTCGTCGGGCCACAGCTCCGCGACCAGGCGCGCGGTGCTCGCCCCGGTGCGCAGGTCGTCGGCGAGCACGGCGAGCAGCACGCCCGCCCGGCGGCCCGGCACGTCGCGGCCGCGGATCGCGACCCGCGGGAGCAGGCTCAGCTCGACGGCCACCCGGGCAGGCTAACCGCGGGAGTCCCCCGCCCCTCCCCCCGTTGCAGGAAGGCCACCTTCACGCAAGCTCCTTGCGGGAAGGTGGCCTTCCTGCAACCGGGAGCGTGGTCACGCTCACCGGGAACTCGGCCGACGCCGGCGCCCGTGATCCCTACCATCAGGAACCGGGGTTCCGGGTCGGTGCCCCGCGTCGAGGAGAGGACCGCCGATGGCCGCCACCGGGCTCGAGAAGCCGGGCCGGGGCACGATCCCCACCACCACCGCCCCCGGGGTCGTGATCGCCCTGCTCGTCGGCTCGGCGTTCGTGATGATCCTCAACGAGACGATCATGAGCGTCGCGCTGCCCGTGCTGATCGAGGACCTGCGGGTCAGCGCGAGCACCGTGCAGTGGCTCACCAGCGGGTTCCTGCTCACCATGGCCGTGGTCATCCCGATCACCGGCTACCTGCTGCAGCGGTTCACCCCGCGCCAGGTGTTCACGGCGTCGATGGCGCTGTTCAGCGCGGGCACGCTCGTCGCGGCGCTGGCCCCCGGGTTCGGGGTGCTGCTCGTCGGGCGCGTCGTGCAGGCGTGCGGCACCGCCGTGATGCTGCCGCTGCTCATGACCTCGGTGATGCGGCTGGTGCCGGAGGAGCGCCGCGGCCGGATGATGGGCACGATCACCGTCGTCATCGCCGTCGCGCCGGCCGTCGGGCCCACGATCTCGGGGATCATCCTCTCGGCGCTGGACTGGCGGTGGATGTTCTGGATCGTCCTGCCGATCGCGCTGGTCGCCCTGGCCGTGGGCACGACGCTGCTGCGGGTCCCCGTCGAGACCCGCCGCGTCCCGCTGGACGTGCTGTCGGTGGCGCTGTCGGCCGTCGCGTTCGCCGGGCTGGTGTACGGGCTGAGCGCGGTCGGGGAGTCGGCGCGCGGCGAGGCGCCGGTGCCGCCGTGGATCCCGGTCGTGGTCGGGGCGGCCGCGCTCGTCGTGTTCGTCCTGCGGCAGCGGCGCCTGCAGCGCGCGGACCGCGCCCTGCTCGACCTGCGCCCGTTCGCGAACCGCTCGTTCGTGGTGTCGGTCGTGCTGGTGTCGCTGAGCTTCCTCGCCCTGTTCGGCGCGCTGATCCTGCTGCCGCTGTACCTGCAGGGCGTGCTGGGCGCCGACCCGTTCACCACCGGGCTCGTCGTGCTCCCCGGCGGCCTGGTGATGGGCCTGATGGGCCCGCCCGTCGGCCGGCTGTTCGACCGCATCGGCGCGCGCCCGCTCGTCGTCCCCGGGGCGGTCGTGATGTCGGTGGCGCTGTGGCTGTTCACCACGCTCGGCGCCGGCTCGCCGCTGTGGGCGGTGGTCGGCATGCACGTGCTGATCAGCGCGGGGCTGTCGCTGATGCTCACGCCGCTGATGACGGCGGCGCTGGGGTCGCTGCCCCCGGACCTGTACTCGCACGGCAGCGCGATCCTCTCCACGCTGCAGCAGGTGGCGGCCGCGGCGGGCACGGCGCTGTTCATCACGGTGTCGACGATCGCGACGGTCACCCCGGGCGCCGCGCTCGACGCGTCCGGCACGCGCGCCGCGTTCCTCGTCGCCGCCGTGCTGTCACTCGTCGCGATCGGGGTGTCGCTCCTGGTGCGGGCCAAGCCGAGGTCGGGCGCCGAGCGGTAGCCGCGGGGGCGGCCCGGCTGGTGGGATGGCGGGGTGGACGCCCTCGACGACGTGGTCGACATCGACCGGTACCCGCTGCACGACCCGGGCGCGGGTCTGGTCGACGCCGTCCGCGCCGATCTCGCCGCCGACGGCTGCTGCGTGCTGCCCGACTTCGTCCGGCCGGACCGCCAGGACGTCCTGCGGGCCGAGGGCGCCGCGCTGGCCCCGCACGCGCACACGCGGGTGGAGACGGTCAACGTCTACAACACCGCCCCGGACGACACCCTGCCGCCCGACCACCCGGCGCGGGTGCCGCTGGAGCGCGGCAACGCGTTCGTGGCGCGCGACCGCATCCCGGCCGACGCGCTGGTCCAGCGGCTCTACACGAGCGCGGCGTTCCGCGGGTTCGTGGCCGCCTGCTTCGGGCTCGGGCGGGTGCACGAGCTGGCCGACCCGCTGTCCGGGCTGGTCCTCAACGTCGTGGCGCCCGGCCGCGGGCACCCGTGGCACTTCGACACCAACGAGTACACGGTCAGCCTGCTCACCCAGGCGGCCGAGGCGGGCGGGGCGTTCGAGTACTGCCCCGGCATCCGCGGCCCGGGCGCGGAGAACCTCGACGCCGTGCGCGCCGTGCTGGACGGCCGGGGCGACCCGCGCCGGCTGGACCTGCGGCCCGGTGACCTGCAGCTGTTCCGCGGCCGGTACTCGCTGCACCGGGTCGCCCCGGTGGAGGGGCGCACCGCCCGGCACACCGCGATCTTCGCCTACAGCGAGCGCCCGGGCGTCGTGGGCACGGCCGAGCGCACGCGGCAGCTGTTCGGCCGCACCACCGACGCGCACCGCGAGCAGGGTGCGCGCGTCGACGGACTGATGATCTGAGGAGCTGCCCGTGACCCGCACCTTCGACCACGAGGACGCGCTGCCCCGCGTCCCGCTGCCGACCGTGGAGGCGAGCTGCGACCGGCTCCTGGAGTGGGCGGCCCCGCTGCTCACCGCCGACGAGCTGGCGGAGACCGAGAAGGCGCTCACCCGGTTCCGGGAGGACCCCGGCACGCACCGCCTGCACGCCGCGCTGGCGGAGTACGCGGCGCGCAGGGGAGTCCACAGCTGGCTCGACGACTTCTGGCGCACCCGCTACCTGGGCCGCCGCGACCGGATCGCGCTCAACGCCAACTTCTTCTTCCTCTTCCGGCCCGACGAGCAGGGCCGCGGGCAGATCGAGCGCGCCGCCGCCCTCACCGCGGCCGCCGTCGAGTACCAGCGGCGGATCGCGGCGCAGGAGGTGCCGCCCGAGGAGCTGCGCGGCCGCCCGCTGTCGATGGTGCAGCTGCGGTACCTGTTCTCGGCCTGCCGCATCCCCGGCGCGGAGATCGACTCCTCGCGCACGGCGTTCCCGCCGACGGCGCGGCACGTCGTGGTGCTCCACCGCGGCGCGGCGTTCGCCCTCGACGTCGTGTCCCCGGCCGGGACGCCGCACACCGCGGCGGAGCTGGCCGAGGCGCTGCGGGCGGTGCTGGCGGCGTCCCCGGAGCGGGGCGACGCCGTCGGGAGCCTCACGACGAAGGCCCGGGCCGAGTGGGCCGCGAGCCGCGACGCGCTGCGCGCGCTCGACCCGGCCAACGCCGCGGCCTGCGAGACGATCGAGACGGCGCTGTTCTGCCTCGCGCTGGACGACGCGGTGCCGGCCGATGCGCGGGAGGCGGGCGACCAGCTCCTGCACGGCGACCCGGGCGACCGGTGGTTCGACAAGTCGCTCACCCTCGTGGTGTTCGGCGACGGCACGGCCGGGCTCAACGGCGAGCACTGCGAACTGGACGGCACCACGGTCGTCGGCTTCATCGACGCGGTCCTCGGTGCCCCCGCCCCGGACGGGCCGCCGGCCGGCGAGCCGGTCGTCACCCCGGTGGAGTGGGTGCTCGACGACGCGCTGCGGGCCGACGTCGCGGCGGCCGAGCGGGCGTTCCTCGATTACGCGGCGGCCACGGCGTCGGCCACGGTGTCGATCGAGGGCTTCACCTCCACCACGGCCAAGGAGCTGCGCTGCTCCCCCGACGCCTTCGCCCAGCTGGCGTTCCAGCTCGCGCACCAGCGGGCCAAGGGCCACCTCGGCGCGACCTACGAGTCGATCGCCACCCGGCACTTCCACCACGGTCGGACCGAGGCGATGCGCGTGGTGACGCCGCAGGTCGTGGCCTTCGTGGCCGCCGTGGAGAGCGGGGACCGGGCGGCGGCGCGGGAGGCGTTCCACGTGGCGGCCCGCGCGCACGTGGCACGGGCTCGGCAGTGCCAGGCCGGCGACGCGCCCGAGCAGCACCTGTGGGAGCTGCAGATGCTCGCGCGGCGCCGCGGGGAGCCCGAACCGCCGGCGCTCTACGACTCCCCCGGCTGGCGGATCCTGCGCGACGACTTCCTGTCCACCAGCTCGGTGCCCTCGCCGCGGGTGCAGTACTTCGGCTTCGGCTCCACCAGCCCCACCTGCATCGGCGTCGGCTACGGCCTGCAGCACGACCGGTTCGACCTGTTCCTGTCCACCCCGGCGTCGGTGCGCGGGCAGATGGAGGTGTTCGCCGACCGGCTGCACGAGGTCGTCGCCGAGCTGGTGGAGCTGCTGCGGTGACGGCGGGGCGCACCGCGGCGAGCAAGACCGACTTCTCCCGCATCTACACCCGGCCCGACCCCCGGGAGTTCGCCGCGGCGCTGCGGCCGCTGGAGTACCAGGTCCCGCGGCACGCCGCGCCGGTGGTGGCCGAGGTGCTCGACGGGCGCCCGGTGCTCGACGTCTGCTGCTCCTACGGCGTCAACGCCGCTCAGCTGCGGTGCGGGGTCGACCTCGCCGAGCTGGCCGGCCGCTACGACGACCCGGCGCTGGCCGCCCTCGACCCCGCCGCGCTGATCGCCGCCGACCGCGACTTCTACGCCGGGCGGCTGCGCGCCCCGCAGGTGCGGGTGCTGGGGCTGGACGCCTCGGCGCCGGCCGTCGACTACGCGCTGCGCACCGGCCTGCTCGCCGACGGGTGGGCCGAGGACCTGGAGGCCGCCGAGCCGTCGCCACAGCTCGCGGCCGGCGTCGCGGACGTCGGCACGATCGTCTGCACCGGCGGGGTCGGCTACGTCACCGAGCGGACGTTCGGCCGGCTGCTCGACCTCGTCGACGTCACCCGGCTGCGGCTGGTCGTGTGCGTGCTGCGGGTGTTCGACTACGCGCCGATCGCCGAGCTGCTCGCCGGGCGCGGCCTGGTGACCGAGCACCGGGCTGCGTTCCCCCAGCGCCGCTTCGCCGACGCCGCGGAGCAGGCGGCCGCCGTGCACGACGTCCGCGCCCGCGGTCTGGACCCCACCGGCCGGGAGGCCGACGGGTGGTTCCACGCCGACTGCTTCGTGAGCCGGCCCGCGATCTGACCGGTGTCCGGAATCCGTACACGTCGTCCGCTGTGACCGGGGTCATCATCCGGGCATGACCCGACTCCGCTTCGGCACGTTCATCGCCCCCTTCCACGCCCCCGGCCAGAACCCGACGCTGGCGATCCACCGGGACCTGGAGCTCGTCGAGCACCTGGACCGGCTGGGGTACGACGAGACCTGGATCGGTGAGCACCACTCGGCGGGCAGCGAGATCATCGCCTCGCCGGAGATCTTCATCGCCGCGGCGGCCGAGCGGACGAAGCGCATCAAGCTGGGCACCGGCGTCACGTCGATCGCCTACCACAACCCGCTGTGGGTGGCCGACCGCATGGTGCTGCTCGACCACCTCACCCGCGGTCGCACGATGCTCGGCGTCGGACCGGGGTCGCTGCCCACCGACTCGGCGATGATCGGGCTGAACCCGACCGACACGCGCGAGCTGCTCGACGTCAACCTCGACATCATCATGCGGCTGCTGCGCGGCGAGGTCGTCACCGAGCGGACCCGGACCCACGAGCTCGTCGAGGCCCGGCTGCAGCTCCGGCCCTACACCGACCCGTGCTTCGACATCGCCGTCGCCGCGGTGGCCTCCCCGACCGGGCCGCGGCTGGCCGGCCGGCACGGCATCGGCCTGCTGTCCATCGGGGCCACGCTCAGCCCCGACGGCTTCGACGCGCTCGCCCACCACTGGAACGTCGTGGAGGAGCGGGCCGCGCACTTCGGGCAGCCGGCCCCGAGCCGGGCGGGCTGGCGCCTGGTCGGGCTCATGCACGTCGCCGAGACGCGCGAGCAGGCCTACCGCGACGTCGAGCACGGCATCGAGCACTGGTTCCGCTACTTCCAGAAGGTGGCCGCGTTCCCGCAGATGGCCGTGGAGGGCGGCGACGTCAAGGAGATGATCGACTTCATCAACGAGGCCGGGATCGGCGCCATCGGCACGGTGGAGGACGCGGCCGCGCAGGTGCAGCGGCTGTGGACCCAGAGCAACGGCGGGTTCGGCGCGATGCTGCTGCTCGGGCACGAGTGGGCGGACCCCGAGGCGACGCGCCGGTCGTACGAGCTCATCGCCCGGCACGTCATGCCGCGGTTCCAGGACCAGGCCGCCGGCACCCTCGACGCCGCCGCGCGCGCCACCGGCACCCGCACCGCGCACGCCGCGTCCCAGATGGCGGCCGTGGAGCACATGACGGCGAAGTACCAGCAGGAGCTGGCCGACAAGGGGTGAGGCGTGCGACCGTCGGGACCGTGGCCACCGCATGGGAGCGGTTCCACGCCGGCGACGAACCCGCGGGCGTGCGCGGCGAGGTGCTGACGTCCTGGCGCCGGTCGCGGCTGTCCGGCGTCGATCCCGAGCACGTGCAGCCGCCGCACGTCGGCGCCGACCCGGACACCGAGCTGGCCCGCGTCGGCGTGCCGGTGCTGGCGCGGATGGCCGAGCTGCTCACGGGCGAGCGGGCCTGCCTCGCCCTGGCCGACGCCCGCGGCAGCGTGCTGTGGCGGTGGGTGTCCGAGACGGTGCTGCGCACCACCCTCGACGAGCTGTCGGTCGCGCAGGGCTTCTGCTTCGACGAGTCCCTGGTCGGCACGAACGGTCTGGGCACCGCGCTGGAGACGGGCGCGCTGGCGGTGGTGCGGGGGTCGGAGCACTTCGTGCAGCGCTTCCACGACGTCACGTGCGTGGCCGCGCCCGTCCGGCACCCGGTCACGCGGCGCACGCTGGGCGCGGTCAACGTGACCTGCCGGGCCCAGCAGACGAGCCCCCTGCTGGCGGTGCTGGTGCGCAAGCTCGTCGCCGAGGTGCAGGACGCCCTGCTCGACGCCGCCACGGCCACCCAGCGCGCCGTGCTCGACGCCTACCTCCGCGCCCCGCGCAGCGGCCCGGTGCTGGCCCTGGGGCCGGGTGTCGTGATCGCCGACGCCGCGGCGACGGCCCTCGACGTCGACCACGCGCAGCTGTGGGAGGAGGTGCGCGGGCGGGCGGACGGCGACGTCGTGCTGCTCGGTGACCTCCCCGCCCGGGTCGGCGTCGCGCCCGACGCCGTGACGCTGACCGTCACCGGTGCGGCGCGCCACCGCCCCGCCCCCGCGCCGCGGGACGACTGGGCGCACTGGGTGGCGCGCGCCCGCGCACTGCTGGCGGCCGGCCCGCTCGTCGTGCACGGCGAGCCCGGCACGGGCAAGACGGCGCTGCTGCGCGAGGCGGGAGCGGTCGACGGCGACGGCGCGCCGGGCCCGCTGCTGGTCCGGCACGTCGACCTGCTGCCCCCCGACGCCCTGCGCCGGCTCTCCGCCCGACCCGGCGTGCTGGCCGCCACCGCAGCGGGCCCGGACGTCGCGGCCCGGCTGGGCGCCCGCACGCTCGCCGTGGCGCCGCTGCGCCGCCGGGACGTCGGCGAGCTGGCCCGCCGCGCGCTCCACGTCCACGGCGCGCACCTCGCGTTCGCGCCCGACGCCCTGGAGGCGCTGCGCCGCCACGACTGGCCCGGCAACCTGCGCGAGCTCGGGGTCGTGGTCGCCGACGCGGCCGGGCACGCCCACGGCGGGGTGGTCGGGCTCGACGCGCTCCCGCCCCGCCTGCGGCTCGCCGCCACCGGTCGCCGGCTCACGCCGCTGGAGCGGGCCGAGTCCGAGACGATCGCGGCCGTGCTCACCGAGTGCGAGGGCAACCGGTCGGCCGCGGCCCGCGCGCTGGGCATCTCCCGCAGCGCCCTCTACGCGAAGCTGCGCGCCTACCGGCTCTAGGACGCGCTACTGCGTCAGGTCCAGCACCACCTTGCCCCGCACCCCGCTCTCCGCGTGCCGGTGCGCCTTCGCCACCTCGCCCACCGGGTACACGGCGTCGAGGACGGGGCGCAGCTCGCGGCGCTCCACCAGCCGCACCAGGCGGGCGAGGTCGCCCGGGCGCGGCGCGGTGCGGACAGCGGCGTAGCGCGGTCCGGACCGGCCCGGCAGCAGCGATCGCAGCGCGTCGAGCGAGAGCGGCAGCACCGAGACCTGCACCCCGTCGGGGTGCAGCAGGCGGGGCGTGAACGGCAGCGTGCCGGCGGCGTCGAGGACGATGTCGAACCGCTCGTCGAGCGCGGTGACGTCGACGCTGTGCCGGTCCAGCGCCACCTGCGCCCCCAGCTCGGTGGCGACGTCGAGCCGGGCCGCGCCGGCGACCGCGGTGACGTGCGCCCCCGCCAGCAGCGCGAGCTGGATGCCGAACGTGCCGATGCCGCCGGTGGCCCCGTGCACGAGCACGCGCGGCGCCCGCCGGGCGGCGAGGCCACCGAGGCCGAGGGCCTGCAGGGCGGTCAGCCCGGCGAGGGGCAGCGCGGCGGCGGTCGTGGCCTCCACCCCCGCCGGCGCGAGCGCGGCGCGGTGCTGCCGGATGCGGATCCGCTCGGCCTGCCCGCCGCCGCCGTGCCCGACCAGGGCGACGACCCGGTCGCCGGGCGCGAAGGCGGTGACGGCCGGGCCGCACGCCAGCACCTCGCCGGCGAGGTCGAAGCCGGGGACGAAGGGCATCCGCCCCACCGTGGCGATCTTCAGCGCGCCGCGGCGGAGCCCCAGGTCGGTGCCGTTGACGCTGGAGGCCTCGACGCGCACCAGCAGCTCGTCGCGGACGGGCGGGCCGGGCTCGGGCACGTCGTCGACCTGCAGCACGTCGGGCCCGCCGAAGGTCGCGATGCGGACGGCGCGCACGTCAGGCCTTCCCGACGAGCGGCGCGGCGCCCACGTAGCTGCCCTGCTCGACGCAGTCGAGCAGGAACGCGGCCAGGTCGGCGCGGCCCACCGCCGTCGCCTTCGGCGAGGTGGAGGCGTGGTGCTCGACCCGGCCGGTGGCGGGGTCGTCGGTGAGCCGCGGCGGGCGCACGAGCGTCCAGTCCAGCCCGCTGCCCGCCCACACCGCGTGCTCGCGGGGCTTGTCGGCCACCGCGGCGCCGCCCAGGCGCTGGATGAGGAAGGACACGATCCGGTCGCGCCGGGACTTGCGGTCGCCCGGCACGTCGATGCCGGCCCCGCTGATGCCGACGAACCGCTTCACCCCGGCCTCCCGCAGCACGTCGACGAGCACGCGCGCGACGTCGCTGTGCAGCGTGCGGTCGCCCTTGCGGGGTCCCAGCGCGGACACGACGGCGTCGGCGCCGGTGACGGCGGCCTTCAGCACCGCGGCGTCGCGGGCGTCCCCCGCGCGCAGGTCGACCCCGGCCGGCAGGGCGGCGGTGGCCGGGTCGCGCACCACCGCCCGCACCCCGTGCCCGCGCCGCAGCGCCTCCTCGACGACCAGGCGACCGGTGCGTCCGGTCGCTCCCAGCATGACGATCTCCATATATGTACCGTACATACATGAGCGATCCGCTGCACGAGATCGACGACGCGCTGGTGCGTCTGCGCCGGCTGTGGAGCTCGGCGCCCCGCGGGGTGGAGATGTCGAGCGTGCTGGTGGTGGAGGCGTGCGCCCGCGCCGGCGGCCCGGTCAGCGTCGGCGAGGTGGCCCGGTTCGCCGACGTCGAGCACTCCACGGCGAGCCGGCTGGTCGACCGGGCCGTGCGCGCCGGATACGTCGACCGCGCCGAGGGCGGGCGGCGGGCGGCCCTGGAGCTCACCGCCGCGGGTCGGGATCTGCGGGAGCGGGCCGTGGCCCGGCGGACCGCCTGGCTCACGACCGTGCTCGACGGCTGGACCGCCGCCGACGTCACCGGCCTGGCCGCGCTGCTCGGCCGCTTCGCGGGGCGGGTCACCGAGTTCGGCGGCCCGGGCGCGCTGCTGCCGCAGCGGCCCGACGACCCGCCGGCGGGACCGGCCCGCCCCCGGGTCAGCGGACCAGGAGCTCCAGGACCAGTCGCGTGAGCGGCAGGTAGGCCGCCACGACGGGGGCGGGCCCTCGGATCGTCAGCCAGGTGCGGGTCCCGCTGCCCGCCGGTTCGACCCCGTGGCGCAGGTGCAGCCGCAGCGGCACCGGCGGGACGGCCGGGGTGACGTCCCACGCCCAGGTGCGCGCCGCCTCGTCCACCTCGGTGATCGTGAACCGGACCCGGACGCCCAGCGGGCCGACCACCGTCCCGGTCACGCCCGGTGCGATGCGCGCGGCCGCGGTCTCGACGCGCCGGATCTGGGGCGCCCAGGACGGCCAGCGGTGGGGGTCGGCGTAGCGCTCCCAGACCTCGCGCGCCGGGAGCGGACCCCGCGCGCTCGTGCTGCCCTCGGTCGTCCGGAACGCCACGGACCGATCGTCCGGCACGACGGGCGCGGGCGCAGCGTGCGGCCTACGGTGACCACCGTGATCCGGTCCACGCACCCCGTCGCCGCCCCCGCTGCGACCACCCACGCCGTGCTCACCGACGTCACGGCCTGGAAGCTGTGGTCACCCCACGTGCAGCGCGTGGACGCCCCGAGCCGGGTGATCGAGTCCGCGGGCTGGTCCGGGCTGGTCAAGCCGTGGTTCGGGCCGGCCACGGTCATGGAGGTCACGTGGTGCGAGCCGGGCCGCGGCATCCGCTGGACCTCCAGCGCCGCCGGGCACCGGCTCGACTACGCCGACCTGATCGAGCCCGACGGCGAGGGCTGCACGGTCACGATGACCGCGCAGGTCATCGGCCCGGTCGGCCCGCTGGTGCAGACGGTGGTCGGCCCGCTCTCGGCCTACGGCCAGCGCCGCCGCCTCACCCGCCTCGCCGCCCTGGCCGAGTTCCTGCACAGCCGGGCGATCGTCTACGCGACCTGACGCGCCTGCGGCGCTCGTGAGTGGATATGGCGGCCCGGGCCGCCATATCCACTCACAGGGGGTCAGCGGTGCAGCAGCGTGCGCAGGACCCGGGTCAGCTCGGCCGCGGGATCGGTGGGCAGGTCGTGGCTGCGCCACCCCACGTGGGCGTCCGGGCGGACCAGCACGGCGCCCGCCTCGGTGACCTCCCGGGTGCGGGCCCAGTCGTCGTACAGATCGATGTGCTCCCGGCCCGGCCCGACCACGTAGGCCACCAGCTCGATCCCCAACTCCGCCGCGGCCTGCTCGGCGGCGTCGGCCCAGGCCTCCCCGCTGATCCCGGTGAACAGCGCGAACCGGCCCTTCCCGGCCAGGTCGTGGGTCGACACCCGGTGCCCGCCGCGGCCCAGCCACACGTGCGGCAGCCGCGCCCCCGGCCAGGTCGTGGGGTGGTAGTACAGCTCCGGGTCACGGGTGTAGGCCGGTTCCGGGGTGCCGTCGGGCACGACCGCGCCGGAGGCGTAGCGCTGCCCCAGCTCCACGCCGTGGGCGTTGAACTCGTAGTTCTTCAGCTCCAGGGCCTTGCGCAGGTCGACGCGCTGCTGCGCGGCCTCCGGGGTGTTGTCCGCCCGCGCGGCGATGTGGCGCTGCATCACCTCCGGGTCGGTCTCCCCCGACAGCCCCAGCGCGTCGAAGATCGGCCCGAACTCCTCGATGCTCCGGTTCGCCCGCAGCACGATCTGCTTCCCGACGGGCGCGCGCTCGGCGTCGTAGGAGTCCAGCAGCCCCTCCCCGGCCGTGCCGCGCAGCACGTGGGCGAGCTTCCAGGCGAGGTTGTAGGCGTCCTGGATCGAGGTGTTCGACCCCAACCCGTTCGACGGCGGGTGCCGGTGCACGGCGTCGCCCAGGCAGAACACCCGCCCCGCCCGGTACCGCGTCGCGTACATCCGGTTGTTGCCCCACAGCGACGTGGAGCGGATGGTCACCGGCACGCTGTCGTCGCCGATCAGCTGGTGCACGATCCGGATCGCCTCGGCGTCGTCGACCTCGGGCGGCGGCTGGGAGATGTCGTAGCCCCAGATCGCGAGCCACTCGTTCCACGGCCGCACCATGCGCACGACGCCCATGCCGATCCCGCCCACGTCCGAGCCGGGCTGCAGCACCCAGTACAGGACCGACGGGCGGTGGGCGACCAGGTGCGACAGGTCGGCGTGGAAGACGATGTTCATGGACCCGGCCAGGTCCATCTGCCCCTCGAAGGGCAGGCCCACGTCCTGCGCGACCTGCGAGCGGCCCCCGTCGGCCCCCAGCACGTACTTGGCGCGGATCGCGTACTCGTGGCCCGTGGTGCGGTCCCGGACGGTGACGGTCGCGCCGTCGGCGTCCTGCACCAGGCCGACGTACTCGGTGTCGAACCGGATCCGGCTGCCCCGCGCCGCGGCGTGCCCGACCAGGATCGGCTCCAGGAGCGTCTGGGGGATGTCGCAGTTCGGCGACGGGCTGGCCATCAGGTAGTCCGCCGCCCGCTCGGGCGCGGTCTCCCAGGTCCGCACCCGCCCGATCTCCTCGCCGGCGAGGCTGGAGCAGAACACGGTCTCGCCCATCAGGTCGTGCCCGGTGCCCTGGGCCAGCACGTCGGCCTCGATCCCCAGGTCGCGGAAGATCTCCACCGTCCGCTGGTTGGTGATGTGCGCCCGCGGCGTGTTCGCCGTCCACCGGTACTTGGTGATCACCATGTGGTCCACGCCCAGCGTGGCCAGGGCCAGCGCGGCGCCCGACCCGGCGGGGCCGCTGCCGATGACTAGGACGTCGGTCTGCAGTGCCTCGCTCACGCGCGCTCCAGTCGGATGTCGAAGGTGAAGCTGCTCCAGGCCCCGGCCCGGCCGTCGGGGGCGGTGCCCGGCTCCCGGTCGACGACGTCGACGACCAGGCTGTCCTTGACGCCGAACACGGCGTCGCTGCCCAGGTGCTCGTCCCCGGCCACGAACACGTGGGTGATCAGCGTGCGGAACCCGGGCGCGCTGACCATGAAGTGCAGGTGGGCCGGACGCATGGGGTGCCGACCGGTGGCGGCGAGCAGGTCGCCGACCGGGCCGTCGGCGGGGATCGGGTAGGCCGACGGGCGGACCGACCAGAAGGAGTACTCGCCCTCCGGGCCCGACTCCAGCCACGCCCGGCCGGCGGTGCGCCCGTCGGGGTACTGCACGTCGTAGAAGCCGTCGGCGTCGGCCTCCCACACCTCGATGCGCGCTCCTGTCAGGGCCGCCCCGTCGACGTCGGTGACCCGCCCGGACACCCAGCAGGGCTCGCCCTTCGCCCCGGCCGCGATGTCGCCGCCCCGCTCGACGTGCGGGGCGTCCTCGACGAAGAACGGCCCGAACACCGTCGACTCCGTGGCCCGCGGGTCGGCCGGGGCGTTGATGCCCACGGTGAGCATCGACAGCCCCAGCACGTCGGAGAGCAGCACGAACTCCTGCCGCCGCTCGTCGGTGATGTGCCCGGTGCGGGTGAGGAAGGCGATGCCGGCCTCCCACTCCTCCTGGGTGAGCCGGACGTCGCGGGCGAACGCGTGCAGGTGCCGCGTCAGGCTCCGCAGCACCTCCGACACCCGGTCGTCCCCGGCGAAGCTCGCCACCACCTCGTCGGTGACGGCCTGCTCCCGCTGCTCGTTCACGCGCCCTCCCAGGCGTTCCGGACCAGTCCCGCCAGCGCGGCCTCGTCCGCCGGGACCGGGTGGTCGGCCGGCACCACCGCGGCGGTCCGGGCCGCGACCTCGTCGAGCTGGTCGGCCCGCAGCCCCAGCTCCCGCAGCCCGCCCGGCACCCCGGCGCGGGCGACGACGGCGCGCAGCCCGGCCACCCCGTCGTGCGTGCCGAGGGCGCGGCCGATGCGCTCGACGGCCTCGGGCGCGCCGGGGGCGGTGAAGGCCAGCACGTGCGGCAGCAGCACCGCGTGCGTCTGCGCGTGCGGCAGCCCGAACCCGCCGAGGACGTGGGCCAGCTTGTGGTGCAACCCCGAGCCGGCGACGGCGAACGCGCTGCCGGCGAGCCAGGCGCCGCGCAGCAGGTCGGTGGCGGCGGGCAGGCCCTCCGCCGCCAGACCGGCGGCCAGGGACCGGACGCCCTCCTCCGCGACGACCGAGCTGATCGGGTTGCGCCGCGGCGCCCAGAACGCCTCGACGCAGTGCGCCATGGCGTTGAGCGCGCTGGCGACCGCGAGCCCGGCGGGCAGGCCGACCGTCAGCTCCGGGTCGTAGACGACCGTGCGCGGCAGCACGGCGAGGTCGGTGCCGGTGGTCTTGCGGTCGCCGTCGGTCAGGCCCCAGACGGGCGTGACCTCCGAGCCGGCGTAGGTCGTCGGCACCGCCAGCACCGGCAGCCGGGTCGTCAGGGCGACGGCCTTCGCCGCCCCGGTCGTGGAGCCGCCGCCGATCGCGAGGACGGCGTCGACCCCGGCCGCCGCCGCCCGCGCGGCCTCGGCCGTCGCGACGGGGACGTGCTCGCGCACGTCGGTGAACGTCGCGGCCACCCGGTCGCCCAGCGGGGCGGTGAGCGCGCGGACCCGCTCCTGGTCGTGGGGCGAGGCGATCAGCAGGACCTTCGCCGCGCCCAGCCGGTCGACCTCGCCGGCCAGCTCGGTGCGCGCCGCGCCGACGCCGAACACCACCCGCCCCGGCAGCGCCTCGTAGATGTGCACCGGATCACTCTGGCCCACGGCGCTGCCCTCCGTCCAACACGCATCGACCACCTCCAGCCATACGATGCACCATGGATCTGCGCCAGCTCCGCTACGTCGTCGCCGTCGCCGAGGAGCGGTCGATCACCCGGGCGGCCGCGCGCCTGCACCTCACCCAGCCCCCGCTGTCGGCGCAGATCGCCCGGCTGGAGCACGAGCTGGGCGTGCGCCTGCTGGTGCGCCACCGCCGCGGGGTCGACCTGACCGAGGCCGGGCGCCTGCTCGTCGAGCGGGCCCGGGCGGTGCTGGCCGACGTCGACACCACCGTCGAGGCCGTCCGCCGGGTCGGGCTGGGCCGCAGCGGCCGGCTGACCCTCGCCTTCGCCTCGGCGACGGCGTGGTCGGTGCTGCCCGCCCTGCTCCGCCGGTTCACCGCCGACCGGCCCGACGTCGCGGTCGCGTTCCGGGAGGGCGGCTCCGACGACGTCGCCGAGCACGTCCGCGCCCGCCGCGCCGACCTCGGCCTGCTGCACCTGCCCCCCGCCGGCACCAGCCCCGGACCCGACCTCGACGTCGCCGTCGTGCGCCGCGAGCCCCTGATCGCCGTGCTGCCCCGGTCCGACCAGTGGGGCGAGCGCGTCGACCTCGCCGCGCTGGCCGACGAGCCGTTCCTCGTGCCGTCCCGGGCGCTGGGCAGCCACCTGCTCGGCGCCTGCCGGCTGTCGGGGATCACCCCGGAGCTGCGCGAGGTCGACCTCGTGCAGACCGTCGTCGCGCTCGTCGGCGCCGGGGCCGGGGTCTCCGTGCTCCCCGCCGCCGTCGCCGCGGTGTGCGGGCCGGACGCCGTCACCCGCCCGCTCGCCCGGCCCGTCCCGGTGGTCGAGACGGCGCTGGTCCGGCGTCGGGCCGACCCGCCCACCCCGCCCGTCGCCCGCTTCCTGCGCCTGGCGCTGGACACCCCCGAACCGGACGTCCTGGGCCCGGCCCACGCCCGCCCCCGCCCCTGACCCGCCGCCCGCCCTCGTTGCAGGAAGGCCACCTTCACGCAACGACGTTGCGGGAGAGCCACCTTGCTGCAACGGGTGGTGGCGGGCCGGGCCACCGCACCGGGCGCCCCGGTGCGGCCGACCGCGGGGGCCGGCTCGGACGTGATCGCCGGATCGGTGCGCGGACGGCCGGATCCGGCCGGTTCGGCACCCGTCCGGTGATCACAGCTCGTGCGGGCCCACCCGGCCGGTCGGAGCGCCCGGGCTCGGTCCCGCGCCCGACCGGCGCGGCTGCCCACGAGTTGCGCCGTTCGGCCTCGCGGACCGGGGAGCCGGTGCCACCATGCCGGCGTGACGACCACCTCCCGGGCTCCGCGGATCACGTCGCTGCACGTGTTCTGCGCGCTGCTGGCCGCGGCGGTGCTGGCGCGGCCGCTGGTCACCGACGTGCTGGCGGCGCCGGTGCTGCGCACGGCGGCGACGGTGTTCGTGGCCGTGTGCGTGCAGGCCCTGCCGTTCCTGGTGCTGGGGGTGCTGCTGTCCGGGGCGATCGCGGCGTTCGTCCCGCCCGCGGCGCTGCGCCGGCTGCTGCCGTCGAGCCCGACCGCGGCGGTGCCGGTGGCGGGCGCGGCGGGGCTGGTGCTGCCCGGCTGCGAGTGCGCGTCGGTGCCCGTGGCCCGCCGCCTGATGGGGCAGGGCGTGCCCGACGCCGCCGCGCTGACGTTCCTGCTCGCCGCACCCGCCGTCAACCCGGTGGTGCTGGTGGCCACGGCCGTCGCGTTCCCCGGGGAGCCGCGGATGGTGGTGGCCCGGCTGCTGGGGTCGCTGGCGACGGCGTGCGTGATGGGGTGGCTGTGGCAGCGCGTCGGACGGGCCGGGTGGATCGCCGAGCGCGCCCGCCGGGCGGCGCCGGCCGCGGGGGGCGGGAACCGGTGGCTGGTGCTCGCCGAGACGGCCCGGCACGACCTGGTCGCCGCCGGCGGGTTCCTCGTGCTCGGCGCGGTGGCGGCCGCGGCACTGTCGGTGCTCGTGCCCCCGGAGTGGACCGCGGCGCTGGCGGGACGGCTGGTGCTCGCGGTCGTCGTCATGGCGCTGCTCGCGGTGGTGCTCGCCCTGTGCAGCGAGGCCGACGCGTTTGTGGCCGCGTCGCTGTCGGCGCTGCCGCTGCTGCCCCGGCTGGTGTTCCTGGTGGTCGGGCCGGCGGTCGACGTCAAGCTGGTCGCCCTGCAGGCCGGTGCGTTCGGGCGCGCCTTCGCCGTGCGGTTCGCCCCGGCGACGTTCGCGGTGGCGATCGCCTGCGCGTGCCTGGCCGGGGCACTGGTCCTGTGAGGCGCGAGACCCAGCACGTCCTGCTGCTCCTGCTCGGCGGCGTCCTGCTGCGGATCGCCGCCGACGACACCCACCTGCGCTACGTGCGCCCGGCCCACCGCTGGCTGCTCCTGGGGGCCGGCGCGGCGGTCGTCGTGCTGGCGGTGGTGGCGCTGGTGCAGGACCGGCGGGGGCGCGTCCCGGCCGGCGCCCACGACCACGGCGGCGAGCGCCACGTCCCCTGGCTGCTGCTGGCCCCGGTGCTGGTGATCGCCCTCGTGGCGCCGCCGGCGCTCGGGGCGGACGCCGTCGCCCGCGCGGGCGGGGCGAACGCCGTCATCGGGGCGGCCGCGGCGTTCCCGCCCCTGGCCGACGGCGCCGAGCTCACCGTCGGGGAGGTGGTGGCGCGGGCCGCGTGGGACGCGTCCGGCTCGCTGGACGGGCGGGAGGTGCGGGTCACCGGGTTCGTCGTGCGCCGGGGCGCCGCCGTGGACCTGGCCCGCCTCACCGTCGCCTGCTGCGCGGCCGACGCCCGCCCGCAGCGGATCCGTCTGGTCGGCGACGTGCGCGATCCGCCCCCGGACACCTGGCTGCGCGTCCGCGGGCGGGTGCAGAGCGGCAGCGCCACCGCCGCCACCGGGTACGTGCCGACCCTGACCGTGACGGCAGCGGACGTCGTCCCCGCCCCGCCCGACCCCTACGAGTACTGACCGGCCTAGAGGTCGCCGCGGTGCTCGACCAGGGTCTGCGCGACCTGGGTGAGCTTCACGTTGAGCGACTGCGACGCCGTGCGCAGCACGGTGAACGCCTCGTCGGCGGAGATGCCGCGGCGCTCCATGAGGATGCCCTTGGCCTGGCCGATCACGTCGCGGCTCTGCAGCGCCCGGCGCAGCTGCGCCGTCTCCAGCTCGGCCGCGCTCGAGGCGAGGGTGGCGGCCAGCGCGGTGGACGCGTGCGCGGCGAGCACGACGGCGACGTCCCGGTCGAGCTCGTCGAGGCCGGCGCGGGTGGCGGAGTAGACGTTCAGCGCCCCCATCCGCGGCCCGTCGCCGTCCGGGAACAGGCCGACGGCGAGGACGCTGTGCACGCCCAGCTCCGCCGCCGCCGGGCCGAACGGCCCGAACCGCGTGCTCGCGCCGAGGTCGGGGTCGAAGGTGAGCCCGAGCCCGGACTTGCGCGTGGCGTCGACGCACGGCCCGTCGTCGAGGCGGTACTGCAGCTCGTCGAGCCGCAGCGCGAGCGGGTCGGTGTGGGCGGGCGTCTCGTAGCCGGTGGGCGTGCGGAGCGTGACGCTGACCAGGTCGGCGCCCGGCACCACCGAGCGCGCGGCGTCGACGACCCGCTGCAGCACCCCGCCCACGGTCCGGGCGTCCATCAGCGCACCGGCGAGCGCGAGGAACTCCGCGGCGATGGGGCCCGGGATCTCGTCCACCGCCGCGGCGATGTCGACGACCACGTCGTCCGCCATGCTCTGCTCCGTCACTCGCGCCCCTCCCGCCGTCGGCGCGGAAGCTTGACCCACGGGCGACCCCGGGGGCAAGTACCCGCTCAGCGGGTGGAGCGGTGCCGGCCCGCGGCCTGGGTGCGGCGGCGCCGCACGATCAGGACGACGAGCCCGACGAGCAGGAGGCCGACGACGACGTAGCTGATCGGACCCAGGTACTGCTCCACCTGGTCCCAGTTCTCCCCCAGGAACCACCCGAGCCCGATGAACACGGCGTTCCAGATGCCGCTGCCGATCGCGGTGAACAGCGAGAAGCGCAGGATCGGCATGCCCGACAGACCCGCCGGCACCGACACGATGCTGCGGACCAGCGGCACGCACCGGGCGAGCAGGACGATCTTGCCGCCGTGGGTGTCGAAGAGCTGGTCACCCCGGTCGATGTCCTTCTGGCTGGCCAGGATGAACCAGCGGTGCCCGGCGAGCCGGTGCAGGCGCTCGTAGCCCAGCCACGCCCCGAGGCCGTACAGGATGAGCGCCCCGAGGAGCGCGCCCAGGGTGGCGGCGATCCACACGGCGACGACGTTGAACGCGCCGGTGCTGGCGCGGTAGCCCGCCAGCGGGAGGATGACCTCGGACGGGATCGGGGGGACCACGTTCTCCAGCAGGATGAGCAGACCGACGCCGATCGCGCCCAAGCTGTCGATGATCCCGAAAATCCACTCCGCCACACCTCCAGAGTGCCCGAACCGCTCGGAACCAGCCGCACCGGGCGTCGGTGGTGTCAGACGGGGGCCCGCCGGAGCACTCCCCAGCCGGCGACGGCGGCCACGAGCCCGAGCGCCACCAGCAGCGTCGTGGTGAGGACCGCGGCCCCGGCGTCGGCCGTGAGCAGGCCGACCGCGACCAGCACCCCGAACGCCACGACCCCGCCGATGATCCCGGCGGCCACCAGCCCGCTCGGCCCCCAGCGGACCAGCACGGCGGCCACCAGCACGGTGAGCGGGAAGGTCACCAGGAGCGGGGCGGTGACCACGAGGTACTGGCCGACCGGGTTCCCGACCCCGGCCCAGCGCGCGCCCAGGAACTGCAGCCCGGCACCCCAGCCGCCGGTGGTCCGCTCCACGACGAGGGCCAGGTGCAGCAGGGCGCCCACCGCCAGCGCCATGAACAGGGTGAACAGCAGCGTCCCCAGGTGGACGTCGCGCCGCGTCCGCCCCATCGCGACCGCGAACGGGAGCAGCCGCACGATCGAGGTGAGGTGGACGGCGGCGATCCCGCCGTAGAAGCCCCCGACCGTCCCGGTGGCGAACCCCCGGCCGAAGCTGCCGGTCGCGGCGACCTCGGCGGCCGTGATCCCGACCCCGAGAGCGACGAACACCGGGACGGCGAGCAGCGTTCCCACGACCAGTCTGCGGTCGAGCAGGTGCAGTCGGACGATGTCGAGCACGGCGGTCACCGGGCCTCCTCCGGAGCGGGGTTCGGGAGTCGGTCGAGCGCGGCGGTGCGGACGACGAGCTCCTGGAGCGACACGGGCGCGACCTCCAGGTCGGGCGGGACGGTGGGTGGGACGCCGACGGCCGTCACCCGCAGGAGCGGGCCGAGCCGCTCCCGGTGCAGCTCGCCGCACCCGGCGACGAACCGCTCCACCGACGGCGCGGGCCCGCTCACGGTCACGGCCCGCGCGCGCAGGGCGTCGGCGTCGTCGTCGAGCACGACCCGGCCCCGGTCGAGGACCACGACGTGCTCGAGCAGGTCGGCGGCCTCGTCGATGAGGTGCGTGGACAGCACGATCGTGCGCGGGTGCTCGGCGTAGTCGGCCAGCAGCAGGTCGGAGAACGCGGCGCGGGCGACGGCGTCGAGACCGAGGTAGGGCTCGTCGAGCAGGGTGAGCTCGGCGCGCGAGGCCAGGCCGATGACCGCGCCGAGCATCGAGCGCATCCCGCGGGACAGCGACTTCACCCGCCGGTCCGCGGGCAGGTCGAACCGCGCGAGGGCCTCGTCGGCGACGGCGGCGGACCAGCGGGGCTGCAGCAGCGCGGCGGCGCGCAGCGCGTGGCCGACGCGGTAGGCGTCGGGGAAGGTCTGGTCCTCGCGGACCAGGCAGACGCCGGCGGGGACGCCGCTGACGGTGCCGGTGCCGGGGAACTCCTGCCCGGCGAGGATCCGCAGCAGCGTGGTCTTGCCCGCGCCGCTGCGTCCGAGCAGGCCGTGGACCGCGCCAGCTGCGAACTCCACGTCGACGCCGTCCAGCGCGGTGACCGCGCCGTAGCGCCGGCTCAGACCGGACGTCCGGATCGTCATGCCCCCTCCCAGGAGTCGATCATCTTCTTCACCTGGTCGGCGTCCATGCCGAGCTTGCGGGCCTCCGCGAGCAGCGGAGCCAGGTACTGCTGCGCGAACGCCTCGCGCCGCCGCTCCAGCAGGAGCGCCCGCGCGCCGGTCGCGACGAACATGCCGATCCCCCTCCTCTTGAGCAGCACCCCGTCGACGACGAGCTGCTGGACGCCCTTCGCCGCGGTGGCCGGGTTGATCCGGTGGAAGGCCGCGAGCTCGTTGGTCGAGGGCACCTGCGCCTCCTCGGCGAGCGACCCGTCGACGATCGCGTTCTCGATCTCCTCCGCGATCCGCACGAAGAGCGGGCGACCGTCGTCCCTCACCCAGGACACCGGTCCACTGGTTCCTTACTCATGTAGTTAACCGTAGAACAGGAGGGGTAGCGGTGTCGAGTCGGGCAGGATGACGCGATGGCCGTCAACCCCAGCGGAGCCGACCTCAAGGCGTTCCTCGCCGCGGACCCCGACCAGCCGATCGTCATGCTCAACCTGCTGCGCTTCGCCCCCGGCGGCGCCGAGCGCTACGACGCGTACCTCGCGCACTTCCGGCCGCACGCCGAACGGGTCGGCGCCCGCGTGGTCCACTTCGGGCACGGCGCCGACCCGCTGGTGGCGGAACCGGGGCAGGCCTGGGACGCGGTGCTGCTGGTGTCCTACCCGAGCCGGCGCGCGTTCTCGGAGATGGTGCGCGACCCCGGCTACCAGGAGGGCACCCACCTGCGCACCGAGGCGCTCGTCGAGGCCGTCCTGCAGCCGACGGTCCCGCACTGACATCCGGGAAACGGCCCTCCGGAACGCTGGGTGGCGCTACCGTCGCGGGGTGCGACGACTGCTGACGGCCGGCGCCGCCCTCCTAGCGGTGCTGGCCGGCTGCGCCTCGCCGATCCCGGGCACACCCGTGCCCGTGGCGGACGACCCGGCGGCGGTCGTGGACCTGCCGCCCCGCCCCCGGATCGTGCCGCTCGACGGCATCGACCCCTGCACCCTGTTGACCACTGCTGACCGGATAGAACTGGGCCTGGATGGCGAGCCGCAGCTCACCGCGAGTCCCTCTAATCTCTACAACGGCGGGACGATCCAGTTGTGCTCCATTCGTGGCTCCGAACCCGCCACAACCGTAGGAGTCGCGCTGTCGATAACCGGCGGCCTCGAAGTGTTCCTGCAGCCTGGCTTACAGGCTACCGTGACCACCGCTGTTGTCAGCGGCTATCCCGCGCTGATTGTCGATCCAGCTCGTTTTGACGAGTGGTGCAACGTCGTCGTGGACGTCTCCCCCGGACAGGTCGTGGACGTCGACGTCGCCAACGGCGGTCGGACTCCACCCCTGACCCAAGCCGAGCTGTGTCGGGACGCCGAACGAGTTGCCAACATCGTCATGAACAATCTTCTGCGGTAGAACTGAGCAACGAGTTCTCCGAAACACCCACGGTACAACCGACTCGCATCTATCGTATCCGGCATAGATCCGATCAAGGAGGACGACCGTGACCTCGCAATCATCCACCCCCACCGTTTACCCAGCCGCGGTACTCCGGGTCACTCCTGACGCACTGCCCGAACTGCGTCGGGCTATCGACAGCACACTTGACGAACTCACTCCCCACCTGCAATTTATGCATCGAGAGGCAATCCTCCCGGAGCCCTGGCTCGGTGATCCCGTCAGCTACGAGTCCTGCCGCGTCTACAACGAGCACGTCATGAACGCTCCCGACGGACCGTTCCACGCCTTACTCGCATACCGACAGCAGCTCGTCGCTATCAGCGAGCGGCTCGCCGAGATCCAGCGCAACTACGACGAGGCCGAGGCCGCGAATAGCGATCTGGCCCGGAGGATGGCGTGACCGGGCCGCTGTCGTGGCAGGAGATGGACCACGCCGAGATCCACGCCCTGACCCAGGCCGGTCCCGGGCCGGCCGCGTCGACGCACGCGGAGGACCTGTGGCGGCGGGTCGCCGAGATCGTGACGGCCGGCGAGGCGGCGATGGACCGGGCCGTCCGCGACAGCGAGGGCATGTGGGAGGGCAGCGCCGGTGACGGTGCGCGGACCGGGCTGCACGAGCTGAACTCGTGGGCGCGCGACGCCGCCACCGACGCGGCGAACACCACCGCGGCCATGGGCAACCAGAGCGTGCACGCCGGGCACGTGCGGGCGACCGTGCCCGAGCCGTACACGGCCCAGTACGCCGAGGCGGAGCGCTTCGCGAACGAGAACCCGTTCGACGAGGGGATGCAGCGGGCCTTCCTCGGCGCGCAGGACGAGAAGGCCCTCCGCGACGAGGACGCGCGGCAGAAGATGGCGGTCTACCACTACGACTCCGTGCGGAACCGCGACCTCATGGACGTCTGGACCACGCCGCCCACGGTCGTCGTCGAGGCCGCGACGGCCGGTCCCGGCGCGCTGGGGGGTGGTGCGGGCGCGGGCGGCGTGGGCATGAGCGGCGCGGACGCAGCCGTTGCCGGCGCGGCCGGCGGCGGGGGCGGCTCGGGCGGGGCTGGAGGGGGTGGAGCAGCGCTCACCGGCGGGGCGGCGGGGGCCGCCGTGGGGAGTGCGCCGACCGGCGGTGCGGGCGTCCCCGCGAGGGCGAGCGGCGCGGACGGCGTGGCAGCAGGAGCCGCGGCCGCTGCGGGCCGCACCGGGCCGGGGGCTCTCAGCACGGGAGGCGCCGGCACCGGGACCACCGGCACCAGAGCCACCGGCTCCGGCGCCACGGGCATCGGCTCCGGCACCTCCGGTACGGCGGACGCCGGGAGCGGAGGCAGGAACTCCGGCAGCGGGGGCACCGGCAGCGGCGGTTCCGCAGGGTTCCCGGGGGCGGGTCCGCCGGGGTTGAGCGGTGCGTCGCCCGGCCCGGCCGGTCGGGCCGCTGCAGGAGCGGAGCCCGGGGCCGGTCGGAGCGCAACTCCCGGCGGACGCGTCCCGGCACCACCGCCGACCGGTCGGGACAGCCTCCCGCCCGGCGCCGGCGGCCGCGGACCGCGCACCGCGCCGCCGCCGGGGGCAGCCACCCCGACCGGAGGCGGCGCACGGCCGGCCGTCCCCCGCGCCCCCGTCCCGCCGGCACCGCTTCCGACCTGGCGGGACCTGGTCGCGGCGAACCGCCCCCCGGAGCCGGCGCTCCGCATCCCGGGCGACGTCGCCGCCCGGCCCGACCTCAGCCGGCCGGGCGCCGGTCCGACGGGCCCGAGCTTCACCGGCCCTCCGCCGATCCAGCCGGCGCCGTCGGGCCAGGCCCCGCGGGCCGACGGCCTGCGGGCGGCCGGCGCGGCGGGCAGCGCCGGACACGGGCTCTACCCGCCCGTGGGCGGCGGCGGCGCCTCGGGCGCCACGGGCGAGACGCGCCGCCGCGCCCCCTACCTCGTCGACGACACGGGCGTCTTCGAGGTCGAGGACCAGCTGAACTTCACCGAGCCCGTGATCCGCGGCACCGACCAGGAGCGACCGGGATGATCGCGGCCGGCTGCGCGGCAGCGCCCCGGCCGGGGCGCTGCCGCGCAGCGGATCACGATCACTCCACCGTCAGGACCCGGGACGGGTCAGGCCGCCGCGGTCTCCCGCGCCCGGGCGCGCAGGCTGTCCGGCACGGTGAACCGCTCGCCGTACTTGCCGCGGAACTCGTCGGCGCGCGCCACGAAGCCCGCGACCCCGCCGGGGTAGCCCTCGACGTACTGCACCACCCCGCCGGTCCAGGCCGGGAAGCCGATGCCGAAGATCGAGCCGATGTTGGCGTCGGCCACCGAGGTGAGCACGCCCTCGTCGAGGCACTTCTGCGTCTCGATCGCCTCGATGATCAGCATGCGCTCCGACAGCTCGTGCAGGTCGACGTCGTAGTTCGTCGCCCCGAGCTCGGACCGCAGGCCGGGCCACAGCCCAGTGCGCTTGCCGTCGGCGTACTCGTAGAACCCGGCCCCGCCGGACTTGCCGGGGCGGCCCGCCTCGACGAGCCGGTCGATGATCGCCTCCGAGGGGTGCGGCTGCCACGTGCCGCCCGCCGCCTCCACGGCCGCCCTCGACTCCGCCCGGATCTTCTGCGGCAGCGTGAGGGTCAGCTCGTCCATCAGCTGCAGCACGGGCGCGGGGTAGCCGGCCTGCGACGACGCCTGCTCGATCGTCTGCGGGTCGATCCCCTCGGCGAGCATGGCGACGCCCTCGTTGAGGAACGTGCCGATGACGCGGCTGGTGAAGAACCCGCGGCTGTCGTTGACGACGATCGGGGTCTTCTTCATCCCGATCGTGACGTCGAACGCCTTGGCCAGCGTCGCGTCGGACGTCCGCTCGCCGCGGATGATCTCGACCAGCGGCATCTTGTCGACGGGCGAGAAGAAGTGCAGGCCGATGAAGTCGCCCTCGCGGTCGAGCCCGGCGGCGAGCTCGGTGATCGGCAGGGTCGAGGTGTTGGAGCACAGCAGCGCGTCCGGCTCGACCACCTTCATGGCCTCGCGGAAGACCTCCTGCTTGAGCGCCACCGACTCGAACACGGCCTCGATGATGATGTCGGCGCCCGCGAGGTCGTTGTAGTCGGCGGTGGGGGTGATGCGCTCCAGCAGCGCCTGCCCCTTCTCCAGCGTGGTCCTCCCGCGCTTGACGCCCTTGGCGACCAGGGACTCCGAGTAGGTCTTGCCGCGCTCCGCCGCCTCGAGCGTGACGTCCTTGAGCACGACCTCCCAGCCCGAGAGCGCGCAGGTGTAGGCGATGCCCGCCCCCATCATCCCGGCGCCGAGCACGGCGACCTTGCGCGGCTGCCACGGCTCAAAGCCGTCGGGCCGCGAGCCGCCGCCGTTGATGGTCTGCAGGTCGTAGAAGAACGCCTTCGTCATGTTCTTGCTGGTCTGTCCGGTGACCAGCTCGACGAAGTAGCGGGCCTCGATGCGGAACGCGGTGTCGATGTCGACCTGCGCGCCCTCGACGGCCGCCGAGAGGATGTTGCGCGGCGCCGGCATCGGCGCGCCCTTGAGCTGCTTGCGCAGGTTGGCCGGGAACGCGGGCAGCATCGAGGCGAGCTTCGGGTTCGACGGCGCACCGCCGGGGATCTTGTAGCCCGGCTGGTCCCACGGCTGCTTCGCCTCGGGGTTCGCGGCGATCCAGGCCCGCGCCTTGTCCAGCATCTCCTCGGGCGACGAGGCGAGGTCGTCGATGATGCCGACCTCCAGCGCCTTGGCCGGCTTGTGCCGCTGGCCCTGCGCGAGGACGTTCATGAACCCGTCCATGATCCCGAGCAGGCGGGTGATCCGGACGACGCCGCCGCCCCCGGGCAGCAGGCCCAGCGTCACCTCGGGCAGGCCGTAGACGACCCCGCGGGCGTCGAGCCCGATGCGGTGGTGGCAGGCCAGGCCGATCTCCAGACCGCCGCCGAGCGCCGTGCCGTTCATCGCCGCGACGACCGGCCGCCCGAGCGTCTCCAGCTTGCGCATCACGCCCTTGAGCGCCATCGACCGCTCGAAGAACGCCGGGGCGTCGGCCTTCGTGGCCTTCGACAGCGAGTCGAGGTCGCCGCCGGCGAAGAAGGTCTTCTTCGCCGAGGTGAGGATGACGCCGGTGATGTCGTCCTTCGCGGCGACCAGGGCGTCGACGCACTCGGCGAACGCCGAGCCGAACGCCTCGTTCATCGTGTTGGCGCTGCGCCCCGGGTCGTCCAGGGTGACGACGACGATGCCGTCGGAGCCCTTCTCCCAGCGCACGGCCTTGTCCGAACTCATCAGATCCGCTCCACGATCGTCGCGATGCCCATGCCGCCGCCCACGCACAGCGTGGCCAGCCCGCGCCGCAGCTCGCGGCGCTCCAGCTCGTCGATCAGCGTGCCGAGGATCATCGCCCCGGTGGCGCCCAGCGGGTGCCCCATGGCGATGGCGCCGCCGTTGACGTTGGTGATCTCGTGGGAGATCCCCATGTCCTTCATGTACCGCAGGGCGACCGCGGCGAAGGCCTCGTTGATCTCGAACAGGTCGATGTCGTCGACGGTCAGGCCGGCCTTGGCCAGCGCCTTGCGCGACGCCGGCGCGGGGCCGGTCAGCATGATCGTCGGGTCGGCGCCGGACAGCGCGGTGGCGACGATCCGGGCCCGCGGGACCAGGCCGTTGGCCCGCCCCGCCGCCTCCGTGCCGATCAGCGTGAGCGCGGCGCCGTCGACGATGCCGGAGCTGTTGCCGGCGTGGTGGACGTGGTCGATCCTCTCCACCCAGTGGTAGCGCTGCAGGGCCACGGCGTCGAAGCCGCCGGCCTCGCCCATCATCGCGAACGACGGCTGCAGGCCCGCGAGGCTCTCCAGCGTGGCGCCGGCGCGGATGTGCTCGTCGCGGTCGAGGATCGTCAGGCCGTTGCGGTCCTTGACCGGGATCACCGACTTGCTGAAGTACCCGTTCGCCCACGCCTTCGCCGCGCGGGTCTGCGACTCCACGGCGAACGTGTCGACGTCGGTGCGGGAGAAGCCCTCGAGGGTCGCGATGAGGTCGGCGCCGATGCCCTGGGGCACGAAGCCGGTCTCGTAGGCGGTGTCGGGGTCCATCGCCCACGCGCCGCCGTCGGAGCCCATCGGCACGCGGCTCATGGCCTCGACGCCACCGGCGAGGACGAGCTCCTCCATGCCGGAGCGGACCTTCAGCGCGGCGGTGTTCACGGCCTCCAGGCCGGACGCGCAGAAGCGGTTGAGCTGCACGCCGGCGACGGTGTGGGGCAGGCCCGCGGCGATGGCGGCGGTCTTGGCGATGTCACCGCCCTGGTCGCCGATCGGCGTGACGACACCCAGGACGACGTCGTCGACCTGGCCGGTGTCGAGCTGGGGGTTGCGGGCGCGGATCTCGTCGATCAGCCCGGTGACGAGCGCGACGGGCTTCACCTCGTGCAGCGAGCCCGAGGCCTTGCCTCGGCCGCGCGGGGTGCGGATGGCGTCGTAGACGAACGCCTCGGGAATGTCGGCCATGGTGCTTTGTTACAGCAGCACTGTCACATGGGTCAAGTGTGTCGTACCGTGCTGCGATGCAGTGGACGATCGACGAGCTGGCGGCCCGGAGCGGCACCTCCGTGCGCACGATCCGGTTCTACGCCGGCAAGGGGCTGATCCCGCCCCCGCAGCTGCGCGGCCGCACCGGGCTGTACGGCGAGGACCACCTGGCCCGGCTGGAACTGGTCAGCGAGCTGTCCGCCCTGGGCTTCACCCTCGCCGCCATCGAGGGCTTCCTGGAGCGGCTGCCGAGCACGGCGGGGGCGGCCGAGCTGGCCCTGCAGCGGGCGCTGCTCACCCCCTGGGTGCCCGAGCCGATCGAGGACGTCGACCGCGCCGAGCTCGACCGCCGCGCCGGGCGCCCGCTGGGCGAGGCCGACGTCGACGCGCTGGCCGGGCTGGGCGTGCTGGAGCGCGTCGACGGCGGGCGGGTGCGGCTGCACGGCCCCGGCACGCTGGGGCAGGGCCTGGCCGTGCTGGACTCGGGCCTGCCGCTGGACCTGTGGCACCGCGCGCACGGGCTGATCGAGCAGCACACCGCGGCGCTGGCCGAGGACCTCATGAAGGTGTTCCAGGACGAGGTGCTCCAGCCCTACCGCGACCGCGGCCGCCCGGCCGACGAGCGCTCCCGCCTCGCCGCCGCCCTGGCCCAGCTCAAGCCGCTGACGGTGCACGGCGTCGTCACCGCCTTCGGCCGGGCGGTCAACCGGGCCATCCGCGAACGGGTCGGCTGACCCGGTCACCCGGTAGGGTGACCCGCTGTGCAGGTGCTGCGCGCCGCCGGTTACTTCGCGGTCCCGGACGGCGAACCCAACTTGTACCGCGAGCACCTCCGGGTGCCCGACCTGTCCGTGGGCACCTACTGCATCCCCGTGGGCGGCAAGGACGGCCAGGCCCCGCACAGCGAGGACGAGATCTACGTGGTCGTCCGCGGCAGCGCCCGGCTGTGCGGCGAGTCCGGCGAGGTCGACGTCGGGCCGGGCTCGGTCGTCTACGTGCCCGCCCACGAGCGCCACCAGTTCACCGAGGTCTCCGAGGACCTGTCGGTCGTGGTCGTGTTCGCCCCCGCGGAGCGGTCGCGCTCGTGACCGGGGTCCACCGCCACGTGGTGCGCTACCTGGAGGTCGACGCGCAGGGCGTGGTGTTCAACGCCTGGTACCTGGCCTGGTTCGACGACGCCATGACCGCGTTCCTCGCCCACCGCGGCCTGCCCTACCGGCGGATGCTCGACACCGGCCACGACGTCCAGCTCGTGCGCTCCGAGATCGACTGGACGGCAGCCGCCCGGTTCCAGGACGAGTTGGACGTCGCGGTGGCCACCGCCCGCCTCGGCCGCACGTCCTTCGCGCTGGACTTCGCGGTCACCCGCGGGGACGAGCCGATCTGCACGGGCCGCACCGTCTACGTGGTCGTGGCGACCGACGGCTCGGGCAAGCGCCCGATCCCGCCGGTGATCGCCGACGCGCTGGGCGAGCCGACCCCGCTGCGGCCCGGCTGACGGGCCGTCCCCTCAGGGCCGGTGGAACTCCGCCCACCACAGGTCCGGCACCGGCCCGGGCCAGGGCAGCATCTGCCCGGGCTCCAGGTCGCCCGCGGCGAACGCGGCCAGCTGGGCGGGGGTGAGCGGCCACGGCGGTCCGTCCGCGCGCGCCGTGCTCGCCTCGCGCAGCACCGTCACCACGAGCAGGGTGCCGCCGGGGGCCACGAGCCCCGCGACGGCGGCGGTCGCCGCGGGGCGCACCTCCTCGGGCATGGCCTGCACCGTGAACACCTCCACGACCAGGTCGAACGCACCCGCCCACTCCGCCGGGAGGTCGAGCAGGTCGGCCTGGCGGTAGGTCACCCGGGAGCCGGGGTGCCGGCCGGCGGCCAGCTCGACGGCCGTGGGCGAGACGTCGAAGGCGAGCACGTCCGCACCCAGCCCGGCGAGGAACTCCGCGTCCGCGCCCAGACCGCACCCGACGACGACGGCCCGGGCCCCGGGTCGCATCGCGTCGGGCACCCGCGCGGCCACCGGGGGCGACGGCTCCGAGCGGTCCCACGGCATCGGCACCGCCCCGGCGGCCGCGCTGCGGTAGAGGCGGTCGAACCACGCCGTCGGGCTGCCCTCGGCCAGCGACACGGCCGCCAGCCGGTCGGCCTCGCTCTGCCAGTCCACGGGGCCCACCCCGGGGACGCCGCCCTCCCGCCCGTCCGGGGTCACGAGACCGGACCCGTCCCGCCCGCGGCCCGACCCCGCCCGGAGACGGTGACCGGGGCCGCGGGCCGGCGCGCGGAGCGGGCGAGCACGCGCTCGTAGAGCCGCAGGTAGCGGTCGGCCATCCGCGCCGGGGTGAAGCGGCGGGCGGCCTCGCGGCGGCAGTGCTCGACGTCGAGGGTCGGGATCCGCTCGACCGCGGCGGCGAGGGCGTCCTCGTCGCCGGGGTCCACCAGCAGGCCGGTGCGGCCGTGCTCGACCAGCTCGGGCAGGCAGCCGCGGCGGAACCCGACGACGGGCGTGCCGAGGGCGAGCGACTCGACGACGGCGGTGCCGCCCGGCTCGTTCCAGTCGATCGGGAACAGCCCCGCCGCGGCGGTGGCGACGAGGTCGTCGCGCTCCGCGCCGTGCACCGTGCCGATCCAGCGGACCCGCTCGCCGTCGACGAGGGGCTCGACGTGCTCGCGCCAGAACTGCACGTCGGGGTTGGCCGGGTCGGCGTCGCCGATCCGGGCCGGGTCGTGGCACGGGCCGACCGGGCCGGCCAGCACCAGGTCCCGTCCCGTGCGGTGGGCGATGCGGGCCGCGACGTCCTGGCCCTTGTAGCGGGTGATGCGGCCGACCACGACCAGGTGGCCGGCCTTGCGCGGGGCGGGGCGGCGGTCGGCGTCGACGGCGAGGGGGGTGGCGAGGTGCACGTGGCCGACGCTGCGCGCCCGCAGCGCGGGCGGGGCCGTGGTCAGCTGGTGGAACGAGACGCCGTTGACCCACGTCGAGGGCCGGGTGACCAGCCCGCCGTACAGCTCGGGGTGCTTGCGCAGGTCCCAGTGCAGGGTGTGCAGCAGCGGGGGTCCGCCCGCGCCGAGGGCGTCGAGCACGGTGAGGCCGAACGCCTCCTGGTGGTCGTGCACGAGGTCGATGTCGGACCCGACGCGGGCCACCACCCGCTGGAGGTGGGCCGCGGCGGTGCCCATGACCTGGTTGTAGGGGCGCTGGAGGTGGGCGAACTGGCCGTCGTCGAACGCGGTGACGCGCTCGTCGACGTCGATCGTGCTGGAGCCGACGGTGGCCAGCACCACGCGCACCCCCCGGCGCCGGAGCTCGGGCACGAGGGTGGCGAGGACGTTCTCGATGCCGCCGTAACCCAGTGGCGGCACGGGGAGCCAGGGTCCGGCGTTGACGAGCACGGTGAGCGGCATGGGGCACAGTGCCCGTTTCGGTCGGGCCGCATGCAGGTACAGATCGTTTATGAGCCGTCCGATCAGGGAAGACAGCGCCGTTCGGCGCATCGCGTTCGTCGGAACAGGTGGAGTGGCCCAGCGGCACGCGGGCATCCTGCAGGGTTTCGACGACGTCGAGCTGGTCGCCGCCACCGACGTCGACCCGGACCGCGCGCGCTCCTTCGGTGAGACCTTCGGCACCACCGCGGTCCCGGACGTCGAGGCGCTGCTGCGCACCGAGCCGGACGCCGTGTACGTCGGGGTGCCGCCGTTCGCGCACGGCGAGGTCGAGCTGGCCCTCGCGGCCGCGGGCGTGGCCCTGTTCGTCGAGAAGCCGCTGGCCGCCGACCTCGCCACCGCCGAGAAGACGACGGCGGCCCTCGTCGAGGCCGGCGTGCTCACCCGCGTCGGGCACCACTGGCGCTGCGCGGAGCCGGTCCGCCGGGCGGCCGAGCTGCTGGCCGGGCGCACGATCCGGTTGGTCACCGCGACGTGGCTGGACAAGGTCCCCCCGGTGCCGTGGTGGACCGACCGCGAGCGCTCCGGCGGGCCGCTGGTCGAGCAGGCCGTGCACGTCCTCGACACCGCCCGGGTGCTCGCCGGGGAGGTCGAGGCGGTGGCCGCGCTGTCGGCCGGGCCGGTCCGCGACGGCACGGTCGACACCGCCACGGCCGGGCTGCTGCGCTTCGCCAGCGGCGCGGTCGGCACGGTGACCACGGCATCGGTGCTGGGCCGCAAGCACCGCGCGGGCTGCGAGATCGTGGCCGACGGGCTGGTGGTCGGCCTGGGCGAGGACTGGCTGGAGGTCGACGACGGGTCGGGACCGGTGCGCGAGGAGTTCGACCGGCAGACCGCGCTCGTGGCGGCCGACCGCGACTTCGTCGACGCGCTGGCCGGCCGGGCGGGCCCCGCCGGGCTGCCCGACGTCGCCGAGGCGCTGCTCAGCCACCGCGTCGCGTGCGCGCTGGCCGGAGCGGCCCGGTGAGCGGGACGCAGCGGACGGACGACCGGCCCGGCGCGCCGGAGCGCGACGGGGAGCAGCGGACGGACGACGCGATCGTCGTGACCGCGCCCGGCGAGATCGCGGTCCGGCCCGTGCCGCAGAACACCGGGCCGGTGGCGGTGCGGATGCTCTACAGCGGCGTGTCCGCGGGCACCGAGCTGTCGTTCCTGACCGGCACCAACCCGGCGCTGCACAGCCGCTTCGACGCCGAGTTCGGCCTGTTCCGGCCGGGTGCCGACGACGCGTACCCGGTGGAGCGGCTGGGCTACATGGAGGTCGGCGAGATCACCGAGACCACGGAGTTCGGCCCACCCGTCGGCACGACCGTCGCCCTGACCTGCGGGCACCGCACCGCCACCCGCGTCGACCCGCGCACCGACCGCCTCGTCGTGCTGCCCGACGACCTCGACCCCGTGCTCGGCGTCTACGTCGCGCACATGGGCCCGATCTGCGCCAACGGCCTGCTGCACGCCGCCGCCGAGGAGTGCGGCACCGACGTCCGCACGCTCGGCGACGGGGTGCGGGGCCGGCAGGTCGCCGTCGTCGGCGGCGGGGTGGTCGGGCTGCTCACCGGCCTGCTCGCCCGCCACCACGGCGCCGCGTCGGTGGTGGTGCTCGACCCGACCGCCGAGCGGCGGGCCGCCGCGCAGGGCCTGGGGCTGGACGCGCTCGACCCCGACGCCGCCGACCCCGCCGACGTCCTCAAGTCGCGCTGGCGGCACGGCGCCGGCGACCGGGGCGCGGACGTCGTGTTCCAGTGCCGCGGGCGGACGGCGGCGCTCGCGATGGCGCTGCGCCTGCTGCGCCCACAGGGCACGGTCGTCGACCTGGCCTTCTACTCCGACGACGGTTCCGCGCTGCAGCTCGGCGCGGAGTTCCACCACAACGGCCTCGGCGTCCGCTGCGCCCAGATCGGGCGCGTGCCGCGGGGCACCGCGCACCGCTGGGACCGTGAGCGCCTGTCCGCGGAGACCCTCGACCTGCTGCGCCACCACGGTCCCGCCGTGCGCGAGCACGTGGTCACCGACGTGGTGCCGTTCGCCGAGGGCCCGGCGCTGCTGCGCGACCTCTCCGCCCGGCGCCGCCACGTCATCCAGGCGGTGCTGGCCTGCTGAACCCGCACCTGGTCGATCGGGCGGCGCGCCCGCGGTGGCGCGCCGCCTAGGGTCGGGCGGTGACCCGCCTGACCCTGGCTCCGGACGGGCGGCTGCGCCACCGCATCGGGCGCGACGAGATCAGCAACGACCTGGCCGGCTGGATCGCCGACGACCTCGTCGCCCCCGGGCTCATCCGGCCCGTGGCGTTCGAGGCGGTGTTCGTCGCCCTCGTCGCGTCCGTGGACCCGGGCTGGACGGCGTTCTACCGCAACACCCTCGACGAGCTGGCCCGCGGCGGCGCCCCGGGCGGGACGAACGCCGGGATGGCGCCGGTGCACGCCCGGGCCGTCGAGCTGGCGCAGGGCTCGGTCGTCGAGCTGGGCTGCTGCTTCGGGTTCCTGTCCCTCGCCCTGGCCGGCGCCGGGCACGACGTCACCGCCGTGGACCTCGCGCCGGGCGCGGTGGCGCTGCTCGCCTCGGTCGCCCCCGCGCTGGGGCGCCCGCTGCGGGCCGTCACCGGGGACGCGACCGCCGTCCCGCTGGCCGGCGGCAGCGCCGACACCGTCCTCGCCGTCCACCTGCTGGAGCACCTGCCGCCGCCGCTCGCGCCCGTCGTGCTGGGCGAGATGCTGCGGGTCGCGCGCCGCCGGGTGGTCGTGGCCGTGCCCTACGAGGACGAGCCGGACCCGACCTGGGGCCACGTCCGCACGGTCGACGCGGCCGCGCTGACCGCGCTGGGGGAGGCGACCGGCCGGCCGTTCGCGGTGTCCGACCACCACGGCGGCTGGCTGGTGGTCGAGCGGTAGCGGCACAGCCGTTCCCGCCCTGACACAGCCGTTGCAACGGCTGTGCCGGGCGCACAACGGCTGTGCGAGCCGCGGCGCAGCCGTTGTGGCGTCAGCCCGCCCGGGCCGGGACGGCGGCGACGGCGCGGTGGGCGAGCAGCTCCAGCGGCCCGCGGTCGTGGCGGCGCAGCCACCACGGCGCGGCGACCAGGAGCACGCCCGACACGCCCAGCCACAGCGCGACGACCCAGCCCGGCCCGGTTCCGGCGAGCCGGCCCGCCAGGCCGAGGCCCCACCCGTAGCAGAGCACGCTCGCCAGCACGTTCTGCGCGACGTAGCAGCTCAGCGCCGTGCGCCCGACCGCCGCCACGGACCGCCGCAGCGCCCCGCCGCGGGTCCGGGCCACCAGCTCGGTCCCGGCCCCGAGCAGGCCGAGCGCGACGACCGGCGGGAGCAGGTAGCGGTCGACCAGGAACCAGTCCGTCCCCGCGAAGGCCGTGACGAGGTTCAGCGGGAACGCGACCCCGAGCCCGACGACGGCCAGCCGCGCCCGCAGCCGCCGCCCGTCCGGCTCGAACACCCCCGCCCGCGCCAGCCGGGACCCGACGAGGAACAGCACCACCGCCGACGGGACGACCACGAGCAGCTCGATGCGGTACAGCGCGGCGAGCTCCACCCGCTGGGCGACCTGCGCCGGCCAGCTCGCGGTGCCAGTCGGGACGGGCGCGGGGTCCGGGTCGTCCGGCGCGGCGAGCAGCAGCGCGGTCAGGGCGAGCAGCGCGGCGGCGTACAGCCCGCCGAGCCCGACGATCCAGGACCGGACCGCGCGGTCGCTGCGCCCCAGCAGGGGCGCCACGAGCACCGACGCGATCGCGTAGCCCATGAGCACGTCGCCCTCGAAGACCAGCAGGTAGTGCACCAGCCCCTCGACGAGCAGCACCGCGGCCCGCAGGGGGTAGCGGCCCGGCCAGGGGGTGCCCCGCCGGGCCGCGGCCCGGTACTGGATCTCCATGCCCACGCCGAACAGCAGCGTGAGCAGGGCGAGGAACTTGCCGTTGGACAGCGCGCGCAGGCCGGTCTCGACTGCACCCGCGGCACCGCCGGAGAGGAGGAGGCCCAGCGGGCCGCCGGGGTGGGCGAACAGCCAGACGTTGGTCGCGAAGGTGCCGAGGATCGCGACGCCGCGCAGGACGTCGAGGGCGGGGATGCGGGCCACGCGGACCAGCCTCACGGGGCGGCCCGGGTCCCGCGTCGGGCCGACGGCCGACGGCCGGGTCCGCCCTTCGACCGACGCGGCGGGAACACGCGGCGCCACCGCGGCCTTGGATCCGGTGTGACCTCCCCCACCGAGTTCGACCCGCACGCGCTGCTCGCCGAGATCCGGCTCGGCGTCCTCGCGACCCTCAAGGCCGACGGCCGCCCCCAGCTCTCCCCCGTGACGTCCTTCTACGACCGGGACGCGCGGGAGCTGCTCGTGTCCATGACCGCGGGCCGGGCGAAGACGGCGAACCTGCGCCGGGACCCGCGGGCCGCCCTGGAGGTGACCAGCGCCGACGGGTGGTCGTGGGCCACCGCCGAGGGCACCGTGACGCTCACCGGGCCGGGCACCGACCCGCACGGCCCGGAGGTGGAGGCGCTCGTCGACTACTACCGCCGCGCCGCCGGCGAGCACCCGGACTGGGACGAGTACCGCGAGGTGATGGTGGCCGACCGCCGCGTCCTGATGACGATGACCGTCGAGCGCGTCTACGGCGAGCGGGTGCGCTGAAGGTCCGACTTCCGTCCGACGCGCCGCACCCGCGGCGCGTGCTGGGATGGCCCCGTGACCCTCCTGCGCGAGGACGTCCGGATGGCGCTGGGGTTCGCGGCCGTCGGGACGCTGCTGGTGCTCGTGGTGCCCGAGATCGCCCTGCAGCAGGGTCCCGCGGCGCAACCGGCCTGGCTGTCGGTACTGCTGGTGGTGGCGGCCGCGGCGGGGCAGACCCAGCGGCGGGCGCGGCCGCTGGTCGCGCTCGGTGTCGCGGCCGCCGTGCTCGTGGGCAGCCTCGCGACCACGGCGTCCGCGCCGCTCGGCGTCGCGCTGGTGCTCGGCGAGACCCTCTACGCCGCGGTGCTGTTCACCCCGGTCCGGACGAGCCGGGCCGTCGCCGCGGCCACGGCCGCGGTGGCGACCGCGCTGGCGCTGGGCGGCGCGGTGACCGGCGGCTGGCGCAACGGCCTCCACGTGCTGCTCGACCTGGGGCTGCTGCTCGCCGTGCCGGTGGTGTGGGCGCACGAGGTGCGCGGCCACCGGGAGCGGGCCGACGCCGAACGCGACCGCGCCGAGGCCGTCGCCCGGGTCGCGGAGCTGGACCGGGCCGCCGCGGTGACGGCGGAGCGCACCCGCATGGCCCGCGACCTGCACGACGTCGTCGCGGGCCAGCTCTCGGCGATCGCGCTGCAGTCCGAGGCCGCGCTCGCCCGCCCCGACGCCGACCCGGCCCTGCTGCGGCGCGTGCTCGGCGAGGTGCGGCGCGGCAGCGTCGCCTCGCTGGCCGAGATGCGCACGATGATCGGCCTGCTCCGGGCCGACGGACCGGACGAGCCGCGCACCGCACCGGCGGGCCTGGACGGGCTGGGCCCGCTGCTGGACTCGGTGCGGGCGAGCGGGCTGCGGGTGGAGCTCGACGACCGGCGGGCCGCGGCGCCGGTGTCCGCCGCCGTCGACCTCGCGGCCCACCGGATCCTCGCCGAGGCCCTGACCAACGCGGCCAAGCACGCGCCGGGCAGCACCGTCCGCTGCCTGCTGGCCGACGGGGACGGCGCGCTGCGGGTGGAGGTCGTCAACGACCTGGTGCCCGGGGCCGCCCCGGGGCCGGGGACGCGGACCGGGCTGCTCGGGCTCGGGGAGCGGGCCGCGGCCGTCGGCGGTCGGCTCGACGCGGGGCCGGAGGACGGCCGGTGGGCCGTGCGCGCGAGCCTGCCGGGGTCGGCGTGAGCGAGCGTCAGCGAGCGAACCAGGGGCACAGCGCGTCGCGGAGCGCGCGACCGAGCGCAGCGAGGGAGCGGGCGTGAACGCGTCGTCCCCGGTGCGGGTGGTGGTCGCCGACGACCAGGCCGCGGTCCGCACCGGCCTGGTGATGATCCTGGAGGCGGTCGCCGACATCGACGTGGTCGCGGAGGTCGCCGACGGGCTGTCGGCGGTCCGCGCGGCCACCGAGCACGCCCCCGACCTGGTGCTCATGGACATCCGCATGCCCGGCGTCGACGGCATCGAGGCCACGCGCCGCCTCGTCGGCGCCGGCGTGTGCGAGGTGCTGGTGCTCACGACCTTCGACATCGACGAGTACGTCGACGCGGCGCTCGCCGCGGGCGCGGCCGGGTTCCTGCTGAAGTCGGTGACCGCCCCGCAGCTGCAGGACGCCGTGCGCGCCGTCGCCCGCGGGGACGGCGTGCTCGCCCCCGAGGTGACCCGCCGCGTGCTCGCCCGGCTGGCCGCCCCGCCCCGGCGCCCGGCCCCGCCGCCCGGGCTGGCCGACCTGACCCCGCGGGAGACCGACGTCCTGACCTGCCTGGGCCGCGGGCTGTCCAACGCCGGCATCGCCGCGGAGCTGACGATCAGCGAGGCGACGACGAAGACCCACGTCTCGCGGGTGCTGGCCAAGCTCGGGGTGCGGTCGCGGGTGCAGGCCGCCATCGTCGCGCAGGACGCCGGGCTGGTGGGGTAGGCGCCGGCGTCAGGCGAGGATCGCCGCGTTCCCGACCAGGGACAGCACCCGCAGCGTCGTCCCCCGGATCCGCCACCCGTCGGCGGTGCGCACCAGCCGGTCCTCGTAGGCCGCCCGGAGCGTCACCTCCTCGCCGCCGCTCATGCCTGCGACGTGGTGGTGGCCCACGAGGTAGGACCGGGCGGTGGCGGTGTCGCCCGTGACGGCGACGACGACGTTGCCGTAGAGCTGCTGCGTGCCCATCTCCTCCCGCGGGCGCCGGAACGACCGCTGGAACAGCGCGGTGACGGACTCCCGGGGCAGCGGGCCGGCCGGGCCGCCCAGCTCGCTGAGGTCCAGGTCGACCTCCGGGGTGAACAGGGAGGTGAACAGCGCCCAGTCCCGCGTGTCCAGGGCCCAGGCGAACCGGGCCCTCAGCTCCGTGACGGCGTCGCGGTCGAGCACCTGCTGCAGTCGGTCGGACATGGCTCCTCCTCGTCTATGACCGCTGTAATAGCGGTGGGGCCGGAGCGTGGCCTATTACCGCCGTCATAGTCAAGTGCTAGCGTGGGGACGTGGACGGAGCAGCGGTGGACCTGCCGGGGCGCGGGGACGGCCCGCGCGACCGCATGGTGCGCAGCGCGACCGTGCTGCTGGCGCGCGACGGCCTGCGCGGCACCGGCCTGCGCGACGTGGCCGACCACGCGACGGCCCCGCGGGGGTCGCTGCGCCACTACTTCCCCCGCGGGAAGGACCAGCTGGTCGACGAGGCGATGGCGTGGATGGGGGCGGCCGTCCACGCGGAGCTGAGCGACGCCGGGCCGGCGGCGCTCGGCGTCCTCGACCGCTTCGTCGACCTCTGGCGCGGCGCCCTCACGGCGAGCGACGTCGCCGCCGGGTGCTCCATCGCCGCCGTCGTGCACGACAGCGACGACCCGGCCCTGCTGGCCCGCGCGGAGGACGTGTTCGAGAGCTGGCGGCGCCCGTTCCGCGAGGCGCTCGTCGCGGACGGGGCGGCCCCGGCCCGGGCCGACGTCCTGGCGACCACCGCCCTGGCCGCGCTGGAGGGGGCGGTCGTGCTCTGCCGGGCGCGCCGCGACCTGGTGCCGCTCGACCAGACCGCCGGCGTGCTCGCCGAGCTCCTCCGCCCGCCGCCCGCTCCGGCTGCGTCCTGACGCCGGCGCCCGACCGCGGGGATCAGTCCGCGGCGGCCGCGCGCCGGGCGAGCAGCGCGAGGTCGCACGGCCAGATCGGCGCGCCGCGGGCGTGGCTGCAGCACTCCCGGCAGCGCCCGTCCGGGCCGGCGACGTGCCGGTCCAGCAGGCCGGCCACCACCCCGGGCAGCCGGGCGAGGTGGCGGGCGGCGTCGGCCCAGTAGGCGTCGGGGACGGCGGTCATGCCGACCAGCGTCGGTGGGGCCGTTCCGGGCCGGGACGTGCGGCGCGGAAGTTCCGCGCCGCGGTTTCCGCGTGTCATCATCCGCGCACCGACGGTGAGAGGAGGGGCGTGGGGCGACGGGCGGGGTCGACGGTCCGCCGTCGGGTGCTGGCCCGCGAGCTGCGCGGGCTCCGCGAGGAGCGCGGGCTGACGCTGGAGGCCGCCGCCGAGCGGCTGGACTGCGCGCCGAGCACCCTGAGCCGCTGCGAGAGCGGCCAGCAGCTGATCAGCGTGCACCTGGTGAAGAGCATGCTCGACCTGTACGAGGCGGGGGGCCGCTGGGCCGAGCTGATCACCCTGGCCCGCGCGATCCGGCAGCGGGGGTGGTGGCAGGGGTACGGGCTGGGGAGCAACAGCTATGTCGGGCTGGAGACCGAGGCCACCCGCGTCCGCGACTTCACGACGACCTACGTGCCCGGGCTGCTGCAGACCGCCGACTACGCGCGAGCCATGTTCGTCGCCGGACTCGTGTGGGACTCGGGCCCAGCGCTGGAGAACGCGGTCGCCGTGCGGACCATCCGCCAGGAGCGGCTCGCCGACCGCGACGAGCCGCTGCACCTCGACGCGGTCGTCGAGGAGACCGCCCTGCACCGTCCGGTGGGAGGTGCCCGGGTGCTCCGGGGCCAGTTGGCGCACCTGCTGGAGGCGGTCGAGCGGTCCACGGTGGCGCTGCAGGTGCTCCCGACAGCCGCCGCGGTGCACCCGCCGATGGCCTCGGCCTTCACGGTGCTGAGCTTCGAGGACCTCGGCGCGCCCGACATCGCCTACGTCGAGCACGCGCTCGGTGCGGTCGTCCTGGACAAGGAGTCCGACGTCGTGCGGGCTAGCATGTTCTTCGACCGGCTGCGTGCGGAGGCCCTGGGCGTCGCGGACTCCGCGGCCCTGATCCGGGACGTGCTCGACCGCACCGGGTGAGCACGAGGGAGGTGCCGCATGGACACCCTGCACTGGTTCACGAGCAGCTTCAGCAGCGGGAACGGCAACGGCTGCGTCGAGGTCGCCCACCTCCCCGGCGGCGGGGTCGCCGTCCGCGACACGAAGGACCGCTCCCTCCCCCCGCACCGCTACACGGCGCCCGGGTGGGACGCGTTCCTCGCGGGCGTGCGCGGCGGAGAGTTCGACCGCCGCTGAGCGTGCACACCTCGGGGCCACCGTGCACACAGCAGGTGGTGAGCACCGTGCCGGTCAGGTGCGCACGGCCGGCGGGGTCAGCGCATGATCGCGGCGGGCGCCCCGGCGACGGGCGGAGCCGCCGGCGGCCCCACCAGCGCGACCGCGGCGGCGGCGCCGCCGGCGACGAGGGTCGCGGCCACGGCCGCGAGCGGTCCGGCGGCGCGGTGCCGGCCGCGGGGCCGGCGGTGGCGGGGTCCGGGCCGGGTGGGGGCCAGGCGGGCGATGACCTGGGCCGCGGTCGGCCGGGCGGCCGGGTCGGCGGCGGTCATCGCCCGCAGGACGGCGGTCAGCGCGCCGGGCAGGCCCTCGGGCACGTCGGGATCGCGCTGCAGCCGCGCCACCGCCGACTCCGCGGCCGTGCCCGGGTACTCCCGGCGCCCGGTGAGCGCCTCCAGCAGCACCAGGCCGAGCGCGTAGACGTCGGCGGCCGGCCCGACGCGCTGTCCCAGCGCCTGCTCCGGGGCGAGGAACGCGGCCGTGCCGACGATGGTCCCGGGCCGGGTCTCCGTCGCCCCGGCGTCGTCGGTGCGGGCGATGCCGAAGTCGGCCAGCCGGGGCCGCCCGTCGGGGCCGAGCAGGATGTTGGCCGGCTTGAGGTCACGGTGCACCAGCCCCTCGGCGTGGATGTGGGCGAGCGCGCCGGCCAGCTCGATCCCGAGCCGGCGGACCCGCGCGGGGTCCAGCGGGCCGGCCTTGATCTCGGCGGCGAGCGTCGGCCCGTCCACCAGGTCGGTGACCAGCACCGGCCGACCCTCCTGGCGCCCGGCGTGGTGGAGGCCGACGACCGCGCGGTGGCGCACCCGGCGCAGCGCGGCCGCCTCGTGCCGGAAGTGGTCGCGCTCGCCGCCGTGCACGATCTTCACGGCGACGGCGCGGCCCGTGCGCTCGTCCCGCCCCCGGCGGACCACGGCGGACGAGCCCGTGCCGATCACCCCGCCGAGCCGGTACCGGCCCGCGATGAGATCACCCTCGACCGGTCCCTCGCCCACGGTCCGGGGTTCCCCGACCCCGTGAGGAGGGAAACACCCGGCCGGGTGGTCAGGTCCCGGCGGCGGCGGCGGTGGTGAGCGCCCGCTTCGTCAGCACGCGCGCCAGGTGCCGCCGGTACTCGGCGGTGGCCGTGACGTCGGCGGTGGGGTCGGTGCCCTGGTCGGCGAGCGCGGCCGCGTCCGCGATCGACGCCCCCTCGGCCAGCGCGGCCTCGGTGGCCGAGGCCCGCAGCGGGGTCGGGCCCATGTTCACCAGCCCGACGCGGCCGTCCACCGCCGCGACCCCGACGATCGCCCAGTCGTTGGCCCGGCGGGTGAACTTCTCGTACGCCCACCCGGCCGTCCCGGTGCGCGGCACCCGCACCTCGACCAGCAGCTCGTCGGGCTCCTTCACGGTGGAGAACATCCCGGAGTAGAAGGCCGTGATCGGGACGGTCCGCTCGCCGCGCGGGCTGCGCAGCACGACCTCGCCGCCCAGGGCGAGCACGGCGGCGGGCAGGTCGGACGCCGGGTCGGCGTGGGCGAGCGAGCCGCCCAGCGTGCCGCGGTGGCGGATCTGCGGGTCGCCGACGGTGCGGGTCACGGCCGCGAGCAGCGGGCACTCGGCCAGCACGACCGGCGACGACTCCACCGTGCGGTGCCGGGTGCCGGCGCCGACGGCGAGCACGTCGCCGTCGACGCGGACGTAGGACAGCTCGGTCAGGCGGCCGATGTCGATGACCAGCTCGGGCGTGGCCAGGCGCAGCTTCATCACCGGCAGCAGCGAGTGGCCGCCGGCGAGCACCGTGGCGTCCTCGCCGTGCTCGGCGAGCAGGGCCAGCGCCGCGTCGACGGTCTCGGGCCGGGCGTAGTCGAAGCCGACGGGGATCACGCGCCGCTCCCGGTGGAGAAGCCCGGCTCGGCCTCGAGGCCGCCGGACGGGGCGCGCCGCGCGGGCCCGGTCCCGGTGACCTCGTCGGGGTCCTGCCCGCTCGCGGCCAGCACGGCGCGGACGATGTTGTGGTAGCCGGTGCAGCGGCAGAGGTTGCCCTCCAGCCCCTCGCGCACCTCGCGCTCGGTGGGCCGGGGGTTCTCCTCCAGCAGGCCCACCGCCGCCATCACCATGCCCGGCGTGCAGAACCCGCACTGCAGGCCGTGCTCGGCGCGGAACGCGGCGGCGACGGGGTGCAGGTGCTCCGGGTCGGGCGAGAGGCCCTCCATCGTCTGGACGGAACTGCCGTCGGCCTGCACGGCGAGCACCGTGCACGACTTCACCGACTCGCCGTCCACCAGCACCGTGCAGGCGCCGCAGGACGTGGTGTCGCAGCCGACGTTGGTGGCCTTGAGCCCCAGCGTGTCGCGCAGGTAGTGGGCCAGGAGCAGGCGCGGCTCGACGTCGGCCGCGCTCTCCTGCCCGTTGACGGTCAGCTGGACCTTCATGCGTTCCCCCGCGCGGTGTTGATGGCCTCCCAGACCCGCAGCGGGCTGGTCGGCATGTCGATGTGGCGCACCCCCAGGTGCGCGACGGCGTCCACGACGGCGCTCTGCACGGCCGGGGTGGCGCCGATGGTGCCGGCCTCACCGATGCCCTTGGCCCCGATGGGGTTGAGGTGCGTCGGCGTGGCCATGTCCACGAGCGTGAAGCTGGGCAGCTCGGCCGCGGAGGGGAACGCGTAGTCGGCGAACGTCGCCGTCAGCGGGTTGCCGTCGGCGTCGAAGACGACCTCCTCCAGCAGCGCCTGGGAGATGCCCTGCGCGATGCCGCCGTGCCGCTGGCCCTCGGCGAGCAGCGGGTTGAGCACGGGGCCGGCGTCGTCGACGGTGACGATGCGGTCGACGACGGCCTTGCCCGACTCGACGTCGACCTCGACGACCGCGAGGTGCGCGCCGAACGGGAAGCTGGGGGCACCGGAGTCGAAGGTGCTCTCGACCTTGAGCGGCTCCCGCTCGGCGAGCTGGGCGAGGGTGACGCCGCGGTCGGTGCCGCGGACGCCCACGCGCCCGTCGGCGACCTCCAGGTCGTCGACGCTGGCCTCCAGCAGGTCGGCCGCGCGCTGCTTGGCCAGCTCGGCGAGCTCGCCCGCCGCCTGGTAGACCGCGACGCCGCCGGTCTGCAGCGACCGCGACCCCATCGTGCCCGCGCCGCGGGGGATGAGGTCGGTGTCGCCGTGCTTCACCGTGATCTTCTCGACCGGGATGCCGAGGTGCTCGCTCGCGAGCATCGCCCACGCCGTCGCGTGGCCCTGGCCGTGCGGGGACGTGCCGGTGAGGACGGTGACGGTGCCGTCCGGGTGCACCTCCACGGCGGCGTCCTCGCTGAACGCGCCGCCGCCGGTGATCTCGACGAACACCGAGACGCCGATCCCGAGCTGCACGACGTCGCCGCGCTCGCGGCGCGCGGCCTGCTCGGCGCGCAGGGCCGGGTAGTCGGCGGCGGCCAGCACCTTGTCCAGCGCCCCCGCGTAGTCGCCGGTGTCGTAGGTGGCCCCGCCCGCGGTCCGGTACGGGAAGGCGTCGCTCGGCACGAGGTTGCGGCGGCGGACCTCGACCGGGTCCATGCCGATCTCCGCGGCGAACAGGTCCATCGCCCGCTCGATCGCCGCCGTCGCCTCCGGGCGCCCGGCCCCGCGGTAGGCGCCGGTGGAGGTCGTGGTGGTGACGACGCTGCGCGCCCGGGACTCGACCTTCGGGATCTCGTAGACGCCCGTGGCCATCATCTTCGTGAAGTAGGGCAGGAACGACCCCAGCCGCGGGTAGGCGCCGGCGTCGGCGAGGACGTCGAGGCGGTACGCCTGCACGTCGCCGTCGCGGGAGCCGCCGATCGTGACCGTCTGGAGCTGGGCGCGGCCCTGGAGCATCCCCGTCATGTTCTCCGAGCGCGTCTCGCTCCACCGGACGGGCCGCCCGGCGCGCTTGGCGAGCCACGCCACCAGCGCGAACTCGGGGTCGGCACCGATCTTCGCGCCGAACCCGCCACCGACGTCGGGCGTGATCACGTGCACCAGCGCGGCGTCGATCCCCAGCCAGCCGGCCACCTCGTCGCGGGTGGACTGCGCGTTCTGCGTGGAGCACCAGAGGGTGAGGCGCCCGTCCTCGCCCCACACCGCGGCGGCGGCCCGGGTCTCCAGCGGGGCCGCGGCGAGGCGCTGGTTGTTGATCGTCCGCGTGACGACGACCTCGCAGCCGTCGAACAGGTGCTCGTCGAACGGCTTCTTGTCGAAGGCGACGGCGACGTTCGTGCCGGCCTCGGGGAACAGCAGCACCTCCCCCGCGAGGCTCTGCTCCAGGTCGACGACCGCGGGCAGCGGGTCGTAGTCGACCTCGACGAGGTCGGCCGCGTCCTGGCCCTGGTAGGCCTGCTCGGTCAGCACGGCGGCGACGGGCTCGCCGACGAACCGCACGCGGTCCGTCGCCAGCCACGGCCGCACCATCGCCCCGTTCGCCCCGCCGAACAGCAGCGCGGGCTCGAGGTCGACGTCGGCCCCGGTGACGACGTCGGCGACGCCCGGCGACTGCCGCGCGCCCTCCACGCCCTCCACGGTGACCGTCGCGTGCGCGAGGGGGGACCGGACGAGGGTGAGGTGCAGCGCGCCCGTCAACCGCTCGTCGGTGAGGTCGTCGGTGTAGGTGGCGCCGCGCGAGAGGAAGAGGGGATCCTCGGTGCGGACCACTCGGGTGCCCATGATGCTCATCGCGCCCGACACTAACGGCCGCCGACCCCCGGTGCCCGCTGGTCCGCCCGTCCGGGGAGGTCGCTCCCCCGCGCGGGCGGGAAGCAGGGACGGCGCCGCGGCGTTGCACCCGGACATGCCGCTCGTGGGAGAAGTCGCGCTGAGCCCGTCGGACTGGGTGCGCGGACAGACCGAGAAGATCTTCGAGACCGGGACGACCGACAGCGTCGACATCGACGGCCGGCCGGTCGTGCTGCTGACGATCCGGGGACGGCGGACCGGCCGCCTGCACAAGGTGCCGCTCATGCGCGTGGAGCACGAGGGCCGCTACGCCGCCGTCGCGTCGAAGGGCGGCGCGCCCGAGCACCCCGTCTGGTACGGCAACCTCGTCGCGAACCCGCACATCGAGCTGCAGGACGGCACGGTGACCCGCGAGTACGACGCCCGCGAGGTCAGCGGCGAGGAGCGCCAGCAGTGGTGGGAGCGGGCCGTGGCCGCCTACCCCGACTACGCCGACTACCAGACGCGGACCGACCGGCAGATCCCCGTGCTGGTGCTGGAGCCCCGCGACTCCTGACCCCGGTGGCGGTGGGGGGGCCCGACGGCCCGCC